>Ga0335075_10001529_pt1 | contig 37963 bp, 26 predicted proteins | sample Lox_Sample_24_FD_206723 | JGI IMG/M metagenome (GOLD analysis project Ga0335075, IMG submission 206723) | Soil microbial communities from Loxahatchee National Wildlife Refuge, Florida, United States - Lox_Sample_2.4 | ecosystem: Environmental > Terrestrial > Soil > Wetlands | place: USA... | reverse complement strand
AGGCGGATGTAACATTCTTTATTCACGCTCTTGCACCCCTTCGGCACTCATGGCATACTGCGCGTCCATAAGGTGAATCCTACCGCTGCTGTCCTCCGTCGGCTTTGGGTCGTTATCCCATTGTTATTGATTCTGTGTCTCCTCTTCCTTCTTCCCGGGAACAAAAGAGATAAGCCCAATAACACTGCGCCTGTGCCCGGACAGCCCGAGCCGCGGACGGGCGATGAAATCGTGGCTGCCGGACAATTTTTCCATACGGGCACACGCGTCGTGCTCTGGCTGGACCCCAACGGCTACGATGCCTACCGCATTATCCCCCGTTTCACCGGCCTCTCAAATGATCCGCCGCAACTTTACAACGGCATCCATTACAACGTGCGCAATCATGACATGACAACTGACGAATGTACGGCAGTTCAATCGGGCAACTGGACCCTGCCCATGCTGCAGCGGGTCGTGGATCAATTTGTGATTCACTTCGACGTCGCAGGCACGAGCCGTCGTTGCTTTCATACCTTGCAGGACGTTCGAGGATTGAGCGTGCAATTCATGCTGGACGTGGACGGAACAATTTATCAAACGCTGGATTTAAAGGAGCGGGCATGGCAGGCCACCATCGCCAATAGCAGGTCCATCGGCATCGAAATCGCCAATGTAGGGGCATACGAATTGACTGAATCGAATCCCTTCGCTCTCTGGTATCAACAAACCAATGGCCAGACGGTTTTAACCATTCCAGATGACTTCGGCGCTGAAGGTATTTTAACATCGAATTTTGTCGGACATCCGGCCCGGCCCGGGCAAATCGAAGGCAACATCCAGGGCAAAGATTTGGTGCAATACGATTTCACGCCCGAACAATATCAGGCGCTCATCAAACTTACGGCCACGCTTTGCAAAATCTTTCCAAAAATCCGGTGCCAATATCCAACCAATGATTCGGGCCAATTAATCACCTATAAATTGCCGGATGACGTTCTGACCAATTACGAAGGCATTTTGGGACATTACCACGTCCAGACGGACAAAGTGGACCCGGGCCCCGCTTTCAACTGGGATTACGTCGTGGACGGGGCGCGAAAGATTTTAGCCGAAGAGGCCGGCACCAATAGCGGCTCTTAGGCGTCATATTGATCATGATAACGCACCCAATTCTGGCTTGCTTCCGGGTCTTCGTCGCGGCCTTTGGCCGTGAGATCGAGGAAGTTGTAAGTCGTGTTCATTAAATCTATCCCTCGCGCGTAGGAGGAATAAGTGTGATAGACGTCTCCTTTGTTGTCCTTATAGAACGCGCTCACACCTTCGCGTTCGTCGATGTCCATGTCCAGCGGAGCATAATTATAGACGGCTGTCCCGTTTTTGATCTGTTCCGGCGTAAATGAAACGCGGAAATCGAAATTGAAATCGCTGCCGTTCGATGAGACCCATTTGAATTTCCAGCCCATGCGTTTTTTGAAAGGCATGATTTCCTTAAGCGGCGCGCGCGAAACAACGACAAATGCCGTGTCACGCTGTCCGATGTGCGCGTTCACGCTGTCGTAGTGGTCCGCCCAAAATGAGCAATGCGCGCAGCCTTCGCCCCAGCCCGGTCCAAACATAAAATGATAGACAATAAGCTGATGCGCTTCCCCGAACAGGTCAGCCAGCGTCTCTTTACCATCCGGACCGTGGAAAATATATTCCTTTTCGACTTTCACCCACGGGAGAGCGCGCCGTTGTTTGGCGAGTTCATCGCGCAGTCGCGAGAATTTCTTTTCTTTGACGAGCAATTGCTTTCGGGCTTTCAGCCATTCCTTTTGGGAAACGACCTTGTGCTCTTTGAATCCGTCGCGTGTTATCAGTTTGGCCATATGGTATTCTCCTTTTTTGTCTGGTTATTCTTGACGCTCCGATTGCCATAAATAGACGCGCCCGGATTACAGTCAAGCCGAATTTTATCTGTGAACTTTTCACACTTTGTGGTTGACAGCCGAATTTTATGTGTGATAGTTTCACACATATGAGCCCGATGTCATTGAATCAAAACGAACTGGAGGCGCTGCGGATTCTTTGGGACCAGGGCGAATTGAAGCCGTCGCAAATCGGGGAGCGTTTTGGCTGGCCCATCGAGAACGCCACACTGCGGTCGGTGCTGGTCAATCTCGTGGAAAAGAAACAAATCCACCGCCGGCGGCTGGGCAAGGCGTATTATTATTCGGCCCGGGTCCCCAAAGCGACGATGCTGCAAGGCATGATGGAGACGCTTAAGCGCATATTTGCCGCGGGCTCCAGCCATGCGCTGGTGGCACAATTGGTTGAAACCGGAGACATCAAGCCCTCCGACCTGGAGGCAATCCGTGAGGTGGCAAAGAAAAGTCCCGCCAACAAATCAAAAAAGAGCGTATCATGAATGCATTCCTTCAATGGATGACGTCGCCGCTGGGCGGGGTTTTGTGGAAATGGACAGTGCTCCTGGCACTCGGCTGGGCGGTCCACGGTTGTCTGCGACGCGCTCAGCCCCGCTGGCGGCTGATGCTTTGGCGCGGCATTTTGATTCTTAGTTGGGCAGTGCCGGTCGTGTCCTGCTTACCACTGCCCGCGGTGACAATCCCGGTTCATTCGCCTGCGTTGGTCGCGCCATTAGACGTGATAACGCCAACGCCGACCGCGAAGACAGGGACGGCTTCCGCCGAAATCATTTCCGCCCGTCCATCGAACGCGCCGGCATTGAATGGTCCCAGCATGGTTCCGCCGCAGCCTGACCAGGAGCTACACACACCACCGACGTTTCCGTGGAAAAGCGCCTTGTTGGCTATCTGGGCACTCGGCTGCGCATGCGGCGTGGCTCGATGGATTTGGTTTCAGGCGCAGTTGACGCGATTGCGCGGTAAGTCGGAAGAACCGCCGGCAGCGCTTGTGGAATTGGCCAGGGAAATCCAAAAACGCATAGGTGTCCGTCGCAACTTCGCCCTGCGAATCTCAGGAGCGATCCATTCGCCATTTGTCTGCGGAGTATTTCAGCCAGCCATCCTGCTGCCCATGCGACTGGTGGAAACCCTATCGAACGGCCAAATCGCGGCGCTGTTGCGGCACGAAATGGCCCACTTGCGCGGGAATGACCTTGTGTGGTCGGCCGGTTGGCGGTGCCTGCAAGTGATTGGATGGTTTCATCCGCTTGTATGGAAAGTCGCTGCAGCGCACAGTTTCGCCTGTGAACAGGAAGCGGACAGCGTGGCCTGTGGCCCGGGTCGGGAACGCGAGAGCTACGCGCAATTTCTGGCGCAATTGACGTTGCGCGTCCTGGCGTTGCCAAAGGCGGAGACGGAATTAACCTTGAACGGCTCCGCGCAAATTGTGCGGCGGCTCCAACGTCTTCAACGCGCGGGTCTCGGCGCATGGACAAAAAAACATACTGCCGCGGGACTTGGCCTGGTTGGGTTTCTCTTTTTGATGGCGGTCGGGTGTAAATTCTCCGAATCAAGTCCGGAAACAAGCCGTCCTTCCGCCGGGGGATTTAAGCGGGTGATGGTTGAAGTGCAGGACGCGAACGGCAAACCGATTGAAGGAGCGCAGATTACTCCATTCGGTTTCCGCGTCAAGGGTCTCCATTCGCCCGATGCTTATGGCTGGCGGACAAATGTCTTTGGACCAAGAGAGACGGCTATCACCGGTCCGGACGGAAAGGCCTATCTCAAGTATGCCGTAATGGGTATTCCCGAGGAAAAGGAATACACCGGCGCATTGATTTTTTCAGTGACGCACCCGGAATACAGCACCGTGACAATTCAAGATTATCCCGTGGATGAGACGAATGCACCGATTCAAATGGTTCGTGGAATTACCGTGGCGGTCTCAGGATTTTACGGTCCGGATCATCAGCCGGTGACGGATCTGGTTCCGAACCTGGCCGACGATAGCGTGCAGCCGAAAGATTGGGAGAAGCAGCCTGACGGTTCATGGGTATGCCACAAAGTATCGCCGGGCGGGCATTTAATTCAACTCATGGGACGGCTGCCGTCAGGAGAGACAGTCTTCAGCGATACGGGCCTATTCACGGCGGAACGAGGGAAATCTGGCTGGCTGTCCTTCAGCTCGATGCGGGGCATCCAAATGGTAGTCGAACCCCAAAGCGCCGGTTCCCCTCGATGCCGACTGGTGTTTAAAATGAAGCCCGGCATCCGCCTGGAAGGCCGGCTGGATGATGCCGTGCCGCGACCGGTTGAAAATGGCCGGGTCATGATCAGCGTTCGCCCGCCGGAATATCCGGCGACGAACGTGATTGACGATTTTTATGACCTGGACACCAAGAATGGCGGTCGCAGTTTCTGGCACAGTTATCGCCCAATCAACGCTGACGGCACTTTTGTCTTTGAATCCGTTCCGCCCGGAGAAGCGGACGTGGTAGTCGTCGGCAACGGATTTGCCACCAAAAGCGAAGGCCAGCTTTATAACCGAGTAAATGGGGCGCTGGAAAAAAGCTCAGGGCCGACCATTCCACAAGCCTTCCCATTGACTGCGCCAGTTACGCTAATCACGGTCAAAACCGAACCAACAGCGACACTGGAGTTCACAGCCACCACAAAAAAGGGCAAACCGATTGAGAACGTTTGGGTGGGGATGTTTCCTACCGCGTTTCGGATGCCTGGAATGTATGGTTGGACCAAGACGTCCAGCGAAGCGCCGTTTCGCGAAATAGCGCCCCTTCCCGACTTGCGCTATGCCTATTCCGGCAAAACCGGTCCAGATGGCACACTGGTCATTCGGAACATACCGGCGGAGGCGCAACACAGTTTGGATATCGATTCCAAACACTATCAGGTGCCGCTGCAAGAGCCAAAAGGCTGGCGCGACCGGTTCGTCCGAGTTCGATTTGAATCCGGCATGACCAACAATTTGGAAATTGTCATGGAGCCGAAGGGGACGGATTACATTGGAACGGCGAGGTAATCGGGAAATCATTCGAACCTGTCACGCACCGCTGCCTGGACCCAATCTGGACCCGGCAACTGATAGCCGTAGAAGTGCTTGGAGCTGATTGCCGCTACCTGGCCATCAAGTTTCGATACTGTACCGACCCACGCTCCTTCCGGCAATTTTCCCGTAGTACGTCTGACAAATTCCACGTGCGGCCAGCTCATGTTGGGCGTGAAATGAATCACGGTGCCGTCCTTTACCATGATGAGCATGGTATCGCCGTTTCGCATTTTGATCTTCTCGGTCACATCATTAGACAAAAACAAGCTTAGTCGTCGCCGCCTTCTCATCCCAGCCGCGCGTCGGTTCGGCGGTTACGGATGCGATGTCCTTGATGGAAATTTGGCGGCCGCGTGTCTTGGGACCTTTGATTTCGATCTCATTCGGGTCGCACGTTTGCTGGCTGACTTTTTGGTGCGGCGCGGGTTTGTAACGGATGTAGAGCGTTTTCGGAGTCTCGGGCGCGAAATACAGCACGCGCGATTTTTCCGGTATGCAGAAATACACCTTGTTCAGAATCGTGCCGCCAAACGTAAAGCGTTTGAGATAGCTGGCATTGCGGTCGGTGTACGCGCAGGTGAAAATTTTGTCGCGCTCGGGCAATCCGCAATAGACGAGTTCCGGCCCGACAAAGAGTTTTTCCGGCAGTTCACTTACTTTGTAGGTGCCGTCCCTGAACACGAGCAGGATTTTATCGAATTTAGTGCATTCGAGTTTGAATTCCTCGGCGCTGACTTTGTATCCCACATAGCCGCTTTCGCGGTCGTAGCTGACTTTGAACGCCTTGAATGCGGCCGCTTTGGCATCCACTTCCTCGTGGCGCGCGGATTTGGTCGTCAGGCGGGGATACTGTTTGCCGTATTTTTCGAGCAGCGCTTCGAGATGGCCAATCACGTATTTGATAAGGCCCTTGAGATTCTTGCGCGTTTCATCGAGTTCGGCCTTCGTCTTTTCCATCTCTTCGCGATGCTTGTTGATGTCAAACAACGAAATCCGGCGGATGCGGACCTGGAGAAGCTTATCGACGTCGGGGTCCACCATCTCACGCACGAGCTCCTTTTTGAACGGCTTGAACCCGTCATAGACGGCGGCGAAAACAGCTTCGTTGGTCTTGCATTTCTCAATGCCTTTGTAGATGCGTTCCTCGATGAAGATGCGTTCGAGCGTGCGGTAATGCAGTTCGTCGAGCAGGTTTTTCTCACGCAATTCCAGTTCGCGCTTGAGGATGGCGACGAGTTGATCCGTGTTTTCGCGCAGCACTTCGCTGACAGTCAGTTCGACCGGGCGATTGTCCTTAATGACAATGATGCGGCTGGCGATGGTGACTTCGCAATCGGTGAAGGCGTACAGCGCATCCACCATTTTTTCGGCGTCCACGCCGGACGGACATTTGATTTCGATCTCGACGTTTTCGGACGTAAAATCATTGATGGATTTGACCTTGAGCTTGCCTTTGCGCGCGGCGTCTTCGATGGACGCCATCAGTGAATCGGTCGTGGTGCCCGGCGGAATTTCCGTGATGAGCACGGTGGATTCGTCTTTGGCTTTGATGCGGGCGCGGACTTTGACCGTGCCCTTGCCGTCCTGGTAATCGCGGGCATCCATCAGGCCGCCGGTTTGGAAATCCGGAAGGCATTTGAATGGCTGTTTCTTGAGAATCGCAATCTGCGCTTCAAGCAGTTCAGGGAAATTGTGCGGCAAAATGCGCGCGCTCAAACCCACGGCGATGCCTTCCGTGCCGAGCATCAGTGTCAACGGCAATTTGCACGGCAAAACAACAGGTTCCTCTTTACGCCCGTCATAGGTCGGAATGAAATCCGTGATGGAGTCGTTGAATAATTGTTCTCGCGCGAGAGCCGTTAAACGGCACTCGATGTAACGCGGCGCAGCGGCCGGATCACCAGTAAAGATATTTCCAAAATTCCCCTGCCCTTCGATGAGGTAGCGCTTGTTCGCGAGCACGACGATCGCATCATCGATAGAAGCATTGCCGTGCGGGTGATACTTCATCGTTTCGCCGGTAACGCTGGCGACCTTGATAAAACGGCCATCGTCCAGGGTATGCAGGACGTACATAATCCGCCTTTGGACGGGTTTCAGGCCGTCGGCCAGGTTCGGTATGGCGCGATCGCGGATGACGTAACTGGCGTATTCGAGAAAACTCCGATCCACCCGTGAGTGGAGTCCTTCGCCGCGTTTTTTCGGATCAAACGGTTTTGGGGCGATATTTTCAACCGCCTCAGCGATGACATGGTCCGCTCCGCTCCCGTTCCCATTGCCGTTCACTTTGGCCGGTTTTTCCGTCTTGGCTTCAGTACTCGCCGCGCCTTCGATCGGCAGTTCAGTTTGGTTCGAATCTTTTTTACGTTTTGCTGACATGAAACAAATTATATTAAGCCAGAAATTGGCACCCCGTTTCAAGTTTTCAGTTTCATTTTTGACCAGGCGAAAACCTCTCGGAAACATTTTGCCGTTGACACGAATATTCGTTTAAGAAATCATGCGAGCCTTCCTGAAAGAGACCGTGTGAGTCTTCTCATTTGCAACAGGCGTTGCGGTACAGGCAAGAAAATCGAAAATGATAGAAAACGAACGCAATCGCTTCAGGCGATTCTTCCTCCCGTTAACTGCGATTTGCGGATTAGCGCTTTTGCTCTGTTCCTGCGCGACGCCGCCTTTAATCCAACCCGCGCCCGCCAATCCGGCCAATCCGGTTTCTTTTAATGGCGAAGCGGGCAAAGGCGATTGGATTAAACTGAAGCTTCACTTGGAAAATGGAAAAGAGATCGGGCCGGTCATGCTGGATACCGGATGGCCATATAAAACCGTTCTCGATAAGTCCCTGGCGCCGCTACTGGGCAAACGTACCGGCTCAGGCATCTTTTATTCGCCGTTCATGGGCGGATTTGTCAGGGCGGACACATACAACACACCAAAGCTTTACCTTGGCAGCGCGCCGCTGCTCATGGGCTCGCGCGTCTATGTTTGCGATCTCCAAAAAGAGTCTCCGGGCCTGAAAGGCATCCTGGGCATGGATTGCCTGCGCCACTACTGCGTTCAACTTGACTTTTCCCGCAATGAAATGCGTTTCCTGGATCCGGGTGCTCCTGCGAACGGCGACTTTGGACATCCCATACCCCTGCTCATGATCGACGGGCTCCTTTTCGCGCGGTCTGACGTTTTTGGAACCGGCAAAGTGCGTTTCTGCCCCGATACCGGCTGCCAGCAATGCGACGCCATGCTCAAACCAAAATTGCTCCGGCGCCTGGAAACAAATCAGAATTTGTCCTGGTCCACCTCTTTTTCCGGCGCCCGGAATCATTCCGTGAACGTCGCCGGTTTTTCGACGGAAAATTTTGAGGGCGAATCATACAACGACCTGACGATCGCCGAATGGGCCGGCAAATGGCCCGATGGCAATTTGCTTGGCCTGCCATTCATGGCGCGAAATTTGGTGACGTTTGATTTCCCCAGGCGGACGATGTACCTCCAAAAAGAAAATTCCAACCCTCGAGATCCCTCGCTATTTGCAACAGAAGAAGCCGCGAAATATTTGCTTGGGCTAAAGAGAAACGGGCAATTGCCGGGCTGGACCGTGAATGATGTCGGTGAGCAGGACACACCGGACGTTCAGATTACCCATTATCCGGTCTCCCTGACTTTTAATTCGCGCAAAGAAAGCCTCCCGCCCTCGTTTTATCATTATGTCGTGGTTCGGAATCTACCGGAAGGACCATGGAAATTGAGCAAAGCGTGGCAGTCGGATGTGGAAGGCCACCTGATCAGAAATTATTCCGTGCAGTAAAAACATGGCATGCCTGTTTCGTCCAACCGGGCGCATCTCACTTTTATGCACGCGAACGGGTTGGATAAATGGGGAGCGCACGCGCCCTCGCGTGCGGTTCGACCGCGCCTCGCGGTCGAACGGACGCGCGCCACCGCGCGTTGAACATGCGCGAGGGCGCCCGAGCGGTTGACGAGGCGTCAACCGCCGCACGCGAGGGCGCGTGCGCTCCCCATTGAATTCGCGCCTCACGAAAACTGGGATGCGCCGTCCCAAACCCCGGCGAATAATTTCCGATTGCAATTAATGTTTCAGAACGCCAGCATGACCCGATAATTTTTCCTGGAATGACCAAGAATTCTAATTTTTTACTGGCTGTGTTGTTAACCTTAGGATGCTTTCACGGAATCACGCCCGCCCGCGGGGAACCAGCCCACACTTTTGCCATCGGGACGAATGATTTTCTTCTGGACGGGCAACGACTTCAAATCCGTTGCGGCGAAATGCACTCGGCGCGCATCCCGCGCGAGTATTGGCGAAATCGTTTGCGCATGGCCAAAGCCATGGGGCTGAACACCGTTTGCGCTTATCTGTTTTGGAATCAAATCGAGCAGAAGCCCGGAAAGTTTGACTGGAGCGGCCAGGCCGACGCGGCCGGGTTTTGCCGCATCGCGCAGCAGGAAGGGCTTTGGGTCATTTTGCGCCCGGGTCCGTACTCCTGCGCAGAATGGGAAGAAGGCGGATTGCCGTGGTGGCTCCTGAAAAATCCGCACATTCATCTGCGCACACGCGACCCCGCGTATCTGGAACCGGCGGAGGCCTATTTGCACGAAGTCGGCAGGAAGCTTGGGCCGCTGCAAATCACGCGCGGCGGACCCATTCTGATGGTGCAGGTTGAAAATGAATATGGCTCATTCGGAGATGACACAAATTACATGGGCGATTTGCGCCAAACGCTCCGGGACGCCGGATTCGACGTGCCGCTGTTCGAGTGCAACCCGGTTGCGGATTTGAAACACGGCTATCGCCCGGATATTTTTCCGGTGGTGAACTTTGGTTCCAACCCGGCCAAAGCATTCAGCTCGCTGCGGGAGATTTTGCCGGAAGGGCCGCGCATGTGCGGCGAGTTCTATCCCGGCTGGTTTGATACCTGGGGACAACCCCATCATTACGGCAACACGCCGCAATACCTCGCCGACCTCAAATACATGCTGTCGCACGACGAATCGTTCAGCATTTACATGGTGCACGGAGGAACGACCTTTGGGCTTTGGTCGGGCGCAGACCGTCCGTACAAGCCGGACACGTCCAGTTACGATTACGACGCCCCCATCAGTGAGGCGGGATGGCCCACTGCAAAATTCTACAAAACGCGGGAACTGTTCTCACAATATCTATTGCCAGGCGAAACGCTTCCGGATGTTCCACCGACAAACGCGGTCATTGCCATTCCATACGTCCAGGCAGATGAATGCGCGCCGATTTTTGCGAACTTGCCCAGGGCAGTTGATGATACTATGCCGCGGACGATGGAAGCCTATAACCAGCCTGTTGGCTGCATTGATTATCGCACGACCGTGCCGACAGGCGCCGCGGCATCGCTTTCGGTTGGAAGCATTCACGACTTTGGGTTTGTGTTTCTCGACGGCAAACGCATCTGCATCATGGACCGGCGCGCTACGAATTTTATGGCGCAATTGCCGGAGCGCGCGGCCCCGGCCACGCTCGATATTTTGGTGGATGCCATGGGTCGTGTGAATTTTGGACCGCAAAATGCCGACCGCAAAGGGATCCACGCCCCGGTGAAATTCGACGGCCTAGAACTGACTGGATGGAAAATCTATAATCTGCCGCTGGATCATAAAATGCTCGCGCATTTGAAATTCAAAAAATCCAATGGAGCCACCGGCGGCGAGGCCCCCGCCTTTTGGCGCGCGATTGTGAGAATTGATAAGCCCGGTGATACTTTCCTGGACATGCGTCCCTGGGGCAAAGGTGTTGTATGGGTGAACGGGCATTGCATGGGCCGTTATTGGGACATCGGGCCGACACAAACCATGTACGTGCCCGGTCCATGGCTCAGGCGCGGCAAAAATGAGATTGTCATCCTGGATTTGACGGGACCCGATAATCCGGTCATCGGCAGTTTAGACCATCCGATTCTCAACGAACTGCATCCAGAAAAGGATTTTGCGGGTAATTGAAATCGTCCTCGTTCTCGTCCTCGTCCTCGTCCTCGAAAATAATCTGGTAGGGACGGCGCTGCGCTGTCTAGCGGCGCAACCCGCGTGTTCATCGTCATTCTCATCCTCAAATTTTCGTTGGCGAACTCACGCTTCAACGCTTTAACGTTCAACGCTCGCAAGCCTATTCGTCCTGGAAGATATAAACGTCGGCGTGATGACTGTTTTTAAATCTATCGTTCCCAGGTCCACCGGAACGTCATTGGTCCCCATCTCCTTCGGCACAGTCAATTGCCGCTCAGTGATTAGGTTAGTCATGGTGGCGGGCATTGCGGCCATTGGAATTGGACCCTGATTGAAGAAATTGATACTGAGTCCGTATTTTCCCGGAACAACATCTTCAGCTTTGAATGACCCGTCGGGCGAAAGGGCTGCGGGATAATTGTGCATGTTCATCATCTCCTTTTGATATGCCGGTGATTGCATGATTTTCATCCGTTCTTCCCGCGTCCGCGCGTCCTTGAATTTGGCCTCAAACGCCGAAACGGTTTGGAGATAAAGATGTCCCTGTTTCCAGTCCGCAGGCGCGCCCTTTCCAACTTTCACCCTTCCAATGACCGTGCGTCCGTTCCCGCCAAACGTCATTCGTTCGGTCTCACCGGCCTTGAATTCGACAACGCCCAGCGGATCACTCGTCCAACCGTTGCCTTCAGGCAACTCAAGATCCACGTGGTGTGTGCCGGGAGGAATATAGGTCAGGACAAATTGTCCTTTTGTATCCGTCTTCGCCCGGAATGCATCCCAGTCAAAATTTAGCATCGGAGGGCCCATGAGCCCGCCCCAATCGCGCAGCGCGATTAACCGGTTTGCGCCAGGATGCCGGCCACTCACCAGTAACGTTCCTTCAATTTTGGCCCAGGGCTGAACGACAACCCGTGGAGATTGTTTTAAGGCATCAACCGATACACGCGCAAATCCGTTATCGCTGACGACGATCACCGAATCCGCGTCTTTATACATCGGCAGGGTAAACTTCCCATCGCTATCCGCATGCGCCACATAACCATCCCTCCAGCCATTGTAGGAAATAATCGACGCTTTGCCCAATGTCAGGAATTGCCCCTTAATCTCCAACCCGACTTGCGCGTCCGCCGCAGGGGTCCCATCGGGTAAAACGGCTGTGCCGGTGATATTCGCCCCGGCAATTTGCTCGGGCGCAGGCATCGGTGTGCCGAATCTTTGCACGGCTTGGCGCGCCGGCGCATCGATATGCAGATTCAGCGCCTGCCCAGGTGCCACCATAATTTGCTGGAGAGGTATCGATTGCCATCCACCATTTTCGCCCGTAGATACACGATACGACACCTGCAAGTCGCCCGGCGGTACGTGCGTAAATTTAAAATGCCCGGATGAGTCGGTGTGAGCGCCATTGGAAATGAAAATGTGTTTCCCAACGGAGTCCGGTCCGGCAAACTCCAGGTCCAGGTCTTCATTCGCACCCGGGCCCTTCGGACGTTTCAGTGTGCCTTCGATGCTGCCGTACGCCTGGAGAGTGATGTTCGGATTCGTCGCCAAACACGCGATCGGCACGCGCGCATAACCATCCGGTGATGCCGCGGCGACCGACTCCATTCCAAGCCGGGGTTGGAATGCAAAACGACCGTCCGGGCCCGTCGTCAGCATAAGACCGTCTTCCCGCGGCCATCCTGTCATCAAATGGCCGTCATACCTCAGGTTCGGGTTCTGCGTGTCCGCGCAAAGCAACAGCACGTCGGCGTTGGCGGCGGGTTTGCCGTCCGTCCCAAGCACCATCCCGCTCGGCCCTGTGCCCGTGTGCATCGCAAAATCGGCATTCGTTTGTTCCAGGGGCGTTACGGTGACTGATTGCGGAAGGTAGCCATCGGCCTCCACCTTAATGAAGGGCTGGTCGTAGCGCTTGTCCACATAAATGGTGTAATCACCATTAGAACAATTGACTGCATCACGCTCGTCCCAATGAATTGGCGACCACGTTTGGTCTTGATTGCCGGGCGTTGCGGTAAATTGTTTAAGCGGCTCGCCGGTTCGCGCATCCGTCACCCGGCCCGAGACAATCCAATCTTGAGAATGATCCGCTTGTTCATTCGCCCCAACACCCTCCAACGCACGGTTCTGCGGCCATTCCGATTCGTCAATGCCGTATTCCTGCGGCGGCGGCGCCTTCCCGCGTTCAAGCAGAAACGTCAGGTTGGTCGTGTCCCCATCCACACGGCCAACAATGCTGCCTGGATTCAACACATCGTAGCTGCCGTTTTTCGGAGACATGTAGTAGCCGGGCACACGCACGTTCAAGTCGTAGGTTTCCGCAGGAACGTTGCTCAAGTCGAAACGGCCGTCGGGCGGCAGGCTTATTTGGATTGAATCCCATGCCTTGTTCCGGCCAATCAGAAGGCGAATTTTCGGCGGCAATGGTTTTCCATCCGCAAGCACCACACGCCCGGCGAGCCGATAACCCGGTGTCACCGTCATGTCACCCGCATCCGTAGTGCTGCCATCACCGCCCGTATGAATGATTCGGGCGGGAATCGCGCCATAGGGAGCCAGGGACTTCATTGTTGCAAAAATATCCACATCCAGGTCGGGCGGCACATTGACCAGAAGAAACCGGCCGTCCGGGCCTGTGCCGATATCTGTATTGACCCAGGTGGCGTCCATAGTCCGGTCATCGGTGACAATTCCCACATCCACATTGGCCAATGGTTTGCCATTAAACAAAATGCGGCCGGTAATGCTTGCGCCCTGGGTGAGTGTCAATTCGTGCACCTCGCTTCCGCTCGCAAGTTTGATGAATCCTTTATTGGCATAACCGCGCGCGCTCACCCTCACGTCCATCATGTCAAACGGCTTGAGCGAGGTAATTAGAAATTCGCCTTTGTTATCGGTCACAGCCAGCGGATCTACACCGTCAAGCCGGCCCCACCCTCCTCCGCCGCTGTAATCGCGAATGCCGTGCATCTCCACCACAGCGCCCGCAATCGGTTCGCCGTTTGTGTCCACGACCCGTCCGTGCAGACAATTGCCCGGTGGCGCTGAGGCCAAAGAAATCGGCGCCAGCTTGATCGTGATGGGCCCTTTCACCGGGTCCACTTTGGAAACAAATTTGGGCTTGTAACCCGGCGCAACCGCCAGTACCTGAAAAATCAACTGCGGGTCCAGCGATTTGATTGTGAAATTTCCATCTTCGTCTGCTTTTGCGCTTTTCTGGCAATCGGCGTAACACGACGGGCAAAATGAACTCGTGCCCACCCTCGGTCCCGCTGTGTAAATAAATACGGTTCCCTGAACAGGGTCGCCGCTGTCGGCTTCCACCACCACGCCTGTCAAATTCGGACGCGGGGTTTTGTCCTGTTGCGCATCAGTCAGGGCGACCAGGCCCAGGCCCGGCAATAGTAAAACGGCCAGCGCCGACCAGCGCGTGGCTTTTTTGAATCCGGCAATTCGCAAAATCCGGCGTCGCATCTGGTTTCGGTCCTCCAGAATGCCGACCAGTCCCGGTATGGCCGCGGGCCGCTGGAGGCCTTTCAACAACTTGATAATGGTCATGCCGTAGGCTTCAGCCGCCGTCTCGCCCGTGTGCTGTAACGCCTGTTCATCACACGCCAATTCGCGATCCGCCCGCAGCCGGGCAAAGCCCAGCCAAATCAATGGATTAAACCAGTGCAGAATTTGCAACCCGGTCGCAAGGCAATTGATCCACAGATCGCCCCGCCGCACGTGCGCCAGTTCGTGGAGGAAAATGTATCTTAGTTCCGACCGGTCGAATCCTGTCGCCAAACCGCGAGGCAGCAATAGCCGCAAACGAAACAATCCAAATAACGCCGGGCTGTCAACCGCATCCGTCTCAAGCAATTCGATGTTCCGCCTGATGCGTAACTCGCGGCAGCAATCCCTTAGAATATCGCAGGCGCGGGCATCCGGCCTTGTCGCCGATTTCGCCAGCCGTCGTGTCAATCCGAGAACCTGCATCGCCACCAGGACGGAAAATAGAATCACTCCCGCGAGCCAAACCCCGATGGCGATAGCTAAGACGGTTTCAGGAATTCCGGCCTTAAGCCCGTGTGAAAGATTTTCAACGGTGGCAGTGGGTAAAGATCCCGTACTCGAGGAAACGCCATCAGCCGCGGGCGTATTTGCGCTCATTTCCTGCATCGGCGGTCGAATCGGTTGTGACAATTTCTGGAGCCCTGAATCATCAGGAGGCTCTCCGGCACTGTTCGGTGTCCACGCTTCAGCGTGTCCGGATTGCCCGCCCGGGTTCGGTGTCCACGCTTCAGCGTGTCCGGGCACATTCTGAAACCTGAAACAATTGAACAGGCTCAACTCGCTTGCCGGTCCGAATGGCAGAAGCAAACGCGCCAGCACAATCCACCACAAGGCAAATCGCCAGCGATTGGTCAGCCATCGGCGCCCAATCCATTGAATCAAAAGCACGCAGAGCACAAGCACCCCGGCTTGCCATGAGCGGTTTAACAGCCATTCGAATAATTCCGTCAGTGAGGTGGTCACATTCATTTTCGTTCCTTCCCTTTCAGCAAACGTGTCAGTTCGTTGACTTCTTTGGTGGACAAATTATGGCTTTCAACAAAGTGCGCGAGCAACGGCTGAAGCGACCCGCCGAAGACGCGCTGCAAAAACGACTGGCTGGCCGCTCTCACAGATTCATCTTCCGAGACCAGTGGCCGATACCAATAAGCCCGCCCTTCTTTCCGATAACCCAGCGCTCCTTTTTTGATAAGACGATTCAGCAGTGTTTTGACCGTTTGTTCATGCCACGACGGATCGCGCTCCTTTAGCCCTTCAATGACCTGGCTTGCCGACACAGGCGATTGACGCCACACGATTTTCATGACCTCCCATTCAGTCTCGGAAATTCTTGGAACCGGTTTCATCGTTTTCCACTTCGTTTACAGTTGTAATTTCTAAACAGATTACACTTGTAAATGGTGAATGCAATAGAAAAGTTCATTGAAGCGTTAAAAAGTTGAAGCGGGCGTAGCGCAGGTTTCCAAACCTGCCGACTTGAGCGGCTTGGGAAGCCGCGAAAGGGATTGCCGGAGCGCAGCGAAGGCAAGGCCCGAAGGGCCGAGCGAGCGGGAGCGAGCGAGCCAATCGCGGGTTTCCAAACCCGCTGGCCGTACGACGTCGCGCGCCCATCCAATTTGTGGGCCGACTGACAAATCGAGGCTCTTCTGCTCCCAGGCGCCGCACAACGCCACACGGTCGGCCGATTTGGAAATCGGCGATACGGCAGGTTTGGAAACCTGCGCTACGTCTGCCTGGCCCTTTTCCTTTTTCTGGTGGCCGTCTGCAAAGACTTCCTTTTTAATTTTCAAAACCGTTCCTTGTGTCCTCCCGCATTCGATGTTCAGCGTTCGATGTTCGATGTTCGATGTTTCCGGATTTCGCGCCCCCTTTTTCCTTTTTAATTCGCCCCCATCTTCCATCTTCCATCTTCGCCCCCTACGCCGTCCTCGCCCGTGTCGTATAGTGGCAGAAAATCGCCACCATCGCCCAAAGAGCCAGAAACGCGCAGGCCAATTTCAGCAACCGCGCCGGCCAATGGACGGCTTTAGCGTTTGCGGCGAATAACTGAATGGTCATCGGCTCACCGGTCTCAGTTTGCAATACCTGGGTGAACGCGAAGCGCAACCCCCGCACAGGCAGGTTCACGTGCAGCGGCTGAATCCGGGCCGTGGCAATTTCCTGGGCCTGTTCCAATTTCGCCCATTGTTCCCCGGCCGAAGCAAAATCATATTGCGCCCCCGATTGGCCCGCCTGGCTCGTGCCTCCAAATCCCATGGGTGTTTGCCATGAGTTATTGGCGGTGAAATCGCTTTGCGCATTGATCAAATTGTTGGCCTGGGCGCGCTGCAAATCCGATTCCAATTGGTTGACTTCCGCGCTGTTGGCATTGTCTTTGGCCAATTGAATTTTCGCGCGATACACATTTACACCGGCGCCGCGCACGTCCCCCTGTTGCAATTGCCGCCGCGCCTCGTCAATGTCCTGCAACGCTTCCTGCGTATCCGCGGATTTGCTGGTTTGTTCCATGAGCGAGTAATCGAGGCTTGAAAAACTTTTCGATGCGGATTCCGGGGCCGAAGCCATTTCGCGCGTCATCGTGCCCTGGAACCGGCTGTAATCGTAATCCGGCGGCAAATAAACCTGCCAACGCGCATTCTTCAGCGGCACATCAAATTTGGGCGAATCGAAATGAACCGGGCCGTCGCCGCGGGGGAAGGAGTTGGTTCCCACGTAGGTCAGCTCAACGGGAATGACGCCATCATCAGCCGCGGATTGTTCTATCGGGATAAGGAGCTTGCCACCCCCGAGCTTGCCGTCCAGCACACCCGGTCTGACTGCCTGTCCGGCCACGAACGCCGACCAGACGGTCGAGCCCGATGGCAGATCGATTGCCAGAAACTGGCGTCCATTGCTTTGAAGGGACAACGACATTTCCGTCATCATTTGGCCGTCATCAGCAACCACACTGGTCAGTTGGGCATCCTGGACAATCGCCTGTAAAACGGTCGCGGCATTGAGCCTCCGGACATCCAGGGAAAGCTTGTAACCGGGCCGTACGTAACGATAGACGAGCGCCGCGGCCGGGTCGGGGTTGCCCGCCCAGTCCGGGAAATCGCTGGTATCGGCGCGCTGAATATTTTCCGCGCTGGATTCGGCCACCTGCATCGGCGCGCGGGCCGTGATTGCCAGCATGCCGGTTTCGCGTTCCACGTTTTGCGCCGAAACACCCGCCACATTCATCGCATTGGTATCCGATGGACAGGGCTGTTCCCACGTCACCGTCAATGTATAGGAACCTTGCGCCGGACTTTGGAGTTCGACACGCCAAACGTCGCCGTCCTGTTCGCGGCTGCGAATGTTCGGACCGGATATTTCAACATTTTGAACGTTGGCCGGCACTTTGACGCTCAATTCCTTTACCGGAGCGTTTGCGATGTCGTAACGCACCAGCGCGCGGCCGGTCACGAGAGTATCCGCGAGCGAAATGGTATCCACAATTTCCGCGCGGACCCATGCATTGACCGTCTCGGTCGTCAAATTCAGGCTCCATTGCGGCGCAGCCTGCGGTCCCGATGAAATGAATTTGTACGCGAGCACGCTGCCGTCTTCGGCCGCGGTCGACCTGTCCGGCAGGGACACGGCCGGAATTTCAATCAAGCCATCGAATGATTCCGTCTTCAGCGCCACGCCCGGCTCCGCCGAAACGGCAATAAAACCGGTGAGCCGCTCGACACCGAGCGGTTGGACACCGGCGATGCCAAGGGACTTCGGCAACTCTTTCAGGTCGCGGGTAAGTTCGAGGCCCAGTCGATAATTGCCCGTGGCACGGCTCTTGAGCGTCACTTCCAACAGGCGCGAACCATTTTCGTTCCGCTCATATTGTTGCTGGATATTGTCGCCCTCGACGTTCTCGACGTGATAACCGTCAGGAAGCGCCACTTCCAGGGCGAATATTCCCGCGCGTTTTATCGTATAATCAATGGTCGCCAAAAGAGAAACTTGCCCCGCGCCAACGCGGAAGTGGTTCATGGCTGTGGCCTCGATTTGCGGTTGGATGGCAGCCAGGTGAACCTGAAGGCCGCAATCGGGCCGGGAAAATTCGAACGCGCTCTGGAGGCCGTGGTTGTCACCGGGGAATTGCGCAGTATCCACACGGTCAAGGCCGGAAACGGTTTCCACCGAGAGCGCCAGTTGGTCGTTTCCCCGCAGGGCGATGAAACCAGTCTCCCGCTGCACACCGGAGGCATGTGGCACGGCAACGGCCATATCGGCCGGCAATGTGTCCAGATTCTTCTCCAGTTCCAAAGTCAGATGCCAGGATTGGGTGACCCCTTCCAGCAAATCCACGACCAGAATTTGCGCGCCATTGTCGTTGGTGATTTGCCAGGTCCGAATTTGTGGCGCTTCAACGCGGAGCAGGCGCTGGCCGGCAGGCAATTGAACTCGGGCCTGGCGCAATTCGCCCTGGGTAATTTGATAATCCAGGCCGGCGGAGACATTCATCACTCCGCCGCCAAACGTGACCAGCGTGGCATTTTGACAAAACACCGTCGCCGCAACTTCACCAGCCTGTTTCACGCGCGGTGTCCATGATAAATCGATCTCGCCGCTGGAGCCCATGACGGCTTCGACACGTGTGCGGTCCTTTTCCAAAATCCGCGTGAACGAGACAGCGGCGGGAAACTCGACATCCGCCTCCGGCTCGTCGAGCACAAATGCCGCCTGGCTCGAGAGCGCCGGCGGAATATTGAAATTCAGCCGGTGGCTGGTGACATCGCCCGTAACTTTGACAAGCATGTGAATCTGCACTTTTACGGCGTCGCGGCTCTCGAGTTTTACGAACAACATCTCGCCGTTGCGAACGAGTTCGGCTTTGCCGTTCTTTACGGTGAATTGTTGCACGGCAACGTCATCGCCCAGCAGCGGCACTGACACGCCTGATTGGTCCGGTGAAAATTCAAAGGTCGCATCCACCATGGCCACGCGATGGTTCACGAAACCAAAATAAGTTGCCGAATTAATGAAATTGGCCGACAGAGCCCCGACCGTGAGGGAGTGGGTGTCCTGAGCATTTGCCGCGGTCAATCCCAGGGCCGCGAGCAGGACAATGGCCGCAGCCACGGGCGGAGCGCCAGTTGCCAGCACGGGCGATGGGTCCGGAACGGTTGGCTCCGTGGCCTGTCGCGTTCCGCCGTGGCGCGGCCAATATTTCCAGATGAGCAGGACGATGATTCCCAGGGCTGTAAGCGGGAAGCCGATAATCAGGGCGTCGTGGAGAGCGCGCCACTGCACCAAAAGGCTGCAGACCGACCCGATGATGAGCGCAATCGCGACCGTGAGAACAAAACTGTTGCGACGTTCGCCGCGCCATTGAAGCCACCAGATGAACAGACCCGCCAGGAACGCCGCGGTTTGCCAGAGCATTTGGAAGGTTTCAAACACACTTAACGGCATAATGCGGGCGTGGATAGAAAGCGGTTCGTCGCTGATGTTCATGATTTTTGTGAACAAAAATGGCTGGCCGGTCTGGGGCAATTCAATCCGGATGGAGCGAACGCCCGCAACGGCGGCAGGCGGGGACGATTGTCCAGAAGTCCCTGCCACGTTTGCGGAATATACGCCCCCTCCTCCTGCCCCGCCCGCAGGCGGTGCTTCAACAGGGACCGTAGAGCTTGCAGTAATCGCCTGGTTTTGAGCCACAGAAGTTCCGTTGGGTCCGGCCATCTGGACCAGGCCGCGTTGGGACAATTCCTGAAACTTTTCCGCCGTGATTTCCTCGACGCTGCCATCCGCAAACAAAATGTTGCAACCCCCGTTCACAATCGGGCCGTAAGCCAGAACGGAATCCGGCTGGAGCGCGTCCTCTGACATGCCATTACCCAAATAAGTGAAACGCTCGCCGGTTTCCACGTCATAGGTGATTTTGTCGGTGCCCAGTTCGTTGGACATTTCTTCAAACGAATACGGGAGGCGATTATTGTTATCGCCCGCAAAAATTCTCGCGGCCAAACCGATCTGCTTGAGATTGCTGACGGAATTAATGCGTTGCGCCCGGCGCTTCGCCGCGCCCAGTACCGGCAATAACATCGCGGCCAGGACCGAAAAAATCATGACCACAACAAAGAGCGTGATGACGCCGCTCCAACCGCGACGGACCGCGGAAATCACGAAGGCGATGACCAGAAACGCAAGCAGCCCGAAGGCAAACATCGTCGGGCCAGCCGCGCGCAATACATCGCCGTAGAAGGAAAGGAATTTTTCCCAGGCATCGAACATTCCGTACGTGGTTCCCTCGGCCACGTTCATGCTCCCGCCAAAACTTGAGAGGCGGAATCCGGCCGGCGCAAACAGGCGCCACTCGGCATACGTGTTTGGCACATCCGTGCGCGGCGCGTCCAGGTCCAGGGATTTGCCCAGCGTGGACGCGAGCGCGCCGTTGGTTTGCGCATAGACAATGTCCACGGCAAAGGCCTGGTCACGGTCGGCGGCCCGCGGCAGTGGAACGAGAATCCACGGGCCGTTCGACTCAGGCTTTGCGGGCTGTCCGTTCACGTAACAGCCCCACAAATTCGCGTTTGCGGGGAGTTCGAACCGTTGGAATTGCTTTTCATTGTTTTTGACCATGAACGAAGCTTGCGTGAGCATTTCGCCGGAATCGGTAAGCACAGACGTGATTTGCGTGCGGTCGGCCACGGCTTCGAGCACGGATACTTCGGGCAAATGATTCACCTGGAGCGCCAAATCGTATTGTTCCCCGGTGTACTGAAAGGCGAGCAGGACCGCGCGCGTGATGAGCGAATGATCAGCCGCTGACAATTCGCTTTCATCAATGCGCTGAAGTGAATCGCTGATTGAGCTTGGATTAATTTGAAGATTTGCCGCGCTCGTCACGGCAATGGAACCGGTTTCGCGTTCAACATCCAGCGCATGGATGCCGGCAATCGGCAGTGTCGCGCCCGAAGAATCAAATTGATAATCGTACGTAACGACCAGTGTGTAGCCGCCCCACACCTTGTCCTGCAGGCCGATGGTCCAGACATTATTGGTAAATTCCTTGCTCCGGATATTCGGGCCTGTGAACTCGACATTTTTGAAATTCGCCGGCACGCGCACTCTGAATTCCTGGACGCCCTGGTTCGCAAGGCCGTAGCGAATCGTCGCGCTGCCGCCGGTGATGCCGTCGCCGATGGTCACAAGGTTAAAGACGTCGGCGACGACATGCGGCGCGAGGCGTTCTGTGGCAATCGAAAGATTCCATCCAGTGCCGTTGGCGGTGTAGGCGAGGCTTTCGTCGGAATGATCGGGCAGACGGTCCACGGGAATTTCGCGCACGCCCGCAAGCGCGCCCGTCCGCAACCGGAGTCCCGGCGCGGCTGCGGCGCCGATTTGCGCCTTTTGGTCTTCCGCGCCCGCCACGTCCAGCGGCGCGATGCTGATTTTGTCCGGAAACTGCTTCAGCGCCTGTTCCAATTGCACGTCTATGCGGGCCGAACCCAGCACGCGATCGGAAAAATCCACATGTATTTTTCCGTTACTGACATTCCAATCTTCGATGCCATCACCGCGCACGTCTGCCACCACAAATCCCGGCTGCGGCGTCAATTCTAACGCGTAAATACCGGCTTTTTCCACATCGAGCGACAGATGATGCAAGACAACCAACCGCGTTTCCTCCAATTGCGCATTCACGCGATCGGTCACATTGATTTCCGGCTCAATGGGCGCCAGCTTAAGCCCCAGCGTCAGCGGGCGCGCGTCAAATTCGTAAGCAGCGATCGCATTGTCCGGCGCATTGACCTGGCGCAATTCCGCCGGCGCGGCGATATCCACCAGCGTATTCTCCGCCGAAATGACAAGCGACCCCGACTCATGGTCCACATCCAACGGCTGCGGCGGCTCCAGAATCGGGCGCCCGGCGGAACCATCAACGCTTTGCTCCGTATAAACCGTCAAATCATAATCGTTTTCGAGCGGCTTAATAAATTCAACGGTGAGGATTTGACCACGGGGCGGAGACAGCTTGTCTCCGCGTTCCGAAGTCTGTGGGGACAAGCTGTCCCCACCCCGACCCTCAGAAATTCTCCAATCACGAATGCCGTCACCCTCAAGATGCGTCAACGTCTGATCCGGCAACGCCAGTTCAAGCTCCGTCGTCGCGCCCTGAACGATATTGTAATGAAACGCGCTCGTGTACTTAATCACCGCCGGTGTCACTTGCGCGGCCAATGTCGAATCAACAATCAATAATGCCTTATGCGTCGCTACAACCATTTTCGGCCGCCAACGCAAGGAAACCGTCTGGTCCGCTCCGAGATACCCGGTCAAACAGGACGCGCCATTGGTTTTGGCCACGCCGAGCGTTGTGCCATCCAGCAATTGAATTTCTGTATCCGCGCCGTCCGCCTGCGCGGTTACCGACCCGATCGTCGCCGCAGGCCCGGTAAACGACGTGCTGCTCCACCGTCCGTCGAGGTCGGTTTTGGTCACAAAACCCAGCTTCATCTTGAATTTCCCCGGGCGCGAAGCGACCAGCGTATAGAGCGTGCCCTCGCGGACAATTTTGACGGAATCCGGCAATTCCACCGGCAACACGGCTAAATCGCCATCCAGCAACGGGGTATAACTCTCGCCTTTCTTGGAGGCTACAGCGTCAATGTCCAGTGTCCAGCAGGCCTGGTTCGTGGACAGCACACCGTCATAATGAATCTGGTTGATCGTCAATCCGTCTGATGCTGGGTTTGGTGTCCACGCTTTAGCGTGTCTGGGTTGATCGCCCGAGTTCAACGTCCACGCTTTAGCGTGCTCCGCGTTGCCATTTTCATAAATCGAACGAATCTCGCTCGCGGTCAGGGCCCGGGAATAAAGCGCGATGTCGCTAATCATGCCGTTGAATGGAGTCGGATACTGGGTGCCCTGGGTGTTGCCGATGCCGATGCCCGGGCGCCAACCCGGATCAAGATGGTCCAGCGGGACCAAAGTCGTATTGGTGGCGGCGACGAGTTCGCCGTTGATGAAAAGCTGCATCTGGCCGTACTCACCAAAAGTGGCGGCGATATGCTGCCAATGATTGAATTGGATTGGCGCCTGGATTCCCACCGTCTGGTTCGCCGCATCCGTGATTTGAAAACGAACGCAGCCATCCGGCAGATCGATTTTGTAGGGATCCAATCCAGCCCGATCATCGCCGTAAAAGAAAATGTAACCGCTCGATTGCCGGGGATAAATCCAGCCTTCAATCGTCAGCTCATTCGTAAGCTGAAAATCCGGGCTGTCAGGAATGCACACGCGATCCTGGCTGGTCCCATCAAAGTCGAATGCCAAACCATTCGGACCCTGCGCGTAATGCATTCCGAAAGGCAACACGCCATCATGATTGCCCGCGCTGTCCTGCGCGTTGCCCTGGCCACGCCACCAACCGACCAAACCCTCGCGCGGGATGGAAATCGACTGCGCAAGCGCTAGCGAAATCGAATTCAAAAGACAGACCAGGAGAATGACAATGGGTGTTGATGTTTTCATAGCGGTACCATGGTTGTTTGCGACAAGCTTGTTCATTACCGAGTCAGACGGGGAGCGGGGGGAAATGCTCCGTTAGAACGTTAAAAGGTTAAAAGGTTGAAACGTTGAAACGGTGCCGCAGAATGCAAGAGCGTGAGTGGGAAAAGAACGTGAGAGCGTGAGACTGTCAGACCGTGAGAAGCTAGACGCACGCACATTTTTTGGGTATAAGGAAGTGAACGAGGAAACGAGACGGGAAATGGGGATTTTATTGGGAATTTAGGGATTTTGGGGAAACGGCCTTGGAGACAGGGCAAAGATAGGAGATGGAAGATGGAAGATGGATTAATGCGGAAGGCGGAATGGCAGGACAGAGGGCACGGCGGGCGAGGATGGAGGATGGAAGACGAGAACGTGAGGACGTTGGAGCGTGAGAGTGTGTGAAAATTGGATGGGTGGATTGATGGATTGTTGGGGAAATTCGAGGACGAGGGCCCGGCTTCGCTAGGGCTACGCCGGGCGGGTTGGTAGGGACTGGCGGCTAGAAGCCGCCGTCACCGGCAGGCAGGATGCCTGCCCTACAGCCTTGTTTAGTAAAAAATGGTGTGCGTGAAAACCGGAAGTAAACGGGTATAAATAAACTGCTAAACGAACTTGATTGCGGGCTAAACGAACGCTGGTTTCTGAGGAAATTTGCGCATCTGTGCTAAACGAACGGCGCGGGCGATTTCTGTCGAAAAAGCGGTTTCGATTACTGAAAGTTTAGGGTTTTTTAAATGAAAAAATGGGGATGGACGGGATTGACGGAATTCGGGCAGTATGAGCGTGGGAACTTGGGGCTGTCATGGCCGACTTTTCGGCATTCCGCTCGTATTTACCGCAGGCAGGCCCACGGCCCAGACGTTCAAAGAGCACTAACCACAACAGCCAGAGTTGACTACATTATTCTTCCTGACCAAACTTATTCCCAACCGTGGTGACGACAGAAGCTAAATCCCGAATCGGAATCAACAAGCTCTCTTGGAGCTTGTGCAGAGCCTTTCGATTGCAGCGCCCCGCAACCACGCAAGAAGCGGTTTCAAAATTTGAGACATATGGAAGACACGAAGGAACCAGGCCAGTTTGTACCTGACGCAGTCCTAAAACTCATCCGGAAGCGGATTGAGGACGGGGTCGCAGACGCAGAGGCAAAATTTAGCTTTAATGAAGCCGACGAAGACGCCGTAACCGGGGCGCTAGGACAAGCGATTTCGACTGACAAGCCAGTGCTATTTAAAGGCGCGAATGGCAATTATGCTTACCAAATAACAAGCGCTAAGGTTGTGGGTCGTGGGCCAAACGCGCTTGAGAAAAGGATGGGTGCGGACGCGATTTTCCAAGTTGCCGTTATTAAAGAGAAAAAAACTGTCTTTTCGAAAGGCCTTCCGTTTCAGGCAAAGATGATGGGCGGATTCCGAAATAAATGCGCGCTGGAACAAGCCGAAAAGCTCCTTCAGACGTCTGGAACCGGCATCGTTGTTCGTTATTCCAGCGAAGGATACTGCGGGATGGAAGCAAAAGAGGTGGTTCGCCAAGAAAAGGCATCGCAGGCAAGCCCGAAACCAAAGCCACAAAAACTTGCAACTATATTTGGGAACGAATTCCTGCGATGTCGAATTGGCAAGATTGATCTTTATATTCGCCACTCATTTGAAAAGGAGAAAGATGGACCCGGCATTAGGATTATCGACACCCAAATAGTTGATTTCACCGGCAACAACAAAAGGTAACGCCTGATGAACTGTCAGCACCGTTCGACAAATGCAGTCGCGGATTACTCGCTGAAGGCTATTGTTGACGCGTATCTTGATCGTTACGCCGCTGGCGAAGAGAGGTACCTTCGTTTTTACGTTCTCCAGCGTTCCTTGCCGGATGCCATCAGTAAGGCAGCTATGGCGGAGCTGCCATCCGGCAAGCGATTCGCCCATCAGCGACGCATTCCTCGCAGCGTTTTGGCGCAGGCGAAGGCAAGATTGTTGAAGTTGAGCTATCGGAATGTGCGAACCTTCTCGCAGTTGTACGAAATGGTTAGAAATTCTATCGGGCCGATTCGTGGAATAGGCCCGTTGACAGTTTATGACACGGCTCACCGGTTGGGGGCGTATCTCAAGTTGTCGCCTGAATACGTATTCCTGCACGCAGGAACAAAGAAAGGCGCAGCAATTCTTTGTCTGGGCAGAGGGAAAATACATCTTCCATTGACTGCATTCCCAAGCGAATTTCGAAGGCTTCGCCCTGAACAAGTTGAGGATTGCCTTTGCATTTACAAACGGGAGCTGGCTAAATGGGCGACGGTCCAACGTCGATAATTACGATGTGAAGCGCGCCGTTCATTTTGATACCGAGGCCGAATTCAGGACATGGTTCGAGCAGAACCTTGCAGAGTTCGGAATTAACAAGATCATCGTTAATCAGGAAGTTTGTCCCGACTACGTCGTGATAATGAAAACGGGCGAAACGAAGAGGATAGAAGCCGAATTGTTGGCGATCAACTTTAAATACCACCGGCATGAAGCAGAAAAGGTCGATCTAATTGTAGCGTGCTATGCTAATGCGGACCAAATTGGCGGCGTGCCTGTAATGGCAGTAAATAAACTCTGGGAGTATCGTCCTGAAAATCCAGAATCGGCTCAGCCGCCTAACGGGCCACTGTCCGAGGATGAATTGAAAATGCTGGAGGCGGTTCAATTTTCCGGCGGTATCGAACTTTCTGCACTCGCAGAGGGAGATTTCAGAGGCAACTCTCGAATTTTTCTTCATTTCAACCCAGACCAGGTTACCAAGTTCCCAAGGGCGACTAATAGCCTTTTGGGCGTTGTTTCGCCGAAAACCAAACAATTCATCAAAAAGTACCATTATGCCATCATCGGTGAAAATCTTTCGGAGCGTGCTTGCGCCGCGTTTGATGGCCTGAGCAGGCGCGGTTTAATCAAGGCTCGACCGCTCTCTTTCATGTTGGCGGCCTATGATGGCGTTATTTCGGCACACCCTGGTTGGATTCCTACCGAAGTGGTCACTGTCGACCGCTTTGCTGAAAAATCCCCTTTCGGAAATCCTCAAAGCGCTTACCCTTCGCGAATGCCAACAAAGCGTCGCAACGCATTAGGGAGCTCAGTAAGGGCGAAAATTTTTGAATTTGCTGACCGTCAAAAGGCCGCTGGCGAGCTTCAGCGTATCGTGGAAAGCCTCGTCACCCGAGACGAGGCTACCCTTAGGGTAATGTCTGAGCGGGAATTCGACGATTTGGATCGCGTTCTCGCCGGAATCACGGAAGCGGTGCGGCGCGATCATTTTGCAAAAGGGCGTAAATGGAAACATCGCGAAGCGAGAAAGCGCGAGGGCGATCTCTTGGAAAGGCTGTGCCAAGAGCACGACCTGAAGGGTGGCTGGAGAGACCACGTTTCCGTCCTAGAAATCGACGGCACCCCGATGATTCTCTCGGAACCTTATGGGCTTGATGCCGATGACTTCGAGGACTTTTTCAAAATGAAAAAGTTGGGTTGGAAGGTTTGGGTCGACGAGCGTTTGGCGACGTATTTTCCGGGACGTGCGGTTTGTGTGCTGCTGTGTCCCCCGAATTGAAGGCAGTCCCAAGCGCGGCCGATTGACACAAGGGACGCGTCGGAAGGCAATTCCGAGGCGGAGCCGTTGGACCCGGTGATTATTAGAATGAGAGGCCGAAAAGTTTTGTGAGGACCTTCTGAATTGTTTCACTGTAGTTGTCAACATCTGCATCGGTCACCTCAACAGTCGCGCGTTCGTGGACAAGCTTATTTCGCTGCATGTAATAGTGATTGATCTTCGTGAGTGTGACGCTATCGAAATCGACTTTTTGTCGGACTACCTTAATAACGGCATCCCGATGCTCAAATATTTGCTCCAGCGACTTTCCCGCTAAATTAAGTCCTTGCGTGTGGACAATGAATTCTTTCAGCGCAATTTCAAAACTGCTGTCAAGCAGCAAGAGAGCCATCCGGTTCCTGGTTTCAAAACTACGTTGCCTTCTTAGCAAATCGACGGCAGCGACGGCTTCAACCAACCCAAGAGTCCATGGCTCGTCCTTTATTTTGGAGCGGTTGCTGGTTTTTAGCATATCCACCTTGTGCTTGTAAACTTTCGGAAGCGGCGGCAGATAGCTACGCTTAATTTTTCCAACATCTTTTATGTCAACGTGCTCGATTTTGCCATCGGTGTGCGCAAAGACTTTCTCCTCCCATTGGCCTTTAAACCGCCTGGACAATGATGTGTAGTCGGTGACTACCGGCAGCAAAAAGCCCTGAAGCGCTTGGAAGGTGTGATGGCCGAAATTAATTGCGGACTTGCTGCTGTTCCAAGGCATGTGTTTAGTCGCTCCATGGAGTTTCACAATAATCCTGGCGAGGGAAGCGTCTGAGTGCGGCAAACCCGCAATTCCCGAAATGTAGCCTACGTCCTTCTTTTTTACCTCCTTCTCGATTAGCCTGTCATTGCAGTAAAAATAGACTCCGTAATCCTCCCGCCCTGGGTCTTTAGTCGAAATAAGGCCAGCCGTAATGTCGACTCCAACCTTTTCTTTTTCCGGTGTTTCAAGCTCAAACAAAAAGCAACGAGGTCCAAAATCGGGTGGGTAAGCCCATTGATCAAAAAGCGCGGGAATCAAGGGCCGATCATTGATCGAGATGGCAAACTTCTTGCCTGCCAAAAAATACCCATAGGTTTCCTCAATTTGCCCGCGAAGCAAATCTTCCTCGCCCGGAGTCAACTTTACGCGGAGCCGCGACAACTCGATCTGCGTGGTGTTTGGGCTGAGGTCGGGGATTTCGAATGCTGTCAACTCCCACGAATCATCTTCCAGCCAGATGTTGTCGATAACGATTTCGAAGCTCTTCTCGTTCTTGTGCCTGGTCCGAATACGGATGTCTTGGGCGAGAGCAACAACGGCCCGTTTGCTTCCAACGCCGAAAATTCCGATTATATTTTCGTCTCTCGAGTTATTTCCGCCGCCAGGGGTGATTAGGAATTCAAGATGCGACTCTGGGACACCACCTGCGGAATCAACGATTTGGATTGTCTGCTGGTCGTAGTCGAGCGTGATATCGATTTGCAGATGCGCCGCCTTGCCCGTCTTAAGCCAAATGTCCAGCGCGTTGTCGATGAGCTCACACAGGGAGGTGCGTAGATTGTAATCGCTAATTATTGACCAGTACAGTTTCTTGTTCGGCGTCCCGTCGAGTTGCTTAGCATATTTTTTCATAGCCTTATAGTCAGCCACACACACACAGCAGGGCGTCGATTGCTAGCCGCCTTTCCTTTGGGAGTCATAGGTTGCCTGATTAAAGGGAATCTTAGGGGAAACGACAGAATTGGCAAGCTGTTTGCACTGCGGCCACCTTAAATGCGGATTAAGGGGACGCAAAGGACGAACACGGACACGGACTTAATCTGACGAATCGGGCGGATCTGACGTATTGGGCGGATCGGGTATGAACGCTGCAAATTAAAAAGGAAGTCTTTGCAGACGGCCACCAGAAAAAGTGGGTCGTATGGGTCGTATGGGACATATGGGACGGATAGGAGCCTTGGATGGTTGGATTATTGGATTAATGGATTGTTGGGGCGAAATGCACGGACAAACAAGGACAAGGTACGGACCCTCCTACGCTAAAGCTACGGAGGGCAGGCGGACATGGAATTTGGGCCGGGAGTTGGGCGGACTTTGGAATGCGGAATGGGGAATTCGGAATTCGGAATGTGAAAAGAAAAGGGGCCGGGAAGGGGAATTTCCCGGCCCATGAGGAGGCAGAGCGCACTGACGTGGCGCGGAAGCGGGCCGGGAAAGAGGATTTCCCGGCCCGGTGGTGGCGACGTTTGCGGAGATATATGGGGCGGCGGAGCACCGCCGCCCTACCGAATCGTGCGTTTTTTTATTCGGTTTTGGCGAGTTCGCGATCTCGGTCCAGGTCTCTTTGGATCATTTCGCTTATGGGGTTCGTTGGCCTGATTGAGTAGATGCGGCCCTTTTTCTTTAGCCAGCCTTCTTTTACGGCTTTGCTGGCTAACTGCGAAACGCGGCCGGGGGTGAGGCCCATTTCCTGGGCGATTTCGGTGGCGCGGGTCAGGCCTTGTTCGATGCATTGGCGGAATAGCTGTTGTGCGGCCAGTTTTTTCCAGGTCACCTGGGCTTTGGGTGTGCCGGGTGGTTTGAAAAAGGTCCATTCGAGGGCGGGAACGTCGGCGTCGAGGCTGTTGCGGTTTTTGGTGAAGCGGGCGATGAATTTCGCGCCGTGCTGGTTTTCCATGGGGTCTTTTGGTTCGGACAGGTTGATGATCCAGAATGCGGCGTCTTCGCGCCGGGATGAGCCGCGCATGAATCCGTTGCGGCCTGAATGGACGATGAAGACGACGGCAATGCGGTTGCGCCGCATTTCGAGGAGCCAGGGCAGGACGTCGTCCCAGGAGTCGGCGTCGTTTTCGCGCAGGCCGAAAAAGAGGCATGATTGGTTGTCGAGAAAGACGATATCGATTTTCTCGCGTTTGCATTTGTCCAGAATTGCCGTTTGTGTGGCGGGGTCGGCGAGGTTTAATGATTTACCGGTGAGGTGGAATAATGCCTCGTGTTGCAGATAGAACATACCCGGGGCCGGGCCTATGGTTAACGCGCTGTCGCGTTCGCGGATGCTGTCGATGGGCATTTCGCCATCGACGTAAAGGACGCGGCGATGGGCGAAGACGTTCCACTCGGCGAGTGTGCCCATGGAGCCGGGGCCTTCGGCGCATTTGCGCGCGAGGAACACGCCGAGCCAGGTTTTGCCGAGTCCGCGCGGGCCGCAGATGAATCCGAGGTCGCCCATCTTGAACCAGTTGCCCATGATTGGCTCGCGCGGGGGCATGGTTACGCCGGCGAGTCCGGCTGGGGATTTGATTGCTTTGTCGAGATTGAGCTGCCATTCGGCCGCCAGTTCAGCGGCGGCTTTTTGTTGGGCTTCGCTGTTGAGGATGGTTTCGATTGCGGATTTTGCCTGATTTGTGGTCATCGGTTTTTTTCTTTTTTTTCGTTTTTTGTTTATTTTTTGTTAAACTACGCGTGCATTTTAGGGGAGGGGGTTGGACATTGGCGGTCCAACCCTCTGGAATTTTTAAAAAAATTTTGGGGGCGGGGAGATGGGACGTATGGGACGTTTATGAGTGCCAGGGCGATTGAGAACGTGAGAACGTGAGAGCGTGAGAACGTAAGAGAAGGCCAGTTGTCCTGTCATTTTTCGGCTTTGAATTTCGCATTTTGTTGTTAAAATAAGAATATGAAGCAGAAGAAAGCGCGGACGGAAAAGGCATCAGCCGGCACGGCGCTCGGAGCAAAAGCGCGCGCCGAAAGCAATCGGCTGGCGGATACGGACCGCGAAAAACTCGGCGAGGAATTCATGAAACTCTATTATGGCGGCAGCCACAAACCGGCCACCACTCATCGCCGTTGACACCAATGTGCTGTTCGATTTGGCCGGAGGTTTGGACGACGTGTTTGAAGCGGTTTCCGTAATTCAAGGGCGCCTCGCCGACGCGCGGCTTTTAATTCCTCCAACAGTCCAACATGAGCTGGCGAATTGGGCACTGAGCGGGGACAAAGAAAAGCGCACATCCGCGCGAAATGCCATCCGAGTAAGCCAGTCGTTACACATTGTTCCTGCAAGCCTCGTGGCCGTCCGGCACGGGATTGCCGAGCGTATCGCCGAGCGGATCCGCGAATGTGGTTTGATACCTGACGAGGAAATCAATGATTCGCTGGTGCTCGCCGAATCGGCGTTGCTGGGTTGTACGATGCTGCTCACGAGCGACGAGCATTTGCGTGGGCTTGATTTCGAGCGGTTGACCTTGGAGTTGCAGACATTTGATATCGCCGCGCCGGTCGTCGCCACACCGCGCGAGATCGTACGGAAATTCTTTCAGCGTTGAACTTTTTCCGTTGTTTCCTTTCCCCTTGAAAACACACTTTTTAATGTTAGATTTCTTATAAATGGATCCGGTAATTCCCATTCAGATGCCCCAGGAACAGGCCGACTTGATCAGTGAGGCGGCTGAGGAACTTCACATGTCCCGCCAGGACGTGATCCGGCAGACCTTGAAACTCTACTTGCCGGATTTCGTTGATCGTATGAATCCCAAGCCAAAACTCCGAAGACGAATTTCGGGATGGGAAGCCCTGCGCGGCGGCCGGGGCATTGAGCTGGACATCAAACCGATTAACCAGACGGTCAAAAAAAATCGGTCCAGGCCAGGGACTCGATGATCGCGGCGACGGCGGCCGTCCGCGGCTGGACCGTGGCCACGCGCAACAAATCCGACTTTTCAAAGCTGGGTGTTCCAGTCTTCGATCCGTGGACGGACAAGCTCTAAAACACTTTTCCGTTTGAAAATGAGGAAAGCATGAAAAGGGATGGACGGAGTGGACAAAGTGGACATGATGGACCCAATGGACGGATGGAAAAGTGAGAGCGTGAGATAAAAGAGACAAAAAGGACCCAAGGGACGAAAGGGACCCTAAGGCTACAGAGGGCGGGCGAGCGTGATTTCGAGGACGAGGACGAGGACGAGGACGATGTATGTGAAATATTGGGCGGATCGGACGGATTGGTTCTTTAACTGTTCAAATGGCGCGACTTTAAATAGATTTCCACGCATGGCCTCCGAAGCCGATTTGCTGGCGCGTTGCCGCCGGGGCGAAGCCGATGCGTGGGACGAATTGTTTGATCTCCATTACGCGGCGGCGGGCCGGTTCATTTTCCAGTTGTCCCCGGATTTTTCCCGCGAAGATACCGAAGAAATTTGCCAGGAGGTTTTTTTGTCCGTGATCAAAAATCTCGAGTCGTTTGAGGGCGGGTGCCAGTTCCAGACGTGGCTGTTCCGGATTGCCGTCAATAAGTCGAGGGATTTTCGGGAGAAACGGCTTGCGGCCAAACGCGGCGGCGCGCAGGTGACAATTTCGCTCCAGGCTGAAAATCCGGAGACGGGGCTCACGCCGGACCCGCCGGATCCGTTGCCCGCGCCGGACGAGTTGGCAATGAACGCCGAGCAATTGGCCCAGGTGCGCGAATCGCTGGATCAATTGGACGGGCCGTGCCGGGAAATCGTGGAACTGCGTTACCTGGGCGATTTGAGTTATGAGGAGCTTGGAGCGACATTAAACCTGAATCCAAAGACGGTCAGTTCGCGCCTGAGCCGGTGCTTGGACCGTCTTGAGGAAATTGCGAAAAAAACATTTTTGCGGGATAAACCAGGCGTTTTGCCGTCTAATTAGGCCTATGACAGAGAAATTTCGATTTTTGAGGGTAATGGCATGGAGGAAGATAATTCCCCCTGCGCCCGGCCCTCACCTCCCCATGAACCGCAACATTCTCATTCGAACGATTCTCCCTCACCCCATCCCTCTCCCGCTGGGAGAGGGAGAATCATCGTCCGATGGTTTGACACGGCGAACAATTATCCCGGTTCAGGGGTTCAATGCGCGAAAATCTTTTAGGAGAATTCTCACCCTGACCCTCTCCCCTCCCATCCGATCCGGCTTCGCTAAAGCTACGCCGGACCAGATGGGAGCGGAGAGGGAACAGCGGTCGGACGCTATTGGTAATTTTGAAGGCGATCTGCAAGGGCCGAGGTTCATGGTCCCTATGCGTGAAGGTTTCCGTGGATCGCATGGCTTCTCGTTCGAGCGATTCTCCCTCACCCCTGCCCTCTCACACAAGGAGAGGGAGAATTGTCCGCCGATGGTTGGACGAATCGGACGGCGAGCGACTACGAACGACAGGACGGACGCGGTAGGCTGGCCGCAGATCAGATTCGCACTATCGCGCGGTTTGGCAATTAGCGGCGGGATCGTGGGGCCGATATACCCAGGGCGGCGCTCTGGACTCGCTTGCCCTGGGCTATTATCGGCCGCCCTTACAGGGCTTTCAGCTAGCGGCTTCGCGACAGTCGCGGATTTGTAGCATGAGAGAATACTGATGGAACAGGAACGAAAAATTGAGAAATGGTTGCGGTCCTATGCGAAGAAACGCCGGGGCCAGGCAGGGGAATCGTTTAAGCTGGACCCGGCTACGCGGCGCATTTTGCAGGCCGAAGTTTCGCACAGCGCCGCTCCTGCCGAGGAAGAGGACGATTCGTTGTCTCTTTGGCAGGTGTTGCGGCAGCAATGGCTGTTCTTGCTGGGCTTTGCGGCGTGTATTTTCGTCATTGCCGCATTCTTTTTCCAGACGTTGAACACGGCAAAGACGAGAGTGGAGTTGGCCACCACAACGGCCAATTTGAGACAGATCGGAGCAGCCACGCACATGGCCGCCGTGGATAATGGCGGCACGCTGCCGGCCACGCTTGATGCGCTGACGAACGGTTACTTGTCGGCCCGGGAAATATCCCAAATCAAAAGCGGCAAGGCGATTACCTACGTGGCGGGCGGCCAGAAATTGAGCGATTTGCCAAACGATGCCCTGGTCGCCTATTCGAAAGAAGAAAACAACCGGCGAGGCGTCGTGCTCGCGGACGGAAGTGTTCACTATGTCAGTGAGATGAATTTTGCAAGCCTGACAAATTCGAATTCGGCTGGACCGGAGCTTGCCTCTGGGGAGCAGGCCATGACGCCGCCAGCGGCGGCCATGAAATCACAGACAGGCAGTTTCGGGGGTAAGCCAGGTATCGGGGGCAACTCTCCAGCGGCTGCAATTCCGAATCAGAAAATGTCGCCAATGGCCCAGACCCGGACGGGTTTCGGGGGAGGCGGAGGAGGATTCGGTCAATCATTTGCCGCGGCCCGGCAGCAACCATTCGCTAATTTCGCGGAAAACAGTTTCAAGAACACCATCGCGCCGCCGTCGCAGTCCAGTCCTGTGCTGATGAATTTCCAGGTGTCGCAAAACGGAAACGTGATTCGCGTTGTAGACCAGGATGGCTCGGTTTATTCGGGCGTGTTGCAGCCGGGCGGGCAAGGGCAAAAACCCGCCGCTGTGGCGACGGACAACGAAGTCGCGCAGAATTACAGGATGGTGCAAAACAATAATGCCGCTGCCCCCGACTCAACTATCCAGAGTCCAGACCTGGAGGGACGCACGGTTGTCCCGCCGGGCCAGGCGGCGCAGGGTTCGCCAGGTTACGCGTTTCGCGTGAAAGGGATGAACAAAACACTCAAGCAAAGTGTCATGTTTACGGGGACACTGCTCGAAGATTTGTCTATGGCCAAAGATGTGCAGAATTCATTCGGTTGGACCGCCAATGCAGCCGTTGGCGCGGCTTATGCTCAACAGGCGATGAAGTCTGAACAAACGAATTCATCGGCATCGGCACAATTGCCCTGGTCGAGCTTGCGCATTACTGGAACCGCGATTATTAACCAAACAAACCGAATTGAGGTAAACGCGATGCCCGTGGCGCCGATGACAAAGGCGGGGAATATTAAGTAGATTCAAATGCAACATCGAACATCGAACATCGAACGCCGAACATCGAATGTTTTGAAACGTTCGGGAGTCGGACAACTTCGAAGCGTCAGTCCATGCTCTCAAGTCCAACGACTTCCGAAAGCGGTGTGGCGCAGACTTGCCACCGCACTCCAAGACGCAAGCGACACGGGCCGAGGTCCATGGTCCAATGCATTCCTGGAAGGAAGAGGACTTTCCATGAAACGCGAGCAGTGGCAGCGCCACGTGCGATGGTGGCGATTGCATGGCGGACGGGCACGTCCGCCCTACCTTATGAAGTCTCGTGAACGGGTACGTCCGCCTTACCCTATTGGAGTCTCGTGAAAACTAACATAAATCGTTCGACTTTGACGGTGGCGTATGCGGTCGCTATCTGCGCGGACCTGATGCAAATCTGTTTCATTCCGCTTTTGCCCGACGGATTTTTAAACCCGCTGGACGATTTTTCAGATGCGATAGCGTGCATCATCCTCATCCGGTTGATTGGTTTTCATTTCGCCTTTTTGCCATCCTTCCTGGTAAAGCTGGTGCCCTTTGTGGAAATTGTGCCGACATGGACGCTTGCCGTTTTCATCGCAACCCGGCACCTTCGCGCGCCGGTTGCGGGCACGGTTGTGGACGTGCCGAGCGAAGTCAAACCCGAGGTTGTCGTCGAGGAACGGCCGCCGAAAAATTTTGGATAAATCTGCGTGGTGGTGGACGGCGCGCTGCGCCGTGCTGCGCAGAGCGGGCGGAACATGCGCGATACAACGGTTGACCACACTCGTTGCGCCGCTCTACGCGGCGCTACACGGCGCAGCGCGCCGTGTTCCACCACTTTCCCTCGTACTTGACGCAATACGCGTCACGCAGCACGCTTTCTGCAAATGAAGGAATTTTCTCTTGAGCAGCCGGCTGCTGATCCGTCTCTCTGGCTGCTGGATCCCGAAATCATTTTTCTTGGCCATGGCGTGTTTGGCGCGTGTCCGCGTCACGTGCTGGCGGTTCAAAACGAATTCCGCGAGCGGCTGGAGCGCCGGCCGCTTCAATTTCTCGCGCGTGAAATGGAATCGCTCCTCGACGCCGCCCGACAGTCACTCGCGGAGTTTATCGGCGCAGACGCGGACAATCTCGTTTTCGTGCCGAACGCCACGGCCGCCGTGAATACGGTCCTGCGTTCGCTGGCGCTCAAGCCGGGCGATGAGTTACTTGTGACCGATTACGCGTACAATGCGTGCCGCAACGCGCTGGAATTTGCCGCGGAACGCGCGGGCGCAAAAACGGTTGTCGCCAGGATTCCATTTCCGTTTCGGACTGAGGATGAACTCATCGCCCCGGTTTTGGAATGCGTTACGCCGCGGACACGGCTGGCGATGATTGACCACGTGACGAGCCAAACCGGAGTCGTGATGCCGATCAGCCGGCTGGTGAGCGAATTGAAGCAGCGCGGTGTGGACACACTGGTGGACGGCGCGCACGCGCCGGGCATGGCGCCGCTCGACGTGGAGAAGCTTGGGGCAGCCTATTACGCCGGGAATTGCCATAAATGGTTGTGCGCTCCAAAAGGCGCGGGATTCCTGCACGCGGCGCGCGATAAACAGGAATCCATCCGCCCGCTGATCATCAGCAACGGCGCGAATTCGCGACGCAAAGATCGTTCCCGGTTTTTAATCGAATTTGCCTGGCAGGGAACCTGGGACCCATCGGCCTGTTTGAGCGTGCCTGAGGCGATACGATTTATCGGCTCGCTGTTGCCGGGCGGCTGGCCTGAAAACATGGTCCGGAACCGCGCGCTGGCGCTGGCAGCCCGCAAAGTTCTTTGCGCCGCTTTGCGCATCGATGAGCCGTGTCCGGACGAATTTATCGGGTCGCTTGTCGCCATCCCGCTCCCGGATGCCGCGCCGGACGCGTTGGCGCGATTGCCGCTGAATGAATATCCCCTCCAGGACAAGTTGCGAGAAAAGTACAAAATTGAAGCGCCAATTATTTCGTGGCCCGCGCCGCCGAAGCGGGTTTTGCGGATTTCGGCGCAATTGTACAATTCGCTGCCGCAGTTTGAGAGGCTGGCGGAGGCGGTCGCGGAAGAGTTGGATTAATGGATTGGTGGATTGATGGAATGCGGAATGCGGAATGCGGATTGATGGGACCCCGCCGGCCACGTAGCGCAGGTTTCTAAACCTGCTGTATCGCCGATTTCTAAATCGGCTGACCGTGCGGCGTTGTCCCGATGGACTTAAAAACCACTGACGCAAAACGGGTTCTTTTTGGTATTCGGCGGCGCGTGACGTCGTACGACCAGCGGGTTTGTCCGTCTCCGCTTTGCTTCGACGCGACCGCGCCGAAGCCCAGGGCGATGGCGGGGAAACCCGCGATACGGCAGGTTTGGAAACCTGCGCTACGTATACGTACGCTTTAACGCTTTAACCTCAAAAATGCGTGTCTATGGCCATGAGGCTAGTAAATTCGTTGATTCTACCGAGCGAAAAGCCGTTTTTGGCTTGGTGTCAATAACCTCACTAAATGTG
>Ga0335075_10001528_pt1 | contig 37966 bp, 50 predicted proteins | sample Lox_Sample_24_FD_206723 | JGI IMG/M metagenome (GOLD analysis project Ga0335075, IMG submission 206723) | Soil microbial communities from Loxahatchee National Wildlife Refuge, Florida, United States - Lox_Sample_2.4 | ecosystem: Environmental > Terrestrial > Soil > Wetlands | place: USA... | reverse complement strand
CAGGATGTCAAGCCCAGGTAAGGTTCTTCGCGTTGCGTCGAATTAAACCACATGCTCCACCGCTTGTGCGGGCCCCCGTCAATTCCTTTGAGTTTTAACCTTGCGGCCGTACTCCCCAGGCGGGACACTTATTGTGTTAACTGCGGCACAGATGGAGTCGATACCACCTACACCTAGTGTCCATCGTTTACGGCCAGGACTACCGGGGTATCTAATCCCGTTTGCTCCCCTGGCTTTCGCTCATCAGCGTCAGAACAACCCCAGATGATCGCCTTCGCCACTGGTGTTCCTCCCGATATCTACGCATTTCACCGCTACACCGGGAATTCCATCATCCTCTGATTGCCTCAAGATCGATAGTATCCGTGCCGTTCCCTGAGTTGAGCCCAGGTCTTTCTGCACGGACTTAAAGATCCGCCTACGAGCGCTTTACGCCCAATGATTCCGGACAACGCTTGCCCCCTACGTCTTACCGCGGCTGCTGGCACGTAGTTAGCCGGGGCTTCCTCCAAGGGTACCGTCAATATCGTCCCCTTCGACAGTGGTTTACGACCCGAAGGCCTTCTTCCCACACGCGGCGTCGCTCCGTCAGGGTTGCCCCCATTGCGGAAAATTCCTCACTGCTGCCTCCCGTAGGAGTCTGGACCGTGTCTCAGTTCCAGTGTGGCTGGTCGCTCTCTCAAGCCAGCTACCCATCGGAGTCTTGGTAGGCCGTTACCCCACCAACTAACTAATGGGACGCAGTCCCGTCTCTTAGCGCATTGCTGCTTTCAGCGTCAAGCGATGCCGCTCGACGATCGTATGCGGTATTAGCTAACCTTTCGGCTAGTTATCCCCCACTAAAAGGTAGGTTGACTACGTGTTACTCACCCGTCTGCCACTAGGTATTGCTACCTCGTTCGACTTGCATGTGTTAGGCACGCCGCCAGCGTTAGTCCTGAGCCAGGATCAAACTCTCCATAAAAATTTTTATGGAGCCTGATCGGCTCTCAAATTTCGCTGTGCTTTTTCAGATGCGATTGCGAGTCGCATCGCTTCCGGAACATAGCTCGGGCATGTCATCCTGAGCTACGTCGAAGGAAGCAGCTAGAATTGTACGTTCTCGCGATGCTCAAAAGACTTGACCTAGGACGATTCGCCTTACGGCGAACCTTCACTAGACCTTGTCTTAGAGGTCGGAGACCCACAGACTTATTTGCTGCTGCACTGTTCAGTTTTCAAGGAGCGAACTTGCGCGCGCTCTCACCCAAAACGCGCATCATCTGATCGCGCTTTGGAGTAAGGGCACTTCAAGCCAACCCGGCTATAGTATCGAAGCGCATGACACGTGTCAAGGCGATTCCGATTCTTTCCGGCGGCGCGACAAAGGTCGGCAACCCGCCGGGCCCGGACTCTCAGGGTACCACAAACGATCCCCGGATACTAGGTCGATCGGCGCTCCGGTGGGCGCTCCGGGCCCCAGGGATTCATGCTTGGTTTGCTTAATAATACAAGCATCGTCGCGCCGAAGGGCGGAAAACAAACCGCTTGGCTGGTTCGTTTCCCACCCATGAGACATCGACTTCTTCCCTTGTTCGGTCTCGCTGCCGGACTGATTCCCGCGGCCGCGGGGGCGGCGCCCATCTCGATCTCACCGCCGAGCGTGAATCTACGGGTCGGCGAAAGCGTGGTGATCCGGGCGAGCGCCGACAACGAAAGGTTCCCGGTGCATCTGACCATCGTGTCCTCGACCTGCTTCACCGGCGCGGGTTCGGCTCGGGACATTCTCAAGCCGATCTCGGTGAAGGTTACAGATTCACCGGGGGAATGGGAAGAGATCAGGCTCGAAGTGAGAGCGCAACATCCCGGCAGGTGCGAGATCAAATTTGAAAGCAGCTCAAAAAGCGGCTCAAACGTCAAGGCCGTCGATGTCAATGTAAAGGCGCAACAGCCGTAAAGGCGATCGCCGGCGCGCTCCAACCGCGCGTTCTCACCCTACGCCCGCAGAAAGAGCGCCTTCAGATACTCCGTTTCCGGCATTGCCGGATGTACCGGATGATCCGGCGCGTGGCCGTGGCGTTCCAAGATCTGCATGCGGCGCCCGACCGTGCGCGCCGCATCGAAGGCGGCTCGCTGCAAGCGCTCCGGTGCAAGATGATACGAGCACGACGACGTTACGAGAAATCCGTCCTCACGCAGCAGTCGCAGGGCTGCTTCGTTCAGCCGTTGGTAGAGCCGCTCACCGGGCGCCGCCTCCTTGCGCCGTTTGATCAACGCCGGCGGATCGAGAATCACCACGTCGTAGCGGCGGCGCTCGCCGTGCAAGCCCTGCATCACGTCGAGTGCATCGCCGGCTAGACCGTCGATTTCGCCACCGATTGCGCGCGCGTTCTCATCCGCATAGTGCAGCGCGGTTTCCGATTGATCGATGCAGGTCACGCTCCGCGCCCCAGCCTTCAACGCCGAGACGGCCCAGGCGCCGACGTAGGAAAAGACGTCGAGCACCGCGTCGCCCGAACGCACGTACCGTCGCAGCCGCGCGCGGTTGTCGCGCTGATCGTAGAAATAGCCGGTCTTTTGTCCGGCGCGCAGCGGCGCGCTGATCCGCATGTCACCCTCGATCACCTCGATGCGATCGGGAACCTCGCCCAGACTTTGGTCGAGCGCTTCGATGCCTTCCAGCGCTCGCGTCGATCCGGTGTTGCGCAAGAGCAGTCCCTTGGGAGCGATCGCCCCAGTGAGCGCGGTGACGAACGGCTCGCGCAGTGCGAGCGCGCCCGCCGTATTGAACTGCGCGACGCAAACCTCGCCATAGCGATCGACGATGAATCCCGGCAAGCCGTCGGACTCGCCGTAGATCAAGCGGTAAAACGGCGCGCCGCACAACCGTTCGCGAAGGGCAAGCGCGCGTGTCACGCGCGCCTGGAACCAGGCGACGTCGATCGTGGCTCGGGCATCGCGCGTGAGGATCCGGGCGCAGATCAACGCGTTCGGATTCACATACGCAATGCCGACGGGGTTGCGCCCCGCATCGACCACTCGCACGAGCTCACCCGGCGTGAAAGCCGCGAGCGGCGTGTGCTCGTTGGCGACTTCGTTCGAGAAGATCCAATTATGACCAAGGCGGACACGTTTGTCCGCCTTGGCTTGGAGTCGCAGTTCCTTCACGTACCTAGGAAAGCTTACGTGACATCGATTTGGCCTGCATGAACAGCAACAGATAGTCCGGACCGCCGGCTTTACTATCGGTGCCCGACATGTTGAATCCGCCGAAGGGATGCACGCCGACGAACGCGCCGGTACTCTTTCGATTGAAGTACAGGTTGCCGACGAAAAACTCTTCCCTGGCGCGTTCGATCTTCGCGTCGTCGGTGGTGTAGAGCGATCCGGTCAAGCCGAACTCGGTGTTGTTGGCGATTTCCAGCGCGTGATCGAAGTCTCGGGCTTTGATGACGGCGAGGACCGGCCCGAAGATCTCCTCCTGCGCGATCCGCGCCTGCGGGTCGACGTCGGCGATCACGGTTGGCTCGAGGAAGTAGCCCTCGCTGCCGACACGCTTGCCGCCGGCGACGAGCCGGCCTTCTTTCTTGCCGACCTCGATGTATTCGGATATCGACTCGAGGGCGGCTTCGTTCACGACCGGACCCATGTAGACGGATTGCTGCTCGGGATCACCGACGGTGATCTTGGCGACGCGTTCTTTGAGCTTGCTCACGAATTCATCGTAAATCTTGGCGTCGACGATCGCGCGCGAACACGCCGAGCACTTTTGCCCTTGGAAGCCGAAGGCCGAAACGGCGACGCCCTCGACCGCGGCCTCGAGATTGGCGTCGGCGGCGACCACGATCGAATCTTTTCCGCCCATCTCGGCGACGACGCGTTTGATCCACTTCTGTCCCGGCTGCGGTCTGGCGGCGAGCTCGTTGATGTGCAAGCCCACTTCCTTCGATCCGGTAAACGAGATGAAACGAATCTGCGGATGGCCGACGATCAAGTCGCCGATCACGCTGCCCGAGCCGGGGATGAAGTTTACGACGCCTTTGGGCAAACCGATCTCGTGCAACAAGTCGACGAACCATGCGGCGATGATCGCCGAATCGCTCGACGGTTTGAGAACGACCGTGTTGCCGGCAACGATCGCGGCCGAGGTCATGCCCATCATGATCGCCCCGGCGAAGTTCCAGGGCGGGATCACCGCGCCGACGCCGAGCGGAATGTAGACCATCTCGTTGCGTTCGCCTTCGATCGGCACGACCGGCTGCGGCTCCGCGAAGCGCAGCGCTTCGCGGGCGTAGTATTCGAGAAAATCGATTGCCTCGGCGATGTCGCCGTCGGCCTCGGGCCAGCTCTTTCCGACCTCATAGACCAGCAGCGCGTCGTATTCGTAGCGCCGCTCGCGCAATTTCGCGGCCGCCTCGAAGAGGAAGGCGGCGCGTTCGCGCGCGCTCGTGCGTTTCCAAGAATCGAACGCGCGCGCTGCGGCCGCGATGGCGGCGTTCGCTTGCTCCTTTGATGCCGAGCTGGTCAGGCCGACGACCTGGCTCGGGCGAGCGGGGTTGAGCGAGCGGATCGTCTTCTCGGTCTCGATCTTCTCGCCGTCGATGACGAGGGGGTAATGCCGTCCGAAGCGTTCCTTGACCGCGGCGAGGGCGGCCCGCATGGCGGCCGCGTCGGCCGGATCGGCAAACGACTTGACGACTTCATTCTTAAAGGGTGGCGTGGTGCGCTCGAGTGTGGTGGTCATGCTGCGAGATTTCCCCGCCCCGGGCCGGGCTGCCTTGGTCTGACAATTCCGCTAGCGGGCTGCTCGGCGGGGGTGCGAGAATCTTCGCCATATGACCTACGACATCGCGATCGTCGGCGGCGGCATCGTTGGCCTAGCCACAGCGCGGGAATTGCTTATGCGCCACCCGCACCTCAAGCTCGTCTTGCTCGAAAAAGAAGAGCTGCTCGCCACGCATCAGACCGGGCACAACAGCGGCGTGATTCATTCGGGCATCTACTATAAGCCCGGTTCGCTCAAAGCGAAACTCTGTGTCGAAGGCCGGCGCGCGCTCTGGGCCTATTGTGATGCCAAAGGCATCCCATACCGCAGCGTCGGCAAGCTCATCGTCGCGACCGAAGAACGCGAACTTCCGCTGTTGCAAGGGCTCTTCGATCGCGGTGTGGCCAACGGCATCGAGAGCCTCGAGATCGTCGATGCGGCCGGCATTCGCGAACGTGAGCCGCATTGCCGCGGCATCAAGGCAATCTTCTTGCCGGTTACCGGAATCGTCGATTACGGCGAAGTCGCGCGCTCCTACGGCGACGACGTCCGCGCGATGGGCGGCGAGATCGTTACCGGTCGCGAGGTGCGCGGGATCGAGCGCAGAGGCGGCGCCGTAGCGCTGGCAACGACGCACGGCGACTACCAGGCGCGCTACGTGATCACCTGCGGCGGCCTGCAGTCCGATCGCCTCGCCAGGATGACCGGCGGCAAGAGCGACCCCAAGATCGTTCCGTTTCGCGGCGACTACCTGATCCTCAAGCCCGAGAAGCGCTATCTGGTCAAGGGCAACATCTATCCGGTTCCCGACCCGAACTTTCCGTTTTTGGGCGTGCACTTCACACCGCGGATGAACGGCGACATCTGGCTTGGACCCAATGCCGTGCTCGCCTTCGCTCGCGAAGGGTATTCGTTCACCACGATCAACCCGGGCGATTTGCTCGAAACGCTGACGTATCCGGGATTCATCAAGCTCGCGAGTAAGTATTTCTCGACCGGCATGGGCGAGATGTACCGGGACGTGCTGCGCAGTGCCTACGTCAAAGCGCTGCAGCGGTACATTCCCGAGTTACAGGTGTCGGATACGCTCTCCGGCCCGTCCGGGGTGCGCGCGCAGGCGATGATGGCTGATGGAACGCAGGTCGACGACTTCGTCTTTGAAGGCGACGAGGGGACGATGCACGTGCGCAACGCGCCCTCGCCCGCGGCGACCTCGTCGCTCGCGATCGGAAAGTACATCAGCGACGACGCCGACGAACGCTTCCAACTGGGAACTGCTGCCGCAGCGGTGTAAGGCATGCCCGATTTCGCGATTCGGCCCATGGAGCACGGCGATATCCCCGCCGTGCTCTTGCTTTTCGATGCGGTTGCGGCCGAACGGCTCTGGATCGGCACCGAGCCGGGGTACGACCGCGAGAAGTACCAAGACATGTTCGGTTTCTCGCTCGGCAACGGCAACGGCATGTTCGTCGCGCACACCGGCGGGCAGATCGTCGGCGTGATCACCGAATACCGGCATGATCCTTACGGTCACACGATCGGCATGTTGGTCGACGAGCGCTATCGCGGCATGGGAATCGGCCGCGCCCTGCTCGATCGGCTCGTGACCTGGGCACGGGAGCGTGGAATCCCACACATTGCGCTGCTGGTTTTTCCGCATAACGAGCGCGCACTCGCGCTCTATCGTTCGTTCGGATTCGTCGAGATCGACGCTCAGGCGGCGCGCATCTCGCGCGCGAGCGGCGAAGCGTGGGACGCGATCCTCATGCGCAAAGTCCTTTAGCGGCGGCGATGAGGGGCTCGACGAAGGCCCGCACGTGGTCCGCAGCCTCTTCTCCTCGTGTTCCGGCGTAGGCATCGATCAGCGCGCTGCCGACGATAAAACCGTCGGCGAGACGTGCGACGGCGCGGACGTGCTCGGCTGAACTCACGCCGAAACCCACGGCGAGCGGCGTATCGGTGAACGTGCGCAACATCTCGATCTGAGAGCGCAGCGCATCGATCGCGGGCTGCGTGCCGGCGCCGGTGACGCCTAGGCGCGATACGACATACATGAAACCGGTGCTTTGCTCCGCGATGCGCTTGGCGCGCTCGGGCTTGGTCGACGGGGCGACGAGCAGCGGCATGTCCAATCCGTTTTCAGCCAGCGAAGCCCTGAGCTCACCGCCCTCTTCCAGCGCGATGTCGGGCACGATCGCGCCGCACGCGCCGGCATCCGCGGTGCGTTGCGCGAAACGTGAGATGCCGTAGTGATAGACCGGATTGAAATAGGTAAAGAGGATTGCCGGCGCCCCTCCGCGATCGTGATGTTCGCGAACCAGCTCCAGGACCGAGTCAATCGTCGTTCCCGCAGCCAACGCGCGCTGCCCGGCGGCGGCGACCGTCGGACCGTCCGCCAGCGGATCGCCGTACGGTATCCCCAGCTCGATCGCGTCGGCGCCGCTCTGCGTGAGCGCGGCCAGGACGGCGAGCGTCGTAGCGGCATCCGGATCGCCCGCCATCACGTAGGGAACGAACGCCGCCCGCCCGGCGTCGCGCGCGCGTTTGAAGAGCGCTTCAAGCACGCTGCATGCCTCGAACCTGCGCGATGTCTTTGTCGCCGCGTCCCGACAGATTGACGAGAATCAGGTCGTCGGAGCTGCGCTCCGCGGCCAATTCTTTCGCGAACGCGAGTGCGTGCGCGCTTTCGAGCGCCGGAATGATGCCCTCCGCACGTGAGAATACATGGAACGCCTCCAGCGCCTGGTCGTCGCTCACCGGAACGTAGCTTGCGCGCCCGCTCTCTTTGAGAAATGCGTGTTCCGGTCCGACGCCGGGGTAATCCAAGCCGGCGCTGATCGAATGCGTATCGAGCACTTGTCCTTGCGCGCTCTGCAGGAGATACGAACGCGAACCGTGCAGCACGCCGATGCTTCCGGCTGCCAGCGAGGCCGCGGTTCTTCCGCTCGCGATTCCTTCGCCCGCAGCTTCGACGCCCCAAAGCCGTACCTGCGGGTCGTCGAGAAAGCCGGCGAAAATTCCCATCGCGTTGCTTCCGCCGCCGACACACGCGATCACGTCGCTGGGTAGACGCCCATAGCGCTCGAGGCATTGCGCCCGCGCTTCGATGCCGATCACTTTTTGGAATTCGCGAACCATGTAGGGATATGGATGCGCGCCGACGACACTGCCGATCACATAGAACGTATCTTCAACCTGCGCCGCCCACACGCGAAAGGCTTCGTTGGTTGCGTCCTTGAGCGTCCGCGTGCCGCCGGTCACCGGGTGCACCCGCGCACCAAGCAGGTTCATGATGTAGACGTTGAGCGCTTGGCGCTCGACGTCGACCGCACCCATATAGACGTCGACGGGGAACCCAAACTTTGCGCCCACGGTCGCGGTGGCGACGCCGTGCTGGCCGGCACCGGTCTCGGCGATCAGCCGACGCTTTCTCATCCTGCGCGCGAGGAGCGCTTGTCCGACGGTGTTGTTGATTTTGTGCGCGCCGGTGTGATTGAGATCCTCGCGTTTGATCGACAACGGCACGCGCCGATCCGCGAGATAGCGTTCCGCCGTGTAGAGCGGCGACGGACGGCCGACGAAGTCGCGTAGCGTTTCCTCGTATTCGCGCCAGAACTGCGGATCGGCGAAGGCGCGGTTCATTTCGCGCTCGAGCGACTCCAGCGCGTCGATCAGGACTTCCGGAACGAAGCGGCCGCCGAACGCGCCGAAGTAGCCGCGCGCGTCAGGCTTCATCGGCCTCGCGTACCGCCGCAACGAATCGCTCCATCTTGAGCGCGTCCTTCCGGCCCCCGCTTTCGATACCGCTGCGCACGTCGACCCACGCGGGTCGCACCGTACGAATACAGTCGCCGACGTTTTCGGGCGTGAGCCCTCCGGCGACCACGATGTCGCGCGAACGCGCAATCGACGCGGCGACGGGCCAGGGAAACGTGCGTCCGGTGCCCCCGTACATCCCGTCGACCTTGGTATCGAAGAGCGGCATCGCCGGCGCGTAGCGGTCGCAGAGGGTCCTGAGCTCTTGCACGCCGTCGTGCTCGCCGACGTGAATCCCCTTCACCACCGGCTCGCCGACCGCACGCACAAATTCCGGCGATTCGTTTCCGGAAAGCTGGACCACCAGATGCGGAAACAGCCAACGAGCGCGCTCGACGTCCTCTATCGAGGGATCCACGAACACGCCGACTGCAACGATGCTCGTGCCGATGCGCTGCGCGATCTCGGCGGCAGCGTTGGAATCGATGCCGCGCGGGGAGGGCGCGAAGATCATGCCGACCGCATCGGCCCCGGTGTCGATCGCCAGCGTCACGTCGGCCCAGGTGCTGCAGCCGCAGAATTTAATGCGCGTGGACATGTTTGAGGGAAGCGATCAGGGCGGCGGGATCATCCGCGCGCATCAGTGCCTCACCGATCAGAAAACCGCGCGCCCCGGCCCGCCGCAGACGCTCGATGTCTTCGTGGCCGCGCATCCCGCTTTCACTGATCGCGAAGACGTATGGCGGAACGCGCGGAAGTAGGTGCTCGCTGACCGCGAGATCCGTCGTCATCGTGCGCAGACTGCGGTTGTTGACACCGACGAATTCGACCCCGAGCGCGAGCGCGCGTTCGAGCTCGCGCGTGTCGTGAACCTCGACGAGCGCGTCCAGTTGATAGACGCGCGCCTCGTCCAGCGCCGCGCGGATCTGTTCGTCGCTCAGCCCCGAAACGATGAGCAGGATCGCATCGGCGCCGTAGGCGGCCGACTGCGCGACTTGATAGGGTACGGTGAGAAAGTCTTTGCGCAGAATCGGCAGCGAGCTGGCTGCGCGTACCGCGGTCAAAAAACCGAGATCGCCCAGGAAGTGATCGCTCTCGGTGAGCACGCTGATCGCGTCGGCTCCGGCGCGCTGATAGGTCATAGCGATCGCGACCGGATCGAAATCGCGTGCGATCAAACCGGCCGATGGTGAAGCGCGCTTGATCTCGGTGATGATGGCGTCACCGCTGCGGGCACGAAGCAGGGCGAGAAGATGGCGGCGCGACGCTACGGTCGCCAGCGCACGCTCGCGAATCTGCTCGTACGGTTCGCGCGCCATTTCGCGTTCGAGGTGCGCAGCCTTCGCCGCGTAGATTTTCTTGAGTACGTCCTCAGCCATCGGTGGCCAGCTCCTTTGCGCGCTCGTAGGTCCGTAACGCCGCACCCGAGGCGAGAATCGAGCGCGCATGCTCGAGTGCGGGTTTCATCGGTTCCTCGCCGACGACGTGCAGGACCAGCGCCGCGTTGAGGGCGACGACCTCCGCACGGGGCGATCGTTCCCCGCCCAAAATCGAAAGAAATGCATGGCGCGCGTCTTCAACCGATGCGCCGACGATTGCGCTTAGCGGCGCCGCGATTCCAAAGTCTGCCGGATCGAGCCTCCAGCGCCGGCCCCCTTCTTCGCCGAACGAATACACCGCGGTCGGTACATCGCCCGCGACCTCGTCTATTCCGTTCTCGCCGTGCACGATGGCACCCCGCCGAACCCCCAATCCCCGGAGCACGGCCGCCAGCGGCTCCAGAAGATCGGCGCGCGCGACGCCCACGACCTGGATGCTCGCCGAGGCGGGGTTGGTGAGCGGGCCTAAGATGTTGAAGAGCGTGCGTATGCCGAGCTCGCGCCGGATCGGCGCTGCGTTCTTCATTGCCGGGTGGTAGCGCGGCGCGAACATGAACGTAAATTTCGCTTCGCGCAGCATGCGGGCAGCCCGGTCGGGGGCCAGGTCGATCGGTAAGCCGGTCGCCTCGAGCACATCCGCGCTTCCGCACGCGCTCGACGCGGCGCGGTTGCCGTGTTTCGCAACGGGAATTCCGGCCGCAGCCGTGACAAGCGCGGCCATCGTCGAGATGTTGATCGTATTCGCGCCGTCGCCGCCGGTGCCGACGACGTCGACCACGTCCGGTAGTCCGTGCTCGACGTGCAGGCTGCGCTCGCGCATCGCCCGCGCCGCTCCGATGATTTCGTCGATATCTTCGCCGCGGCAAGCGAGTGCAACGAGCAAACCCGCACCCTGAGCCGGCGTGAGCTCAGCGTCGAAGATTGCGCCGATCATCTCGGCGCTCTCCGTTTGAGAGAGACGAGCGCCGGCTATGAGCCGGCGAAGCAGCGGCGCGAAGTCCATGATTAACCCCGAGTTCGGGGGCCCCGGCGGCGGAGCCGCCGGGGGGTGCGTAGCGCTGCAGCGCGGAGCACCATTTAAACTCGTGAGTTAGTCAGATTTATCTGACTAACTCTAGTAGCGACAGCTCGGCGGCGTCGCCGTGGCGCACGCGCGTCTTGGTGATGCGCGTGTAGCCGCCGGTCCGGCCCTTGAGCGAAGGCGCGATCTGTTCGACCAGTTTCTTGACCACTGCCGGCTCGGTGAGGAACTCGGCGATCTTCCTTCGCGCGGCGAGATCCCCGGCCATCGCCGTCGTGATCAGCTGCTCGACGACGCGGCTGATCTCTTTGGCTTTCGTCGAGGTCGTCTCGATCTTCTCGTGTTTGAAGAACGAGGTCGCCATGTTGCGCAGAAGCGCCTTGCGGTGACCGTCGGTCCGCGAGAGCCGTTTGTATGCGATTTGATGCGGCATGTTTGGTTCGAATCTCGTTGCGCTACGATTGGCGCAGCGAAAGCCCCCTCTCTGCCAGAACCTGCTTGATTTCATCGAGCGACTTCTTGCCGAAGTTGCGCATCTTCATGATCTCGTCTTCGGTAAGGTCGAGCAGCTCGGAGACTTTCGAGATCCCCGCGCGCTTGAGACAGTTGAACGAGCGCACCGAGAGGTTGAGGGTTTCGACCGGGATGTCCCATTCGTTCGGCGGGGCTTCCGGCAGCGGCTCTTCGCGGCTGGTGAAGCCGACGAAGAGGTCGAGCTGCTCTTGCATGATCGCTGCCGCAGTAGCCAGTGCGTCGTCCGGTGTGATCGAGCCGTTGGTTTCGATTTCCAGCGTAAGACGGTCGTAATCGACGCTCTGGCCGACGCGCGTGTCGTCGACCGAGAAATTGACCTTGCGAATCGGCGAGAAGATCGAATCGAGCGGGATGAGGCCGATCATGTGCTCGATGTTCCGTTGCCGGTCGGCCATCACGTAACCGCGGCCTTTCTCCACGCCGATCTCCATCGAGAGCTTCGCGTCTTTCGCGGTGAGCGTAGCGATGTGATAGCTCGGGTCGAGGATCTCGACGTCGGCATCCGGCGCGATGTCCGCCGCGGTGACTTCCTTGGCCCCGGAAATGGAGAGATTGAGGACGCGGGGATCATCGCTGTTGAGTTTGACCGGCAATCCTTTGAGGTTGAGCATCAGCGCGATCGTATCCTCGACCATCCCGGGGATCGTCGAGAACTCGTGCAGCACGCCGTCGATCTTCATATAGGTGACGGCCGCGCCGGGGATCGAGCTGAGCAGGATGCGGCGCAGCGCGTTACCGAGCGTGATTCCAAATCCTCGCTCCAGCGGCTCGATCACGAATTTGGCATAGTTCTCGCGCCGCTCACGAACTTCAATGGTTGAGCCGGCGGGTGTTTCCAACGTGGTCATGATGTGGTTTCGTTTGTCCTTTGTTGCCGCTTACGTTATCCGCCATCGTCCCCGACGATCACGATCCTACGCCTAGCAGCGGCTTGTAGTGATGAACCCGCACGAAGCGGGTGAGGGTTCGGAGCGCAGGATGCGCGCCCGGCCAACGGCCGGCCGAACCGTCTAGCGAGAATAGTATTCGACGATGAGTTGCTCGTCGACGGGAGTATCGATTTGCTCACGCGCCGGCAGCTGCGTCACCCGGCCGGTGTTCTCGCCATCGTTCCACTCCAGCCACTCCGGCGGACGGCGCGAACGCGCGACCTCCAGATTCGCCTCGAACACGGGCGACTTGAGGCTGCGCTCTCCGATCGAGATCACGTCACCGGGTTTGACGATATACGACGGCACGTTGACGATTTTGCCGTTCACGCGGAAATGGCGATGCGTTACCAGCTGACGGGCCTGAGCGCGGCTGTTCGCCAGGTTTAGACGGTACACCACGTTGTCGAGGCGGCGCTCGAGCAATTGCATGAACGTACGACCGGTCTGACCCGGAATGCGCGCGGCCTCACGGAAATAATTCTCAAACTGCGTTTCGTGCACGCCGTAATAGCGGCGCATTTTCTGCTTCTCGCGCAGCTGGCGGCCGTATTCGGAAATCTTCGTGCGTTGCTTGCCGGCGGTCTTCTGACCGGGCGCCGTTCCTCGGCGTTCGACCGCGCACTTCTTGGAGAGGCAGCGATCGCCTTTGAGGAAGAGTTTGATCTTCTCGCCGGTCTTGCTCGAGGCGGTTTCACGCCGGCACAAACGGCATACTGGTCCAATGTAACGCGACATATCTTCTCTCTTCGATTACACGCGGCGGCGCTTGGGCGGGCGGCAGCCGTTATGAGGAATAGGCGTAACGTCTTTGATCATCGTGATCTCGAGGCCGGCGGCTTGAAGCGAACGAATGGCCGCTTCGCGTCCGGCGCCGGGACCCTTGACGAACACTTCCGTGCTCTTCATGCCGTGTTCCATCGCCTTGCGCGCGGCCGATTCGGCAGCCATCTGCGCAGCAAACGGCGTCGACTTCTTCGATCCTTTGAAGCCGAGGTTGCCTGCCGAGGCCCAAGAGACCACGTTGCCATGCGGATCGCTGATTGTGACGATCGTATTGTTGAACGACGCGTGCACGTGAGTCACGCCCGACTGGACGTTTTTGACCTCACGCTTCCGCCGCGTCTTCGTTTGCTTTTTGGCAGCCAAAAAAGACTCCGATGTTTTTCCGGTTCCCCGAACGACGGGGCTGTCGTCGCCTAGACTCGTCCGCCGCGCTTCGCGCGGACGCACCTCGTGTGCTCGGACTTTGTTGCCGCATCCGTGCGGCAACGGGTCCACCCTGCGGTGATCCCATCTGGTGGAGCTGGGGACTCGGCGATTGCCCCCAGAGCCGCGCGCCACCGCCAGAGAGAGAGCAGCAGCGCCAAGCAGGTATCTTACCGTAGGTAGCCGCGGATGTCAAAGGGGCCCCCAAGAAAGAGAAGGCTCGGTCCCCAGACCGAGCCTTCTCCGTTCCATCCTAGCCGCACGGAGGCGGCTGAAGGTTCCAAGCACAGGATGTGCGACCGGCGAGAAGCCGGTGGAACCATCTAGAACTTGATGCCGATACCCGCGAAGGGTCCGTTGGCCGTGTAGTTGACCGGAGCGTTGGTCTTGTTCGTACCGCTCAGGCCCTGCCAGCCGGCTTCGATGAAGATCGGACTGTTCCCGAAGACGTAATCGAAGCCGATCTGGTACTTCAGGAAGTTGTAGCTGAGCGTGTAGACGTTCCCGGACGGATCCGTGAAGTTGCCCTTGGTATTCGGATAGTAGTAGGCACTACCGAACCACGAGAGCGCCTGATTCAGATCCGGGAGCTTCTCGGCGCCGAACCCAACCCCGTTCAAACGCGGATAGCCGTAGTTGGTTGAACGGAACAGATAGCCTACGCCGATGTAAATCCGCGGATCAGCCACCTTGATGCCCAGACGCGCATCGACGTCGGTGTCTTTGGCCGTAAAGGCCGGCACCGCAGTCGAACCGAGTCCGCCGATCGTTGTCACGTAGCAGTCGGCAGTCGGCGTAGCCACGCCGCCGGCGCACGTGTGCGGATATTGGAACTGCTCGAAGTTGCCTCCAATCATCCAGGGGATGTTGAACGCGTCGAACTCCCACGCGCCGTGAATGTCATACGAGCTGCCCGTTCCCGTGTTACCCGGGCTGAATTCGTTATAGACCTTCGGCGAGAAGATGTAGTCGCCGGCCACGAAGATTTCCTTATATGGTGTTGCCACCGGAACAGGAGTCGGCGTGGGCGCGACCGTCGGCGCGACGGTGGGTGCTGCGGTCGGCGGCGCACTCGGCGGCGGCGTCGCCGGAATATACCGAACGACGACGATTTGACGATCGGGAACCCACTGCACGTAGGCACCCATTCCTTCCGAGATGACGCGAACCGGCACGAGGATGATGCCGTGATAAATCATCGGCGGCACGTCCAGCGGACGCGATTCACCGTTGATGATCACTTCGGGTTGCCCGACCGTAACCTTCACTTCCGAACCGGGCTTGCTGACCGTTACGGTCTTGCTGGCCGGATCGTACGAAACCGTCGCCCCCATTTGCTCGAACATCGAGCGCAGAGGGATCAGCACGGTACCGCCTCTCACCAGCGCCGCAAGCACGCGTCCTTGCCGGAGCGTGTCGGGTTTCGCGTAAACGTGGTGATCGTTGAAGAGAATTGGGTATTGGCCGGACGGCGGAGATCCGAAGTTGGCCGGCGGCATCGAACCTTGGTCTTGCGCAACCACAGCTTGTCCAGTGTTTCCCTGTGATTGCGAAGCCGAGGTTGCAGCTACCGCGGTGAGCCCGCAAAGCACTGCCATGAGTGCCGCTAGGACTCCGGTGCTCAGTCGTTTCACAAGAGCCTCCTTAGCTTCTTTAACAATATCGCGTGGGGTCGCTTATCTGCCCCACGAGCCTAACAACGCATGGCCGCCACCCCGGGTTCCACGCGGACCAGGCCTAGTGCTATTTCCCTGTCCGGGTAAGCGGTAAACGCCAGATCCACCCCGTACCGATGAGTAATTCGGCACTTGCCAGGAGCATCGCGTCGCGCGGCCCGGCGCCGGAGTTCAGCGTTCCCAATCGCGAGAGGAGCAGGCTCGCCACCAGCGGCGCGAGGAGCTGGGGTCCGACCACCGCCAGGTTCCAAACCGCCATCGTCGTGGCCATGGCGTTCGGCGGGAGCAACCGGCACGCGAATGCCCAATCGGCACAGAGGAATATACCCCACCCGACGCCGGCTGCTGCGATCGCCAACGGCAGCACCGGCAAGGCTTGCGCGAGCGCCAGCACCACGAGCGAAACGCAGACGAGGCCGCCGCCGGCCGTCACCACTAGGCGTTCGTCGCTGCGATCGGCCGGTCGCGCCGCGATCATCGCACCCGCGGTTCCCAAGGCGGTGAAGAGCAAGATGCACAGCCCGCTTGCGCGGGTCGCATCGAGAACGAATCCCCGCGGTAAGACCGCGGCGACGAAGAAATATAAGTATCCGAGCACGGTGTAGAACCCGAGGTAGACCATCGCACGCGAGATGAACAAATCGACCAGCGTGCGCGTCAATGCGAACGGCGGGCGTTCCGAGAGCGGCTGCAGCGGAACGCCGCGGAGGTGCAGCAACGTGCCGAGCGCGGCGCTGAGGAGGCCGAGCGCCAAAGCAATCCCGAGAATCTCCCCGTTTCCGAGAAACGCGGCCAGCACGGCACCGGTCGCATTGCCCGCGCTGCCGAGCGCAGCCAGCCATCCCGAGGCGAATCCGAACCGTTGCGGCGGCAGCGTATCCGGAATCACCGCTTGATATGGGCCGATGATCAGGTTGAGCGAAAACTGGAGTGCGACGAACGAGGCCAGCAACGTGCCGGCGGTGGGCGCGGCGTATAACGCGAGCACGGCGCCGCTTCCGAAGATCGCGCCGAGAAGATAAAACCCGCTGCGCCGCCGACCGCGACGACGCAGATGGTCGGAGAGCGGCCCGACGACCAGCTGCGTGAGCCCGGCGGCAAACGCACCGCTTGCCGAAATCTCTGCAAACGTAGCGAGTGACGAACCCGCGGCCAGTTGTACCGTTCGGGCTTGCAGCGAGATGCCGAGTACAGCCCCCCAAATCAATTGGACGCCGAACCACAGCAGCGTGATGCGTGCGGGATGTGCCGGCTTAGGCATGATCGAGCGCGTACCGGTACTCTGTTAGGACGTCGATGTCGTAGGCGAGTTCGGGCGGTGCGTCGCGCACGGCTGCGACGGGGACGTCCAAGACGCGCTGCGCGCGCGCTTCGAGCGCCGCGACGGATAGCTGTCGAAAAGCGAAACGGACCAGCACCGACGGTCCCGCGATCGCCGCCATCTTCCACGGCGCCTTGCGTGCATCGAACAGCATGCTCGCCAATGCCCGGATCCGCGCACGTGAGCCCGCCGGCAGATGAAAAACGCCGCCATTGACGACGCGCTCACCGGCAAGCGTGATTCCGAACGGAGGTGCGCCGGGAAAGCGCCGGGAGAACGCATCGTGCGCGGTGAGCGGCATGCTCAGCGCGCAAGGATCGATACGTTCCAGGAACCACTGCAGCGCGCGCTCGTCGATGTAGGGCAGATCGCAGGTCAGATAGAGCAGAGCCGCATCGTCGGGCCAGGCGTCGAGCGCGCCGAGCACGTTCGCTCCACCCGACCCGGCATCGCGTACCATCTTCACCGGCGCGAGCGCCCCGCATTCCGCACCGACGGCGTCGTTGCCCACGACGGCGATTCGCTCGATGCCGCATCCCACCAGCGCTTCGATCGTGCGTGCGATCAAGGTGCGTCCGCGAACGGGCGCGAGCGCCTTGCGATCGGTTCCGGCAAGCAGCGCGAACTCGCCGCCGATCGGACCGCCGGCCGTAATGACGGCGTTCATGAAGAAAGGCCCGGCATTCGCCGGGCCTTCGCGCTATTTCTTGGTTAAGGCCTTCTTCTTGCCCGCGACGGTCCGTTTCGGCCCCTTGCGCGTGCGCGCATTGGTCTTGGTGCGCTGGCCGCGAACCGGGAGGCCGCGACGATGACGCAGTCCGCGGTAGCAGCCGATGTCCATCAGCCGCTTGATGTTGCCCTGTACCTCGCGCCGCAAATCACCTTCGACCCGCACTTGCAGCGTGTCGATCGCGTCACGCAGTTTCTTTTCGTCGTCTTCGGCGAGGTCTTTCACGCGCGTGTCGGGATTGATCCCCGCATGGGCGAGCAGCTTCGCCGCCGTCGTCGGGCCGACGCCGTAGATGTACTGCAGCGCAATCTCGATACGCTTCTCGCGCGGAAGATCGATACCAGCGATACGTGCCATAAGTGGTTTCCTCTTTAACCTTGCACTTGCTTGTGCTTCGGATTGACGGTGCAGATCACGCGCACTTTACCCTCGCGGCGAATGATCTTGCACTTTTCGCAAATTTTCTTGACCGAAGGTCTGACTTTCATTTTGATGGTGCTCCGCCCTTGGCTCCGCACCCCCGCGAAGTTCCTTCGCGGGGCCCCTGGGCCACGGGCGCCTTTCTCCTATAGATATCCGCTTGAGATCCCCCGAGGGGCGCCCAAACGAAGGTTGGTTTTGCTAACGACGCTGCTATCGGGACCTCGTCCAGCAGCCTTACTTATACCGGTACGTTATTCTGCCGTGCGTGAGATCGTAGGGCGAGAGCTCCACGAGAACTCTATCTCCGGGAAGAATGCGGATGAAGTTCATCCGGATTTTTCCCGACACGTGTGCCAACACACGGTGCCCGTTGGCGAGTTCCACCCGAAACATCGCATTGGGCAGAGGCTCGACGATCGTGCCCTCGACCTCGATCGCCTCTTCCTTGGGCGTGGCGGTCTTGGCCGCTTTGTCCGTATTCTTCTTCGCCCGGGCGGGGCGACGGCCGCCGCGACGAGGCATCAGCTCGCCGGTATCCTTTCCGCGTCCGGAACGTACTTGGCAGCGTCCGGATGCTCCCCGTAGTTGCGAAGCGTAAGGATTTTCGGACCATCCTCGGTCACGGCAATCGTGTGCTCGAAGTGCGCTGCGAGTTTACCATCTGACGTGACGACTGTCCAGCCGTCCTTGAGGATCTCGACCTTCCGGTCGCCCTCGGTGATCATCGGCTCGACTGCCAACACCAGCCCCGGGCGCAATTCCATTCCGGTCCCGGCCTTACCGTAGTTGGGGACCTGCGGCTCCTCGTGCATCGCCGTGCCGACCCCATGCCCGGCGAGCTCACGGACCACTCCGTAGCCGTGCTTTTCGGCATAGCGCTGAACCGCCGCGCCGATGTCGCCGATGCGGTTTCCGCGCTGCATCTGCGCGATTCCGATCATCAAGCACTCTTGGGTGACCTCGAGCAAGTGCCGCGCCTTTTGCGAGATCGTGCCGATCGGAATCGTCACCGCGGAATCGCTCACGTATCCCTCGAGCGTCGTCCCGATGTCGATCGAGAGCAGATCGCCGTCGCGCAGCACGTACTCGCCCGGAATGCCGTGCACGACCTCGTCATTCACCGAAGCACAGATCGTGGCCGGAAAACCGTGATACCCCTTGAACGTCGGCAACCCGCCGCGCTCGAGGATCCCTTTCTCGGCTGCCGCATCGAGATCGCGCGTCGTCATTCCCGCCTTCGCGCTTTGCATCAGCTCGGTCAACACGACCGCGGTGATCTTGCCGCTGCGCCGCATCGTCTCGATCTCACGCGCCGACTTTAGCGTGACCATGTTTAAAGGCACTCCGCCCCAGGCTCCGCGCCGTTAGTCATGCGCGTGTTCCAGACCGATGGCGTGTATGAGTTCGTGGCTGACGTCCTCGACCGCCAGCGTCGCGTCGATGCGCGCGAGGCGCCCGCGAGTCTCATAATAGTCGACCAGCGGCATCGTCTGCAGTTCGAAGACATCGAGCCGCTTCTTGATCGTTTCAGGGCGATCGTCTTCGCGCTGCACCAGCGGTCCGCCGTCTTCATCGCAAATGCCCGCCACCTTCGGCGGATCGAACTTCTCGTGGTAGACGCGGCCGGTCCGCGGATTGGTCCAGCGTCCGAGCAGACGTTCTTCGAGCAGCGGCCGCGGTATTTCAAAGTACACCGCGCCGGGAAGGCCGCGTCCGCGCGATTCGAGCAGCGTATCCAACGCTTGGGCTTGCGCAACCGTACGCGGAAAGCCGTCGAAGAGCACCGCTTCGCCTTCGCGCAGTTCCCCTTTGACCATGTCGATGATCAAGTCGTCGGGTACGAGTTCGCCGCGCTGCATATAGCCTTCGGCAGCTTTGCCGAGCTGCGTCCCTTGAACGCGGTGCTGCCGGAGGAGATCGCCGGTCGAGACCTGGCGGTAGCCGAAGCGCTTCTGCAAGATCTGCGCCTGCGTCCCTTTCCCCGCGCCCGGCCCTCCGAGCAAAATGATATCAGCCGCCACTACCGTTTGATGAACCCGCGGTAGTCGCGCATCGCCAAGCGTGCTTCGATTTGAGAAATCGTATCGAGCGCGACGCCGACTACGATCAGCAGTGAGGTCGACCCCAGGTAGATCGTCGTGATGCTCAATCCGCGCTCGAGAACGTTTGGTGCGACGGCCAGCACGCCGAGGAAGATCGCGGCGGCGGTCGTCAGCCGCATGAGAATCCGATTGAGATAATCCACCGTCGGCTGGCCCGGGCGGATGCCGGGGATGAACGCGCCCGTCTTCTTTAGATTGTCGGCCACGTCACGGGTGTTGAGCACGACCGAGCTATAGAAGAACGTGAAGACCACGACGAGCAGAAAGTAGGTGATATTGTAGAGCGTACCGCCCGGCGCAAAGTACACGTTGATCAGTTCGCTCACCGCGGCCAGGTTGGTCGGATATCCGATGTTCCAGTGCAGACCCGGGAGCACGAAGAGCGAGTGATATGCGGGAGCGGCGGCGCCGGCGTGGCCCGAGAACCACGCGAGGGCCTGTTGGGGTAAGAGCAGGATCGAAATCGCGAAGATGATCGAGATCACGCCCGCGTTATTGAGCCGCAGTGGAATGTAGGTCGAACGCCCGGCAAACATTTTGCGTCCCACCACCCGGCGCGCCTGCTGCACCGGCACGCGCCGCTGCCCTTGGTACATGAAGATGATACCAATGATGATCGCGATCGTGATCAGGATGAATAGCACGAGGTTCAGGAGCGAGAGTCCGCCTTGCGCCGCCGAAGAATACGTCTGGCCCACATACTGCGGATACCGCAGCACGATGCCGATAAAGATGATCAGTGAAACGCCGTTGCCGATGCCCTTGTCGCTGATCTGCTCGCCGAGCCACATGAGGAAGAGCGTGCCCGCGACCATCGCCGTAATCGCAAAGAGCTGGTACCACAGGCTCGTATCGTAGAAGACCCCGGACGCCTTCATCGCGTTCGTCATGAAGGTTGCCTGTAAGAGCGCCAGCACGATCGTCAGCCAGCGCGTGTACTGGCCGATCTTCTTTCGGCCTTCCTCGCCGCCTTTCTTGGCCAACTCTTCGAGTTGCGGCAGCACGACCGTCATCAACTGCATGATGATCGAGGCGTTGATGTAGGGCGTGATCCCCATGGCGATGATCGAAAGCTTCTGCAGCGCACCGCCCGAGAGAAAGCCCAGCAGGGTGTAGAACTGCCCGCTCTTGAGGACGTTCTGCCAGGCGGCTTCGTTCACGTTGGGAAGCTGCACGTGGATCATGAAGATGAACCACGCGAAGGCAAAGAGCACGAACCCGATGCGCTTACGGATGTCGGGAACTAGTACCGCCGCGCGCAGATTATCGAACACCCTTACGCTCCCCTTTCGCCCTGAGCTTTGTCGCTCTTCGCTTCGCGCTCAGAACGAAAGTCGAGCCCAAGACGCGGCGTCGACGTCATTGGTCGCCTTCAGGAAAGGACGCGCCGGCGGCTTTGAGCGCTTCGAGCGCACTTGCCGAAAAGACGACGTCGCGAAACTTCAATCCCGATGGAAGCGCCGTACCGGTCTTGCTCCCGCCCAGAATCTTCACGCCGTCGAGCGTCGACTTCAAAATGCCGCGCTCGCGCAGCGACTCGGGCGAAATCTCGACGCTCGCATCCCACGCGCTGAGCTGATGCAGGTTGACGACCGCGTAACGCGCACGGAAGTGCCCGATGTCGCGCGCCTTTTGCGAGTATCCGCGCTTGTGAGGCAGACGACGCCCCCACGGCGTCTGACCGCCTTCGAACGAGGGACCCTTGCCGCCGCCCGAGCGCACGGTCTGACCTTTGCCGCCTTCGCCGCCGGTCTTGACCATGCCCGACCCGTGTCCGCGGCCGATGCGCTGGCGCTTCGGCCACGAGCCTTTGGCGGGAACGAGCGCGCCCAGCTTGAGCATCGTTCCGCTCGGCGTCGCAATCGCACCGGCGCTCGTCGTGCTGCTTTTCGCAACGGCGGTTTTTGCAGCCGGCGCTTTCGCGGCGGGCGCTTTTGCGGCGGGCGCTTTTGTGGCCGGCGTTTTCTTTGCCGGCGACTTCTTTGCGGGCGACGCTTTCACCGCGGACTTTTTGCTAGCGGCGCTGCTCTTTTTTGCGGTTTTCTTTTTTTCTGCCATGATTTTTTTCTATCTCTAGCTTGCAGCCGAGAAAATTTCCTTAGCGGTCTTGCCGCGGAGCGCCGCCACGCGGTCGACCGTCTTGAGCGAACGCAATCCCTCGATTGTCGCGAGCACGACGTTGATCGGATTGTTCGTTCCCAGCGACTTGGTGAGGATATCGTGGATACCGGCCAGCTCCAGCACCGCGCGCATCGAGCCCCCGGCGATGACGCCGGTACCGGGCGCGGCGGGTTTGAGCATCACTTTGGCCGAGCCGACTTGCATGTACACTTCGTGGGGGATCGTTTTCTCCACCATCGGCACGGTTACGAGGTTCTTCTTTGCCTGCTCGACCGCTTTGCGAATCGCTTCAGGCACCTCGCCGGCCTTACCGATGGCGAAACCGACTTTGCCCTTGCGATCGCCGACCACGACGAGCGCACTGAAGCTGAAGCGTTTACCGCCCTTGACGACTTTCGCCACGCGATTGACGCGCACGACGGTCTCTTCGAATCCACTATTGTCGCGTTCGCGACCACCACGATAATTCATTAGAAATTCAGCCCCGCTTCACGCGCCGCATCGGCGAGTGCTTGTACGCGTCCGTGATATTTGTAGCCGCCGCGATCGAACACGACCTCGGTGATGCCGGCCGCCTTGGCCTTGGCCGCAATGGCCGTGCCCACGGCCTTGGCGGCATTGAGATTGGTCTTCGAGCCGAGCGATTCGCCAACCGACTTATCGCGCGTCGAAGCGGCCGCGAGCGTGTGACCCTTCGCATCGTCGACCAGCGTTGCGTAGATGTGGTGAAGCGTGCGCCGAACCATCAGACGCGGACAGTCGTTCGTGCCGGCAAGCTTCTTACGCAGGCGCTGATGACGCGCGCGACGCGAATCATCTTTGGAGAGGCGCGCCATTTACTTCTTTCCTGCCTTTCCGGCCTTACCGAGTTTCTTGCGAATGACCTCGCCCTCGTAGCGAATGCCCTTACCTTTATACGGTTCGGGCGCGCGCAGGGAACGGATCTCCGCCGCGACTTGACCGACTTGCTGTTTGTCGATGCCGTCGACGTGAATCTTGTTTTGTCCCTCGACCGAAAGCGTAATGCCCTTCGGCGGCTCGAACACGACCGGATGCGAGTAGCCCAGGCTCAGGTTCAGCCGCTCGCCCGCCTTGGCGGCGCGATAGCCGACGCCTTGGATCTCGAGGCTCTTGCGAAATCCTTTGCTCACGCCCTCGACCATGTTGGAGATCAGCGTGCGCGTCAACCCGTGCAGCGAGCGCTGTGGCTTCGCGTCGCTCTTGCGCGCGACGATCACTTTGCCGTCCTCGAGTTTGACGTCGATCGACTGCGTCAAAATCGTCTGACGCAGTTCACCCTTGGGCCCTTTGACGACCACCTCGCCGTCGCCCAGCGTGACGTTCACGCCGCTGGGCACGTTGACGGGGAGTTTTCCAATACGCGACATTTAGACTTTCCTTTTTAATCCTGAGCCTGTCGAAGGACTACCAAACATATGCCAGGACTTCACCGCCGACGCCGAGCTTTTTAGCCCGTTTGCCGGACATGATGCCCTGCGGGGTCGACATGATGACCAGACCCAAGCCGCCGAGCACGCGCGGGATCTCGGTTTTGCCCGTGTACACGCGCAAGCCCGGACGCGAGATGCGGCGCAGGCCGGTGATGACTTTTTCTTTCTCCGGACCATACTTGAGACGGATGCGCAGCGTGCCTTGCGGCCCTTCGTTCACCCGCTCGAAATCTTCGATGAAACCCTCGTCTTTGAGGATCTGGGAGATCGCGGCTTTTACGCGCGACGCCGGAACGTCCACCGTCTTGTGATTGGCGGTGTTCGCGTTGCGGATGCGCGTGAGCAGATCAGCAACGGGGTCGGTTATAGCTGCCATTTTAAAACACTTCTCCAATCATCACCGTCACCAACTCGCCTTGGTTACGCCGGGGACCACGCCTTTGTGCGCGTTCTCCCGAAAACAGATGCGGCACATGGCAAACTTGCGGAGATAGCCGCGGGGGCGTCCGCAAATCTTGCAGCGATTGTGCGAACGCACGCCAAACTTCGGCGTCCGCTGCGATTTCACGATCAAACTCGTCTTTGCCATATCTTACTTTCTTTTTTGATCCTGAGCACCGTCGAAGGACCGGCCTTTCTGTAGCGGAAGCCCCATCGCCGTGAGAAACTCCGACGCCTCTTCGTCCGACTTCGCCGTCGTGACGATCGTAATGTCCATGCCGCGCGCTTTGTCGACCTTGTCGTAGTTGATCTCCGGGAACACCAACTGTTCGCGAAGGCCCAGATTGTAGTTGCCGCGCCCGTCGAACGACTTCGCCGGCAGCCCGCGAAAGTCGCGGATACGGGGAAGCACGATGTTGAAGAGTTTGTCGAGGAAAATGTACATCCGGTCGCCGCGCAGGGTGACCTTCGCGCCGATGTTCATTCCCTCGCGCAGCTTGAACGCCGCGATCGACTTCTTCGCCTTCGTCACGACCGGCTTTTGGCCGGTGATCTGCGTCAGCTCGGCCACCGCCGCGTCGAGCGCCTTGGCGTTGGCGATCGCATCGCCCACGCTCATGTTCACGACGACCTTCTCGAGCTTGGGCACCTGCTCGCTGTTCTTGTAGCCGAACTTCTCCTGCAGCCGGCTGCGCACCGAGCTCTTGTACTTTTCTTTCAAACGGGTTGCCATCGATTACGCTCCTTTGGCCGATTCTCGCAACGGCTCACCGCTGCGGACGGCGACGCGATGCGGGACGCCGTCCGCCGTACGACCGCGACGCAGCCGCGTCGGGGCGTTATCCTTCGGATCGACCGCCATCAGCGCCGAGATCGGGAACGGAGCCTCTTTCTCGATGATGCCGCCGCTCTGGGCCGCACCCATGTTGCCGCGCTGCTGGCCCGCCTTCGTATGGCGCTTGACGATATTCAGGCCTTCCACCGTGGCGAAACCAGCCTTCGGAAAAACGGCCTTGACCACGCCGCGCTTTCCTTTTTCCTTGCCGCGGCGCACGACGACGGTATCGCCCTTGACGATATGAAGCTTCGCAGCCATGTTAGAGCACCTCCGGTGCGAGCGAGGCGATCTTCAAGAAGCCGCGATCGCGAAGTTCCCGCATGACCGGTCCGAAGACGCGCGTGCCGCGCGGGTCGAGATTGTCTTTTTCGCCCTTGATGATCACGCAGGCGTTGTCGTCGCAACGCACGACGGAACCGTCCGAACGACGGATCGGCGCGGACGTGCGCACGATCACGGCCTTCACGACCTGACCTTTCTTCACCGCCGCGCCGGGAATCGCGCTCTTGACCGTGCCGACGACGACGTCGCCGACATGGGCATAGGCGTGACGGCTTCCGCCGCTGACGTGAATCACCAGCAGCTCGCGGGCACCGCTGTTATCGGCGACTTTGAGTCGCGTTTCTTGCTGTATCATCTTCTTCTACTTCGCTCGTTCGACGATCTCGACCAGACGCCAGCGTTTGTCGCGCGAGAGCGGGCGGCATTCCATGATGCGCACGATATCGCCGATTTTGGCTTGGTTCTGTTCGTCATGCGCTTTGAAGCGCGTGGACTTGCGAACGATCTTGCCGTACGTCGGGTGCGGAACGCGCGTCTCGGTCACGACGACGATCGTCTTGTCCATCTTGTCGGACGCGACGCGACCCTGTTTCACGCGGCGCGCCACCGCCCGCTCGTTACGCTGCTCCATGCTGCTCCTCGGCCAATCGCTTCTCGGAAATGACGGTCTGAATCTGGGCGTACGCGCGGCGCATCGCCTTGATCTTGCTGAAATCGGTCAGATGCCCGGTACGCAGGGCAAAGCGCAGATTGAAGAGCTCGGACTTTGTGTCGCGTGCCTTTTGCTGCAGCTCGCCCATCGTCAGACCCCGCAGTTCGTTCAACTCGCCCCTCTTCATGCGCTCGCCTCCTCGCGCGAAACGATCTTCGTTTCGATCGGCAATTTGGAAGCTGCAAGGCGCAGTGCTTCCTTCGCAACGACGGGCTCGACGCCGGAGAGTTCGAAGAGCACGCGTCCCGGACGCACGACGGCAACCCAGAACTCCGGATTACCCTTACCGGCGCCCATGCGGACTTCGGCGGGCTTCTTCGTCACCGGCTTATCGGGGAAGACCTTGATCCACACCTTACCGCCGCGCTTGATGTGGCGCGTCATCGCGATACGCGCCGCCTCGATTTGACGGTTGGTCATCCAACACGGTTCCATCGCCTGCAAGCCGTACTCGCCGAAGGTGAGCGCGCTGCCTCGCAGTGCGCGCCCGGTCATGCGCCCGCGCTGCACTTTGCGCCACTTCACTCGTTTAGGCGTCAACATGTTCTGAACTCCCTTCGGCCGGCGGCGGGCTGCTCTCGTACGGCGCCGCAGCGGCTTCGTTCACAATCGAATCCGGATCGACGGTCACGGGTTCACTGACCGGCTCACCACTCGGCTCGGCGATCGCGCCCGGCGTACCGCCCGGCTGCGGACGGCCGCCGCGCCCACGGCCGCGTCCGCCGCGCTCGCGGCGATCGCGAAATCCGCCTTGACGTTCGGCCCGGTCGAGCGTGTTGCTCTGCCGCGGCTGATCCGGCAGCACTTCACCGCGATAAATCCACACCTTCACGCCGATGCGACCGAAGGTCGTGAACGCTTCGACGTGCGCGTAATCGATGTCGGCGCGCAGCGTGTGCAGCGGCACTTTTCCGTCGGCGTTGCGCTCGGTGCGCGCGATTTCGGCACCGCCGAGGCGTCCCGATACTTGCACCTTCACGCCGCGCGCGCCGGCCTTCATCGTGCGCATGATCGCCTGCTTCATGGCGCGGCGAAATGCGATGCGCTTCTCGAGCTGATCGACGATGTTCTGGGCGACCAAGCGCGCGTCGAGCTCGGGATGCTTGATTTCCATCACGTTGACTTGCACGTTCTTGCCGGTCAACTTTTCGAGATTCTTGCGGATCTCTTCGATGCCGACGCCGCGCTTGCCGATGATGATACCGGGCTTGGCCGTGTTGACGATCACGCGCGCCTGGTTGGCGCGCCGCTCGATCTCGATCTTGCTGATCGCGGCCGAACGCATCCACTTGTTGAAGAACTGACGAATCTTGACGTCTTCGTGCAGCCAGTCGATGTAATGTTTTTTCTCGAACCAGCGGCTGTCCCACGTACGCGTGATGCCCAGGCGAAGGCCGACGGGGTGGATCTTCTGTCCCATGAACTTTCCTTTTTAATCCTGAGCCTTGTCGAAGGACGCAGCGGCTTTGGCGGTACGTTTGGGAGTGGCGCGGCGCACCGGAGTGCGTTTGGTGGAAACCGACGCGCCGCTGCGCGCTCTGCGCTTCTTCTGCGGCGGCGTTTCGCTGACCACGACCGTCACGTGCGAGAGGCGCTTGCGTTTGAAATACGCACGGCCTTGCGCCCGCGGATCGAGGCGTTTGGTGAAACGGCCGCCGGGACCACCGTCGACGGTGATGCGCGTGATATAGAGCTCATCGGTGTTCATGTCGTGGTTGTTGCCCGCGTTTGCGACCGCACTGCGGACGAGCTTCTCGATCGGCTCCGAGGCATAGACGCCGGCGAACGCGAGCATGGTCAGCGCCTCGCGCACGCTCTTCCCACGGATCGCGTCGGCGACGCGACGCAGCTTGCGCGGCGCCATGCGAACGAACTTTAGATGTGCGACGGCTTGTGGCCCCGAGCTCAGCGACGTTTCGGGCGTCATGCCTTCACCGCCGCCTTATCGCCGCCATGACCCCGAAAGCCGCGGGTCGGCGCGAACTCGCCGAGCTTGTGTCCGACCATGTTCTCCGTAATGTAGACGGGCACGTGCGCTCTTCCGTTGTGCACGCCGATCGTGTGACCGACCATCGACGGAACGATCGTCGACGCCCGGCTCCACGTCTTGACGACGCGCTTCTCGCGCGTTTCGTTCAGCTTCTCGACCTTCTTGAGAAGGTGATCCGCAACGAACGGCCCCTTTTTCAGTGAACGTCCCATTATTTCGAACCTCGCTTACGAACGATCATCTTGGTCGTGCGCTTGTTGCGGCGCGTCTTTTTACCCATCGTCATCTGACCCCAGGGCGTGGTCGGCGGACGCCCCGAGGTGGAACGCGCCTCACCGCCGCCGTGCGGGTGATCGACCGGGTTCATCGCGATGCCGCGAACCGCCGGGCGTTTGCCGAGATGGCGCGACCGGCCGGCCTTGCCGATCACTTGGTTTTCGTGCTCGACGTTCCCGAGCTGACCGATCGTGGCGCGGCACTCGATGTGAATCTTGCGCACTTCGCCCGAGGGCATGCGCACCTGGGAGTAATCGTCTTCCTTGGCCATCAACTGCGCCGCGACGCCGGCGGACCGCACGAGCTTGCCTCCCTGTCCGGGACGAAGCTCGATGTTGTGGATGACGCTGCCCACCGGGATGTTCTTGATTGGCAGCGTGTTGCCGGGCTTGATGTCGGCCGCTGCGCCGGATTCCACGACGTCGCCGACCCGCAGTCCGAGCGGGGCCAAGATGTAGCGCTTTTCGCCATCCTTGTAATGGAGCAGGGCGATGCGCGCGGAACGGTTCGGATCGTACTCGACGCTCGCGACCTTGGCCGGAATGCCGTCCTTGGAGCGCTTGAAATCGATGATCCGGTACTGCTTGCGCGTGCCGCCGCCCTTATGACGAACGGTGATGTGCCCGTTGTTGTTGCGGCCCGAATGCTTCTTGCGAACCTCGACCAATGACTTTTCCGGATCGACCTTGGAAAGATCGGAGAAGTCCATCGTGGTCACGAAGCGCCGGCCGGGGCTTGTGGGCCTGTATTTTTTCACTGGCATTACAGAGCATCTCCGAGTCGCGTGCAGAACGCGCTCAAGCGCGAGGCGCGAAGAGTGTAGCGTGCATTAGCACGTGAGCGATGAGCAACGAAGCGATTGAGTGTGTTATGCATGCGAATCATTGCTCGAAGTAATTGACGCCGCCTAGTTCGATCTTTTGACCGGGCTTCAAAGTGACGATCGCCTTCTTGAAGTCGCTCTGCTTGCCGCTGGTGCGGTTGGCGCGACGCGCGAAGTTGCGGGCTTTCCCGCCCACGTTGACCGTGTTGACGCTCATGACGTTCACGCTGAAGATCTGCTCGATCGCGTGACGGATCTGCGTTTTGGTCGCATGCGGATGCACGACAAACGTATACTGGGTTCCCAGCGCATTGGCCATCGATTTCTCGGTGATGCGCGGCGAGAGGATCACATCGCGTGCGTCCATTTATTTGCCCTCCCCCAAAGTGCTTTGCACTTCGGGGACCCCTAGTGTTTTAACGGCGCTACGCGCTTCGCGCTTCGCGCCCCCGCGGGCAGAGCCCGCGGGTCCCCCGAGCGCGTCGTACGCCGAGGTCGTGAAGATGATGCGTTCGAAGCGCAGCACGTCCTTGACGTCGAGGGCTCCCGTATCGGTCACGGAGACTTTGCGCAGATTGCGCGCAACGCGCTCGATCGCGTCCGCATTGGCCTCGCCCTTCACCGTCACGATCAGCGTCGACGGCCCCGTTTTGGCCGCCTTGCCGCTGCCGAAAACGAGTTTGGCAAAATCGTTGGTCTTGGTGAGCGAGAACCCGGCGGCGTCGAGCACGGTGATCGCGCCGTTCTTGAACCGGTCGGCCAGCGCCGCGAGGAACGCGAGCTTGCGCTCCTTTTTATTGAGATCGGTCACGTAGCTGCGCGGCTGCGGCCCGAAGACGACGCCGCCGTGACGCCATTGCGGCGAGCGAATCGAACCCTGCCGCGCCCGGCCGGTGCCCTTCTGACGCCAGGGCTTGCGTCCGCCGCCCGCGACTTCGTCGCGTTTCTTGGTCGAAGCGGTGCCGGCGCGAGGGCTGGCAAGCTCGCGATAGACGGCGCGGAAGAGCGTGTGGCTCTTGGCGGAATAATCTTGTTCGAAGATCGCCGGCGTTTGCACGTCGCGCACGATCTTTCCGGTTGCGTCGATGACGTTCGGCATGGCTTACGCTCCCGCCGTTTCTTTGCGCTTGACGCTCTGCCGCAACACGACGAGCGCGTTCTTGGGACCCGGAACGGGGCCGCGAACGAGCAGAAGATTGCGCTCGGCGTCCGCGCGGATCACTTCCAGGTTTTGCATGGTCGTCCGATCGACCCCGAAGTGTCCCGGACGACGCGCACCTTTGGGAACGCGTCCGGCGTTGGTGTCGCCGTTCGAAGCCGGCTGGCGGTGAATCATCGAGCCGTGGCTGGCGCCGCCGCCCGAGAAATTGTGACGCTTGATGCCGCCCGAAAAGCCATGGCCTTTCGAAATGCCGATGACATCAACACGGTCGCCCGGCTCGAACCCGGCGACCGTGATGGTTTGACCGACTTCGACACCGTCGATGCCGGTGCGGAACTCGCGCACGAAGCGCGCGGCCTCGACGCCTTGTTTCTTGAAATGTCCGGCAAGGGCACGCGATACGCGCGCGCGTTTGACCGCGCCGAAGCCGAGCGCAACGGCGTCATAGCCATGCGACTCCTTCGTGCGGCGCTCCACGACCGTGCAGGGACCGGCTTCGATCACCGTCACGGGCACGTTGCGCCCGTCGTCGGTGAACACGCTCGTCATCCCAACCTTGCGGCCAAGGATGTTCTTCACTAGATCCTCGTCCTAGGCTTCGTCAGCCTGAGCTTATCGAAAGGTAAGTACACTGGCCCTGGCGTACTTCTATTTGTTTTTCCGGCACGCGCAAAGGAAGCGCGGACCGGCTGGACCACAACCTGGGCACTATATCAAGGCTGCCCGGCAGCGTCAAGAGGGGTTGACGGCGAAGAGAGGCGGGCGATGCGGCTATTAGCTTTGATGCTGCTCGGTGTTCTTATTGCCGGTTGCGCCCGGCCGGGGGTCGTTCGAAGCCGCGACCAGCTCGTCATCGTCCAGACGCAAGATTTTACGAGTCTGGACCCTATTTTTGTTAGCGGGGTGGGCGGTCAAGAGCTTGCCGCGCTGATGTATTCCTATTTAGTGAAGTTCAACGACCGGGGCGAGCTCGTTCCGGATGCCGCGAGCGTGGTTCCGACCCAAGCCAACGGCGGGATCAGCGCCGACGGGCGGACGATCGTCTATCACCTTCGACCGGGCGTGCGCTTTTCGGACGGGAACGAGCTGACCTCGTTCGACGTCGCCGAGACGATCGCGCGCGTGGCCTTCCCCGGCAGCGACGTCCCCTCGCGGGTCGCCTACGACGACGTCGCGGCGATCGCAACCCCGGACGAGCGGACCATCAAGGTTTTTCTGCGCACCCCCTACGCGCCGATCGTGCTCTATCTCTGCGGGCCCGGCAATGCCATTCCAATTCTGCCCGCTCGGCTGCTCCGGGGCCACGCTCGCCTGCACACCACGCAACTCGACAGCATGCCGCTGGGCAGCGGGCCTTACGAGCTCGCGCATTGGACTCGAGGTGAACGCCTCGAGCTGCGCGCCAATCCGTACTACTTCGGCGGAACGCCGAAGATCGCACGCATTACGATCCTTCCCGTGCCCTCGTCGAACACGGCCTTCACCATGCTGCGCAGCGGTGAAGCGGACGCCTACGTGAATGCGGACGACTCACAATATGCGCTGCTGGCGGCATTGCCGGGCAAACGCACCGAAGCGGTGCCGATCGACGGCACCGGTGCGCTGATTTTCGACACCGCCCATCCGGCGCTCTCGGATCCGCGCGTGCGCCGCGCACTGACGCTCGCGCTCAACGTTCGCGCGGTGGTGAACAAGACGCTGCTGGGTCACTCGCGCTGGCGTAACCCCGGGCGCGGCTTGTTCGAATGGGCGTACGATCCGCGAGCCTATGCGATGCCCGGCTACGATCCCGCGCAGGCAGTGCGTCTGCTCGAAAAAGCCGGGTGGCGGCTGGGCGCCGGCGGCGTTCGCCGAAAAGACGGCATGGCGCTCGATCTCGACGTCATCTTCCGCGCCGATAAACCGAGCGCCCTGGAGATGGCGACGCAGATGCAGGCGGAAGAGCGTGCGATCGGCGTGCGGCTCTCGCTGCGGCGCTTCGCGGTGTCGGCGTTGGTTGCGCCCGGCGGCCCGCTCTATGGCGGGCACTACGACCTCGCCCTCTTTCCGTTCATCGCCGGCTTCGATCCCGACGTGCGCGACCAGTTCTCGTGCCGCCGGGTTCCACCGCACGGCTTCAACAAGTCGCGTTACTGTAACCCGGCGCTCGATAGCATCATGCAAGAAGCGGTGCTTCCGTACGAGCGTTCGCAACGGATTCCATATTACCGCCGGATACAGCGCGTGCTGGCTCGAGATCTGCCGATGGTCGCGATGTATCAGGCGGTCTCGATCAACACGTTTCCCGCTTGGCTTCGCGGCGAGCACAGCGCGGTGAACACACCCTTCTGGAACGTCGGCCGGTGGAGGTACGAAGCCGCGCGAAACTAAAGCCCGGCGCAGACCGGTTGAAGGCGGCATGGCTACGAAAATTTCCGCCGCTGCATCGGGACAGTTCGTTATCGGCGGCGACCTCAAGGTCAATCGGCTCGGCTTCGGCGCGATGCGAGTAACCGGTGCCGGCATCTGGGGCGATCCGGCAGATCCCGCCGGCGCGCGCAAAACGTTAGAGCTCCTACCCGAGCTTGGCGTCAACTTCATCGACACGGCGGACAGCTACGGGCCCGAGGTCAGCGAGAATCTGCTGCGCGAGGCGCTGCATCCATACCGCGGGATGACGATTGCGACCAAGGGCGGCTTGACCCGCCAAGGACCGGGTAACTGGGATCCGGTAGGACGCGCCGGTTATTTGAAGCAGTGCGTACTGATGAGCCTGCGCCGGCTCGACGTCGAGCGCATCGATCTCTGGCAACTGCACCGCATCGATCCGGAGACCCCGCGCGAAGAGCAGTTCGAGACGATCGCGGAGATGCGGTCGAAGGGGTACATCCGTCACGTCGGCTTGAGCGAAGTGAGCGTCGCGGACATCGAAGAAGCGCAACGCTACTTCCCGGTCGTTACCATTCAGAACCAATACAACCTGGTCGATCGCAAGAGCGAGGGCGTGCTCGAGTACTGCGAAGCGCACGGTATCGGATTCATTCCGTGGTTTCCGCTCGCTGCCGGCGACTTGGCCAAGCCGGGTTCAGCGCTTTCGACGATCGCGCGGCGCCTCGATGCGACGCCCTCGCAAGTCGCCTTGGCTTGGACGCTCAAGCGCTCGCCGGTGATGTTGCCGATTCCGGGAACCTCGCGCGCCGATCATCTCGAGGAGAACGTTGCTGCAGCTGCGCTCAAACTTTCAGACGAGGATTTCGCCGACCTCGACCATCAGGCGCGCGCGCTTACGTAAACGCTGCGAGTCCCGTAATCTGCTGGCCGAGGATCAGCATGTGGACTTCGCTCGTGCCTTCGTAGGTCAGCACCGACTCGAGGTTGTTCATGTGGCGGATGACCGGGTACTCCAGCGTCACACCGTTGGCACCGAGGATCGTGCGCGCTTCGCGCGCGATCGCCAGTGCCTCGCGCACGTTGTTCAGTTTGCCGAAGCTCACCTGTGAAGGATGGAGACGGCCTTCGTCCTTCATCCGGCCCAGATGCAGCGCGAGCAGCGACCCTTTCCCGAGTTCGATCAGCATGTTCGCGAGTTTTTCTTGCGTAAGCTGAAATCCGCCGATCGGCCGATCGAACTGCACGCGCGTCTTGGCGTAGTCGAGCGCGGTCTCATAACAGGTGCGCGCGGCGCCGATCGAACCCCAGATGATGCCATAGCGGGCCTCGTTCAAACACGCGAGCGGGCCGGCAAGCCCTTTCGCCAGCGGCAACTGCGCTTCGGCGGGGAGGCGCACGTCGTCGAGCACGAGCTCGCTCGTGATGCTCGCGCGCAGCGAGAGTTTACGGTGTACGTCGGTCGCGGAAAACCCGGGGGTCGCGGTAGGGACGACGAAGCCGCGGATGCCCTCGTCGGTGTTGGCCCACACGATGGCGACGTCGGCGAGCGATCCGTTGGTGATCCACATCTTGGTGCCGCTCAACATCCAGTCGCTTCCGGCGCGCCGCGCGAACGTTCGCATGGCGGCGGGATTGCTGCCGAAGTCGGGTTCGGTCAAACCAAAACACCCGATCTTCTGGCCGCGCGCCATCAGGGGCAGCCACTCATGTTTCTGCTCTTCGCTGCCCCAGTGATGGATCGCGAACATCGCAAGCGAGCCTTGCACCGAAGCAAAGCTGCGAATGCCCGAGTCGCCGGCTTCAAGTTCCATGCACGCAAGCCCGTACGCGACCGCGCTTGCGCCCGGACACTCGTACCCCTCCAAATGCATGCCGAGCAATCCGAGTTTTCCGAGTTCGGTTCCGATCTCGCGCGGCAAGATGCCGTCTTCGAACCACTGTGCAACGTTGGGCAGCACGCGCTCGCGTACGAACGTGCGAACCGTATCGCGTACGAGCCGCTCCTCACCACTCAGGAGCGCATCCAGGTCCAGGAAATCGACCGCATCGGGTGCTGCAGCGGACTGCGATCGTCTTGCGTGTGCGGTGGGCCTGTCCTGAGCTTGTCGAAGGGTCATCGGTTCACGAAGCTCATGTCGGCATAACGCGCACCGCTGGCCGCACCCATGGGAAAGACCGCTTCGAGATCGCGCAGCTCACCATCGCTAAGCTTCACGTTCACCGCTCCGACGTTTTCTTCGAGATATTTCACTCGCTTGGTTCCCGGAATAGGAATGACGTCAGGCCCCTTGGCAAGCAGCCACGCCAGCGCGAGCTGCGAGGCCGTGCAATTCTTTTTCTTCGCCAACTCGGCGACGCGTTCGACCAAGTCGAGATTCTTTTGAAAGTTCTCGCCCATGAAGCGCGGGCTCGAGCGCCGGAAGTCATTGGGGGCGAAGTCGTCCGGGCTCTTGAGTGCACCGGTGAGAAAGCCGCGCCCGAGCGGCGAATAGGCGACGATCGAAACGCCCAACTCGCGCGCGGCCGCGAGTTGGCCGTTCTCTTCGAGATCCCGCGACCACAGCGACCATTCGTTCTGAAGCGCCGCGATCGGGTGCACCGCGTACGCGCGCCGCACGTTGGCCGCGCTCGCTTCGGAGAGTCCGAGATAGCGTACCTTGCCGGAGCGCACCAGGTCGGCCATCGCGCCGACCGTTTCTTCGATCGGGGTCGAGACGTCGACACGATGCTGATAATAGAGATCGATGTGGTCGACGCCCAAACGTTTGAGCGAGCCCTCACACGCGGTGCGGACGTACTCGGGCCTTCCGCTGATGCTGCGCCGCGTCGTGTCCGACGGATCGCGCACGATCCCGAATTTCGTCGCCAGAAAGACGCGATCGCGCCGGTCGCGGATCGCTTTGCCGACGAGCAGCTCGTTGGTGTGCGGCCCGTACATGTCGGCCGTGTCGAGCATCGTCACGCCCAGTTCGAGGGCGCGATGAATCGTGCGAATCGATTCCGCTTCGTCGCCCGCTCCATAGAATTCCGACATGCCCATGCAGCCGAGCCCTAACGCTCCGACCATGGGACCATTTTTGCCGACGTTCCGCTGTTCCATTGTCCTTTATCGTTTCAACACGCGTGCGATCTTGTCGAAGAGCGCCTCGGTCGAACGCTCGAACGCGTCCTCGAGTCGGCGCCAGAGCAGGCGCCCGTCGGTATCGGTCAGCGTCCCCTCGATCCGATATTCCAGCACCGTCTGCTTCTCTTGGGTCGAAAGGTAGAAGCCGTGGGTCCCGTCGACGCCCTCGTTAAGGATCCGCCACACGATCCGCTCCTCCGGTACAACCTCCGCCAGCATGGCGTGGATGCCGAGATGCCATTCTTCGGTGCGCTGCGGAACGAGCGGGCCGGGTGAGCGCATGAAGGGTTGTGAGGCGAACGGCCAGATTTGGTCGCCCGAAGTACCCATCTCTTCGAGCAAATGGAAAATCCGGCGCTTCGTGCCATGGAACGTCCGGGTGCGCGATTCTCGAAGCTCGATTGGCATGGCGCCTGGTTCGCGGCACGTCGGGCTAGCTCATTGTCGTTCGCCAAGGTGCACGCTGGTAACCAGCACGAAATGCGCGCCGCCGTAATCGCCGGCGCGGTCGTAGAGTGCGCGCAATTGCGCTGCCATCGCTTCGTACTCCGGGCCTTCGCGCGGGAGGTACGACGTCGAACGGGTTCGGCCGATCAGGCTCTCCCAATCCAGGTCCTGCCGGTGACGGAATTCGAGCACGCGGACTCGGCCCCAACGGCGCGCGCGCAGGTCGTCGTCGATCGCACTCTTGCGCCGTCGCGATTCGGTATCGTCGGTCATATACGGCCGTACGACCGCTTCGTACTCACGCGCGAAGGCGTCGGCCGGATCGCGCTCGTTCCAAACCGCCCCGAAGCGCAGGCGTTCGCGGCCGATGCGCACCGCTTCCGCGAGTACTCGCTGCGGATCGAACCAGTGATACGCCTGGAACGCGGTAACGACGTCGATGCTGCGATCCGGCAAATTCGTCGACTCCGCCGTGCCGTCGATGGGAATGACGTCGGGACGCGTAGGTATCGACGAGCGCATCGAGGCGTTGGGCTCGACCGCAAAGACCTTCGCGCCCGAATCGGCAAGCAACGCCGACGAAATGCCGGTGCCCGCGCCGAGATCGGCGACTGCAGGAGCGACGAAGCCCTCGAGCACGGCCTCGATCGCTTCGCGCGGGTAGCCCGGGCGAAAGCGCGCGTAATCGCCGGCACGTTCACCGAAACGCGCCGTGGAATCGAATGACATGTTACTTCGCTTGGCGGTCGGCGAGCTTCCCTAAACCCCGCACCACGAGGATCGCGACGATCGTAATGATGACGGCGTAGACGAACTCGGCCCACACGCCGGAACCGGGCTTCAGAAAGATCGCGATGAAGTCGGCGATGAACTTGTTCCACGCGCCCGCGGCAATCAACCCGAATGCCACGGTCGCAAGCGAGATCATCGTGCCCAGGTAGGTCGGCTTGAGTTCCATCGGTGCCTCCTAGATGATAGAGTATGCGCGAGGACCGGCAAACCATGCACGTCATCGACGAAATCGACGACTCCGAGAAGCCCTATATCGAATATCTCGCCGGCCGGGCGGTGCCGAAGGTGAGCCCGAAGCGCCGGCACGGGATCGTCCAGGGGAGGCTTTGGGCAATTCTCCAAGAGCTTGCACGCGGGCGCGGCGACGTGGCCACCGAGTGGCGCTGCTACTTGCCGGCCGAACCGCGCCGCACGTCGCTCGTCCCCGACGTCGCATTCATTTCGAACGAGCGCCTCGCGCCGTTGACCGAGGACGAACGCGAGATGCCGCAGTCCGCGCCGGATATCGCGATCGAGGTCCGTTCGGAGGATGACAAGCGGAAGAACCTCGGTTGGAAGATTGCGGCCTATCTGCGCCACGGCGCGGTGCTCGTGCTCGACGTGCTGCCGCTCGAGCGTAGGATCGTCGCGCACACGCGCGCGGTCGCGCGAATTCACGGAAGACGACCGCTTCACGTGCGACGCACTCCCGTGGCTCTCGTTCGACGTGCGTGACGTCTTCGCCGATCTCGACAAATAAAAAAAGCCCGAATTGCTTCGGGCAGATCGATGCGCCGCCTGTGAGTCCTAAGCCTTGAGTTCGATGTCCACGCCGGCGGGCAGATCGAGGTGCATCAGCGCATCCATCGTCTTGGGCGAGGCCTGGAGGATGTCGATGAGGCGCTTGTGGGTGCGCATCTCGAAGTGTTCGCGCGACTTCTTGTCGTTGTTCGTCGAGCGCTGCACGCAAAAGCGATTGATCTCGGTCGGAAGCGGTACCGGACCGCTCACGAACGCACCGGTGCGTTTGGCGGTGTCGACGATACGCTCGGCCGACTGGTCGAGAACCTTGTGATCGAACGCTTTCAGACGAATGCGAATCTTCTGCTTTGACATCTCTATCCTAAACTCAAGTTTTCAAAGGTCTGGGGGCCAGGGGCTACTTTAGCATGATCGGCCACCCTTCGACAAGCTCAGGGTGACACTGTATCGGAGCTCGATAGAGATGTCCCCATTTGGACTCAATAGAGATGTCCCCATCGAGAGGAATCCCTCCCCATGGAGCTTCTCACGATGTCGACCTCCGAAATTACCCGCCTGGCGGCCGTGGAGCG
>Ga0335075_10001527_pt1 | contig 37981 bp, 41 predicted proteins | sample Lox_Sample_24_FD_206723 | JGI IMG/M metagenome (GOLD analysis project Ga0335075, IMG submission 206723) | Soil microbial communities from Loxahatchee National Wildlife Refuge, Florida, United States - Lox_Sample_2.4 | ecosystem: Environmental > Terrestrial > Soil > Wetlands | place: USA... | reverse complement strand
GAGCCGCTTGGCGGCGAGCTCGAAGGAGCTCGAGGTGCGGGTGCTCGACTCGTAGAAGAGGGTGACGACGGTGCGCCCGCGCAGGGTCGGCACCTTTTTGATGTCGCGCCGGCCGACCTCGGCGAAGCTCTCGGCGCGGTCGAGGATCGCCTCGATCGCCGCCCGGTCGACTGCCTCGATCGAGAGCAGGTTTCTCATGCCAATGCCTCCGCTGCTTGGGGTTCGGAGATGGTCACCTCGTCGATCCCGTCGGTCTCCTCCAGCCGCACGTTGACCCGCTCCTCACGGGCGGTGGGCAGGTTCTTGCCGACGTAATCGGGTCGGAAGGGAAGCTCACGGTGGCCGCGGTCGCAGAGGACCGCGAGCTGGACCCGCTCGGGGCGGCCGTAGTCGAAGAGGGCCTCGATCGCGGCGCGGATCGTGCGGCCGGTGAACAGCACGTCGTCGACGAGGACGACGGTGCGGTCGGCGAGGCTGAAGTCGATGTGGGAGTCGTGGACGACCGGCTGCGCGGCGGGGGCGCGGGCGCCGACGTCGTCGCGGTAGAAGGAGATGTCGATGTCGCCGATCGGCAGCTCGGCGCCGGTCAGCTCGCCGAGGAAGGTGTGGAGGCGGCGGGCGAGGACCGCGCCGCGAGTGTGGATGCCGACCACGGCGAGCCGCGTGGGCTCGGGGTTCTTCTCGGCGATCTCGTGGGCGATCCGCCGCAGGGTTCGCCTCAGATCGTCGTGCTGGAGCACGACCTTCTCACTCACTTCGTTTCCGCCTTCCTGGCCTCTCGGGACCTGGTTAAAGGACGGGGTGAATGTAGCAAGCAGGGGGGCGGATCAGATGATGTCCCTCGCTCACGAACTGCGGGGAGGTTCGTTCGGGACATCATCTGCTCCGCCTCGATCGCCGGAATCGCCTCGTTCTCGGGCGCCGTTGGGGATCAGGCGGGGTGAACCTCGCTCGGGGAGCGGGACGACGATCTGGTCGAAATCGCGGGGGGCGACGCAATCGGGGAAGACCTCGCGGGCCTCTTCCAGCACCTTGCCGACGTGGTAGCGGGCCGAGATGTGGACGAGGGCGAGCATCTTCACGTGGGCCTCGGCGGCGACGGCGGCGGCCTGGCCGAGGGTCGAGTGGCCGGTTTCGGCGGCCCGCTGGGCGTCCTCCTCGGCGAAGCTGGCGTCGTGGACGAGCAGCTCGGCGTCGGCGGCGGCGGCGACCGTGGCCGGCGAGGGCGCGGTGTCACCGGTGACGACGACGATCCGTCCCGGGCGCGCCTCCCCCATCACCTGGTCGGGCGTCACCGTGCCGCTCGACCCCTCGACCTCCTCGCCGCGCTGCAGGCGGGCGAAGTCGGGGCCTTCGCGCACCCCGGCGGCCCGGGCCGCCTCCGGGTCGAAGCGCCCCGGCCGCTCGTCCTCGACCAGCGCCCAGCCGAAGGCGCGCACGTTGTGGGCCGCTTCGTAGGCTTCGACCACGTATTCGTCGTGGTCGACGGTCTCCCCCGCCCGCAGCTCCCCCAGCTCGAGCGGGTAGCGCAGCCGCCCGATCAGCGGCCGCAGCACGGTGAAGAGCTCCTTCAGCCCGGGCGGCCCGAACACCCGCAGCGGCGCCTCGCGGTCGTGCAGGTCATACGTTTTCAGCAGTCCCGGCAGCCCCAGCATGTGGTCGGCGTGGAAGTGCGTGAGGTAGATCTCGTCCACCTGCACCAGCCCCAGCGAGCGCTGCATCTGCCGCTGCGTCCCTTCGCCGCAGTCGAAGAGCAGCCGGTCCCCACCGCGCGCGATCAGCACCGCCGCGGTCGAGCGCCGCGCCGAGGGCACCGACGCCCCGGTGCCCAGAAAGGTGACCTCCAGATCCATCCGGCGAGCCTACGCGCTCACGTGGCCACTAAGCTGGTCGCGAGCGCCCGTAGCTCAGCTGGATAGAGCGTACGCCTCCGGAGCGTAAGGTCACAGGTTCGAATCCTGTCGGGCGCGTCTGATGGGGCTGTTTGGTCGCAAGGGGAGTCCGGAAAAGGACCTGACGAAGGCGCTCGCGCTGCGGGGGACGCAGGGCAGGGCGACGGTGGTCTCGATGCGGGAGACCGGGAACGAACGCGACGGGGTGGCGAAGGAGATCGAGTTCGCGCTCGACCTGGAGGTCCCGGGCCAGGGCACGGTGCGGGTCGAGACCGCGCAGTACATGAACCGCTACACGCTGCACAAGCTCGCTCCCGGCGAGCCGGCGCGGGTGATTTACGACCGCGACGACCCGGGGAAGGTGCTGGTCGAGGGCCACGCGCGGTACCGGACCGACATCGTCGCCAACGAGATCGTCGTGATCGAGGTCGAGGACGTCCGCTAACGGCCGCTGAGCCGGGCGCGCCAGGTGGCGCCGTCGAATTCGGCGGGCTCGGTGTCGTCGAGGAAGCGCTGGAGGACGGCGGCGAAGCGGCCCGGGGCCTCGAGCTGGGGGACGTGGCCGACGTCGGGGAAGACCTCGAGGCGGCTGCCCGGCATCTGGGCGTGGGCGGCACGGCCGTGGGCGACCGGGATGATCGGGTCGCTCTCGCCCCAGACGATCAGCACCGGCAGGTCCTCGGCGAGGTAGAGGCGATCGAGGGCGGCGACGCGCTGGCCGTCGGTGTCGACCACGGCGTGCAGGGTCGAGAGGAACGCCTTGCGGCGATCGGCATCGGCGAGTGAGGCATAGGCACGGCCGACCTCGGCCAGGTCGGCGTTCGGCCGCAGCCCGAGCTTGCCCAGCGCGCCGGCGAGGAAGCTGCCCGCGGCGGAGCCGGGGCCGGCGGTGGCGCGGAGGAAGAGATCGGCGCCAGGTAGGGCGGCGGCGCGGAGGATCGCCCCCACCTCGGGCCCGAGGCCGCCGCTCGAGACCAGCACCAGCCGTTCCACCAGCTCCGGGAACTGGTAGGTGAACTGGAGGGCGACACCGCCGCCGAGGCTGTGGCCGACCAGGGTGGCGCGGTCGTGGCCGAGGGCGATCATCAGGTCGCGCAGGCCGCTCGCCAGGCTGCCGAGGCTGTAGTCGCCCCCGCCCGGCGCCGAATCCCCGTGGCCGGGGAAGTCGGCGGCGATCACGGTGTTGTGGAGCGCCAGCGGTTCGATCACCGCCTCCCAGTTGCGGGCGGTCCCGGCCATGCCGTGGACGAGCAGCAGCAGCGGCCCCTCCCCCGCCTCCAGGTAACTGACCGAGCGACCATGCACGGAGACCGTCTGAACGGTCGAGAAGCTTGCATCGTTTGGTGTCACGGTGGGATTGATACCCCTCGAGGCGGCGGAGGGAACACCCCGTCGTCCGATTTCAATACTGTCGCGCCGCAGTGAAGCGCCCTTCGATCAAGCTGCCTTCGGTTTCCCCCGACGAACGCATCCCACGTGGCGCGATCGCCGTCGTCGTGGTCGGCCTGATCGCCACGCTCGCCGCCGCGCTGCTCACGGCAGGCAAGGGCAGCGGCGAAGCGGCCCACCTCGAATTCGTCCAGAAGCGGAAGATCCCGGACTCCAAGGCCGTGGAAGTCCCGGGCGGCAAGGGCTTCGAGATGCAGCTGGTCAAAGGCAAGATCGAGGCGACCGGCAGCAACGTCGCCGGGTACCAGCTGTTCCGCGTGCTGACCACGCTGAGGATCGACAAGGGAGCCCCGATCGGCGGCGGCCGCCTCGCCTGCTCCACCCACGCGCTGGGGGCCGGGACGCTGATCGCGCAGAGCAGCAACGGCCTGCGGATGCTCTACCCGCGCTCCTCCGAAGAAGGGATCTACGGCCAGCCGGTCCCGGAAACGGTGCTCGCCCAGTTCTCCTCGCACGGCTACGAACTGGCGGTGCTGGAAGAAGTCTTCGAAGACATGCCGGCGCGCTGGGCGACGATCAAAGGCGTGAAGCTCGAGTGGGGCGAATACGAAGAAGGGACCGAGAACCTCCACTACTTCCTGCCCGAAGGCAAGGCGAAGGCGACCGTCGATCTGCCCTTCTACTCGATCTGGAAGTCGACCAAGAAGCCGGCCGCGCAGATCTCCTGCACGTTGGAGGTCTCGGCGGGCAAGGCGACGGTCAAGACCGAAGGCGCGCTGCCGCGGGTCTCGCCGCCGATCAACGAAGAAGCCGAAGAAGAAGCGCAGGAAGAACGCGAAGAAACCGAAGAAACCGCGGAAGAATCGGAAAAGGAATAGCTCAGGACCGCGGGGCCACGAGCAGCTCGGGCCCCTCCGCCATCCCTTTCCCGACCTTGTTCAGCGCCGGATTGGCCGGCGCCCCGGACATCCGCCCGGCGTCGAGCGGCCCGCACATCGCGATCGCCTCCTCGGTCGAGAGCCGCGGGTCGAGCCAGGCGGCCTCGGCCTCGGGCCCCGGCAGGATCGCCGGCATCCGGTCGTGGACCGGCCTGACCACAGCGTTCGGCGTCGTGGTGATGATCGTCGCGCTGTAGAGGTAGCCGTCGGGATCGACGCCGCGCTCGTCGGGGTCGTCCCACTCCTTGCGGGTGCAGAGCCCGGCGAAGGCGAACGGCTCGCCGCCGTCGACGGTGAAGCGCCACGGCCGGCGCGGCTGCTTCGGGTCCTCGGCCTTCATCCACTCGTAGAAGCCGTCGGCGACGATCAGGCAGCGGTGGCGGAACTTGCCGACCAGCGGCCCGTAGGCGCGGCTCTTCTCCAGGTTCTCGACTTTCGCGTTGATCATCCGGTAGCCGACCTTGAGGTCCTTGGCCCAGACCGGGACGAGGCCCCAGCGCATCAGCCGCGCCTCGCGCTCGCCCGCGGCGGCCCTCTCCTCGTCGGGGTCGTCGCGCACCACCAGGATCTCCTGGGTCGGGGCGACGTTGAAGCGACCCAGGCCAGGCGGTGATTTCTCCGTCGCCTCGCCCCCGTCCTCGGCGGCCTCCTTCGCCCCGCGCCCGCCCTTTGCCAGGGTCTTTTCCAGTTCGACCTGGAAGCGGTCGGCGATCGACTTCGTGTCCTTGGTGGTGACCGTGAAGCGCCCGCACATCAGGGACGCACCTCCTCGTGCTCGCGGTACCACGCCACCGTACGCCCCAGGCCGGTCCGCAGGTCGACGGCCGGCGCCCAGCCGGTCAGCTCGCGCAGCCTGGTCGAGTCGAGGTACTGGTCGAGGACCTCCCCCGGCGGTAGGCCCGGGCCGTATTCCGGCTCCACCTCTCCCCCGCCCACCTCGGCGGTCAGGTCGACCACCTCGCGGACCGAGTGCGGCCGGTCGCCGCCCGCGTTGAACGCCTCCCCGGCGGCCCCCTCGCCGTCGAGCGCCGCGGCGATCGCCAGGTAGGCGGACACCGCGTCGTCGACGTGGAGGAAGTCCCGCCGCGGAGCCCCGTCGGAGCGGATCTTGGGAGCGCGCCGATCGGCGACCGCGATCGCCGCCTCCGGCACCAGGCGGGTGAAGTTGAGGTCGCCGCCGCCGTAGACGTTGGTGAGCCGGAGCGCGGCGAGCGGCACCCCCCACTCGCGCGCGACCTCGCGGGCCATCAGGTCCCCGACGGCCTTGCTCGCGTCGTAGGGGTGCTCGGCGCGGAGCGGCAGGTCCTCCCGGTAGGGGGCGTCGGGCGCGGCCCCGTAGGCCTTCAGCGAAGAGGCGAAGATGGTCCTCGCGACCTCGGCGTCGCGGCAGCAGCTGAAGACGTTCCAGGAGCCGCGCACGTTGACGTCGACGGCCTCCTCGGCGGAGGCGTAGGCGTCGCCGACGAAGGTCTGGGCGGCCAGGTGGAAGACCGCGTCGCAACCGCTCACGGCCGCGGCCATCGCCTCGGCGTCCCGCAGGTCGGCCGCCACCGTCTCGACCTCGCCGTCGATGCCCAAGGGAACGAGCCCCGAGCGCCCGCGTCCCGCTCGCGGTCGCTCCGTTGGCGGCCTACCGAGGACCCGGACCGAGCTTCCCGCCGCGAGCAGTGCGGCGGTCAGATGAGAGCCGAGGAAGCCGTGGCCGCCGGTGACCAGCGCCCGGTCGCACGGCTTCGGGCTCACCCTCCCGCGACCGCGGGGAGGATCGTCACCTCGTCGCCCTCGTTGATCTGGGTCTCCAGGCCCTGCTGGAAGCGGATGTCCTCGCCGGAGACGTAGACGTTGACGAAGCGGCGCAGGGTGCCGTCCTCGGTGATCCGCTCGCGCAGATCGCCGTAGGCGGCGAAGACGGCGTCGAGCGCCTCGCCGACGTTTGACCCCTCCACCTCGACTTCGGCCTCGCCGCCGGTCGCGGCGCGCAGCTGGGTCGGGATCTTCACGGTGACGCTCATCAGACGGAAACCTCCTGGGCGAACTCGGCATCGAAGCTGTCGAGACTCGGATCGATCTCGTGCATGGAGAACGTATCGCGGGTCGCGTCGAGGGTCTTCAGCCCCTCGCCGGTGATGTAGGCGACGACCTTTTCGCCGTCGACCAGCTCGCCCCGCTCGGCCAGCTTGCGCAGGACGCCGATCGTCACCCCGCCCGCGGTCTCGGTGAAGATCCCGGTGGTCTCGGCGAGCAGCTTGATCGCCTCGCGGATCTCCTGGTCGGAGACCGCGTCGATGCCGCCGCCGGTCCGCCGCGCGTGCTCGACCGCGTAGGGCCCGTCGGCGGGGTCGCCGATCGCGAGGCTTTTGGCGATCGTGTCCGGCTTCTGCGGCTTGCAGACGTCCCAGCCTTCGGCGAAGGCGGTCGCGACCGGGCTGCAGCCGGTCGCCTGGGCGCCGTTGAAGGTCGGCTGGGCGCCCTCGACCAGGCCGAGGTCGAGCCATTCCTGGAAGCCGCGCCCCAGTTTGGTGAAGAGCGAGCCGGAGGCGATCGGGCTGACCACCCGGTCGGGCAGCTGCCAGCCGAGCTGCTCGACCGTCTCGAAGGCGAGGGTCTTCGAGCCCTCGGCGTAGTAGGGCCGCAGGTTGACGTTGACGAAGGCCCACGGGTGCTCGTCGGCGAGCTGCGTGCAGAGCCGGTTGACGTCGTCGTAGTTGCCGCGCACGCCGACCAGGTTGGTGCCGTAGATCCCGGTCGCGAGCAGCTTCTGCTCCTCCAGGTTGGCGGGGACGAAGACGTAGGAGTCGAGCCCGGCGGCGGCGGCGTGGGCGGCGACCGCGTTGGCGAGGTTGCCGGTCGAGGCGCAGGCGACGGTCTCGAAGCCGAGCTCCTGGGCCTTGGCGATCGCCACCGCGACCACCCGGTCCTTGAACGAGTGGGTCGGGTTGGCGGCGTCGTTCTTGATCCAGATCTCAGCGCCCGTCCCGAGCCGCTCGGCCAGCCGATCGGCCTTCAGCAGCGGCGTCAGCCCCGGCTCCAGCGGGTCGCCGGGACGGCCGGAGAAGGGCAGGAAGTCGGCGTAGCGCCAGATCCCCCGCGAACCGGCCTGGATCCGTCGTTTCGCCTCCGTCGCGTCGAGGTCCGAGTGGTCGTAGCTGACCTCGAGCGGGCCGAAACAGCGTTCGCAGAAATAGGCGGCGCCGAGCTCGTACTCGGCCCGACACTCCTTGCACTTCAAGCTCTCGACTGACATCCGATCCTTCCTTTGCCTGAAACCAAAAAAACCTCCGCCACGTGGGGCAGAGGTCCGGATCGGACGTCCCCCACATCTGTCAGGCCGTGCGACCTGCTGGAGTTGGCACCTGCTCCGGACCGCGAGGTCCGAAATGGTTGCCGGGGCTTCACTGGGCCAGTCCCTCCACCCCTCTAGATGTGGCGCTTATGTCGGGCGAAGCCTACCAGCCGCCGCGGGTCGCGTTTCCGCCGCGACCCAGACGGCTAACCTACGCGTGTGATCGCGATCCTCCCGCTCGACGAGACGAAGGGACCGGCCGATGCCGAACCTTCCGAAACCACGCCTGCGGCGCACCCGCCGCGGCGATCTCGTCGCGCCCGCGGAAGTCGCTGAGCCCCAGTCCCCCCGGGTCGAGCAGATCGAGTGGGGCGGCCTGCGCTGGGTGCACATCGAGCACCCGGGAGCGCTGGAGCGCGCCTGGCTGGAGGAGCACTTCGACTTCCACGCCCTCGACCTCGAGGACGTGCTCTCCCGAAACCAGCGGCCGAAGATCGACATCTACGACGAGTACCTGTTCAGCGTGCTGAACCTGCCGGTCTTCGACCGCGCGGCGAAGCGCCTCGGCGCGGGCGAGCTCGACCTCTTCGTCGGGCCCGACTTCCTGGTCACGATCCCGAACCAGCCGCTGCAGCCGGTCGAGTACCTGTTCGAGCGCTGCCGCTCCAAAGAGGAGCTCCGCGAGCAGCTCTTCTCGCGCGGCTCCGGCTACCTCCTCTACCGGCTGGTCGACGACTGCTTCGACTACTGCTTCCCGATGCTGCGCAAGATCGGCAACAAGCTCGACGCGCTCGAGGACGACATCTTCGAGGGCCGCTCCGAGGACATCGTCCGCGACATCTCCAACGCCAAGCAGGAGATCATCAACTTCCGCAAGGTGATCCGGCCGCAGCGGCCGGTGCTGCGCGACCTGGAGAAAGTGAAATCGCGCTACCTCTCCCCCGATTTCGACCTCGAGATCTACTTCGACGACATCGTCGACGCCCACGAGCGGATCTGGGACATGCTGGAGAACTACAAGGAGGTGATCGAGGCGCTCGAGGAGACCAACGAGTCGGTGATCTCGCACCGCCTCAACGACATCCTCCGCGTGCTGACCTCGATCAGCGTCGTGATCCTGCCGCTGACCCTGATCGCCAGCATCTGGGGGATGAACTCCGAGGTGCCGGGGCAGGACAACCTCGCCGCCTTCTTCATCGTGATCGGGGCGATGGTGGTGATCCTGATCGGGATGGTGATCTGGTTCCGCCGGCGGGGCTGGCTGTAGACCGCGCCGGCCGCCCGCCCGGCGCTTCCCATAGGCTCAGGGCCGGTGGCTAATTTCAGGATCTGGGCGCCCTGGCGCCTCGCCTACGTGTCGGACGCGGCCAAGGACATCGAGGAGGAGTGCATCTTCTGCGCGAAGCCCGCGCAGGACGACGACGAGGGCAACCTGATCGTCCACCGCGGCGAGCGGGCCTTCGTGATCCTCAACCTCTACCCGTACACGAACGGGCACCTGATGGTCGCGCCCTACGAGCACGTCGGGGCGATCCAGGAGATCCCGGCGGCGACGACGGCGGAGATGATGGCGCTCGCCCAGACCGCGATCCGCCGGCTCGAGGACGTCTACTCGCCGCACGGCTACAACGTCGGCTTCAACCAGGGCCGGATCGCGGGCGCCGGGGTCGAGCACCACATCCACATGCACGTGGTGCCGCGCTGGTCGGGGGACAACAACTTCATGCCGGTGATCGCCGACACCAAAGTGATGCCGCAGACGATCGAGCAGAGCTACGCGGTGCTGAAGGGAGCTTCATGGAGCTGAACGAGGGGATCTTCAAGGCCTACGACATCCGCGGCATCTACGGCGAGGAGATGGACGAGGGCACCGCCCACGACATCGGCCGCGCCTTCGTCCGCGTGCTGGCCGGGCTCCGCGACAAGCCCGCCGGCGAGCTGCGGGTCGGGCTCGGCCGCGACATGCGGCTGACCGCGCCGAAGATGGCGGCGGAGCTGCGCGACGGGATGATCTTCGAGGGCGCCACCGTGCTCGACGCGGGCATGGTCGCCACCGAGATGCTCTACCACCTGGTCGGCTCGCGGGAGCTCGACGGCGGCGCGATGGTGACCGCCTCGCACAACCCGAAGGCCTACACCGGGGTGAAGCTGGTCCGCGAGGGCGCGCTGCCGCTCTCCGGCGACGCCGGGATCGGCGAAGTCAAGGGCGCGATCGAAGCCGGGCTGGGCGAGGCGCCCGGCGGCGGGTCGTTGGAGGAGGTCGACATCTGGGAGGAATTCCGCGCCCACGCGCTCGGCTTCATCGACCCGGCGGCGGTGAAGCCGATGAAGGTGGTGGTCGACGGGGGCAACGGGATGGGCGGGCCGATGATCGGGCCGATCCTGGAGAAGCTTCCGCTGGAGCTGGAGGAGATGTACTTCGAGCCCGACGGCGAGTTCCCCGACCACGAGCCGAACCCGCTGCTGGAGGAGAACCGGCGGATGATCATGGAGCGGGTGCGCTCGACCGGCGCCGACCTCGGCATCGCCTGGGACGGCGACGCCGACCGCTGCTTCTTCATCGACGGCTCGGGCGAGTTCTGCGACGGCGACTTCGTCTGCGCCCTCTTGGCGCGCTCGATCCTGGCCAAGAACCCGGGCGCGACGATCCTCTACGACCCGCGCTCGAGCCGCGCCGTCCCCGACCTGGTCGCCGCCGAGGGCGGGCGCTCCGACCTCTCTCGCGTCGGCCACGCCTTCTTCAAGGCGCGGATGCGCGAGGAGGACGCGGCCTTCGGCGGCGAGGTCTCCGGGCACTACTACTTCCGCGACTTCTGGAACGCCGACTCGGGGACGATCCCGGCGCTCTTGATGCTGGAGCTGCTGTCGAAGGACGGGCGCACGATCGGCGAGCTGATGGAGGAGTTCCGCTCCCGGTACTTCATCTCCGGCGAGATCAACTCGGAGGTGGACGACCAGGCGGGCAAGCTGGACGAGATCCGGGAGCGCTACGCCGACGGCGAGATCGCCGAACTCGACGGCGTCTCGGTCGACTACCCAGAGTGGCACTTCAACGTGCGGCCCTCGAACACCGAGCCGCTGCTGCGGCTGAACCTCGAGTCGCTGGTCTCCCGTGAGGACATGGAGCGCCGCCGCGACGAGGTCCTGGGGCTGATCCGGGGGTGACCACCCCGGAGGAGGCGCTCGAGCAGGCCGCGCTGGCGGGCATCCACCGGCTGCCGGTGCCGACCCCGTTCGCGGTAGGCAAGGTCAACAGCTACCTGATCGAGGGCGAGCGGCTGACTCTGGTCGACACCGGGCCGAACTCGGGGCGCTCGCTCGACGTCCTCGGCGAACAGCTGGCCTCCCACGGGCACGCGCTCGAGGACGTCGACCTGGTGCTGATCACCCACAACCACGCCGACCACGTCGGGCTGACGGAGATCGTGGTCGAGCACTCCGGCGCCGAGGTGGCGGCGCTGGGGGCGGCGGCGCGACGGCTTGCCGATTTCAAGGCCGAAGCCGAGGCCGACGACCGGCTCGCGGTCGAGCTGATGCTGAGCAGCGGCATCCCGGAGGAGATCGCCTTGGCCCTGCAGTCGGTCTCCTCCACCTTCCGCGGCTGGGGCGGGCCGGTGAACGTGACGAGGGAGCTGGACGACGGCGAGCGGCTCGACCTCGGCGACCGCGTGCTCGAGGTCCTCTTCCGCCCCGGGCACAGCCCGATGGACACCGTCTTCTGGGACGCCGAGCGGGAGCTGGGCTTCGTCGGCGACCACCTCCTCCCCCACATCTCCTCCAACCCGATCATCGCCCGGCCGCTCGACGGCTCGCCCGGCCGCACCCACTCGCTGGCGAATTACCTCGACTCGCTGGCGAAGACGCGCGAGCTGCCCGAGGGCGCCGTCCTCTTCCCCGGCCACGGCGAGCCGATCGACGACCACCGCAGCCTGATCGACACCCGCTTCGCCTCGACCGAGCGGCGCAAGGAGAAACTGCTGCGCCTGCTCGCCGACGGCCCGCGCTCGGGCTACGAGCTGGCCCAGTCGATGTGGGGCAACATCGCCGTCACCCAGGCCTTCCTCACCCTCTCCGAGGTGATCGGCCACATGGACCTGCTGGAGGCCGAAGGGCGCGTCCGCGAGGTCGACGACGGCGGCGTGATCCGCTTCGAAGCGGTCGCCTGACCGCGGCCGCGGTGGCGGCGCGACGACCGATGGCCGCCGCGCCGCCACCCGCTCACGGAGCCGTGTAGGCCCAGTTGCCGCGGGCGTTCGCGAGCACCGACTGCGATTTGAGGCTGAAGATCGTCCCGGCCTCACCCGAGGGCACGTCGGCCAAGCCGCTGAAGCCGCTCAGCCAGGAACCGAATGAGACTTCGTGTTCCCAGATGGTGTACACGCAGAGGAAGCCCGGTTCGGCCGCGCCGGAGCCGGGGCACTGCGGCTTCGTTTCCCCGACCTTCAGGTAGATCTCGTTGGCGACGGGAACCGGCTGCTGCAGTCGCGGCACGAAGTTGATCGACAGGTAGAACTGCACCCCGCTGGGGCCCGAGCCCGCCCAGACCCCGGTCTCGGTCTGGCCCGACGGCAGGATCTGCACCGCCGGCCCCGGCTCACCCCGTTCGCCGCGCGGGCCTTCCTTCCCCTGCGGCCCCTCCTTGCCTTGGGGGCCCTCCTTGCCCTGCGGCCCGGCCGGCCCGGCGAGCGACTTCTTCGTCGCGTCGCTCAGTTTGGTCGGCGTCACGGCGCCCGCCTTCAGCTGCTTGGCGCCGACCGAGTTCTTCGGCAGCATCGTCGTCGCGGCGAAGGCGGTGCCGCCGGCGAGGGCGATGAACAGCGCCAACGTCGCGACGACGTTGGCGTAGGTGAGCCTCTCCCAGATGAGCTTCATTGCGATTCCTTTCGGTGCTGGACGAGGCGTAGAGCGTCGCAGGAACCGCCGCCGCGACGGCGCGTCGCCCTCGCGCGGTCGCGTAGGCTGCCGGGCAGATGGTCTCGTTCGGCGCGCGCAGGTCGGGAAAACCGGCGAAGAAACGGATGTTGATCATCGTCAACCCCTACGCGACGACGGTCAGCGACCGGCTGCGGAACCTCGTCGTCTACGCGCTGCAGGGACGCTACGAGGTCGAGGCGGTGCAGACGCAGGCGCAGAACCACGCCACCGAGATCGGCCGCGAGGCCCAGGAGGGCGGCTACGACGTGGTCGTCTCCTTCGGCGGCGACGGGACGCTCAACGAGGTCGCCAACGGGCTGGCCGGGACCGACATGCCGATGGGGATCCTGCCGGGCGGGTCGGCGAACGTGGTGGCGCGCAGCCTCGGGATCCCCAACGACGTGGTCGACGCGACCGAGCACCTGCTCTCGCTCGCCGACGAGTGGGAGCCGCGCAAGATCGACCTCGGCCGGGCCGACGAGCGGCGCTTCGTCTTCGCCTGCGGGGCCGGGATCGACGCGACCGTGGTCAAGCGGGTCGATGCCCATCCGAAGCTGAAGGCCAAGGCGGGCCCCTGGTACTACAGCTGGGCCGGCGTCTCGGCGTTCACGCGGCGCTACCTGGTCAACGCGGTGCGCCTGCGGGTGACCGTCGAGGGTCGCGCGCCGGTCGAGGGCGTCACCGCGATCGCGCAGAACTCCGATCCCTTCACCTACTTCTCCAGCAAACCGGTCTACGTCAACGAGGGGGTCGCGATCGACGACGGGACGCTCTCGATGGCGGTGCTGAAACGGGCGGCGATGCGCGACATGCCCACCCTGCTGCCGCGTCTGTTCTCGCAGAAGCGCCCGGCCGTCCGCCATCGCCAGATCGAGGGCTTCACCGACCTGACCGGCGCCGTGGTCGAGTCGATCTCCGAGGACCGCTCCGGCGCCCCCCGCACCTTCCAGCTGCAGGTCGACGGCGACTACATCGGCGAGCGCACCCGGGTCGAGCTCGGCATCGACCCCGGCGCCCTGACCATCGTCGCCTGACCCCAGAACGTCAGCCACCCCTGCGTTCGCAGTTCTCGCCGGATACCGGGGATTAGTGCGAACGCACCGGGGGGCTAGTCGAGGAGGCCGGTTTCGCGGGCGGAGACGGCGGTCTGGAGCAGGGTCTCGGCGGCGTCGAAGCGGGGGCGCCAGCCGAGCTGGGCGCGGGCCTTGGCGGTGTCCATGATCACCGGCGTGGTCAGGGCCGTCGCCCACTCGAGCTGGGGGTTGAGGAAGGAGAGGCGGCCGGCCACCGCGGTGCCGGCGCCGAGCGCGGGCCGCGGCACCCGCACCGAGCGCCAGCCGAGTGCCCGGGCGATGTCGGCGATCTGGATCTCCCCGGCGCCGGCCAGGTTGTAGGCGCCCGGCTCGCCCTTCCCCTCGACCGCGGCGGCGAGGGCGGCGGCGACGTCGTCGTGGTGGACGAGCTGCAGCGGCACGCCGGCGTCGGGGAGGATCGGATGCAGCAGCGGGATCCGCTCGATCAGGTGACGGCGCAGGCGCGGGGCCGGGTCGCCGAGACGGGCGGCGCCGACGGTCTGCTCGATCAGCATCGTCGCCCGCGGCCCGGCGACGATGCAGGGACGGAAGACGTAGGCGTCGAGCTCGGAGCCGGCGAGGATCTCGGCCAGCGCCTCCTCCAGCTCCGCCTTCTGGGCCGAGTAGTAGAAGCCTGGCGAGCCGAGCGCCGGGGTCTCCTCGGTCAGCGGCTGGGGATTGTCAGGGTGGAAGCCGTAGGCGGCCACCGAGGAGGCGTAGACGAGCCGCCGCACCCCGGCCTCGACCGCCGCTTCGAAGACGTTGCGGCTGCCCTCGAGGTTGATCCGCCGCGTCTCCTCGCGGTCGCCGAAGATCGCGAAGGCGAGGTGCACGGCGACGTCGGCGCCGTCGAAGAGCTCGGCGAGATGGCCGCGGTCGAGGATGTCACCGCGCTGGTAGCCGGCCTTGGTCCAGCCCGCCGCGCCCGGGTCGAAGGCGCTCCGCGCCATCCCCCGCACCGCCGCGACCGGCGCCGAGGCCTCGAGCGCGTCGATCAGCGAACCGCCGATCTCCCCGGTCGGCCCGGTGACGGCGACGGTAAGTCCTGCCATCGGCTCAGGCGGTGGGGGTGATCCTGTAGGCGTCGAAGACCGACTCCACGTTGCGGAGCCTGGTGATGCAGTGTTTGAGCTGCTCGGTGTCGCCGACCTCGATCACGAACTTGTTCTTCACCATCGGGTGGTTGGTGGTGCAGGCGGCCCCGATGATGTTGATCCCGGCCTCCGAGAACGTCCGCGAGAGGTCCTCGAGAAGGCGGGTCCGATCGTAGGCGTCGATCTGCACCTCGACCCGGTAGGAGGCTTCGTTTTCGCCCTCCCAGCCGACGTCGACGAAGCGCTCCGGCGCCCGTTTCAGCGCCTTCACGTTCTTGCAGTCGGTGCGGTGGATGGTGATCCCGCGGCCGAGGCTGACGTAGCCGGCGATCTCGTCGCCGGGGACCGGGCGGCAGCACTTGGCCAGCCGCACGGCGACGTCCTCGACCCCCTTCACCACGATCCCGTAGTTGGAGGCGTCCTTGGTGCGGCGGGCGCGGTCGGAGTGCTCGGTCGCCGGCCGCAGGTCCTCGGCGTCTACCGACTCGCCCGATTTCAGCCGCTGCAGGACTTTGTTGACGACGGTCTTGGTCGAGATTTTGCCCTGGCCGAGCGCGATGTAGAACTCGGTGGCTTTGCGGAAGCCCATCTCCCGGATCACGTCGGCGAGCAGCGACGAGCCGGAGATCTTCTGCATCGGCACGCCGCGCCTGCGCAGCGCCTCCTCGAGGCCCTCGCGGCCGTCGCGCTCGGCGTCCTCGCGGCGCTCCTCTTTGAACCAGGCGCGGATCTTGTTCCGCGCGCGGCTGGTGCGGACCAGTTTCAGCCAGTCGAGCGACGGGGCCCGTTTCTGCTTCGCGGTCAGCACCTCGACGATGTCGCCGGAGCGCAACTGATAGTGGAGCGGCACGATCGCCCCGTTCACCTTGGCGCCGACGCAGCTGTGGCCGACGTCGGTGTGGACGGCGTAGGCGAAGTCGAGCGGGGTCGAGCCGGCCGAGAGGTTCTTCACTTCGCCCTTCGGGGTGAAGACGAAGACCTCGTCCTCGAACAGGTCGACCTTCAGCGATTCGAGGAACTCGGTCGGGTCCTGTTCGCCCTCGGCCTCGACCAGCTGGCGCAGCCAGGTCATTTTTTCCCGCTGCGGATCGCCGCGGCCGCCCTCTTTATAGGCGACGTGGGCGGCGATCCCGTACTCGGCGAGTTTGTGCATCTCCTCGGTGCGGATCTGGATCTCGAGCGGCTTGCCCTCGGGCCCGATCACGGTCGTGTGGAGCGCCTGGTACATGTTGGCCTTCGGCATCGCGACGAAGTCCTTGAAGCGACCGGGCAGCGGCTTCCAGAGCGAGTGGATGACCCCGATCGCCCCGTAGCAGTCCTTCACCGAGCCGACGATCACGCGCATCGCGGTGAGGTCGAAGATCTCGTTGAACTCGCGGCCCTTCTTCGCCATCTTCGTGTAGATCGAGTAGAAGTGCTTGGCGCGGCCGGAGATCTCGGCCTCGATGCCTACCTCTTCCAGCTCTTCGGAGAGGAATTCGCCCGCCTCGGCGACGTAGGTCTCGCGCTCGTCGCGCTGCTGGGCGACCAGCTGTTTGATTTCCGCGTACTTGCGCGGGTGGAGCGTGGCGAAGGCCAGGTCCTCGAGCTCCCACTTGATCGCGTGGATCCCCAGACGGTGGGCCAGCGGCGCGTAGATCTCCAGCGTCTCGTGCGACTTCAGCGTCTGTTTCTGCTTCGGCAGCGCGCCCAGCGTGCGCATGTTGTGGAGACGGTCGGCCAGCTTGATCAGGATCACCCTGACGTCGGTGGCCATCGCCACCATCATCTTGCGGTAGTTCTCGGCCTGCCGCTCGTCGCGGCTCTCGAAGTTCATCCCGGTCAACTTGGTCACGCCGTCGACCAGCTGGGCGATCTCCTCGCCGAATTCGGCCTCCACTTCCTCCAGCGTCGCGCTGGTGTCCTCGACCGTGTCGTGGAGCAGCGCCGCGCACAGCGTCTCGGTGTCGAGCCGCATCCCGGCGCAGATCTGCGCGACCCCCACCGGGTGGGTGATGAACTCGTCGCCCGAGTACCGCCGCTGGTCGGCGTGGCGCTCGCAGGCGAAGTCGAAGGCGCGCTCCACCTTGGCCCGGTCGATCGTCGCCACCGCCACCGCGGTGCCGCCGAAGGCCGGAACCTGCTCGTCCGGGGCAGAGTCGAACTCCTCGACGACCGCGAACAGGTCGCCGAGCAACTCGCTGTGCTCTACGGAAATTTGGGGCTTTGGAGAAATTTCTGTGCCTCCGAATGCTCTTCGCAGTAGACCCGGAACGCGGCCGAGCGCTCCAGATCGGTCCCTTCAGAGGATACGACGCCGACCAAGCCGCCACCTGCATTCGTGCTGCCCGCAACGAGGCCGAGCTCGCCCAGGACGCGGAAGGCGCGCGCCGCGGTCTCCGGATCGAGCGGGTGCGGGCCGGGCCCGGCGAGAGCGGCGCGGAGGTCCGGGCCGGTCAGTCGACCGCCCGCGCGGAGGGCCTTGAAGACGCCGGCGACGGTCGCGCGCGACGGCGCCTGGCGGGCGAGGACGCCGAGCGAGAAGTCGCGCTCGGCCTCGGAGAAGAGCGGGTGGACGAAGCCGGGGGAGGCCGGCGCCGCGGCGCCGAGCGGCGGCGGGGCCGAACGGTTCGGGTGCGCGACGAAGGTGGCGGTGACGCGTTCCACGTCGGCGGGGGTGCGGGGGGCGTCGACGAGGACGACGTGCTCGAAGCGGGAGGCGAGGTCGGGGGATATGGCGAGGGCCGAGTAATCGACGAGGGCGAGGCCGCTGTCGGCGCGGGCGGCGAGGTTGGCGACGGTCGCGGCGCCGCAGCGGTGACAGGCGATCAGCGCGGCGCCGCCGTTGAAGCGCGCGAGGCCCGTGGCGCCGTTGGCGAGCGCGGCGCGGCGCGAGGCATCGGCGGCGACGGCGAGGACGCCGGCGCCGCTCGACACGAGCTCGGCGATCGTCGCGGTGGGAGACGACCCGACCCCCTGGACCGCGCGGCGCGATCCTCCGGCGCTGCCGTGGAGCCTTTCCGCCTCGACGGAACCGTTTCGCTCCACACCCCGCTCGGCCGCAGGGGCCGGCGCGGTCAGATCGCGGGCCAGCTCGGTCTCGAAGCGCTGCCACCACTCGGTTTCGTCGCACTCGCATGGGTGCGGGGACAGCGCGTTGGCCTCCGCGTCGAGGGGATAGACCTCGCGGAGGACGACGCGCGGCTCGACCGCGCCGTTCCAGTGGTTGACCTCGAGGCGCACGGCGGCGTCCAGCATGTCGTCGTCGTCGACGCCGAGCGAGGAGCGGCCGAAGGCGACGCCCAAGGCGCGATGGCTGCCGCTGTGGAGGCTGAAGCGCGAGTGCTTGCCCTCTTCGCCCATCGTGCGCACGTCGGTGACGCGCGCCGAGGGGACCATCAGCCGCACGCCCGGGTTGCCCATGCCGAAGGGCGCCAGCTGCCCGAGCTCTTCGGCGAGGTCGAGGCCCAGCCCGACCCCCCCTACCATCGCGTCGATCCGCTCCGTCCGGCGCAGGTCCTCGGCCGAGAGCGCCTCGTCGGCGTGCCTGGCGAACGCGGCGCGGAACGCCTCCAGGTTCTCCGCCCTCAGCGACAGCCCCGCCGCCGCCTTGTGGCCGCCGAAGCTCTCGAGGTGCGCGGAACAGGCGTCGAGCGCCGCGTGCAGGTCGAAGCCGGGGATGCTGCGACCCGAGCCGCGCCCTCCTCCCTCCTCGTCGAGGGAGATGACGACGACCGGCCGGTGATGGCGCTCCACCAGGCGCGAGGCGACGATCCCGACCACGCCCGGGTGCCACCCCTCCCCCGCCAGCACGAGGCCGTTCGCTTCCTTCAGCTCCTCCGGCAGCTCGCGGCGCGCCGCCTCCGCGGCCGCGTCGACCTCGCGCTCGGTGGCGCGGCGCTCGGAGTTCGCCCGCCCCAGCTCCGCCGCGATCTGCTTCGCCCGATCCTCGTCCTCGGTGAGGAGCAGCTCGACCCCTGCGTCGGCCCGATACAGCCGCCCCGCGGCGTTGATCCGCGGCGCCAGCCGGAACGCCAGGTCCCCCTCGTCGAGCCGACTCGGCTCACATCTCGACGCCTCCATCAGCGCCCTCAGCCCCACCCTCTTCGTGCGCCGCATCTCGGCCAGGCCTCGCTTCACGAGGCTTCGGTTCTCCCCCACCAACGGCACCACGTCGGCCACCGTCGCCAACGCCACCAGGTCGAGGTCCGCCGCCGACGCGCCGGCGTCGGGGGCAACCGCCTCGCGCAGGGCGCACGCCAACTTCCAGGCCACCGCCGTCCCGCACAGCGACTCGAACGGATACCCGCTGACCTCCGGATGCAGGACCAGGCACCCCGGCAGCTCCTCGTCGCGCTGATGGTGGTCGGTGACGATCACCTCCATCCCCAGCTCCCCCGCCAGCGCCACCTGCTCGACCGCGGTGATCCCGCAGTCCACCGTGATCAGCAGCGCCGTCCCCCGTCCGGCGAGCTTCTCCACGTTCTCGGCGCTCAGCCCGTACCCGTCGGCGATCCGGTCCGGGATCAACCAGTCGCAGTCCGCGCCGAGTTCCCGCAGCGCGCCGATCAGGAGCGCCGTCGCGCTGACCCCGTCGACGTCGAAGTCCCCGTGCACGGTGATCCGCTCCTCGGCTTCGACCGCGGCGAGGACGGTCGCCACCACCTCGTCCATGCCCCGGAACGCCTCCGGCGGATGCGCCTCGTCGGCCGCCAGGAAGGCCCGGGCCTCCTCCGGCGTCCGGTACCCCCGCCGGACCAGGGTGACGGCGACGGGCTGGCTCAGCCCGAGCGCCTCGGCGACGGCGCGAGCCTCGGCGTAGTCATATGGATCGGCGGCGAAGGCCTTGGCGGATTCCGGCACGCTTCCAGGCTAGGTAGGCGTCCGGCGGGAAATCGCCGGCCTTCCGCCCGCAAAATGCCTGTAAACGACGAGCTAGTCGTAGTGCGGTTCGCGCGTGCCGATCAGCCAGACGACGCCGAGGCCGATCGCGACGCCGGGGATCGCCGAGAGCGCGGTGCCGATCGTCGTGTTGCCGACGCTCTGGCCGTCGACCAGCATCACGATCGTGCCCACGACCACCGCGCCGATCACCGAGCCGAGGAAGGCGCCGACGATCCCCTGCCAGAAGCGATCCGGCAGGAAGACGGTGAAGTGCCAGAGGGCGATGCCCATGGTGATGAAGACCAGGAACGCCATCAGTCACACCCCTCGCTCATCGCCGGCGACCGCCTTTGCGCCGTTGGGCCCGTTTGGCGCGCCGTTCCTCGTTGCGCTTGCGCCGCTCCGCCGACTCCGGGTTGGCCTCGCTGCGCGGAGCCGGCTCCTCGTCCTCGGCCTGGGGAGCGCTCGGCGCCTCGGGAGCAACCGACGGCTCGGGGGCGACCACGCCCTCCGGCGCGCCGTCCTCCGCGGCCGGCTCGACCGTGGCCACCGCCCCGCCCCGGCGTCTGCGCTTCGCCGCGGCCCGCTCCGCCTCCTCCGGCGCGACTTCTTCTTCGGCCGCGTCGTCCTTGGCCAGCATCGCCACCTGGACGTCGTCGGCGAAGGCCGGGACCAGCCCGCCCTCGACCTCGGCGATGCGCTGGCGTCGGCGGACGTACTGGGGCTCGCGTTCCTTCCAGGCGGTCAGCACCGGCGAGGCGATGAAGATCGACGAGTAGGTACCGGAGGCGATCCCGATCAGCATCGCGAAGGCGAAGTCCTGCAGCGTCGCCGAGCCGAAGATCAGCAGCGAGAGCACCGCCAGCAGGGTCGTGAAGCTGGTCGCCAGCGAGCGGGTGAGGACCTCGCTCATCGAGCGGTTGACGATCTGCGAGAACGCCGCGCGCGGCATGCGCGGCATGTTCTCTCGTATTCGGTCGAAGACGATGATCGTGTCGTATAACGAGTAGCCCAAGATGGTCAGGAAGGCGGCCACGGTCCCGCTCGACACTTCTTTGCCGGTCAACGCGTAGACGCCGCCGGTGATCAGGATGTCGTGGAACAGCGAGATCAGCACCGGCACCGCGAATTTCGGCTCGAACCGCAGCGCCACGTAGACGAGGATCACCAGCATCGAGAAGATCAGCGCCTTGATCGCCGATTCGGCCACCTGGTTGCCGAAGGTCGGGCCGACGCTGGTGCTTTCGAAGCCGCTCTTTTCGATCCCGTAGGTCTGCGCCAGCACTTTTTCGGTCTCGTGGACTTCGCCCGGCTGCAGCTGCGCCGACTCGATCTGGAAGACGTTCGAGCCGAAATGCGGCACCGTGACCTGCTGGACCTCGGCGTTGTTGACGCCGGCTTCTTCGAGCGCTTCCTGGACGCCTTCCTCGTCGGTCGGCTTTTCCAGCGCCGCGGTGATCCGCGTGCCCGACTCGAAGTCGATGCCGAAGTTCAGCTCCTTGGTCGAGAGCGCGACGGCGCCGATGATCAGGATGATCCCCGAGAAGGTGAAGAACCAGCGGCTGGCGCCCATGAAGTCGAAGTGCCAGCGCCGCCCCTCGCCGCCCGCTCCCAGCGCGTTCGGCGAGCGCAGCAGTTTCGAGTTGCTCATCGTGCCGAGCAGCGCCTGGGTGAAGACGACCGCGGTCAGCAGCGAGGTGATCGTGCCGACGCCGAGCGTGAAGGCGAAGCCCTTCACCCCGGCGGTCGCCAGGACGAAGAGGATGAAGGCGGTCAGGAGGGTGACGACGTTCGCGTCGACGATCGTCGAGATCCCGCGTTTGTAGCCGGCGGGGATCGCGCTCTTCATCGATCTCCCCGCGCGCACCTCCTCCTTTATTCGCTCGAAGATGACGATGTTCGAGTCGGCGGCGACGCCGATCGTGAGCACCAGCCCGGCGATCCCCGGCAGGGTCAGCGTGATCGGGATCAGTTTGATCAGGGCGAAGAAGATCACCCCGTAGGCGCCCAGCGCGATCGTCGCGACCAGCCCGAGGAAGCGGTAGTAGAAGAGCAGGAAGATGATGACGAGGGCGAGGCCGATGATCCCCGCCTTGATCCCGTCGTGGAGGGCCTGCGAGCCCAGCGTCGCCGAGACCTGCGTCTCCGAGATCAGGTGGAGGTCGATCGGCAGCGCGCCGATCTGCAGCGTGGTCGCCAGTTCCTGCGCCTGTTCGAGCCCGTGTTCGCCGGAGAAGCCGCCGGAGATCTGGGCGCCCTGGCGGCCGTCGATCCCGTCCGGGTTTTCGCGGAAGTTGATGATCGGCCGGCTCTGGACTTCGTTGTCGAGGATGACCGCGAAGTGGCCGGAGAGCGCCCCCGCTTCTTCGTTCGAGCCCGCCGGGCCGATCGCCTGCGCCTGGCCGCGCTGGGCGATCCTCCGGGTCACGTTCTGGAAGTTTTCGCGCCCCTTGTCGGTGAACTGGAAGGCGACGTTCGGTTCACCCGAGCCGGGCTGGTAGTCCTGCTTCGGTTCGGTGATTTCGCTGCCCGAGAGGGCGTATTCGTCGTGCAGCGTGAACCAGCCGGGCTGGGCGGTTTCGTCGACCCGACCGGTCGAGTCGATCGGCAGTTCGGAGACGAGGACGGTCCCGGCCGGGACTTCGAGCACGATCCCGTCTTTGGGCAGCTGTTCCCCGGTCGGGCTTTCGTAGAGGTCTTTCTTCGCCGTCTCCGGTCCCGCCAGCAGCTTGTGCGGCTCCTGCTTGTCGAACAGGTAGTAGCGGGTCTTCGCGACCGAGCATTTGGTGCATTCCGGTTCCGGTTCCTGTTTTTCCGCCAGCAGGGCCGCCTGGTAGGCGTTCGGGAAGGCGCCGGCGTGGATCAGACCCTGGTTCTCGGTGCTCTTCGGGTTGCGGCCCGCCGCTTTCCATTCCGCTTCCAGCTTTTTCACCGCGCCGCTGGGCGGGGTCTGGCCCGGGTGGCCGCCGATCACCCGCTGGATGCCGAGCAGGTTCGGCTCCCAGTCGTAGAAGTAGAGCTGGGCGGTCGATCCGACCTGTTCGGCGGCCCGGTTGGCGTCGGTGACGCCGGGCAGGCCGATCGTGATCTCGTTGTTGCCGAGCCGGGCGACTTCGGACTCCGACACGCCGAGGTTGTTGATCCGCTTTTCGATGATGTTGATCGAGTCTTCGATGTCTTCACCGGAGACTTCGGTGGCGGTGCCGGTCGGTTGGCCTTCGTAGACCAGCTGCAGCCCGCCCTGCAGATCGAGGCCGAGTTTCGTTTCCTTGCTCGCGATGACGATCCCCGAGAGGATCACCAGCGCGACGACGAACAGCAGGACGAAGACGTGCTGCCGCCTGGAACCCATGAGTGCCTAGCCCTCCGGGGTCAGGACAAGCAGAAGCCCGCCGTCGTCGTCATAGGCGGGAAAGACGTCGGCCACTGCCTTGGCCGGAAGGTCACCCTCGGCGTTGACCGAGACGCGCTTGCCGAGCGAGCGCACGCCCCACTCGAGCGAGGTCTCGATCGGGTCGGTCTTGCCGTCGCCGTTGGTGTCGGCCTCGGGGCCGCCTTCGCCGGGATCGATCCAGTCGAGCCCCAGCACCTCGCGCACCGGACGCCCGATCACGTCCTCGTCGGTCAAACCCGTCAACTCGTAGCTCCCCTTGCCCGCATCGATGACCCGTTCCTGCTGATCGCAGACGAAGAACGCCGCGTTCGGAGCCGGATAATAATCGTCGAGTAGTTCGAATACGAACCCGAATCCACATTTCGAACAACCCTTCGGCCGGCGGCTGAACCCTTCGGTCCGGGAGCCGCTGACCTCGCGATGTCCGCAGTTGGGGCAGATGAAAAACGGCATGGTCGGGACAGGCTAGATGAAAGTCATATGCGGCGAGTTAACGCTCGCGAGCGCTCTAGAAGAGGCTGGCGGCGCCTTCCGGAGCGGCCAGGCCGAGGTGGTCGTAGGCGCGCTGGGTGAGGACGCGGCCGCGCGGGGTCCGTTTGAGCAGGCCCTGCTGCAGGAGGTAGGGCTCGAGCACGTCCTCGATCGTGTCCTGCTCCTCGCCGATCGCGATCGCGAGGGTGGAGAGGCCGACCGGGCCGCCGCCGAATTTGCTCGCCACGGTGTCGAGCAGGGCCCGGTCGGAGCGGTCGAGGCCCGCCTCGTCGACCTCCAGCATCGCCAGCGCCCCGGCCGCGACGTCGGCGTCGATCGCCCCCTGGCCCTTCACCTCGGCGTAGTCGCGGACCCGCTTCAGCAGCCGGTTGGCGACGCGCGGGGTGCCGCGCGAGCGGGAGGCGATCGTGTGGGCGCCGGCGGCGTCGATCTCGACCTCGAGGATGCCGGCGGAGCGCGCGACGATCAGGGCGAGGTGCTCCGGGTTGTAGTGCTCGAGCCGGTGGCTGACGCCGAAGCGGTCGCGCAGCGGCGTGGTCAGGAGCCCGGCGCGGGTGGTCGCGCCGATCAGCGTGAAGGGCGGCAGCGGCAGGGTGACGGTGCGGGCGCCGGCGCCTTGGCCGAGGACGACGGGCAGCTCGCCGTCCTCCATCGCCGGGTAGAGCGTCTCCTCGACGGCGCGGCCGAGGCGGTGGATCTCGTCGATGAAGAAGACGCTGCCGGGCTCGAGCGCGGTGAGGAAGGAGGCGACGTCGGCCTTGCGCTCGAGTGCCGGGCCGGCGGTCTGGACCAGCGGCACGCCGAGCTCGGCGGCGACGATATTGGCGAGCGAGGTCTTGCCGAGCCCGGGCGGCCCGGCGAGGAGGACGTGGTCGAGCGGCTCGCCGCGGCGGCGGGCGGCCTCGATGAAGATCCCCAGCTGCTCGGTGACCTGGACCTGGTTGACGAAGTCGGCGAGGGTCGGCGGGCGGAGGCTGCGGTCGAGGTCCTCGCCGTCGGCGCGGGCGTCGTGGACGCGCACCTCGGCGTCGACCGGGACGTGGTCGGCGTCCAGCCCCGGCGTGCGGATGCGGTTGGCGCCGATCGCCTCGTCGCCGGTCGGGTCGAAGCTCATCGGTTCGCCCCCGCCTTGCGCAGGGCCCCGGCGAGCAGCTCCTCCGCGTCTTCGCCCTCGAGGCCGTCGAGCAGTTGCTCGGCCTCCAGCGGCTGGTAGCCGAGGTTGACCAGGCCGTCGCGGGCCAGCGAGCGGGCGTCGCCTTCCTCGGCGGCGACGATCGCCGACTCGACCTCCAGGGCCCCGGCGACCTTCTCGCGCAGCTCGACGATGATCCGCTCGGCCGTCCGTTTGCCGATCCCGTTGACCGCCTGGAAGCGTTTGGCGTCGCCCGCCGCGATCGCCCGCAGGAGCTCGCGCGAGCTGCCGCCGGAGAGCGCCGCGATCGCCACTTTCGGGCCGACGCCGCTGACCGAGATCAGCATCCGGAAGAGGTCGCGCTCGTCTTCGGAGGCGAAGCCGTAGAGGGCGAGGGAGTCCTCGCGGGCGATCAGCTCGGCGTGCAGGAAGGTCTCCGAGCCGGCGGCGGGGACGGACTTGAGCGTCTCCGAGGAGACCGCGAGGCGGTAACCGACGCCGTTCGCGTCGATGACGACGTGGTCGGGGCGGCGGACCATCACCTCGCCGCGGACGGCGGCGATCATCCGGCCACCGGTGGCGCGAAGCGTGGCCTGGAGCCCGGCGCGTCGAGCCCGCCGGGCGGCGCCGTGACCGGGAGGGCGGCGGCAGTGCCCGCGGCGACGGCCTGGCGGCGACCTCCTCCCCCGCCATGACAGATCGCGACGGCCAGCGCGTCGGCGGCGTGGTCGGGGGTCGGCGGCTCGGGCAGGCCGAGCAGGGTGCCGACCATCCGCTGCACCTGCTCCTTGCCGGCGGCGCCGGAGCCGCAGACCGCCATCTTGATCGCCTGCGGGGTGTAGGCGAAGCAGGCGATGCCGCGCTGGGCGGCCGCCAGCATCGCCACGCCGCTGGCCTGGCCGACGACCATCGCCGAGCCGACGTTGCGGCCGAAGTAGACCTGCTCGATCGCCAGGGCGCGCGGCTCGTGCCACGCCATCAGCTCGCCGAGGGCGGCGTGGATCCGCTCCAGGCGGCGCTCCATCGGCGCCTCCGGGCCGGTCTCGACGACGCCGCCGTCGAGCGCGACCATGCGGTTGCCCTCGACTCGGACGATGCCGAAGCCGAGGTTCGCCGCGCCCGGGTCGATCCCCATCACAACCTGCATAAGGGACTGATTCTGCGAAGGAGACCGGACGCCTCCCTTGCGTGGCGACTTATCCACCTCTGAGGGGGATTTCTAACCGCGCCAGAGGATTGGCGAACCGATCCCGTCTAGGCCGCGGCGAGCTCTTCGAGCACCGACTCCGGGATGTCGAAGTTGGCGAAGACCGTGTCGACGTCGTCCTGGTCGTCGAGGACCTCGAGCAGGTCGATCATCCGCTCGGCGTCCTTGCCGGCCAGCTCGACCGTCGATTTCGGTTCGGTCGCGAGGGCGGCCGACTCGATCTCCACGCCCGCCTCTTCGAGCGCCGTCTTCACCGCGGTGAGGTCGGTCGGCTCGCTGAGGACGCGCAGTTTGTCGCCCTCTTCCTGGACGTCTTCGGCGCCGGCGTCGATCGCCGGCATCACGTCGTCCTCCGAGTAGCGGTCGCCGTCGAGCACCACGACGCCTTTTTTCTCGAAGTTCCAGGCGACCGAGCCGGGCTCCCCCAGGCCACCGCCGTGGGTCGAGAAGGCGTGGCGGATCTCGGCGCCGGCGCGGTTGCGGTTGTCGGTCAGCGCCTCGACCAGCACCGCGACCCCGGCCGGGCCGTAGCCCTCGTAGAGCACGTGTTCGTAGTTGGCGCCTTCGTTGCCGGCCCCGGTGCCGGTGTCGATCGCCTTCTGGATTTTGTCTTTGGGCATCGACGCTTCGCGCGCCTTCTGCACGGCGGTGGCGAGGGCCGGGTTGCCGTCGGTGTCGCCGCCGCCGTCACGCGCGGCGACCGTGATCGCGCGGGCGAGCTTGGAGAAGAGCTTGCCGCGTTTCGCGTCGGCGGCGCCCTTCTTGTGTTTGATCGATGACCACTTCGAATGTCCTGACACAGATGGCATTCTATGAGAGGGAGAACGCCTTGGAAATGACGGTGAGGAACTTGGGGCGCAACGCGGCCGCGGCGGTGGTCTTCCTCGCCATGCTCCTGGCCGCCTTCTCGCTTTGGACCCTGATCCCGCTGGGCTGGGTCTACATCGCCTCGAAGCTCTCCCACAGCCAGTTCCCGAGCATCGGGCCCTACATGGTGGTGATCATCGGGATCATCGCCACGGTCCTCGTCGACGCCTGGCTGATCGGCCGCCTCAACGACCTCTACATCCGCGTCACCGGCACCAACCGCCTGGTCCAGACGCGGCCGAACTGGCTGAAGAGCCTGCGCGACACGGGCCCGGTCCACAACTCGGTGACCGTGGTCGAGGCGGTGATGATGTCCTCCGTCCTCCTCGCCGGCCTCGCCCTCATCACCTGGTTCTTCCTCCTCGCCGGCAGCCCGATTCCCAATCGCTGATTCGCCGGGCAGGTCCGCTCCGGCTTCGCCGAGATGCGCACCGATTTCCGCGCTGTCCGCAGCGAGCTCAAATCCGGCGACGAAGCCCTCGGGAGCGAAATCGGCGCGCCGCAGAGGCTGATGAGCCAGCTCTTCGGCGGCCTATGCGTATCGATGATCTTCGGCTTCGCCGGGATCGTCGTCGCCATGCTCACCCACCACGTCTGACGCCCGCTGTCGAGCGCCCCGCGCGGCGGGCGGCGGGTCAGACGACGAACTTGCCGTCTTCCTGCATCACCACGCCGTCGACTTCGAGCTTGCCGCCGAGGCGGAGGTCGCAGACCAGGTCGGTGTGGACGGCTGACTCGTTGGTGCCGCCCGACTCGGGGTAGGCCTGGCCGACGGCCATGTGGATGGTGCCGCCGATCTTCTCGTCGAGCAGGACCTCGCGGGTGCCGCGATCGATGCCGTAGTTGGTGCCGATGCCGAGCTCGCCCAGGGTGCGGGCGCCCTCGTCGGTGTCGAGCAGGGCGATCAGGAACTCCTCCCCGCGCTCGGCGCTCGCGTCGACCACCCGGCCCGACTCGAACTTGAGGTGGACGCCGGAGACCTCACGCCCGCCGATCACGGCGGGCAGGTGGAAGCTGACCTCGCCCTCGGTGGCGTCCTCGATCGGCCCGGTGAAGAACTCGCCGTCGGGCATGTTGTGGTCGCCGTCGCAGGGGATGAACTTGCGCCCCGCGATGCCGAGCCTGATGTCGGTGCCGGGGGCGGTGATCCGCACCTCCTCGTGGCCCTCGATCCACTCCGCCAGCCGGTTGGTCTCTTCCGAGGCGCGCTTCCAGGCGGTCAGCGGATCACCGTCGCCGGCGAGGCAGGCGCCGTAGTAGAAGTCTTCGTAGTCGGCCAGGCTCATCTCCGCCTCGGAGGCGTAGGCGCTGGTCGGGTAGAGCGTGTAGACCCAGCGGAAGTCCCCTTCGGCGCTCCGTTTCATCGCCCGGTTCATCAGGTCGCCGGTGACCGACTGGCGCAGGGTCTGGCGCTCCGGCGGCACGCCGGAGAGCTCCCGCGTGTTGGTGCTCGCGCCGATCGCGATCCGCACGTCGGCGTTGTCGACCATCCACTCGGCGAACGGCGAGATCCATTCCAGCTGGGCGTCGGAGGCGTGCTTGAAGTAGGCCGCGATCTGGCCGTCGAGGGCGACGTTCAGGACCGGGTTGCCGCCCGCCTTCAGCACCTCTTCGTAGACCGCGAGCAGGAGCGGCGCGGCGGCGTTCTCGCCGTCGATCGAGACGACCTCGCCCTCTTTCACCTTGGTCGAGTAGCCGACCAGGATCTTCGCCAGGTTCTGCGTCCTCGGATCGCCGCTCATCCTCTCGCCGCCTCTCTCTCGTCGTCTTGGTCCAGGGCCTTGGTGACCATCGCCATGAATATCGCGTGGAAGCGCGGGTCGTCGGTCAGCTCGGGATGGAAGGAGGACGCCAGCACGCCCTCGCCGCGGACCGCGACCGGGTGCCCCTCCCAGGAGGCGAGCACCTCGACCCCCTCCCCGGTCCGCTCGACCCAGGGCGCGCGGATGAAGACCGCCCGCAACGGCTCATCCCCCGCCCCGGTCACCGCGAGGTCGGTCTCGAAGCTCTGCAGCTGCCGGCCGAAGGCGTTGCGGCGCGCGGTCACGTCGATGAAGCCGAGGTGCTCGGCATCGCAGACGATCAGCCCGGCACAGGTGCCGAGGATCGGCCGGCCCGCCTCGTGGTGGGCGCGCAGCCCGGGCTCCAGCGCCGCCGAGGCGATCAGCCGGGTCATCGTCGTCGACTCGCCGCCCGGGATCACCAGGCCATCGAGCCCCTCGAGCTGCGCGGGCGTGCGCACCTCGACCGCTTCCGCGCCGAGCCGGCGCAGCGTCTCGCAGTGCGCCTCGAAGTCGCCCTGCAGCGCTAGGACGCCTACCTTCAGGTCAGCTCCCGCGGTGCTGCAGCAGCGCGCCCTGCTCCTCGAGCGGGGCGATCTCGAGGCCGCTCATCGCCTCGCCGAGCCCGATCGAGGCGGCGGCGACCCGCTCGGGGTCCTCGAAGTGCGTGGTCGCCTCGACGATCGCCTTCGCCCGCCGGGCCGGGTCGGCGGATTTGAAGATCCCGGAGCCGACGAAGTTGCCCTCGGCGCCGAGCTGCATCATCAGCGCCGCGTCGGCGGGCGTCGCGATCCCCCCGGCGCAGAAGAGCGGCACCGGCAGGCGCCCGGCCGCGGCGACCTCGCGCACGACCTCCAGGGGCGCGGGCAGTTCTTTGGCGGCCGCGGCGAGCTCCTCCGGCCGCAGGAGCGAGAGCCGCTTGATCCCGGAGGTGATCTCGCGCATGTGGCGGACCGCCTCGACCACGTTGCCGGTCCCGGCCTCGCCCTTGGAGCGGATCATCGCGGCGCCCTCGCCGAGGCGGCGCAGGGCCTCGCCGAGGTTGGTGGCGCCGCAGACGAAGGGCACCTCGAAGGCGTACTTGTCGATGTGGTTGACCTCGTCGGCCGGGGTCAGGACCTCCGACTCGTCGATGTAGTCGACCTCCAGGGCCTGCAGGACCTGGGCCTCGGCGAAATGGCCGATCCGGGCCTTCGCCATCACCGGGATCGAGACCGCCTCCTGGATCCCCTTGATCATCGCCGGGTCCGACATCCTGGCGACGCCGCCGTCGCGGCGGATGTCGGCGGGGACGCGCTCCAAGGCCATCACGGCGCAGGCGCCCGCCTCCTCGGCGATCCTCGCCTCCTCGGGAGTGACCACGTCCATGATCACGCCGCCTTTGAGCATCTCGGCGAGGCCGGTCTTCAGTCGAAACGTCGCGCGGTCGGGCATGCCTCCCATATTAGGGAGCGGTGACCGCGAACCGCACCCGCCCTACTTCAGTTTGTACGCCTTGATGCGGTCCCTGTGCAGGTCTTCATCCCTGGCGTACAACCCGTGCGCGAGGGCCTGGACGAGGGCCATCAGGGCGGTGTTGCTGCGGGTGAAGGAGGGGCTGTTGGACGAGAAGTAGAGCGTCATCTCGGCGTGCTCGCCGACCTCCGACATGGTCGCGTCGGAGATCGCCAGGGTGCGCGCGCCGCGGTGCAGGGCGAGCTTCATCGCCCGCAGCAGGAGCGGGTGCGCCCGCCCCGCCGAAAGGGTGATGACGAGGGTGTTCTCGTCGATCCGGCCGAGCCGCTGGAGGCTCTCGCCGCCGGTCGAGGCGACGATTTCGGCGCGGATGTCCAGCAGGCTGAGCGTGTGGCGCAGGTAGGAGGCGAAGAACGCCATCTGGTCGACCCCGACGATCACGATCCGCTGCGCGGTGGCGAGCGCCGCCACCGAGTCGTTGACCTGCTCGGTGGTCAGCTTGCGCGCCGTTTCCTCCAGGTTCGCGTAGTCGGCGCTCAGCGACCCCTCGAGCTCGGAGTGGTCGAAGCTGAAGAGGGGACCGGCGGCGGAGCCGACCGCGGCGATGGTCGTCCGGTACTCCTCGATCGCGGCCTGCTGCAGCTCCGGGTAACCCTCGAAGCCGAGCGCCTGCGAGAAGCGGACCACGGTCGAGGAGGAGGTGCTGGCGCGGCGGGCGAGCTCCTCGGCGGTGAGGAAGGCCGCCTCGTCGAGGTGGTCGACGATGTAGCGGGCCACATCTTTCTGGGAGCGGGAAAACTCTTCGAAACGCTCCTGGATGTAGTCGGAGAGGCTTTTAAGTTGAGGGGATTTGGTCGCGGTCTTGGTCACGGCTCCCCTTTTCTCCGAGCCTGTCGCTTTCCCTTCTGGTTGGATTTGAAGATGGCTTCGTTCGACGGCCAACCGAGCATGCGGTGGAGCCTCCAGGGGGTGACCGAAGAGGGCGACGAGGCCTGGCTGATCCGCGGGATCGCGCGCAAGCTCTACCGCTGCCCCGGCTGCCACGGCGACATCGAGGTCGGCGACGAGCACACGATCGTCCAGTTCGTCCGCCGGCTCGGCGGCACCGACCATCACCACTGGCACCGGGTCTGCGCCGAAGAGATCCTGATCCCGGAGCTGGGCGATCTGCGACGGGTGCCGGCCGGCGAGTCGAGCCAGGCGAAGCTCGAGCGGCGCGGCCGGGTCCCGGCGGGCAGGCGACGGCGCGGGCGCGGGCGATGAGTCGACGGCGGCGGCTGCTCGGGGTCTACGCCCGCATCGGTCGCGTCTACTGGGCCTGGGCGCCCTCGCTGCTGCTGCTGGCGGCGATCGTCTTCATCCCGCTCGGGTTCGCCGACGCACTGCTCCACCAGGTCAACACGGAATCGCTGAACCTCACCGAAGGCTTCAAATTCGCCGCCTTCCTCGGCGCCTTCGTCGCCGTCACCGCCTCCAGCCTCTTCGGCGAGGTCTTCTTCAGCGGCGCGGTCGCGATCTCGCTCACCCACCCCGAACACGAGCACCCGCCGACCCTGCGCCAGATCGCCGGCCACATCTCCTACCTCAAACTGATCGTCGTCGACCTGCTCTACGTCGTGCTGATCGTGCTCGGCCTCTTCGTCTTCGTCGTCGGCGCGTTCGTCGTCTTCGTCTACCTCTCGCTCGCCGGCCCGGTGGTCGAGCTGGAGAAGCAGACCGTCTGGGGCGGCTTCATGCGCAGCCTGCGGCTGGTCCGCGGTCACTTCTGGATGGTCGCCGCGGTAGTCGTCCCGATCGAGACCGTCGGCGACGGGATCAACGACGCGATCGTCGGCCTCGCCCACTCGCTCCTCGGCCACGGCCTCGCCGCCGCCTGGATCGGCGAGTCGGTGGGCAACATCGTCACCGCGCCGTTCTTCTCGGTCGCCGTGGTGCTGCTGACGCTGGAGCTGATCCGCCATCACGACGGCGAGGCGCCGGTCCTCAACCGGCGGCCGGAGCCGGTCGCCGGCGCGGGGGCCTCGTGAGCCCGGCGCTTCCGCTCGGCAGCTTCGTCACCGAATTCTGGAACGACCAGCTCGTCGCCCACGATCGCCAGGGCGTCTTCCTGGTCCTCGTCGGGTTCCTCGGCTCGTTCGCCTTCATCCGCATGAGCACGCGGATGATCCGCGCCGAAGTGAGCTGGTGGCCGGGCAACATCGAAAGCGAGGGCGGCCTCCACGTCCACCACCTGGTCTTCGGGATCATCACGATGATGGTCGCCGGGACGATCGGCTTCGCCGCCTTCGGCCACAGCCCGCTGACCGAGATCTGCGCCTTCTTCTTCGGCGTCGGCACCGGGCTGACGATCGACGAGTTCGCCCTCTGGGTGTACCTCGAAGACGTCTACTGGGCCGAGCAGGGCCGCAGCTCGATCGACGCGACGGTGATCGCGGCGGCGCTGATCGGGATGATCGTGATCGGGATCAACCCGTTCGAATCGCACGGCGAAGGAGCCACCGCGATCGAGTCGATCCTCTCCTGGCTGATCATCATCTTCTTCATCGCCGGGGCCTTCCTCAAGGGACGGCGGATGCACGGGATCCTCGGCGTGGTCTTCGCGCCGCTGGCGGTCTACGCGACCTGTCGGATCGGCAAGCCCGACTCGGCCTGGGCGCACCGCCGCTACGGGGCCAAGCACCCGAAGAAGCAGGCGAAGGCCGAACGGCGCTTCCATCCCGGCCGGCGCACCGACCGCTTCAAGGAAGCCTTCCGCGACATCGTCGGCGGCAAGCCGAGCCAGGGCGTCACCCACGCGACCGAAGAGGCGATGGCCGCGACCCGCCAGGCCGGCGAAGAAGTCCGCGCCGCCGCCCAGCGCGTCGTCCGCCCTCCCGACGACCCGAACTAGATGTTGATGGGCCGAAAACTCAACTCATGGTTGAGTTTTCGGCCCATCAACGGGAGGGGAGGCGGGCTTGGAGGGCGGCGCGGACGGCGGGCCACTCGTCGTCGACGACGCTGAAGTAGGCGCTGTCGCGCCGGCCCACGTCGGGGACGATCATGTGCTTGCGCATGATCCCCTCGAAGCGGGCCGGGAGGCGGGCCATCGCGCCGCGCGAGCGCTCGTTGCGGGCGTCGGTCTTCAGCTCCACCCGCACGCAGCCGAGCGTCTCGAAGGCGCGCGTGAACATCAGGAGTTTCGTCTCGACATTGACGCCGGTCTGCCACACGGAAGGGTTGAACCAGGTCCAGCCGATCTCGACCACCCGGTCGAGACGCCGCACCCCGAGGTAGCGGCTCGACCCGACCAGGAGATCGTCCGCGCGCCGGCGCACCGCGAAGGCTCCCGTCTCGGCCGGGTCCCCCGCCCCCGCCGCGTTGCTCGCCAGCGTCGCGTCGAACCAATGGTCGAAGAGCTCGCGGCTTTTGTTCAGGTGCGTCAGCCAGGCCCAGATCTCGTCCGGCTGGGCCGCCTCCCAGAGTCCGTCGCGGTGTGCCTCGGCGAGCGGCTCGAGCGTCACCAGCCCGCCCTCCAGCGTCGCGGTCAGCGGTCCCTCGATCCCCTGCTGCTCAATCATCGCTCAACAGTAGTCGGCCCCGGCCGACCTACACTCGTGCCGAGGGATGGGGATGCGTCGTCGACTTGCCACCGTTGCGCTGCTTGTGGTCGCCATCGCGGCGTTCGCCGGAGCGGCCGAGGCCGAGGTCGTGCAGTCCGGCAACGTCCGGGTCACCTTTCAGGCCGCCTTCTCCCCGCAGGCGCTGCCGCGCGAACGCCCGGCGCCGATCTCGGTCGAAGTCGAGGGCCAGATCTCGACCACCGACGGCAGCAAGCCGCCCCCGTTGCAGCAGCTGCGGGTGGAACTGAGCAGCTCGGGGAAGATCGAAACGCGCGGGCTCCCCGCCTGCCGCGCGTCGACGTTGCAGTCGACCAGCTCCGAACTGGCGCTCGAGCGCTGCGGGCCGGCCCAGGTCGGCCACGGGCGGTTCCAGGCCGAGCTGCAGTTCTCCGGCCGGCCGATCCTGGTGGAAGGGCGGGCGCTCGTCTTCAACGGCGTGGTCGCCGGGCGGGCGGGGATGTTCATCCACATCTACATCTCGCGGCCGGTCAAGGTGACGCTGGTGATCCCGCTGAAGATCAGCCGGGGCACGGGGCGGTTCGGCACGGTGCTGACGACGAAGGTGCCGAAGCTGGCGGGAGGCTTCGGCTCGATCACCGAGCTGCAGCTGAAGATCGGCCGGCGCTACAGCTACCGCGGCCGACCGCGCAGCTACCTGAGCGCGGCCTGCTCGGCGCCGCAGGGCTTCCCCGGCGCGACCTTCACCTTCGCCCGTGGCATCTTCGGCTTCGAAGGCGGCCGCACGATGAACGCCTTCCTCTCGCGCAGCTGTCAGGTGCGGAACCAGGGAGAATGACCGCGCGGGTTCCGTCAACGCAATCGAAGGGGAGAACAGATGAACCAGATTGACCTCAAGCTTCGCCGCATGGGCGCGGTCTTCGCGGCCGTCGCGGCGATCGGGGGCGGCGCCCTCCTCGCCGGTTGCGGCAGCGGTGGCAGCACCACCGGCGGTGGGTCGAGCAGCATCGAAAGCAATGCCCAGAAGGAAGCCGAAGAAGGCGTCGAAGCGGCCGAACGCGGGATCGAAGAAGGCAAGGAAAAGGCCAAGCAGGGGCTCGAAGAAGCGAAGGAAAAGCTCGAAAACAGCAAGGGCAAGAGCAAAAAGAGCCTCGAAGAAGCCAAGGAAAAGGCCGAAGAAGCGGTCAAGGAAGCGAAGGAAAAGGCCGAAGAACTGCTGCCTTAGCACCCCTCTCCGTCGACTGGCCGAAAGCCGCCAGATGGTCCGCCTTTCGGCCCGTCGACCAAGAGGCGCTCTTAGTGCGAGGTGATGAAGCGGCGGATCACCCCGACCGCGGGCGAGCGGAACGGGAAGTAGAGGCTGGAGACGTGGCCGCGGTCGGGGACGACGTAGAGCCTTGAGCGGGGGAAGCGGGCCTGCACCTCGTGCGCCTCGCGGACCGAGGTCACGTCGTCGACCTGGCCCGCGGTGATCAGGGTCGGGAAGCTGCGCGGGGCGCTCCAGTCGCCCGGGATCGGCGCCGGGAAGCCGCCCGCCGGGGGTCCGGGCCAGTAGAGGCACGGGGTGAGGCGGGCGGCGCTCGAGAGCAGGTACTCCTTGCGCCCGAAAGGCGCGAAGAAGTCACGCGGAAGCCCGCGGACCGCGGCCGAGAGTTCGGCGACTCGTTGCGAAAAAGGCGCGGAGCCGTCCCAGAGCAGCCTGTAGTCGTTGCATTCGACGGCGATCGCCAGGCCGCTGCTGTATTCGGAGAGCTTTTCGCCGGCGGGGCCAGGGGCGAGCAGGCGGTCGAGCCGCCGCGGTTCGCCGGCCAGGAAGCGGCGGTTCCCTTCGTCGAGGCTGAGGTAGGAGCGCGGGGCCAGCGTCCCCGCCTCGAGCAGGAAGGCGATCAGCGGCTCGGTCGAGCGTCGGCGCCGGTGGAAGGCGTCGACCACGCGGGTGAGCCGGTCGACCGGGTCGCCGGCGCAGGCGGGCGCGTCGCGACAGGCGATCCGCAGGCCGTGGAGCCCGGCGGGCAGGAGCGTCCGGTAGTAGGGGTCGTCGCCGGGGTAGGCGGAGTCGAGGATCAGGCCGCGCAGGCTGCCCGGGTGGCGGACCGCGTAGGCCTGGCCGAAGAACGTCCCGTAGGAGTCGCCGTAGAAGAAGATCTTGCCGAGGCCGAGGGCGCGGCGGAGCTGGTCGAGGTCTTCGGCGCCTTCGGCGGAGGTGTAGCCGGCGTAGCGCGGGCCGAGCTGGTCGGCGCACTCGCCGATCGCTATCGATTCCTGGATCAGGCCGGCCTGCAGGGCAGGGCAGTCGACCGCGTCGGAGAGGCCGGTGCCGCGCATGTCGTAGAGGACGAGGTCGCGCCGGCGCAGCACCGGTCCGAGCGCCGCGATCAGCGAGGCGGCGTAGGGCTTGGCGGTCGCTGCGTAGCCGGGCCCGCCGTCCATGGCGACGATCGTGCCGAGGCTCGGCTTCGAGGCCTCGCGCCGGGTACGGAGCGCGAAGGCGACCTTGGTCGTGCCGAGCGCCGGATCGCCGCGCAGCGCCGGGACCATGATGTGCCCGCAGCGGAAGGGCCTCGGCATCCCGAGGTCGCACCGATGCAGCTCCGGCCGCGCCGGCACCGATCCCGCCGCCGCGCCCCCCGGCAGGGCCGCGAGCGCCGCCGCCACGCCCAGGGCCCACCCACGTCGACGGGCGGAAAGCCTGAGCGTCTGACCGATTTTCGACCCGTCGACGTGGGGCCGTCGTGGAAGTCTCACGGAACCCACGCTAATCGCCGGCGAGAGTGCCGAGGATGCGACCCTTGGCACCGAGCCGGACGGCGGCCTTGCCGAGGTCTTCGCGCGAGAGCCGGGCGATCAGGCGCGCGCCTTCGTCGGACGGGTCGAGCACCGGCTGCCCGGCTTCGACCAGTCGCACCGAGGCGATCCGGCCGGAGCGGAACGCGCCGTCCTCGCCGACGGTGACGTGCAGCACGGCCGAGGCGCCCAGGACCCCCGAGGTTTCGAAGTTATGGAAACCCGAGAAGTTGCCGAGGCTGTAGGCGATCAGCCGACCGCGGTAGATCTCCATCCCGCGCAGCACGTGCGGTCCCGAGCCGAGGACGAGGTCGGCGCCCGCGCGGACCGCCATCTTGGCGAAGGCCTCCGGGTCGCCGCGGTCCTCGCCGAGGTAGTGCTCCTCGCTGCCGGTGACGTGCTGGGCGTCCGCCCCCTCCGCACCGGCGTGGATCGCGACGACGACGATCGGCGAGCGCCGGGCGGCCTGGTGGATCAGCTTCCGGGCGGCGCCGAGGTCGAGGAGCGAGGCGGTCTGCGGGTAGGGCGCGAAGCCGACGAAGGCGACCCTCTCCCCTCCCGCCTTGACCACGGTCACCTCGCCGGGCAGCCCGTCCTGCGCGATCCCGGCCTCGTGCAGCGCCGCGATCGTCTCTTCGAGCCCCGCCTGGCCGAAGTCGTAGGAGTGGTTGTTGGCGTTGTTCATCACGGTGAAGCCGGCGGCGGCGAGGTGGCGGGCGTAGCGCGGCGGCGTGCGGAAGGCGTAGCAGGAGTCGGCGGGCGCGTTGGAGCACTTGGGCGATTCGGAGACGTCGGTGAGGGTGCCCTCGAGGTTGCCGAAGACGACGTCGCCGGTCAGCTGGCCCTTCACGTGATCGAGGTAGGAGCCGGGATCGGCAGGGAGTTCGGGGGTGTTGCCGAGCATCGTGTCGCCGACCGCGGCGAAGCTGATCCCGGTGGCGCCGGCGACGGTCCCTCCGTCGGTGCTCGAACCGTGGTCCCCGCCCGCCTTGGCCCGCAGGTCGGCGGCAGCCTCGTGGCCCGAGCTGGTCGCGGAGGCCGGGGCCCGGCGTGGCGTGCGGACCGTCCCGCCGCCGAGCAACGAGCCGGCGGCGAGCGCGATGCCACCCACGGCGAGCACGGTCACCAGAGCGATCGCGGCGCCGCGCTTCATCGCCTAGGTATCGCATCGCCGTAGGACGGCCTCGCGTTCCGGCGTCGATCTTGCGCTCCGGCCGGCGCGCTGCCCGGATGCGCCGACCCGTAGGATCGGCCGATGCGTCGCAGCATCGCCATCGCTGTCGCGCTCGTCCTCATCGTCGTCGGCCTCCTCGGCTTCGCGACCGGCGCCTTCGTCGCCGTCGGCTCGGTGGTCCTGGTGCTCGCCTGCCTGCTGCTGGCGGTGATGCTCGGCATCGGGCCGAACGAAGAAGACGAGCCCTGAGCGAACGTCAGGGCGCCGAGACATCGGGATAAGCGACCGATTATCGGCATTTTTACCGACCAAACGTCAGTTAAAAACTCCTCCACAACGGGTAGAGTCGCGCGAATGCGGAGCTATTTCGTTGCCGCGTGGGAGCGGCGTCGACACCGGGAACGCGAGCTGCACCAGGTCACGGCGGAAACCGCCGAGCACGCCATAGTCGCCGTCGCCTCCTCCCGACCGCTCGAGCAGCAGCCGGGGATCTACGAAGCCTGGCCCGCCGAGTCCCCCGAGCTGAACCTCCGCATCACCTACGCCCACCGCCGCCGCCAGCTCCGCCTCCGCCCCGAGAGCAACTGAGCAGCATCGGCGAGACCCGCGCGGCCGCCCGCCGAGCGCCGGCCCGACCAAGGACGCGCCCCCGCCCGGGCAGTGAGTTCGCACTTATCACCGCTATGCGG
>Ga0335075_10001526_pt1 | contig 38000 bp, 36 predicted proteins | sample Lox_Sample_24_FD_206723 | JGI IMG/M metagenome (GOLD analysis project Ga0335075, IMG submission 206723) | Soil microbial communities from Loxahatchee National Wildlife Refuge, Florida, United States - Lox_Sample_2.4 | ecosystem: Environmental > Terrestrial > Soil > Wetlands | place: USA... | reverse complement strand
AACGTGTAGTAGCTCGAAAGGCTGGCCGTATAGACATTCTTGCTGAAGGTAAGGATGGCAAGCACGACAAGCGCGATGATGATGCGCTGCCGAGCCATTGCGGGAAAGAGTGGCGCCGCGGTTTTCCGCTGGGCACGGTCGCGCAGATGCGCGCTGTACCAGTCCCCAACCTTCCAGAGCACGACGATGCCGACGAGCGCGAGCACCCCGAACCAGGAGACGCTTGCCTGCCCGAAAGGCACGACGATGAACGCCGCTAGCAACGGACCGGCGGCGGAGCCGAAATTGCCTCCGAGCTGGAAGATCGACTGCGCCATCCCGAACCGGCCGCCGGACGCCAGCCGCGCGACGCGGGAGGATTCCGGGTGGAAGATCGCCGAGCCGAAGCCGATCAGCATCGACCCCAGCACCAGGAAGCCATAGGTCGGCGCGAAACCGAGCACGATCAGACCGACCAGCGACAAGGTCATGCCGACAGGCAGAGAATACGGCAGCGGCCGCTTGTCCGTGTACATGCCGATGACCGGCTGCAGCAGGGACGCCGTCACCTGGAAGGCCAGTGTCAGCAAGCCGATCTGCCAGAAATCCAGCCGGAAATCCGACTTCAGCATCGGATAGATTGCGGCCAGCATCGACTGCATGATGTCGTTGATCATGTGGCAGACGCTGACGGCGACGATCACCGCGAAAACGGTGTTGTCGGCGCCGGTGGGACGGGTGGAGGCAGCGGTATCGGTCATTATGGTTCGAATCTTGACTGAGCTGGATCGGCAATAACCATTGCCGACCGGGCGGACATGAGGCACCGCCTCCCTTTGGTCGGACCAGTTTTGCTAGTGATCGATCCTTTATGAAGGCGTTTCGGAGCAGTGTCTCCCATGCGTCAACCGCTGTGGACAACGTCCGGCGATTCTGCTAATGGCCGCCGCAATTCGCGGTGGCAGCCGCCGCGGAGGCATGACGGTTTGCCCTTGGTGACCAGCCGCCGGCCCCATCTCGCAACTTCGAAACACAGGAACACACGTGCAGGTACTCGTTCGCGACAATAATGTTGATCAGGCGCTTCGCGCGCTGAAGAAAAAGATGCAGCGCGAAGGCATTTTCCGCGAAATGAAGATGCGCGGACATTACGAGAAGCCGTCCGAGAAGCGTGCCCGCGAGAAGGCCGAGGCCGTCCGCCGCGCCCGCAAGCTGGCCCGCAAGCGCGCCCAGCGCGAGGGGCTCATTGCCGGTCCGGCGCCGCGCCCGGCTCGTCCGGCGGCTCGTTGATCCGCCAAGTTTTCGTCCTTTTCGGGCGATACTGCAAAGGTGGGGCGATTTTGAAATCGCCGCCACCTTTTTGTTTTCGCCCTGTCGACGGGCATGCGGCTATCGGCCTGATTCGAAACGAGGGACGTCCGTGACAGAAACGCTCCAGCCTGGCGGAACCTCGCGGCGCCTCAACATGGCGGCCATCGCCATGCTCGTCGCCCTTGCCGCCTGCACGACGACGCCGACCGGCGAGCCGGTCGCAATCGATGTCCGCCAGGGCTCGGAAGAGAACATCTCCTCCCTCACCGCGGTCATCGAGCGCAGCCCGCGCGATCCGGAAGCCTACAATGTCCGCGGTTCGGCGTTCGGCCGCGCCGGCAAGTACCGCGAGGCGCTGCAGGACTTCGACACGGCTATCCAGCTCAATCCGAATTTCTACCAGGCTTATTCCAACCGCGCGCTCATCCATCGCTTCATGGGTAACCAGCCCTCGGCGATCGCGGACTACAACAAGGCGATTTCGCTGAACGCGAACTACGACGCGGCCTATATCGGCCGCGGCAACGTCTATCGCATGAGCGGCCGCTCGCGCGAGGCGTTCGACGACTTCCAGAAAGCCATCCAGCTCGATACGACCGATCCGCGCGCCTACCACTACCGCGGCCTCATCTACCAGCAGCAGGGCCAGCACGCCTTCGCGATCGAGGATTTCTCGACCGCCATCTCGCTGCAGCCGGACGCCGCGGAGCCCTACAGCGGCCGGGGCCTTTCCTATCTCGCGACCAACGACGAAGAAAACGCCTTCACCGACTTCAACATGGCGGTGAAGCTCGATCCGAACAGCTTCGAGGGCTGGACGAACCAAGCGCTCGTCTTCGAGCGGCGCGGCGACAAGGCGCGCGCGGCGCGGTCCTATCAGAAGGCCGTGCAGATCAACCCCCAGTACCAGCCGGCAGTCGACGGGCTGGCGCGCACCCGGGGCAGCAAGCCCGCCTGAGCGACGACTGTCTCGTCTCCTTAAGCATCCGGCGCGAAAAAATCGTGCTGGAACGATATCCCATGCTTGATGTTATGGTCACGCTCGAAGCGGAGGGATCTCACATGGCACTAAAACGGATTTGCGCAGTCGCGGCGGTTCTCGCGCTGTCGGCCGCGGCGCCGGCGCATGCGCAGCAGGGCGTCGAGATCGGCCTGCTCGACTGCGTCGTCGACAGCGGAACGGGTTTCATCATTGGCTCCACCAAGGACGTCAAATGCACCTACACGCCGGCCGGCACCGAATTCGCGCCGGAAGCCTATTTCGGCGTCATCTCCAAATGGGGCCTCGACATCGGCGTGACCGGCACGACCATCATGCAATGGCTGGTCGTGGCGCCCAATGCGGACGTTTATCTTCCGGGAGCGCTGGAGGGCGATTACATCGGCGCCAGCGCCGAAGTAACCGCTGCGATCGGCGCGGGCGCCAACATCCTCGTCGGCGGATCGTCGCAGGCGTTCACGCTGCAGCCGGTGAGCCTTCAGGCGCAGACCGGCCTCAATCTGGCGGTCGGCGTCACGAACTTCGAGCTGAGAAGCGTCGAACACTGATCCCGTAGTTCAACGCAAAGCCTTCTGCGAAGACCTCGATGGAGGCCTTGAGCGATCATGCCGCAAACGCCCCCTCCCCGCTCTTGACCTCAACCGCGCTTGAGGTCCTACCACCGCTCCCGGCTGGCCGCTGAGGACAGTCCGTCTGGCGCTGGCGGCAAGCGCCCGGACCGCTAAAGCGGTGAAGCTGGGATCGGAGATGGCGGTGGGCGACAAGGCCGAACGCGTTGACTGGCGGGCGCTCTGGGCGAGCGGCGATCTCGCGCGCTTCTGCTTCATCAGCCTTGGCATCCTGCTGCACGCCACCAACGAGACGATGATCGCGACGATCATGCCCGGCATGGTCGCCGACATCCGCGGCGTCGAGCTGGTCGGCTGGTCGCTGTCGATCTACGAGATCGGCTCGATCGCCGCCGGCGCGTCGGCCGGCAGGCTGGTCAGCTACATGGCCTTGCGCACCAACATGGTGCTCGCGGCCCTGATCTACGCCGCCGGGGCGCTGGTCTGCGCCACGGCGCCAGACATGAAGATCTTCCTCGCCGGACGGCTTCTCGAAGGTTTCGGCGGCGGCGCACTGGTCTCCCTGTCCTACGTGTCGATCGAGCGCCTGTTCCCGAGGACGATCTGGCCGCAGCTTTTTGCGATCACCTCGGCCGTTTGGGGGGTGGCAGCCTTCAGCGGCCCGCTGATCGGCGCTGTCATCTCTGAAATTGCCTCATGGCGCTGGGCGTTCGGCGTCTTCGCGATCGCCGGCGCTGTGATGGCGTCGCTGTCCTTCGCGGTCTTGCGCGGACCACAGGCGACGACACGCAAGCCGACCGAAGACGGCATCCTGCCGCCCTTCCCCTTCCTGGCGCTCACCTGCCTGGCGCTCGCCATTGTGGCGATCGCGCTCGCCGGAGTCGGCTTCGGCGTCGCCGGATCGACTCTGCTGCTCGTCCTCGGCATCGCCGGCATCGGCGGTTTCTTCCTGCTCGACGCCGCAAGGCCTCGTTCGCGCCTGTTTCCCACCCGGCCACTCGACTTGCGTACGCAGGTCGGCAACGGCATCGTGATGATGGCCGCGTTCTCGCTCGGCACGATTTCCTTCTCCATCTACGGACCGTTGATCCTGACCAGCCTGCACGGCGTCTCGGTGCTGACGACCGGCTACATCATCGCCGCCGAATCCATCGCCTGGTCGGTGCTGTCGATCATGGTCGCCAACGCGAAGCCTATCCACGAACGCCCGATCATTCTCGCCGGTTCGCTGATGATCTTCGCCGGCATGGTGGGATTTGTCTGGGCCGTTCCGGCCGGCAATCTCGGTTTCATCCTTGCCTGCGCCATTCTGCAGGGCGGCGGTTTCGGCATCGCCTGGCCGTTCGTCATCCGCGTGATCGTCTCGTCGGCGGCCGAAAACGAGCGGACCGTGACGTCTTCGGCCGTGCCGACGATGCAGCGCATCGGCTATGCCGTCGGCGCGGCGGTTGCCGGCATCATCGCCAACGCTGCCGGTTTCTCGGACGGTCTGTCCGGGGAAACCGCGCGGGGCGTGGCCCAATGGCTTTTCCTCGCCTTCATCCCGTTCGGCGTGCTGGGCTGCATTGCGGCCTACCGCCTGCTCGAAGGCGAGAGGTCGCGCATGAGCCGGTAAGCGGAGTAACACATGCCCGACACCACAAGCCTCCTCGCCTTCGCGGCGATCGCGCTCGGCATGGTGCTGACGCCCGGGCCGAACATGATCTACCTGATCTCGCGATCGATCAGCCAGGGTCCGAAGGCGGGGCTGATCTCGCTCGGCGGCGTGGCGCTGGGCTTCGTCTTCTACATGGTGGCCGCCGCCTTCGGCATCACGGCACTGCTCTTCGCCGTTCCCTACGCCTATGACGCGCTGCGCTTCGCGGGCGCCGCCTATCTGCTCTGGCTTGCCTGGCAGGCGGTCAGGCCGGGCGGCCGTTCGCCGTTCCAGGTGAAGGCGCTGCCGAAAGACCGTCCGTCAAAACTGTTCCTGATGGGACTGCTGACCAACCTGCTCAATCCCAAGATCGCCATGGTCTACCTGTCGCTGCTGCCGCAATTCGTCGATCCCGAGCGCGGCAGCGTGATGCTTCAGTCGCTGGTACTGGGCTCGACGCAGATCGTCATCTCCGTCACGGTCAACGCAATGATCGCGCTGTCGGCCGGCGGCATCTCGCTTTTCCTCGCCCGCAATCCGTTGTGGCTGACGATCCAGCGCTGGCTGATGGGAACGGTGCTCGCCGGACTGGCGGCGAAGATGGCGATGGAAGCGCAGCGCTAAATTCTGGCCAGCACTTCGGCTGACTAGACGGCGGATTTCCGTGGCAGCGACTTTTCGCCGGCGCCCTGCTTGCTGCCCATCAGGTGCTTGAGCTGATTGAGGCTGGCGACGGCGTAGGTGATCACCCTGTCGAGATGTGGGTGGTAGGGACGTGGGCGTCCGACCGGACCTGCGCCAATGCCCCATGGCAGCGCATGCATTCGCGCCGCGGCATCCTCGACCGAACGCGCGTCGATGCGGCACGAGTGGATCGCGCCTCCGCTTTCGTAGCGGCAAATGTACGTTCTCAACTCCGTGTCCATGCTCAACCCCGACCCGGACCGGTCAATCAGTGGGATTGTTGGCTTTAATGGTAAACAGAAGCTGAACGCCAAAAAAGGCGTCGCGGCCGGCGACGCCTTTTCGATAAAATTTGACCAGCATCAGAGGCTCGCCAGCCACTTGATCACGTGATCCGCGACCTTCTCGTATCCCGGTTCCGTCATCAGGAAGTGCGACATGCCGGGAAACTCGACGAAGTCGGTCCGTGACGGGGCCTTGCTGTGCTTGCGGTAGATCTTCTTCGACAGCGCCGGCGCGACCGTCTTGTCTTCCGACGCCGCCGTCACCAGCACCGGCTGGGTACGCTTCTTCACATCGATGCGGACGCCGTAGCCCGTCGCGGCCTGCAGGAAGATGCGGCCGGTGGTCGGCACCATGTACTTCTCATAGGCCTCGTCGCGCAGCGCCTTCGGCGCGGTGTTGGCGAACTTGGCGTCGAACTGCGCCTTGCTCAGCGTGTAGGGCCGGCTCCAACCATTCCAGCGGGCGAGCACGGGAAGCGCCGCGAGCAGCGAGATCGGATCGGCGATGATGCCGGCGACCGGGCCGGGATCGAGCAGCACGCCGGCAACGCCATACCCCTGGTCGAGCAGCAACTGGGTCACGAGACCACCCATCGAATGGCCGATGATGATCGGCTTTTCCGGGAGCGTCTCGATGAACTTGCCGATGTGGCCGGCGATCGCGTTGGCGGTCAGCGTGCCGAGACCGGCGGGCGGATTGGCGCGCAGTTCCGCGGCTGTCTGTCCATTGTCCAGGATCGGCCAGCCCGGGGTGTGGACGGTGTAGCCGGCGGCTTCGAGCGGCTTGCGGAAATTGTCCCAGGACGCCGGTGTCATCCAGGCGCCGTGGATCAGGACGATCGTGCTGCTCAAGCGGGAAGTGGTCATTCTCTCTCTCCTTTGAAGGGCGGCCCATCGCCGTCGCGTTTCAATGTGCTCGATTTAATCGTATACGATCTAATTGTCAACGATCAACTCTTTGATCACGAAAAGTTGAAGAGCTTGCGATTTGATCGTGCGCGATCTACTTATGGCGAAATACCTAATGCCGGGCAGGAGCCTTCAATGGACATCGATTTCGACAAGAACCCGGAGCTGATGGATCAGCTCACCATCGACGTCATGCCGTGCTTCGCCATCTATTCGGCCGCCAATGCCGTGACGCGGTTTTACCGCAAGACGCTGGATGAGCTCGGCCTCACCTACCCGCAATACATCGTCATGATGGTGCTCTGGGAAACCAAGGGCACGACGATGAAGGCGCTTAGCGAGCGGCTGCAGCTCGATTCCAGCACGCTGACCCCGCTGGTGAAGAAGCTCGAGGAGCGCGGCCTGGTCCACCGCTCACGCAGCAAGAAGGACGAGCGCGTCCTCGACATCGTGCCGACCCCCGAAGGCATGGCGATGCGCAAGACCGGCTGCGATGCGGCGATCGCTATGACGGTGCATTCGGGCGAGACGTTCGAGACGCAGGCCGAGCTGCGGGCACGGCTGATGAATATCCGCGACGGCCTCGACGCGGCGTAGCCGACGTCCGGTTCCGGTGCGAGGCATTACGGATCCGGCTGGATCTCGGTCTGCCTGAACCAGTCGACGGCGAAACCGCGCACGAGTTCGAGCGCCTCACCGTTTTCCAGCGCACCTGCATACTCCGAAAGCCGCTGCGCGGCTGTGAGCAGGAAGACGCGCTTCCGGTCGATGCGGCGATGCGCAATCGCCTCGTAGGCGTCGAGCGTCAATCGCGCCAGTTCCGGATGGGTCAGCGAGACCTGCACGAATTCGCGCTCGCGCGGACCAAAGCCTGAATCGGCGAAATCGAAAATGCCGTTGAGCCGGCCGGCATCCTGATCGAACGCCATGTTCCAGCCATGCGCGTCGAAGAACCCGTAAACCGCGTCCGCCTCGTCAAATGCGAGCTGCCGGTACGCCGCGATAGTTTCGCGCGCGGGCTGCGCCCCGTCCGCGGGCAGAGTGTTCCACACCGGCTCCAGTGTCTCGACCCGCGTGTCCCACCATTCGACGGGCTCCGCGCCGGCCGCGCGCATTTCCGGCGGCGGAATGGTGTGGAGCTCGGCGAAGAAGCGCGCCAGGTCGGACGCGAGGCGCCGCCGCTGCGCGTCATCGAGCCTCAGATAATCGTCATGCTCCAGCCGAACTCCCGGCAGCTTTGCATGCAGCGAGAAGAGCGGCGGCCCCTCGTGCAAGGTCATCTCCGGCACCGGCAAGGTGACATGCGGTCGGAGCGCCGCGAGCAGCCGGACCTCGCGGCGGAGCGCGGTCTCGGCCTCGTCGCCTTCGGGAAACTTGGCGATGAGCCGGCCGTCGATGTCGATGGCGAGACTGTGCCAGCCTTTGCCGGCAACGCTCATCGGTAGCGTCGCGAATTCAGGAAATGCCGACACCAGCGCGTCCCGGCAAGGCGCCGGGACGGCCGTGGGAGCTTGAAGGCGAGACTGCTCGCCGCTCAGTGTTCCATCGCCTTGACGATTTCGTCCGTCATCTTCTTGGCGTCGCCGAGCAGCATCATCGTGCCGTCCTTGTAGAACAGCGTGTTGTCGATGCCGGCGTAACCCGAGCCGAGCGAGCGCTTGACGAAGAGACAGGTGCGCGCCTTGTCAACGTCGAGGATCGGCATGCCGTAGATGGGCGAGGACTTGTCGTCGCGCGCCGACGGGTTGGTGACGTCATTGGCGCCGATGACATAGGCGACGTCGGCCTGTGCGAACTCCGAGTTGATGTCTTCGAGTTCGAACACCTCGTCGTACGGGACGTTGGCTTCGGCGAGCAGTACGTTCATGTGGCCAGGCATGCGGCCCGCCACCGGGTGGATCGCGTACTTCACCTCGACGCCGTTGGCCTTCAGCTTGTCGGCCATTTCGCGCACGGCGTGCTGCGCCTGAGCGACAGCCATGCCGTAACCCGGCACGATGATGACCTTGGAGGCGTTCATCATCAGGAAGGCCGCGTCGTCAGCCGAGCCGAGCTTCACGGTACGCTCGACGCCATCGTCGGCCGCCGCGGCCGTCTCGCCGCCGAACCCGCCGAGGATGACGGAGATGAAGGAGCGGTTCATGCCCTTGCACATGATGTAGGACAGGATCGCGCCCGACGAGCCGACCAATGCGCCGGTGATGATCAGCGCGAGGTTGCCGAGCGTGAAGCCCAGCGCGGCGGCCGCCCAACCCGAATAGGAATTGAGCATCGACACGACCACCGGCATGTCGGCGCCGCCGATCGGGATGATGAGCAGCACGCCAAGCAGCAGCGAGACGATGACGATCAGCCAGAACACCAGCGTGCTCTCGGTCGCCACCAGGAGTACGATCAGCACAGCCAAGCCGACGGCGAGCGCGACGTTCACGACATGGCGCATCGGCAGCATGATCGGCTTGCCGGACATGCGCCCGTCAAGCTTGAGGAAGGCGATGATCGAGCCGGTGAAGGTGATCGCGCCGATGGCGACGCCGAGGCTCATCTCGACGAGCGCCTGGCTGTGAATGTCGTTCAGCTCGCCAATGCCGAAACTGGTTGGCGCATACATCGCAGCGGCTGCCACCATCACGGCGGCGAGACCGACCAGCGAGTGGAAGGCGGCGACGAGCTGCGGCATCGAGGTCATGGCGATGCGCCGCGCGACCACGGCGCCGACGCCGCCGCCGATGGCGAGCCCGAGAACGATGAGCAGGTAGCGGCTGGCCGACGGCACGTCCGGCGCCGCCAGCGCAAGCGTGGTGAGGATGGCGATGGCCATGCCGACCATGCCGAAAATGTTACCCTGGCGGCTGGTCGTCGGATGCGACAGGCCGCGCAGCGCCAGAATGAACAGGATGCCGGAGACGAGATAGAGGAAGGAGGCGAAGTTCGCGTTCATCTCACTTCTCTTTCTTCTTGTACATCGCGAGCATGCGCTGCGTGACGAGGAAGCCGCCGAAGATGTTCACGGACGCAAGCACCAGCGCGACGAAGCCGAAGCCGCTGGCGAGGCCCGAAGCCGAGATGCCGACGGCAAGCAGCGCGCCGACGACGATGACCGACGAGATCGCGTTGGTGACGGCCATCAGCGGCGTGTGCAGCGCCGGCGTCACCGACCAGACGACGTAATAGCCGACAAAGATCGCCAGCACGAAAATGGCGAAACGGAAGACGAACGGGTCGATCGCGCCGCCCGACGCGGCGTGCAGCACGTCACCGGCGCCCTCGGCGTTGGCGAGGTCGGTGACGGCGACGCGCATGGAGGCGACAGCCTGCTCAAGCTGTGCAAGCGCCTGTTCGAGAGCGGTCTTGTCCATCACGCGTCTCCCTTGGATTCAACGGTCGGCGTCGCCGGATCGTCGCCGCGGTTCTGCCCCGGCACGATCGGTTTCGGCGCATCCGCCTTGACGAAATTCGGGTGCACAACCTTGCCGCCGTCGGTCAGCATGGTGGCTTTCACCAGTTCGTCCTCGCGATTGAACGCCAGCGCCTTGGTCTTCTTGTCGACCATCGTCTCCAGGAAGGCGAAGAGGTTCCTGGCGTAGAGCAGCGAAGCCGACGCCGCGACGCGGCCGGGCACGTTCAAATAGCCGACGATCTTCACCCCATTACCGGTGGTAACGACCTTGCCGGCCTGAGCGCCTTCGACATTGCCGCCGCGCTCGACCGCGAGATCGACCAGCACTGAGCCGGCCTTCATCGAGGCCACCATCTCGGCCGACACGAGCTTCGGGGCTGGGCGGCCGGGGATCAGCGCGGTGGTGATGACGATATCCTGCTTGGCGATGTGCTCGGCGGTCAGCGCCGCCTGCTTCGCCTGATATTCCTTCGACATTTCCTTGGCGTAGCCGCCGGCGGTTTCGGCCGCTTTGAATTCCTCGTCCTCGACCGCCAGGAATTTCGCGCCGAGCGACTGGACCTGCTCCTTGACCGCCGGGCGCACATCCGTCGCCGTGACGATGGCGCCAAGGCGCTTGGCCGTTGCGATCGCCTGCAGGCCGGCAACGCCGACGCCCATGACGAACACCTTGGCAGCGGGCACGGTGCCAGCCGCCGTCATCATCATCGGCAAGGCGCGATCGTATTCCGCCGCGCCGTCGATGACGGCCTGATAGCCGGCGAGGTTCGCCTGGGACGACAGTACGTCCATCACCTGCGCGCGGGTGATGCGCGGCATGAACTCCATGGCAAAGGCGGTGATGCCGGCTTTGGCCATCGCCTCAACGGCCACGTCATTGCCGTAGGGATCCATGGTGGCGATGACGATCGCGCCGGACTTGTAGGTCTTGAGTTCGGCCTCGCTCGGCCGGCGCACTTTCAGGATCACATCGGCGCTGCTGGCATCGAACGACGTGCCAATCTTCGCGCCGGCAGTGGCGAAATCGCTGTCGATGACGCGGGATCCGGCTCCGGCGCCCGCCTCGACGACGACGTCGAAGCCGAGCCCGATCATACGCTTCACCGTATCGGGCGACGCCGCGACGCGCGGCTCGTTCGGATCGGTTTCCTTCGGGATAAATACGGTCTGTCCCACCGCCTCAGTCCTCTCGGTTGGAACGAGGCCGTGGGATGCGCCGATCGACGCTCTTTCGGCCTATGCTGGAAGCCTTCGCAGTGCCTTAGCGCAGGATGAGCCCGCCGACTGCCAGGATCAGGATGAAGAGCACCGTGGCGGAGAAGAAGCCCGCCGCGGTGAAGAAACCGAACGCCATGGCCGCGAGCAGCGCGACGCAGAACAGCGTGCCCCATTTCGCCATGCCGAGGAACAGATTGTAGGTCTTGTCGTGCTCGGCATAGTCCATGGATGCGCCCAGTTCGACCGGGCCGGAGGGCGTGTGATCAGCCATTGTGCTTCCCCTTGGAAAACTCCTGCGCGCTGGATAGCGAAAAGGTGGCATCGGAGCAATGCCGCGATTACCCATCCACCTGCGACAAGTGCGTCAATAAATCGATATAGATGGCTGATCTGAAATGTGAGCGCGGATTGCGACACGGGCTGTTCCCTTTTCGGCTGGCCAACCGCAGCCGTCCAATTGTCTTGCGACCGCAGGAATAGATAGGCAGTTGATTAGAACTGCCGTCCCGCAGTACTGATATCCGTCGGCCAGAGGGGAGGCTTTCATGCCTAAGACCTACCCCGTCACCCGCTCGGATGCCGAGTGGCGCAAGCTGTTGACGCCAGAGCAGTTCCACCTCTTGCGCGAGCAGGGCGTTGAACGGCCGGGGCCTCTGCACTGGTCCACGAGAAACGCCCCGGGATATTTTCCTGTGCCGGCTGCGATTCAGCGCTGTTCGAAGGTCGGATGAAGTTCGAGAGCGGCACCGGCTGGCCCAGCTTTAAGGAGCCGATCGCCGGTTCGGTCGATATGGTAGCCGACGAGAGGTATATGGGCGGCCACCATACCGGCTACGGTGTGGCCCAGACGGAAGTGATCTGCGCGACCTGTGGCAGCCATCTCGGTCACGTTTTCAATGACGGCCCGCCCCCCGCGGGTCTGCGCTACTGCACCAACGGTGTGGCGCTGAAGTTCACGCCTACGACGCAATAGACCGCCTCTCCAGTTCAATAGTTCGCAGTCACAGAATGAAGTCGGCTGCCGAGAGCGTCGCCACCCTCACCGATATCTCGAAATCCGCCTTACCGTCGCCATTGACGTCGCCCTGCACAAGGCAGGTCGCACCCAGGTCGGTGAAACGGAGTTGGCCCGCGACCTTGCTGAAGGCCTGGGCGCCACGCCAGATGAAGTTCTGGTTGCCGGCGAGCGTTGTCCTCGCGTCGATTGTCGACAGATCAATGTCGTCACCGGTCACGTTATTGCCACGCGTGAAGTCGGTGATCACATCACGGTTCGCACCGACCACGCTCTCCGCGATGGAGTTGAAGTCGAAGATGTCTCGCCCTAGCCCGCCGGTCTGCGTGTCTTTGCCAAGGCCACCGGTCAGAACATCATTGCCCCGGTAACCGAACAAGGTGTCGTTTCCGCCCATGCCAAAGAGCTTGTCATTGTCGATGAGGTTTGTGGCTCCCGGGTACTTGTTGGCCTCGATCTTGTTGGCGCTGTTGTTCCCATAAAGCGTGTCGTTGAAGCTGCCGCCCGCGATGTTCTCGATCGAGATGTATGTGTCGCCCGCCGCAGCATCGGTGTTGAGAGCCGGATTGAGCAAGCTGGCTCGAACGTTGTCGAAGCTTGCGTCGTAGGAAGCCGTGTCGACACCCGCGCCTCCATCCAACGTGTCGGCCCCAAGTCGACCTACCAGCGTATCGTTGCCAAGACCGCCACTAAGCCGGTTGACTCCGTTGTTGGCATAGAGCCTGTCGCTGAAGCGCGAGCCGGCAAGGTTCTCGATACTGAAAAACGCATCGCCTGCGGCATCGCCGCTGCTGGCGCCCATCATATCGACCAGAACTGCCGTGCTGGCATTTGCGTAGCTTGCGGTGTCAATGCCGTCATCCCCGTCGAGGTCATCAGCGCCAGCTCCCCCGATCAGAATGTCATTCCCTCCAAAGCCAACGAGATCTTCATCGGCGAAGTCGCCATACAGCGTGTCGTTGCCGAAAAGCACAGCGGCGATGAAGCTGACGGCGATGCCGTCCCGCATCCACTGGTATGTCGCGAACGACATCGCGAAGCTGGTCTGGATATGGATGGCCGGCTGCGGTTCATCTCCCCAGCGCAGAAACACCTCGGTGACGGTACCCTGCCATTGAGTTGCGGATATGTTTGGAGAAAACACACCGGCAATGCCCATGCCGAAATCACTGTCCCAGCGAGAGATGTACCGCGTACTCGCCGGGCCGCTTGTAGAGCTGCCAGACCAACCATTGAGCAGGTTGTACATTGAAGCGTTAAAGCCGACATGCACGATTGCCATAGCTGTCCCCCGTGGCGAACGTTGCTGACGCAACGCATTCCAGTTCCCAGAGCAATTGCTCTGTGAGTCACGTTAGCAATTTTGCAGATGTATGAGCCAGCCCGACGGATACCTAAATTTCACGTGTGAATACGCGACCGCGGCCGCGGCTACGCCAGCCAGCGTTTCCCTCCCGCTCCCATTGCGAAGAACAACCTCAGCGCCACACTTGCCTGAGCGCCGGTTGCTGCCGAAAGCAGTATCGGGGAGTGGCGCCCCTCCGTGGACAGATTGGCAAAAAAGATTGCTGACAGATGCTGACAGCGCTCACCGCCAACAGCGGTTGCCGGGTCAGATCACCTGGAAGTCCGTTGCCGTCACCGTCGGCTTGTTCTGCAGCGTTGCGAAAAGGATCGCGGCCGCGGCGCCAGAACCGTCGCTGTCGTAGAACAACTGCCCGGTCGACTTGTTGTAGATGATGCGGTCGTCGGCTGCCTTTGTCGCGGTCGACAGGGCGAAGGCTGCAGACTTGAGGGCGCCGACAGGACCTGCCTTGGTGAAGATAGCGTTCTCCAACTGGATCGTGTCGTTGCCGAGATTGAAGTCATAGATGATATCGCGGTTGGCTGCGGTCAGCGCAGTGTTGAATATGAATATGTCGTTGCTCGCACCGCCGTAGAGTTTGTCGGCACCACTCCCACCGTTCAGCTTGTCGGCTCCGCCCTCACCCCGCAGCGTATTCGCTTTTGCGTTTCCGAGGATCGTATTGGCCAAATTGTTCCCGGTGCCGTTGATGGCAGCCGTGCCAAGCAGCGTCAGGTTCTCGATTTGCGCGTAACCGACGAGCGAGCGGGTGATCGTGGAACTGATCGTGTCAACGCCGCTCATTTCGATGATCGTGTCGGTTGCGTCCGCACCCAGTAGATAGAGGTCGTTGCCGTGTCCGCCCCGGAGTGTGTCACCGCCGGCGCCGCCGTCCAGCGTATCATTTCCCCCTTCGCCCAAGAGCACGTCGTCATCCCCACCTCCTCTGAGGATATCGTTACCGCCTGTCACGCCTTCGGTGTTGTTCTCGCCGTAAAGAACGTCTTCACCCTCACCGCCGGTCAATGTGTCGTTGCCACCAAAGCCTATCAGAACGTTGCTGTTGGAATTGCCGAGGATGCTGTTGGCAAGGTCGTTTCCCCAGCCGCTTGATACGCTCGATCCCTGCAACAAAACCATGTTCTCGATATTTGCCGGGAGCTGGAAGGCTGCGCTCACGTGAACCACTATCGTGTCGATCCCTTCATTGGGATTCTCGACGCACGAAAAAGACAACGTGGTCACCACATAGGTGTCGTTGCCCAGGCCGCCATATGCGTTGAGCGTGCCGGCGCTGCCGCCATTGAAGATGTCGTTGCCGCCGCCGCCGTAGAAGAAGTCCGTGCCGCCATAGCTGAGAAACACGTCATCCTGGCCGGTGCCATAGAAGACATCATTGCCTGTCGTGCCGTTGAAGACGTTTGACATTTTTTGCCCCTCACAAGATGATTGTTCTCAAAGCCTCAGCATCGCGGGACGAGTGTCCCGTGCACCCTCAAAAAATGCTCTTTGAGCAATATCGGATTGAAGCGGTGCCCACCACCAGCATGCAGTGCTAAATTTCACGTGTGAATGCGTAGATTTCGCGGCCGCGGCCGCAGCTACGCCAGCCAGCGTTTCCGGCGCTTGTAGTGTTTCACATCGCGGAAGGATTTGCGGCCCTCGCCGCCGACGCCGAGGTAGAATTCCTTGACGTCCTCGTTCTCGCGCAGCGACTTCGCGTCGCCGTCGAGCACGATGCGGCCGGATTCCAGGATGTAGCCGTATTTGGCGTAGCGCAGCGCGATATTGGTGTTCTGCTCGGCCAGCAGGAAGGAGACGCCCTGCTCCTCGTTGAGCTTCTTCACGATCTCGAAAATCTCTTCGACGAGCTGCGGCGCCAGCCCCATCGACGGTTCGTCGAGCAAGATCATCTTCGGGCGTGACATTAGCGCCCGGCCGATCGCCGTCATCTGCTGCTCGCCGCCAGACGTGTAGCCGGCCTGGCTGGAACGCCGCGTCTTCAGGCGGGGGAAATAGGTGTAGACGAGATCAAGGTCGTCGCGGATTGCCGCCGCGCCATCGCGGCGGGTGAAGGCGCCGGTCATCAGATTGTCCTCGACCGACAGATGGCCGAAACAGTGGCGGCCTTCCATCACCTGGATGCAGCCGCGCCGGACGAGTTCGTTCGGCGACAGCGACTGCACCTGGCTGCCTTCAAAAACGATGTTGCCCTTGGTCACCTCGCCGCGCTCGGCATGCAGCAGGTTGGAGATTGCTTTCAGCGTCGTCGTCTTGCCAGCACCGTTGGCGCCGAGCAGCGCCGTGATGCCGCCCTGCGGCACCGTGAGCGATACGCCTTTGAGCACGAGGATGACGTGATCGTAGATCACCTCGATATTGTTGACCGAGAGGATCGTTTCGGCGGGTACGGGGGCGGCAGCGGGTTGCATGGTGGCTCCGGATCCCCCCTTGAGGGGAGGGTGGCCAGCCCCGGCGGCGGAAGCCGCCGTTGCAGGCTGGCCGGGTGGGGTACAAGCGGCAGCGCGCCGACCTAATCTTCGGAGAGGCAGGCGGCGTGCGCTTCAGCAGCGACCCCACCCGCCTCGCCTTCGCAAGCTCAGGCTCGGCACCCTCCCCTCAAGGGGGAGGGAGCGCTAACCGTCACTGGCACGTCTGCGTCGGCCAGGGCTGGTTGGCGTCGGCGTATTCCTTCGCCTTGACCTTCACCAGCTCGTCGATCGATACGCGGTCTGCCGTGAGAAGCTCCGAAGACTTCACGAACTTCGTGCCGTCCCACTCCAGCATCCATGCGCCGGAATGGCCGGTATGGTTGGCGCAGCTCGTCTTGAACGGCGCGATCATGCCGTCGAGGCCGAGCGCCTTGATCTTGGCCTCATCGAAGTTGAGGTTCTCGAGACCCCAGCGAAGCTGCTCGCGATCGACGACCTTGGTGTTGAACTGCGCCTGCGCGGCCCGCACGCCCTCGGCGAGGAAGGCCGAGATCAGCACGCCGCGCTGGTAGAACACCCAGTCGAACTCGCCGGCATCCTTGTTGATCTGCGACTTGCCGGCATCGACGACCAGCTTCTTGATGTCCTGCATCACCGGCGCGTCGTTGTTGACCAGGCTCCAGGACAGAGAGCGATAGCCCTTGCCCTTGTCGCCGACGAGCTTCATGTCGCCGTCGAGGCCCGACCACCAGATGCCGACGAACTGGTTCATCGGATAGTTGGTCTTGACCGCCTCGGTGACGGCGCCGGCGTTCATCGCACCCCAGCCCCACATGACGACGAAATCGGGCTTCTCACGGCGGATCTGCAGCCACTGCGACGACTGGTTCTGCATCTCCTTCAGGCCGACCGGGATCGGCAGCAGCGTGAAGCCGTGCTTGGCCGCATAGGCCTCGAGCAGCGGGATCGGCTCCTTGCCGTACGGATGGTCGAGGTGGAGCAGCGCGATCTTCTTGTCCTTCAGATTGTCGAGATTACCGTCAGAGACCGCCTGCAGGATCATCGACGCGCCGTCCCAGTAGGAGGCCGGCGGATTGAACGCCCACTGGAAGGTCGTGCCGTCCTGCATGGCCGAGAAGCCGTAGCCCGGCGCCAGCACCGGCATCTTGTCGACGTTCGACTTCGGCAACACCTGCAGCGTGATGCCGGTCGACCATGGCTGGGTGACGATCGCGCCGTCGGCCTTGGTCTTCTCGTAGCACTCGACGCCCTTCTCGGTGTTATAGCCGGTCTCGCACTCCTGGTAGTCTAATTTGACGCCGTTAGCGCCGCCGTCGCGCTCATTGATCATGGCCATATAGTCGGCCTGACCGTTCATGAGCGGAATGCCGGTCACGGCGAACGGCCCGGTCCGGTAGCTGAGGTTCGGCAACAGCACCGAGTCCTGCGCGAAGGCAGGCGCGGCAAGTGCGGCGCCAGCGGCGAGCAAGCCCGCCGTGATGGCTGTCTTCAGAATCATCTGCATTTCATTTCCTCCACTTCATTCGTCTCCGCCTTGTTCGGCGGTCTTTAGGGTGCGCCCGGCGACGCCGGCCGCGGCCTTTCAGTGCGGGAAGGGCCACATGATGAGCTTTTCCCGTATGATCTGCCAGAAACGCGCGAGCCCGTGCGGCTCCACGATCAGGAAGAAAATGATCAGCGCGCCGATGATCATCGTGTTCAGATGCTCCTGCATCGCCGAGGCGATCGGCAGGCCGAGCGCGCTCGGCACGATGTTGAGCAGAACCGGCAGCGCCACGATCAAGATCGCGCCGAGATAATTGCCAAGCACCGAGCCGAGCCCGCCAATGATGGCGATGAAGAGCACGCGGAACGACAGCGGAATGTCGAAGAGGTTCGGTTCGGCAGCTCCGCGCCACAAGAACACGAACAGCGCACCCGAGACGCCGACGATGTAGGACGAGACGGCGAAGGCGGAGAGCTTCGCCTTCATCAAATTGATGCCGACGAGTTCGGCCGCGATATCCATATCGCGCACCGACTTCCAGATACGCCCGATGCGGCCGCGCGTGATGTTGATGGCGAACCACGTGATCAGCGCGACGACGCACAGCACGAAATAGTACTGCGTGACCGCGCTTGCATTCGGCCCGGTGACGTAGATGCCGAACATCTGCAGGTTCGGCACCTGGATCGCGCCGGACGCGGCATAATTGTAAAGCCACGCCCATTTCTCGAAGAGCCAGACGAGGAAGAACTGCGCCGCAAGCGTCGCGATGGCGAGATAGAAGCCCTTGATGCGGAGCGACGGGAGGCCGAAGGCGACGCCGACCGCGGCAGAGAAGAAGCCCGACAGCGCGATCGCGACGAGGATGTTGATCTCGGGGAAGATGGTGATGAGCTTGTAGCAGGCATAGGCGCCGACACCCATGAAGGCGCCGGTGCCGAGCGAAAGCTGCCCGGCATAGCCGGTGAGGATGTTCAGGCCGAGCGCTGCCAGCGTGTAGATCAGCACCGGGATGAGAATGGCGCGGAAGGCGAATTCGCTGGCGGTCAGCGGAAACACAACGAAGGCAAAGAGCAAGATGATGCCGAGCAGGATCGCGTCCTGCCGGACCGGGAACAGCGCGAAGTCCGCTGCATAACTCGTCTTGTACTGGCCGGCGGTGCGGTAGAGCATCGCTTACACCCGCTCGATGATCTTTTCGCCGAACAGGCCTTGTGGCCGGAACAGCAGCACGATCAGCGCGAAGACGAAGGCGAACCAGGTTTCCGTATTGCCGCCCATCAGCGGCTGGCCCCAGTAGATCTCGAAGAGCTTTTCCAAAATGCCGATGGCGATGCCGCCGATGATCGCGCCGGAGACGGACTCCAGCCCGCCCAGCATTAGGACCGGCAGCGCCTTGTACGCGATGACTTCCAGCGCGAAGGAGACGCCAGCGCGGGCGCCCCAGACAATGCCGGTGGCGAGCGCGATGACGCCCGCGATGAACCAGACCAGCACCCAGATTGTGGACAGCGAAATGCCGACCGAGAGTGCAGCTTGATGATCGTCACCAAGCGCCCGGATGGCGCGGCCCATGCGCGAGCGGTTGAGGAAGATCAGCAGCGCAGCGACAAGCACGACCGCGCCGACGACTGCGGTTACGTCCTTTTGCTCGATCAACAGGAAGCCGCCGAACGGCTCGAACTCGAAACTGCCGGTCGGGATGAACAGTTCCTCGGTGATCATCACCTTGTTCTCGCCGCCGAAGATGATCTCGCCGAAGCCGATCAGGAACAGCGTGATGCCGATGGTCGCCATGAACAGGATGATGTCGGGCTGGTTGACCAGCGGGCGGAGTACGACGCGCTCGATGGCGACGGCGAGCAAGAACATCACGCCGAGCGTCATCGGCAGCGCCAGCAGCGCCGGCACGCCGCTCTCATGCAGGCCGACGAGCGTCAGCGCCGCGAAAACGACCATGATGCCCTGCGCGAAGTTGAAGATGCGCGAGGATTTGTAGATGAGCACGAAGCCCAGTGCGATGAGCGCGTAGAGGACGCCGGAGACCAGCCCCTCCCACAGAACCTGCAGCAAAAAGTCGGGCGCGCCGAACATGTCGACGAAGGGTTTGACGAGGATCGAGTTCAGGAATTCCACGTCTGCTTCTCCTTATCCGGCGCGCCTCTGGTTTCTCACATGCCGTTGGCGAGCTGCGGGAACAGCCCGAGCAGGCCGATCACAATGAGGTAGAGGGCGACGATGTAGTTCAGCAGCCGAGGCATCACGAGGATGAGAATGCCCGCGATCAGCGAGATCAGCGGCGTGAGGGAAAGGGTGAGATTCATGTCTTTGCTCCTTAGTGCGCGACGCCGAGATATGCATCGATCACCTGCTGATTCGATTTGACGGCGTCGGGCGTACCGTCCGCGATCTTCTTGCCGTAGTCGAGCACCACGACGCGATCCGACAGGTCCATCACCACGCCCATATCGTGCTCGATCAGCGCGATCGTCGTGCCGCGCTGCTGGTTCACGTCGAGGATGAAGCGGCTCATGTCTTCCTTCTCCTCGAGGTTCATGCCGGCCATCGGCTCGTCGAGCAGGAGCAGCGACGGCTCCATGGCGAGCGCCCGGCCGAGCTCGACGCGCTTCTGCAGGCCGTAGGGCAGCTTGCCGACCGGCGTGCGGCGGATGTGCTGGATCTCGAGGAAGTCGATGATCTCCTCGACCTTTTCGCGGTGCTCGATCTCCTCGCGCAAGGCCGGCCCGTGCCAGAACATCTGCCAGAAGAGGTTGCGGTGCATCTTCACCGAACGGCCGGCCATGATGTTGTCGAGCGTCGACATGCCCTTGAACAGCGCGACGTTCTGGAAGGTGCGGGCAATGCCCTGGCGCACGGCGTGGTGCGGCTTCATCGCGCGACGCTCCTCGCCGCGAAAGACGATCGTGCCCTGCTGCGGCGTGTAGAAGCCGTTGATGACGTTGAGCATCGACGTCTTGCCGGCGCCGTTCGGTCCGATGATGGCGCGGATCTCGCCTTTCTTCACGTCGAAGGAGATGCTGGTGATCGCCTTGACGCCGCCGAAGGAGAGCGACACGTCGCGCACCTCGAGCAGAACGTCGCCGCTGCTGATGCCGTCATCGGCGATTTCGATGTGCGCGGGCTCGGGGCGCGGATTCATTCAGCCGCCTCGCGCATCGACGAATCCGCCGCGCCGTACACCGTCGCATCGACGATGCGGACATTCGCCTTGATGCGGCCCTTGCGGCCGTCCTCGAAGGTCACCTCCGTCTCGACGAATTTCTCGGTCGAGCCATCATAAAAAGCCTCGATCAGGCCGGCGTAACGCTCGGCAACGAATGAGCGCCGCACCTTCATCGTGCGCGTCAGCTCGCCGTCGTCGGCGTCGAGTTCCTTGTGCAGAACGAGGAAGCGCCTGATCTGCGCGCCCGCCATCAGCGGCTCTTTGGAGAGCTTGCGGTTCGTGTCGTCCACATGGCCGGCGATGATGTCGTAGACCTGAGGATGGCCGGCGAGTTCCTGATAGGAGGCGTAGGCGATGTTGTTGCGCTCGGCCCAGTTGCCGACCGCCTGCAGGTCGATGTTGATGAAGGCGGCGGCGAAATCGCGGCCATCGCCGAAAGCTACCACTTCCTTGATGTTGGGGAAGAACTTCAGCATGTTCTCGAGATATTTCGGCGCGAACAGCGCGCCGCCGGCAAGCCGGCCGACGTCCTTCGCGCGGTCGATGATCTTGAGCTGCCCGTCCTTGTCGAAGAAGCCGGCATCGCCGGTCTTTACATAGCCGTCGGCGGTCACCGTGTCGGCCGAGGTGTCGTCCTGCTTGAAGTAGCCGGAGAACATGCCGGGCGAACGGAACTGCACCTCGCCATCGTTGGAGATGCGGATGTCGACATTCGGCGCCGCCGGTCCGACTGCGTCGGAGCGCACCTCGCCGTCCTTCTGCACCGTAACATAGAGGAACGCTTCCGTCTGGCCGTAGAGCTGCTTCAGATTGATGCCCAGCGAGCGGAAGAAGGAGAACAGGTCCTCGCCGATCGCTTCGCCAGCAGTGTAGGCGACGCGGATCTTCGACATGCCGAGCACATTCTTCAGAGGACCGTAGACGAAGATGTCGCCGAGCGCGTAGGCGATGCGGCCAGTGAGCGGCACGGGACGGCCTTCTAGGATCGCCTCGCCATATCTGCGCGCGACGCCGACGAAATGGCTGAACAGCTTCCGCTTCAACCGGCCAGCGTCCTCCATGCGGATGGTCACGCTGGTCAGCAATCCTTCAAAGACGCGCGGCGGCGCGAAGTAGAAGGTCGGGCCGATCTCGCGCAGATCCTGCGTCACCGTCTGCTGGCTTTCGGGGCAGCAGACGCAGAAGCCTGACACGTAGCCTTGCGCATAATTGAGATAATGATCGCCCACCCATGCCAGCGGCAGATAGGCGAGCACGCTGTCCTTCTCGGTCAGGCGATCGAAGGTGACGGTATCGAGCGCGGCCTGCACCGCGGCCGCGGCCTTGATCATCACGCCCTTCGAGCGGCCGGTCGTGCCGGAGGTGTAGAGCATCACCGAAATGTCGTCGCCGCTGGCGGCCTTGATGTCGTCTTCCCAGAGCGCCGCGAGCTTGGGATCGGCATGCAGCATCCCCTCGCCGGTGGCCTGGACGTCGGAGAAGGCGTGCAGGCCCTTGCGGTCGTAGCCGTCGAGCCCGCGCGGCTCGTCATAGATGATCTCGGTCAGCACCGGGATCTTCGCCGCCTGCGAGCGAACCTTGTCGACCTGCTCCTGGTCCTGCACGACCGCGAAGCGCACGCCCGCATGGTCGAGCACATAGGCCATCTCGTCGGCGACCGCGTCGGCGTAGACAGGCACGGGGACCACACCGATCGACTGCGCTGCGGCGAAGGCCCAGTAGAGCCGCGGCCGGTTGGCGCCGATGATCGCGATGCTGTCGCCCTTGGCCAGGCCAAGCGCGCGCAGCCCGATGGCGAAAGCGCGAATCTCGTCGCGCTGCTCGGCCCAGCTCCAGCTCTGCCAGATGCCGTAATCCTTGTGCCGCATTGCCGGCAGGTTGGCGAAGCGATCGGCGTTGAGAAGAAGATATTTGGGGAACGTATCGAGTGCCGTGTCGGAGATCATGGCGTTCTCTCCGGGAGACACACCGGGCGCATCATAGACGAAAGTATGACGGCACCGCCCGCACGCTCCGATCCTGCACCGGGTCCGGTGTTCGCCAACGCGTTCTGATGCGCGAAAAATCGCGTCAAACCGCAGCCTCCCGTCTTTGGCGGAGCGGCTCCCTCGGCCGTCCGCCCGCGCGCATCAAGCGTCCGCGCTTGTTTCATTGGTCCAACAAGTAGCGCCGATGCGCCAGAGCGACAACACCGCGGTTGACAGACAGGACAGGGGGTTGTCTTATGAGGTCGCGCAAATCCTTGTGCGGATTTGCTGCGGCAAGATTTCCCCCAAAACCTGAACCGAAATCTAGGCTTCGTACGCGCTGAGCCTCGACAGATCGAGCACGCTTATTCGCTCGTGCTCGACCTTGAGCAGTCCTTCCTTTTCGAGCTCCTGCAGGCTGCGGTTGGCGACCTGCCGCGAAACGCCGGCGAGCAGTCCCAGCTCTTCCTGGGTGATCTCGATGTGTCCCGTCGTGCCCGGATAGAGCACCGGGTTGAACAGCCACGACAGATTGCGCGCGATGCGCGCCTTGGGCCCGAGGATGCGGTCATATTCGATCGTGGCGATGAACTGTCCCATGCGCTCGTTGAGCTGACGCACCAGGAAGCGGTTGAAGGCCGCACTGTTCTCGAACAGCCAATAGAAGGTCGCCTTGTTGAGGAGCGCCAGCCGCGTGTCGCGGATCGCCACGAGGTCGTATTTACGCGGCTCGTCCTTGATGATCGTGCCCTCGCCGAACCAGGCGCCCGGCCCGGCGCCAGCGAAGGTCATGGCCTTGCCGCTGCGCGAGATCGCGCTGATCTTCACCAGCCCGGATAGCACGCCGGTCCAGTAATCGAGCCGGTCGCCACGATGGCAGATATAGGCGCCCTTGGAATAGCTGCGTTCGGAAATACCGCGGCGGGCACGCTCGATCTCGTCCTCGGAAAGCTCCGCGGCCCAGATCGCCGAGCGCACGAGATCGCCTTGCGCCGTCATTTCACCCCGTCGGAATGCCTGGAACAGGCGCCCTTAATGGCCGCAAATCCGGACGGAAAACCGGTTTCCACTTTTCCTGGATTGCTGCTCCAGCGCTTATGAACGCGCGGCGCGGGGTTGGCAAGAAAAGGCTCAGGCGGCGGCGCGCAGGTATTTCGCCGTCGGGTGGATCGTCAGCGGCGCGAGCTCGCCCGCGTTTGGCTTGGCGAACAGCATGCGCTGCTCCAGGCGCGTCGAATGGAAGAACGGGAAGCGCTTGATCGTCTTCGCCATGTTCTGCTCGCAGTCGGACTCGTACAGAATGCCGAGCACATTCACGCTGGCATAGGGACGTGGAGCGGCGACCTGAGTCGCGCCGAAGGTCCGCTTGTAGAACGCCTGGTGTTCGTCGCGGATCATGAACAGGCAACTGGTGGAGTCGAAATAGTTCAACGCTGCAATCGCAAGACGAAGCGTAACATAAGGCAACGCCCTGTAGGTTGAGCCAAGATCAGGATCGGCCGCCAGCCGGCTCGGATCGATGAATGTCTCGCCGCGCAGCAATCTGGGCCGCAAGACGTCATCGAAGACGCTCATCGCCGGGGAGAACGGGTCGACCCGCGACAGATGATGGATGCGGACGGTGCTCGCCAGTTGGCCATCGAGGAAAACCCCGAAACGGTAGCAGTTCGGCGCGTCGTCCAGCTTGTCGTAGAAAAGATGCTCCTGCGCTTCCGAGACGAGGTCGTGAGCCCGGTAAGCCTTGTAGCGCAAGGCGTAGATGGCTTCGATGTCTTCGCCGCTCTCGCAGCGGCGGTATTCGACACGTTCGAGGAGAGCTGAGACATTGCGGTCGAAGGCGGAAGGTTCCGCCGTACGCACGACATCGCGCACTCTCTCCGGCAGGAGAGTCGCAAGACGCTCACTCATGAATTACCCCGTAAACCCGCCGCTTCTACTATTACCGTACATCTTTGCTTAACCCTGTAAAGTCGAAAAGTCGAGGCGGTTCGTTTACCGGCAGTTAACCTTAACGGAACGTTAAACGCAGTGGATCACCGTTAAGAATTGCTCAGAGATCAACCTGAAGAACTGTCAGCGGCGCGCGGCGGCGCGCTTCGCGGTTTTGATGTCCTTGGCAAACGGCCAGACCGTCGTGGACATCGTCTCGATGCCCGACGCCGTCAGCGCCGAGCCGAACAGGAAGCCCTGGACCAGGTCGGGCTTCACATCGAGCGCCAGGATCTTCAGCTGCTCGAAGGTTTCGACACCCTCGACCGTGACGGTCAAGCCAAGCGGTCGCGACAGGTTCACGACGCCCCGCAGCAGCTCCAGCGAGCGCTGGTTCTGCGTCACGTCGATCAGGAAGCTGCGGTCGATCTTGACCTTGTCGAGCGGCAGCTTGTGCAAGTAGCTGAGGCTCGAATAGCCGGTGCCGAAATCGTCGAGCGCGATGCGCACGCCGAGCGCCTTCAGCTCTTCGATCAACTGGCGCGTCAGCGACTTGTCGTCCAACAGCGCGGTTTCCGTCACTTCGATCTCGAGCCGATGCGGCGCCAGCCCCGAATTGTCCAGCGCGTCGCGCACCTTCGTTACGATGCCGGGGCTGCGGAAATCCTTGGCCGACAGATTGACCGACACGCTGGTCTGCTCCGGCCATTTGGCGCATTCCTTCGTCGCGGCGTTCAGCATGAAGGTGCTGATCTCGGCGACGATGCCCATTTCCTCGGCGAGCGGAATGAAGATCGCCGGCGAAATCGGGCCAAGGTCGGGATGGTCCCAACGGCAAAGCGCCTCGCAACTGGCGATGCGCATGGTGTCCATCGCCACGATCGGCTGATAGACGACCCGCAGACCCTTCGCCTCGACGGCGCTGCGCAGATCGGCCTTCATGAGCTGGCGATTACGGAAAGCCGCGTCCATCGCGCTTTCGAACAGGCGCCAGCCGGCTTTGCCCAGCTCCTTGGCCTTGTAGAGCGCAAGGTCTGCCTTGACGATCATCGCGTCGACGTCGGTGTGCTTCACCTTGGACAGCACCGCGCCGGCGCTGAGCTGGATGCGCAGCGAATGGCCGGCGACATCGACGTCGCCCTGCAGGCCGTCGAACACGGAATCGATCAGCCGGGAGAATTCCTCCTCCGTATCGATCCGGTCGACATAGATCATGAACTCGTCACCGCCGAAGCGGCTGATCCAGACATTGCCGCCCGCGAACGTCTGCAGCCGCTCGCCGACGGCGTAGAGCAGCCCGTCGCCGATCGGATGGCCAAGCGTGTCGTTGATGCTCTTGAAATCGTCGAGATCGAGCACGACCAAGCCGCACTGGCGTTCGCGGTCGCCGCCGGCCATGGCTTCCGCCACCAGCTCGTGGAAATAGGCGCGGTTGGGCAGCCCGGTCAGGCTGTCGAAGCGCGCCATGGAGCGGATCTTCTCTTCCGCCTCGATGCGCGGCGAGACGTCTTCGAAAATGATGACGCCGAGGCCTTCGCTGCCTTCGCTCGCCGAGAACTCGAAATGGCGGCCGTCGGTGAGCCGCACCAGGATCTTGCGGTCGCGGCCGTCGCGCATGGCGCGCGTCAGTTGCGCCTCCAGGTAGCGGCCGTCCTTCGGGTCGATCAGCCCGCCAGCGACGCCGCGCATGATGACTGCCTTCAGCGAGCGGCCGAGCAGGGTTTCCACGCTCTTCGCCCGCATCGCCGCGACGGCCTCGGCATTGGCCACCACGACGCGGCCGTCCGGGCTCAGCATGAGCAGGCCGTGCGCCATCGTATTCAGCGCGCGGTCGAACCGCTGCGCCAGCCGGTTCGCCTTCTTCTCCTCGCTGATGGCGGTGAAGAGCACGGTGCGCACATGCGTTGCCATCTTGGTGATGATGAACATGAACGGGATGATGTAGAGGCCGAGGATGACATGGTTCATGTCTCCCCTCAGCATCAGGCCGATCGCGATCGGCAGCACCACGGTCACCGACAGGATGGCGACCATGGTGCGCGAACCGTAGTTGCGGCCGACGATCGTCATCGTCGAACCCATGGCGACCGACACGGACGCGATCTCGCCATAGGCGTCGGGCGCCCACCAGATGGCGACGAAGCAGAACATGCCGAGGAAGAAGCCCTGGACCGTTCCGCCGATCAGGTAATAGTTTTCCCAATAGACGGCCGACGGATAGTCGGTGATCGAGCCGGTTTTCTGGAAGTTCTTGATGCCATAGTAGCGATAGACGCCGGCAACGAACATCAGGCCGGCGAGGCCGAGATAGATCGGCTCATCGGTGCGGTTGTAGACGAGCAGCGCGATCAGCGAGTGGCAGATCGCACCAATGATCAGAATCGAGGCGTCATTGAACAGCGACCGGACGAACCGGACGTAGATATCGACAGGGATATCGTTGGTTTTTGTTCTTTTCATTGACTGCGGCGCCGACGTACCCGCAGTCTTGCCATATCCCCATTAAAAAACATTTAGTCGCGGGACTGCTAAAAAGCCCGGCGATGCTTGGGATTCAGGCGGAAATCAACCGTCTGTAAAGCTTAACAAAGTCGTCGATATTGCGCCTATTCCGCCGCCTGGAGCACCGGCGCAGGTTCGGCGGCCTTCAGCCGATCGATCAGACGCGTCCGCTCACCCGCCGCTTTATTGGCATTTGCGTGCTTGATGTGGCCATAGCCGCGGATCAGCGCCGGCACCGAGGCCAGCGCCGTTGCGGCCTCGACTTTTGCCGGTGAAAGCGACGCCTCGACCAGATCGAGGTCGCCTTCGTAATCACTGAGCAGCTTGCGTTCCCATTTGCGTTCGGCCGTGTAGCCGAAAACATCGAGAAGCGAGCCGCGCACACCCTTCACCGCGGCAAGGATTCGGAAACCTTTCATCATCCAAGGGCCGAAATTCGACTTGCGCGGCTTACCGTCGGCGCCGGTACGGCCGAGGATCGGTGGCGCCAGGTGGAACTCCAGCCGGTCAAAGCTCTGGAACTGCGCGCCGAGCTGCTTCTGAAACGAACCGTCCGTGTAAAGCCGCGCGACCTCGTACTCGTCCTTGATCGCCATTAGCTTGAACAGATTGCGAGCGGCGGCCTCCGTCACGACGGTCGAGCCTTGAACGGCTTTGTCCTCGGCCTGGCGCAGCTTCGCGATCCGGTCGCGATAGCGGTTTGCATAGGCGGCGTTCTGATAGGCGGCGAGGAACTCGACGCGGCGCGCGATCACCTCGTCGAGCGTCTCGGATAGCTTGCGCTCGCTGCTTGCACCGGACGATTTTGCGATCAGGGCGCGGACATGGTCTGGCTCGTGCGCGGCGCGGCGGCCCCAGCGGAACGCCGCGAGGTTCATCGGCACTGCCTCGCCGTTGAGCTCGATGGCCTTCTCGACCGCTTCCGACGAGAGCGGCAGGCCGCCATGCTGGAACGCGAAGCCGAGCATGAACATGTTGGCGCCAAGCGAATTGCCGAACAGCGCGGTCGCAGTGCGCGTCGCGTCGAAGAAATGCGCCTTGCTCTCGCCGGCCGCCTCGCGGATCGCCTTTTTCAGCCGCTCGGTCGGCAGCGAGTAATCAGCCGAGCGCGCGAACTCGCCGGGCATGATCTCGGCGGTGTTGGCTACGAAGATCGTGTGGTTCTCGCGCACCGCGGAGAGCACCTTCTTGGCGCCGGACACGACGAGATCGCAGCCGAGGATCAGGTCGGCCTTGCCGGCCGAGACGCGGATGGCGTTGATGTCGTCCGGCGTTTTGGCGATGCGCACATGACTGAACACCGACCCGCCCTTCTGAGCAAGGCCGGCCATGTCGATCATACCGCAGCCTTTGCCTTCAAGGTGGGCGGCCATGCCAAGGATCGCGCCGATGGTGACCACGCCCGTGCCGCCGACGCCGTCAATGATGGAGGCCCAACCGTCGCGGTCGAGAGGGAACTCCGTCGGCTCGGGCACGCCGTCCAGCGGATTGTCCTTGCCGGCGATGCCTTCCGCCTTCCTGATCTTGCCGCCGTGCACGGTGACGAAGGACGGGCAGAAACCGTTGACGCAGGAGAAATCCTTGTTGCAGCTCGACTGGTCGATGCGCCGCTTGCGGCCGAACTCGGTCTCGACCGGCTGCACGGAGACGCAGTTCGACACCACGCCGCAATCGCCGCAGCCTTCGCACACCAGTTCGTTGATAATGACGCGCTTGTCCGGATCGGGGTAGGTGCCACGCTTGCGCCGGCGGCGTTTCTCCGCCGCGCAGGTCTGGTCGTAGAGCAGCACCGACACGCCCTTCACCTCGCGCAGCTCGCGCTGGATCAGGTCGAGATCGTCGCGGTGATGGAACGTCGCGCCGGCGGGAAACTGGCTGCGCGCATATTTCTCCGGATCGTCGGTGACGACGGCAATGCGCTCGACGCCCTCGGCGCGCACCTGCCGCGCGATCTCGTCGACCTTGAGCCCACCTTCATGCGGCTGGCCGCCGGTCATCGCGACGGCGTCGTTGTAGAGGATCTTGTAGGTCATGTTCGCGCCGGAGGCGAGCGACCAGCGCAGCGCCAGCGAACCTGAATGGTTATAGGTGCCGTCGCCAAGATTCTGGAAGAAATGCTCGCGCTTCGAGAACGGCGCCTGGCCGACCCACTGCGCGCCCTCCCCGCCCATCGCGGTGAAGCCGACCGTCGAACGGTCCATCCACAGCGCCATGAAATGGCAGCCGATGCCGGCGCCGGCGATCGAGCCTTCCGGAACCTTGGTCGACGTGTTGTGCGGGCAGCCCGAGCAGAAGAACGGCGTGCGCGAACCAATGTCCTTGGTGTCGGCAAGCATCGCCTGGAACTGGCGGAGCCGGCTGACGCGCGCGGCAATCTCCTCCGACGGACCGATGGTGCGCAGGACCCGCTCACCGATGGCGATCGCGATGTCGTTCGGATCGAGCGCGCCGGCGGCCGGGAACAGCCAGTCGCCGCGCTCATCCTTCTTGCCGACCACCTTGGGCTGCATCGACGTGCCGTAAAGATCCTCGCGAACCTGCACCTCGATCAGCGAGCGCTTCTCCTCGACGACGATGATCATTTCGAGGTCGCGTGCGAAGTCCTTGATATGGTCGATGTCGAGCGGCCAAGGGCAGCCGACCTTAAACAGCCGGATGCCGATCTGGTTGGCGCGCGCCTCGTCAATGCCGAGATCGTCAAGCGCCTGGCGGACGTCGAGATAGCTCTTACCGAGCGTGATGATGCCGATCTTCGGCTTGCTGCCGCCGGAATAGACGATGCGGTTCAGCCCGTTCGCCCGGATGAAGGCGGCGGCCGCGGCGCGCTTGTGGACGTGCAGCCGCTCTTCCTGGCCGAGCATGTTGATCTCGTGGCGGATGTTCAGCCCGTCGGGCGGCATGTCGAATTCGGGAATGACGATATTCAGCCGGTCGAGCGAGACATCGACCGACGCAGTCGACTCGATGTTGTCCTTGACGCATTTGATCGCCGTCCACGTGCCGGCGAAGCGCGACAGCGCGTAGCCATAGAGGCCGTAATCGATCAGCTCCTGCACGCCCGCAGGGTTCAGGATCGGGATCATCGTGTCGACGAAAAGGAATTCGGTGGCATGCGCCACCGTGGAGGACTCCGCGGTGTGATCGTCGCCCATCAGCGCGAGCACGCCGCCATATTTTGACGAGCCCGCGAGATTGGCGTGGCGAAACACGTCGCCCGAACGGTCGACGCCCGGACCTTTGCCGTACCAGAGGCCGAAGACGCCGTCGTGCTTACCCTCGCCGAGCAGCTCCGTCTGCTGCGAGCCCCAGCAGGCGGTCGCCGCGAGCTCCTCGTTCAGGCCCGGCTGGAAGACGACGTTCGAGCCGGCGAGTTCCTTCTTGGCGCGCCAGAGCTGCTGGTCGAGCCCGCCGAGCGGCGAGCCCCGATAGCCCGAGACAAATCCGGCGGTGTTCAGTCCGTTGCGGCGGTCGCGCTCACGCTGCATCAGGAGCATGCGGATGACCGCCTGCGCTCCGTTGATGAAGATTCGCTCCTTGCCGAGGTCGAACTTGTCGGCGAGCGAGACGTCGTGAAGCGTCATCAAGCGTCTCCTGGGCGAGTTCCACGCCGATTCGGCGCGGGCCGCGTGGGGTCAACGGTTGCCGCAGTCTTTCCAGCAACGCCTTGTACGTCAAACGGAATCGACGGCCTTCGGAAAAGAGCAATAGCACGACAGCCGGCCGTGTCTAAATGAATGAAAAAGGCGCAGAAGCCGCCTCCCGCGAACGAAAATTCCGCGAAGCCGGCATTCAAAACTTCGTTATGGCGCCCCGGGTTCCGGCGCTCAGCTTGCAACCGGGCAAGCCGACTTGGTCGGATCGCCCTCCAGCTTGCCGTCGGGATGGCCTGCGAGGTCCGGATTTGGCGTGTAGAGCGGGCCGACGACGAGCGGCCGGTCGGGCAGCAGATCCTGGTTCTCCGACGATGTCATCGTCGTCTCGATCGTCTGCAGAACGGCACCGTCCTGGCCTTCGATCCTGATCGACACGGCGTAGGGCTTGTCCTTCACGACGCATTCGAGCGGCGGGCTTTCGATCGTCGTCTTGTCGAGCTTCGGATAGATTTTCTGGCGCACCACGATCGGCGTGCCACCCGCGGGATCCTCGAAGGTAGCGACGGCGGTCTCGCCTTCACGCATCGGCTGCAGCGGGCCGAGCGTCACCAGATAGGTCGCCGTCGCCACACGATAGTTGAAGACGAACAGCTTGCCGGTGATCTCGAAATATTCGCCCTCGCCGGCGGTGTCCCGACACGCGCCGAGCGCCAGCAGGCCGAGCGCGACAACGGAAATCCTGAGGAAGCCAAGCTTAAGCATGAGCGTCTGTCCCGCGTCTGTGTCGTTGATAGTGACGCTTCGCCTTCTGCCGGTTGCCGCACACCTTCATGTCGCACCACATTCGGCTTGAATTGCGGCTTCGGTCGACGAAGAGCCAATTGCAATTGGCGCAAATCTTGATGCGCCGGGTTGTTTGAGGTTCGAGCAGCGACAGCGCCGAAACCGCGAGCGCGGCTTCAAAGGCGAGCGGCGTCGAGGGATCGCCGAAGGGCCGGCCGGGCGCGTTCAGCGGCTCGTCGCAGGCTTCCAGCCCCTTCGCACATGCCTTCAGGAATCCAGACAGCAGCGTGCCGGCGCTCGTACCGGTAGCGGTAGCGGTCCGGAACAGCGCGTCAGTCGTTTCACGGATACCAAGCACAGTGTCGCGGATCGCCTCGGGTCTTTTCGCCTCAAGCGCGCGGTCTGCGAGTTCGTCCGCCCGAAACAGCGAAGCCGCCTCGGCAAACCGCGCGATCTCCTGCGCATCGTCGAACCGGTCAAAGGTCCGGGGATCACCGCGCAGAACGACCGTGTTCGCCGTGTCGAGAGCCAACACGCCGCCCGAAAACCGGTGCTCGGTCCATGCAACCGCCATGGCATTGTTCTAACCGATAAACTCAATTTGACAAGTTAGAATCTGGCATGCACTTTTGCACTCGCGCCTGGTCATCAGCGGGCGCAGGATCGGGCGATGCATTATCTGTTCCAGCAGGTGTTGAACGGCGTGCACACGGGCGCGCTCTATGCCTTGCTGGCATTCGGCTACACGCTGACCTACGGCGTTTTCCGGCGCACCAATCTCGCCTATGGCGCGCTGTTCGCCTTCTGCGGGCAAATGGCAATCCTTGTCGCCGTCTTCGGCTGGAATGTGCTGTGGCTGACGCTACCGGCGACCGTCGCGCTCGGCGTCGCGGTCTCCTTCGCCTACGCCGCGCTTGCCGGCCACATATTGTCGCGCGCAGTCTTCGCACCGCTTGCCGGCAGCGCGCCCAACACGATCGTGGCTGCGACGCTCGGCGTGTCACTGGTGCTGATGGAGATCGGCCGCCTCGCCGCCGAGACGCGCGACTTCTGGCTGCCGCCGATGCTTGCCTACCCGATCGTCTTTGCCGACAGCGGCACGTTCCGCGTCACGCTCACGCTCATCCAGCTCATCAACATCGCGCTCATCGCCGCGACAATCGGCTTCGGCAGCCTGTACCTGGCGCGTTCGCGTTTCGGCCGCGCCTGGCGCGCCGTCTGCGACGATGCGCGCGCCGCCGCGATGGTGGGCGTCAACGTGTCGATCGTCTTCCACGTCGCCGTCATCGGCGGCGCGCTTGCAGCGGCACTGGCAGGGGCACTAGCTGCGCTCTATTACGGCAATATCAGCTTCAGCACCGGGCTGGTGTTCGGGCTGAAAATCCTCTTCCTGACCGCGGTCGGCGGCTATGATTCGCCGCTGAAGTCGGCGCTCGGGGCGGCGGCCTTCGGTCTCGCCGAGGCGATCTGGTCGGGCTACTTCCCCTTCGAATGGCGCGACGCATGGATGTTCGCCTTCCTCGTCGCGCTGCTGGTGCTGCGCCCCGATCGTGAACTCGCGCACAAGCCTGCCTGATCCGACATTGTAGAAATACCGTGTTTATTGACGTGGCCGCTTGCGGTGGGCATAGGTCACCTGATTGGCACTGCGCCGACGATGGACGAGAAACACGCTGCGCGGTGCGACATGGGAGGAATTTCATGAAAGGGCTGCTCGCTCTATCGAGAGCGATTGACCGCGTGAACGAGCTTATCGGGCGTTGGGTCTCCTGGCTGATTCTGCTTTCGATCTTGATCAGCGCGGTCAACGCGATCATCCGCAAGGCGTTCAATATGTCGTCCAACGCCTGGCTCGAAGCCCAGTGGTACCTGTTCGGCGCCGCTTTTATGCTGGCGGCCGCCTATACGCTCAAGCAGAACGACCACATCCGAATCGACATCGTCTACGGCATGTGGTCGCGCCGCAAGCAGCACTGGATAGACCTGATCGGCCACGTTTTCTTCCTGATGCCCTTCACGTTGCTGATGGTCTACTACTTCGTCCCCTACACGCTGCGTTCCATCCGCAACGGCGAAGTCTCGACCAATGCCGGCGGCCTGATCGTTTGGCCGGCCAAGGCAATCCTGCTGGCCGGGTTCACATTCCTCGCCCTCCAGGGGATTTCCGAAATCATCAAGAAGATCGCCATCATGCGCGGCGACATGGATGATCCCACTCCCTTCATCACGGCCCACGAAGCCGCTGAACAGGAAGGCAAGGCGCTGGTCGAGGAACTCAAGTCATGATCGAGTTCATCGCTCAAAACCTCGCGCCGATCATGTTCATGGGACTGATCGTCTTCCTGCTGTTCGGCTACCCGGTCGCCTTCTCGCTGGCGGCGTGCGGGCTTTTCTTTTTCGTCGTCGGCGTTGAGCTGGCGCCTTATTCCAACGGCGCAATCAGCCTGTCCTGGCCGCTTCTCTACGCCTTGCCGGAAAACTTCTACGGCAATCGGGTGATGTCGAACGACGTTCTCCTGGCGATACCGTTCTTCACATTCATGGGCATCGTGCTGGAACGCTCCGGCATGGCCGAGGATCTGCTCGACACGGTCGGCCAGCTTTTCGGCCCGATCCGCGGCGGCCTCGCCTATGCGGTCATTCTCGTCGGCGCGCTGCTCGCCGCCACCACCGGCGTGGTCGCGGCATCGGTGATCGCTATGGGCCTGATCTCACTGCCGATCATGCTGCGCTACGGCTACGACCGGCGCGTGGCGTCGGGCGTGATCGCAGCGTCCGGCACGCTGGCGCAGATCATCCCGCCGTCGCTCGTGCTGATCGTGCTGGCCGACCAGCTCGGCCGGTCGGTCGGCGACATGTATGCCGGCGCGATCATCCCGGGCCTCGTCCTGACCGGACTGTATATGTCGTACATCCTGATCATGACCTTCTACCGGCGTGATTCCATGCCGGCGCTACCGCTCGAGGCAAGGACACTCGGCCACGGCGTGACGTCGCTGTTGATCGCGCTCGCTGCCGCGGCGGCAATCGCCTACACCGCGCACGTCTACCTGACGCCAACGCAGGGCGCGAACGCCGACATCTGGGGCGCCACCGTCGGCATCATCGTCATCTACGCCTTCGCCGTTGCCGACAAGTCGATGGGTTTCGGGCTGATGTCGCGTCTGGCGCAGCAGGTGATCATCGTGCTGATCCCGCCGCTCGCGCTCATCTTCCTCGTGCTTGGCACAATCTTCCTCGGCATCGCCACGCCGACCGAAGGCGGCGCGATGGGCGCGGTCGGCGCGCTTATCATGGCGGCGGCGAAGGGCCGCCTCAACATGGAGGTCATCAAGCAGGCACTCGCGTCGACGACGCGACTGTCGGCGTTTGTGATGTTCATCCTGATCGGAGCGCGCGTCTTCTCGCTGACCTTCTACGGGGTCAACGGTCACATCTGGGTCGAGCACCTGCTGGTCTCGACGCCGGGCGGCGAAACGGGCTTCCTGATCGTCGTCAACATCCTCGTCTTCCTGCTCGCCTTCTTCCTCGATTTCTTCGAGCTCGCTTTCATCGTCGTGCCGCTGCTGGCGCCAGCAGCCGACAAGCTCGGCATCGACCTGATCTGGTTCGGCGTGCTGCTCGGCATCAACATGCAGACGAGCTTCATGCACCCGCCGTTCGGCTTCGCGCTCTTCTATCTGCGCTCGGTCGCAGCGCGCGTGCCGTACCTCGACAAGATCACGGGCAAGAAGATCGAGCCCGTCACCACGGGCCAGATCTATTGGGGCGCCGTGCCGTTCGTCTGCATTCAGGTGATCATGGTGGCGCTGACCATCATGTTCCCGCAGATGGTCATGCACTACAAAGGCGAGGTCGTGGACCCGGGCGAGATCGAGATCATCGTGCCGCCCTTCGGCGGCGGCGATCAGCCCGGCCTGCCTGGCGGCCTGCCGCCGCTCGGCGCACCGCCTGCGGTCGACGGCGGAGCGGCAGCACCCGCACCGTCACCTGCGCCCGGGACCGACCTGTCGCAGCCGGCGACCCAAACCGCGGCAAAGAAAAAAACCCCGGGCCGAAACCCGGGGTTTTTCTTTGCCTTTCGCGTTTCGGCCTAGAGCTTGCCGTTGCGCTGCTGGATCATCATGAACGTATCGAACGTGTATTCCGAAATCTGCGCCCAGAGATAGGCGTCCTTGCGGAACGCCGTCTGGCTGTCGAAGATCTTCTTGAACGCCGCGTTCGACGCGGTGATCTCGGCATAGGTCTGGTTCGAAGCATCGAAGCAGGCCGACAAAACCTCCTGGCTGAATGGGCGAAGCTGTGCGCCGCCGGCAACCAGGCGGCGAAGCGCGGCCGGGTTCTTCTGGTCGTAGCTTGCCATCATGGAGCCGTTGGCCGCCTCGCAGGCTGACCGCAGGATTGCCTGGTAGTTCTTCGGCAGTTCATTCCACTTGGCCAGGTTGACCAGCGTATGCAGCGTCGGGCCGCCTTCCCACCAGCCCGGATAGTAATAGTACTGGGCAACCTTCTGGAAGCCGAGCTTCTCGTCATCGTACGGGCCAACCCATTCGGCCGCGTCGATCGTGCCCTTTTCCAGCGAGGGATAGATGTCGCCGCCGGCGATCTGCTGCGGCACAACGCCGAGCTTCTCGACGATTTTGCCGGCAAAGCCGCCGATGCGCATCTTCAGACCTTGCAGGTCGGCGACGGTGTTGATCTCCTTGCGGTACCAGCCGCCCATCTGCGCGCCGGTGTTGCCGGCAGCGAGGCCATAGAGGCCCTGCGTGGCGAAGAACTCGTTCAGCAGATCGTTGCCGCCGCCGTAATACATCCAGGCGTTCATCTGGCGGACGTTGAGGCTGAACGGCACAGCCGTCGCCAGCGCCCAGGTGGGGTCCTTGCCCCAATAGTAGTAGCAGGCGGTGTGGCAGGCTTCGACCGTTCCCGCCGCCGCCGCGTCCATCGCTTGCAGGCCGGGAACGATTTCACCAGCGGCAAAGACTTGGATATCGAAGTTGCCGTCCGTGGACTCGCGAACGTAGTTCGCCATCGTCTCGGCAGCGCCAAAAATCGTATCGAGCGCCTTCGGGAACGAAGACGTCACGCGCCATGTGACCTTTGGCGCCGTCTGCGCGATCGCGGGCGCTGCGAGCGTGGTTGCGGCAGCGGCGCCTGCGCCCGCAAGCGCACTTTTCCTGATGAATGCACGACGATCCATGTTTTTCCTCCCGGTTGGATCAGAGCGACCGCTGCTCTTTGTCTTGTCGGTCGCACCGGGCGGAGATTACATGACGCTAGGGACGAGTCCAGCGGGGCGGTTGCTCTGCCCGGCGGCATCCACGTTTGGCGCAAAAAGAAACCGGAGCGAAGCGCCCCGGTTTCCTTTTCGTCCGCAAATGTATGAATGCCGCTACAGCTTGCCGCCGCGCTGCTGGATCATCATGAAGGTGTCGTAGTTGTATTCGGCGACCTGCATGTTGAGATAGTAGTCCTTGCGGAATGCCGTGATCGAATCCCAGATCTTCTTGAACGGGGCATTCGCGGCGGTCATCTCGGCATAGACCTCGTTCGACTTCTCGTAGCAGGCCGCGAGAATGTCCTGGCTGAACGGCCGTAGCTGCGCGCCGCCCGCCACGAGCGAGCGAACCGCCGCCGGGTTCTTGTAGTCGTAAGCCTGCAGCATGTTCGCGTCGGTCGCCTGCGCCGCGGTGCGGACGAGCGACTGATAGTTCTTCGGCAGTTCCTCGAACTTCGCCTTGTTGAACATGAGGTGGACGGTCGGGCCGCCTTCCCACCAGCCGGGGTAGTAGTAGAACGGCGCGACCTTCTGGAAGCCGAGCTTCTCGTCATCGTACGGGCCGACCCATTCGGCCGCGTCGATCGTACCCTTCTCCAGCGCAGGGTAGATGTCGCCGCCGGCGATCTGCTGCGGCACGACGCCCAGCTTCTCGACAACCTTGCCGGCGAAACCGCCGATGCGCATCTTCAGGCCCTGCAGGTCGGCGACGGTATTGATCTCCTTGCGGAACCAGCCGCCCATCTGCACGCCGGTATTGCCGCCCGGGAAACCGATCAGCCCCTGCGTGCCGAGGAATTCGTTGAACAGGTCGATGCCGCCGCCGTGATAGTGCCAGGCGTTCATGCCGCGCGCGTTGAGCGCGAAGGGCACGGCCGCACCGAGCGCCCACGTGGGATCCTTGCCCCAGTAATAATATGCCACCGTGTGGGCCGCTTCGACGGTTCCCGCCGCCGTCGCGTCGGCGGCTTGCAGGCCGGGCACGATTTCGCCGGCGGCGAACGGTTGAACGGCGAAATTGCCGTCGGTCGCTTCGGACACCATTCTCCCGAAAACTTCAGCGCCGCCATAGATCGTGTCGAGCGACTTCGGGAAGGACGACGTCAGCCGCCAGGTGATTTTGGGATTGCTCTGCGCAATCGCCGGAGCGGCGAGCGCGCCGGCGGCAACGGCGCCAGCGCCGGTGGCGCCCGCCTTGCGAATAAATGATCGACGATCCATGGAATCTCCTCCGTGCTTGGGATCAGGTCCTGTCCGGCCGATAGCGCCGTTGGGATCGGCTCGGAGCGGAAAGACGGGTGCCACCATACCGAGGGGAAGCTTCCTGTCCAGTTGGTATTAATACAATCTGTTCAAGACGTTAGGTAAGGTCGCCTGGCCCAATACCTAGGTTCGATAACGCGGCGTCTGGCCTCATCCGGCTGCGGCGCGAGGCCGGTTGGAAATCGGCCGGGACATCGCTAAAGTAGGCGCTA
>Ga0335075_10001524_pt1 | contig 38073 bp, 37 predicted proteins | sample Lox_Sample_24_FD_206723 | JGI IMG/M metagenome (GOLD analysis project Ga0335075, IMG submission 206723) | Soil microbial communities from Loxahatchee National Wildlife Refuge, Florida, United States - Lox_Sample_2.4 | ecosystem: Environmental > Terrestrial > Soil > Wetlands | place: USA... | reverse complement strand
TCAAGCAGATCGGCTGGTCACCCAAGATCGTCGGCTGGGGCGGGCTCAACGACTTCGACGTCACCGCGTCCCAGGTCCCGGCGGGCACGGTCGACGGCTGCGCCTTGTCCTATGCGCCGAACACGCCGACGTCCTCGATACTGACCTCGACCAACGTGGCGCTGCTCAAGGCGTCCGAGGCCAAGATCGGGCTCAACCCGGAGACGTCCGGCGTGGTGGAAGGCTACTTCAACCTGCTCGCGATCAAGGCGGCGATCGAGAAGGCCAACTCCCTGGACGGGGCGAAGCTCGCGGCCGCGCTCAGTTCCACGTCGAACCTGTCGACGAACGTCCCCGGCATAGACCTGAACTGGACCGCGAACGCGGCGCAGCACAACGGCTTCCCGAGCGCAGACCTGAAGGAATGCCAGCTCAAGCAGGGCCCGTACGACATCCTCTACGCCGCCAGCTGATAACCCCGGCGGCGGGGAAACCGAGCGGTAGGTCACCGTGGGCCGGGCGATCCGGCCCACGGTGACGCCGTCTTAGAGGTTGAACGCGCTGGTCATCGTCGAGGCCGAGGAGGCAAGGCCCAGCTTGGACAGGTGGAGGATCTGCTCGGTGGTGGCCAGCAGCGAGTAGTGGTTGAACAGCGTGCCTGACCGCGCGCCCGCCTTGGTGCTCGGGCTGATGATGAAGGTCGGGATGTGGCAGCTCACGTCCGAGGTGTTGGTCGCGCAGTGCTCACCGTTGCCGTAATTACCCACGTCGCTGCCCTCGTCGAAGGTGATGAAGACCACCGTCGAGCCGTTCTCATATTCGGAGCTGTTGAGGATCGTCGGGAGGTTCTTCGACAGCCAGCTGTTGCCGTCGGCGACCGTCCCGTTGTGCATGTCGTCGATCAGGTTCGGGGTGATGAACGAGAACTCAGGCAGCTGGTTGTGCGCCAGGTTGCCGGCTAGCTGCGAGTAGGACACGTCGTCACTGGAGCAGCCCTTCAGCGTCGTGTAGTAGACGGCCGGATTGTGCCGCACCGCGTAGTTGCCCGAGTTGCTGCGATAGCACGCCTTCGGCATCGTCTCCTCGTATGACTTCCACGACCCGACCTGAGCGAACAGGCTCGTCGCCGACGTCTCGCACTTGCCGCCTGGGGTGCAGTCGGGGATGAAGTCCGCCAGCGACGAATACGCCAGCCCGGAGGTGGCGGCGATGTAGTTGGCCAGGCTGGGATGGGTGATGTTGTGGTAGTTCGTGGCTAGCCCGCACTCGCGGGCCAGCGTGTTGAAATACGGTGCCGCGGACGCGCCGACGATCGTGCTGTAGCTGTGGTTCTCCATGAAGATCCAGATCACGTGCTTGATCGTGCCCGGCTTGGACTCCGTCCCGCACGGATGGCTCGCCGATGTCGCGGCTGCCACCGCAGCCGCGTCGGCCTGCCCGGCGCCCAGGCCGAGCAACCCGCCCCCCGCCAGCGCCAGGGCGCCCATCACGCCCACAGCCAACCTGACCCTCATACCCGTCATCATTGTTGCTCCCATCATGTGAAACACACGGTCCCGTGATCTGGGTCACACCATATCGGGACCAACCGCCACCAGACAGGCAGCCCTGGTCTCCGGGTCCAAGGTGTAAGCAGAGGCCGGTCCGGGTAAGTCAGGTCGGGTTAGTGACAGGTAGTCGCTGAAATACAGCGATCTGTCACCCACGAGCCCATGAGCCCAAGGGGGGAACCATGGCACTGCAAGACACCCTGTCCCAGCTCGGTGGCGCCCAGGGGAAGGAGGGCGGCCTCGACACGATCCACACGCTGTTCGGCAACAAGGGCCTGCAGGGAATCACCTCGCAGATGAGTGACCACGGCATGGACCAGCAGGTCCAGTCCTGGGTCGGCCGGGGGGACAACGAGCCTGTTTCCGGTACGCAGGTCCAGCAGGCCGTGGACCCGGCCAAGCTGCAGCAGGTAGCGCAGCACACCGGAATGTCGCCGGAGGACGTAAGCGATCATGTGGCCCGGGCGCTGCCGTCGATAGTGGACGAGGCCACACCGGACGGGCAGATGCCGAGCCAGGATCCGCTCACAAGCAAGAGCCCGAGCCTCTTGAAGCGCCTGCTCAAGATGTGATCATCACCGCGGCGCGGGGTTCGGTGGAAGGTGTCACCACCGGCCGTTCGGAAGAAAGATTTTTATTTTTTACCGAACGGTCCGTGGTTCTCGCGTCCGGCAACCGACCAGGCGGCGGCGGGAGACCCCGCCGCCGCCTTGGCGCCCCCATGTGTCGCGTGTTCAGGCCTGGCCCCCGCCGGATTCGGTGGTCGACCCCGACCCGGAGCCGGAGCCGGAGCCGGAGCCGCCGTTGCCCGGCGGCGGCGCCGGCAGGCTTATGCAACTCGGCGCCGGTGGCGAGGTGATCGTCCCGCCCGTCATCGTGCCGTTTGCGGTGGTGACGACGCCCACCACTACGATGTCGCCGGCCGGAATACCCTGAGCGCTCACGGTGACCGAGCCGTTGGCGCCCTTCTCCGACTGCATGCTGATATACGTGCCCTTGGCCGACACGGCGGGCGCAGGCAGCGAGCCGGCGCTCGGGCAGCCGGGCTCGACCGGTACCACGACCACCTGGCCCTCGCCGAGCTGACGCAGCTTGGCGTTGGCTCCGGCTATGCCGGACTTCTGGTGGACCGCGAGCGTGACCGTGCCGTTGGCGTTCTTGGTCACCGCGAAGGCCGGAGTTCCGCCGGCGGCCACCAGGGCGCCCGCGGTGGCCGCGACCGCGACGCCGCCCGCGCCGGCCGCAAGCAGCGTCCGGCGCGTCGCGATGTGCCGCCGCGGTGCCGCCAGCCCCCTGTGTGCCAGCCTGGTGTGTGCCAGCGTCGGTCCGTGCTCCCGCATCAGATCGTCGAATAGCTGGTCTGCGAAGTTAGTCATTGCTGTCACCCCTGATCTCGTTGATGGTTGTCGTCCCCGTCGCGGTGCCCGGCGTCCCGGCGCAGCCGGGCCCGGGTCCGCATCAGCCGCATCCGTACCGCGCCGGGCGTGAGCCCGAGCGCAGCCGCCGCCTCCTTGGGCCGAAGCCCCGCGATATCCACGAGCTCGATCACCGCCCGGTCCCGTTCAGGCAGCATGGCCAGCCCGGTGACCAGGTCGCGGCCGGCTCGTTCGGCGTCGATCCGGTCGAGCAGTTCCCCGACGTGGTCCGGCTCCAGGTCACGCCGGCCGGCCAGCCGCTGCAGCTTTTCCCGCTGCTGGCTGTGCGCCTCGCAGTACGAGGCGTAGACCCGGCGGGCGATCCCGAAGACCCAGGCCCGCGGCGTGCCCTTGCGCGGATCGAAGGTCTCCAAGGAGGTGATCACCGCGACAAAGGTGTCCGCGGTGAGGTCGGCGACCACGTGCGGGTCGGCGCTGCGCCGGGCGAAATACGCCGTCACCGCGTCGACGTTCGCCCGGTACAGCCGCTCGAACTCGGCGGTCGCGCCCCCGCCGGCGGCCGGATCCCCGGCTGGATCCCTTGCGGTTGGCCGGCGGACCGTTGCTGTTTTTTCTGTCACGTATCTAGTTGCCGTTCGGCCGCGCCCGCGTCACGGGCATCGCGTCAGGGGCACCGCGTCACGGGGCACGACTAGGGAATCCACGGATTCGTCGGCCACCAGCATCAGACCAGGCTAAATGGCGTCAGCTGGTCCTCGTGTGAGCAGGAGTTGCCGATGTCCGTTCCCATCCCGAACGTCACCCCCGCCGGGGCCGCCGCGTGCAGCGCGTGCACCCGTGAGGCGTTCTTCCAGGCCCGCGTCGAGTCCCCGGCCGGCCGCGGGCACGCCCTTCGGCGCGTCAACGCCTGCGCCAGCCACCTGGTCGAGGCCATCCAGGCGCAGCGCGCCTGGGCTGAGGCCAGGCAGCTCACAGGTAGCTGGCTCACCGTGCTGGCTATCGACCCGTACGCGCTGCCCCGCCTGGCCGCACGCGGCGTCGCGGATCACGGCTTCGCCTTCTACTCCGTCCCGATCCGCGCCGGAGGTAGCCTCGACGGGTGGACGGCACAAGTGAACGCCTGATCGCAGAGGCCGTGCGGGCCAACCGGGCGCTGGGCGCGAGCGGCCAGTCGGACATGGTTTGGGGTCACGCGTCGGTCCGTGATCCCGAGGGCCGCGGGGCCTGGATGAAGTCCGCTGGATGGTCGTTCGAGGAAGTGACCTCAGCCCGGATCGCGCTGGTCTCGCCCGCGGGCGAGGTGCTGGCGGGCAGCGGGCCACGGCACATCGAATACCCCATCCACACCGAGGTGATCAACGCCAGGCCCGACGTCGGCAGCGTCGTGCACACCCACGCCCCGGCCGCGGTCGCGTTCGCCGCGCTGGACGAACCGCTGCTTGCCATCTCGCACGACGGAGTCGAGTTCGCCGAACCGCAGATCGCCCGCTTCACCCGGACCGGCAGCCTGATCAGGTCGGCCGAGCTGGGCCGGGCCCTGGCCGCGACGATCGGTGACGGAGCCGGCTGCCTGATCCCCCGGCACGGGCTGGTGACCGTCGGGCCCGATGCCGCCACGGCCGTGATGCGAGCGGTCCTTCTCGCCCGCGCGTGTCAGGTCCAGTTGCAGGCGATGGCGGCCGGGCGGATCCGGCTGTGGTCCGACCCAGCCGAGGTCGCCCTGAAGAAGGCGGAGGTCTGGTCGGAATCCCAGTTTCACGCCGGATACGGCTTCCTCAGCCGCCAGTCCGGGCTCAGCCCCGAGGATTAGCGGGCCCCGAGGATTAGCGGGCCCCGAGGATTAGCGGGCCCCGAAGAATAATGGGCCCCGAGGGATAAACTGCCTGCAGTGCCCGGGCCACGGGCGTGAGGGTGGGATCCCAGATGACCTCTGCGGCCCTGGTGGGCAGGGGGCCGGAATGCGCGGCGCTTGGCCGGCTGCTCGAGGAGGTCGGGGACGGGGCGAGCCGGTCGCTTGTGGTCCGCGGCGACCCGGGAATCGGCAAGTCGGCGCTGCTCGACTACGCCGCCGCAGCGGCCGCGGGGTTCCTGGTGATCAGGGTTACCGGCGTCGAGTCCGAGATGGAGTTCGCGTTCGCGGCGCTCCAGCAGGCGTGCGCACCGCTGCTGCCGCACCTGGATCGGCTTCCCGCCCCGCAGGCGGACGCGCTCCGGGTGGCCTTCGGGCTCAGCCGCGCCGAACCTCCCGACCGGTTCCTGGTCGGCCTCGGCGTGCTCGGCCTCGCGGCGGAGGCGGCGGCCGCACAGCCGCTGCTTTGCATCGTCGACGACGCCCAGTGGATTGACCAGACGTCGCTGCAGGCACTGGCCGTGATGGCACGGCGGCTTGGCGGCGAGTCGGTGGGCATGATCTTCGCCGCGCGCGCCGGGGCCGCGCGCGGCGAGCTGGCCGGGCTCCCGGAGCTCACGCTGCCCGGGCTGGCCGAGCCGGACGCGCGGGCGCTGCTGGCCGCGGTCGTCCCCGGCCGGCTTGACGACCGGGTTCGGGACCGGATCCTGGCCGAGGCTTCAGGCAACCCGCTGGCGCTTGTCGAGTTCTCCCGGGAGATCACCGAGGCCGGGAACCTGGCCGGCGGCCTGGTTGGCGGGCTCGGCGCCTCGCCCTGGCTGGCCCGTCCGCTGGCCGACCGGGTGGCCGAGCGTTACCTCGCCCGGGTCACCGGGCTTCCGGCGCGGACGCGCCGGCTGCTGCTCGTCGCCGCGGCCGAGCCGCTTGGCGATCCCGTCCTGCTCCGGCTGGCCGGCGGCAGCCTCGGCCTGAGCATCGAGGACCTCGCCCCGGCGGAGGACGATGGCCTGGTGCGGCTCGGCGCGCATGTCGCGTTCCGTCATCCGCTGGTCCGTTCGGCCATCTACCGGTCCGCGCCCGCAACCGGCCGGCGGGCCGTGCACGCCGCGCTGGCCGAGGCCACCGATCCCGGGCAGGACCCTGACCGGCGTGCCTGGCACCGCGCGCAGGCCACGGTCGGCCCGGACGAGGCGGCCGCGGCCGAGCTCGAGCGGTCGGCCAACCGGGCGCTGGCCCGCGGCGGTCCGGCCGCCGCGGCGGCCTTCCTGCAGCAGGCCGCCGCGCTCAGCCCCGAACCGGGCGAGCGGGCCAGGCGCAACCTCGCCGCCGCCCAGCCGAAGTACGACGCGGGCGCGCCCCGCGAGGCGGCCGATCTGCTCGCGGCCGCGCAGGCCGGACCGCTTGACGAGCTCATGCGAGCCCGCGCGGATCAGCTGGCCGCGCGGATCGCCACCGTCAGCGGGGCCGCCGCGGACGCGCCCCGGCTGCTGCTGTCCGCGGCGGCCAGGCTCGCGCCGCGCGACGCCGGACTGGCCAGGCGGGCCTACCTCGACGCGCTCATGGCGGCGATGCTCACCGGCGGCAGGGGCGGTACCAGCTGGCAGGAGGTCGGCCTCGCGGCGCGCGGGGCACCGCCGCCACCCGGACCGCCCCAGGCCGGCGACCTGTTCATCGACGGGCTGACGGCACAGGCGGCCGACGGCTACCCGGCGGGCCTGCCGGCCTTGCGCGAGGCGCTGCGGACCCTGTCGAAGGAAAACGGCGACACGCCGAGCACGGGAACGGTGAGCGTACTGTGGCTGGCCTGCCGGGTCGCCATGAACCTGTGGGACGACGAGTCGCTGGTCGCCCTGGCCGGAAGGGGCGTCGCCGCGGCCCGCGGCACCGGCACCGTACTCGAGCTGCCTTCGGCGCTCGGCATGGCGGCCACCGCGGCCATGCTGACCGGCGACTTCACGGCAGCGGCCGGCTGCCTGGAGCAGCTCGACGCGACCCTCGCGGTCACCGGGTCGATGCGGGCGGTGCACGGGCGGCTGGCGCTTACCGCCTGGCAGGGCCGGGCCGGCCTGCACGCCGCCGAGGCCTCGGCTGACCGGGCCGGCGGCGACCGGGCGGCCCACCTGGGCATCTCCGCGTATACGGCGGCCCTGCTGAACAACGGCCTCGGTCGCTACCAGGAGGCGGCCGACGCGGCCGCCCCGGTGATCGAACGCGCCGACCAGCTCGGGTACAGGCTGTGGGCGCTACCCGAGCTGGCCGAGGCGGCGGCCAGGTGCGGCAACCTGGCGCTGGCCGGCCAGGCGGTGACGCTGCTCGACCAGACAACCGAGCCGAGCGCGACCGAATGGGCGCTGGGGATGCGGGCCCGATGCCGCGCGCTGTTGCACGACGGGGAGCGGGCCGAGGAACTGTACGCCGAGGCGGTGACCAGGCTCGGCCGGACCCGGGTCGTGCCGCACCTGGCGCGGGCCCACCTGCTGTACGGCGAGTGGCTGCGCCGGTGGAGGCGCCGCCTCGACGCGCGGACCCAGCTGAAGACCGCCGTGGAGATGTTCGCCGCGATGGGCGCGGACGGTTTCGCCCGGCGCGCGGAGCGCGAGCTCGCCGCGACCGGGGAGCGGATCCATCGGCGTGAGGCCGGCCCCGTCGTGGCGCTGACCGCCCAGGAAGCGCAGATCGCGCGGCTGGTCGCGGACGGTCACTCCAACCCGGAGATCGCGGCGCAGCTGTTCCTCAGTCCCCGCACGGTCGAGTATCACCTGAGCAAGGTCTTCGGCAAACTCGACATCTCCGGACGAGGCCAGCTTGCCCGCGCCCTCGCCCCCCGCTGACGGTCCCGCCGGCGCTGGCGCGCTCCACAGTCACAGCCCCCCAGCACGCGCCGGGTGAACCCGCCCGTTCACCGGTGTCGGCCTGGAAGATGGACGCCGACACCGGTCACCGCGAGGGCGGCGGTGATGGTGACCAGGACCGCTGTCATCGGGGCCAGTACGCGGCTGTCCGCGGCGGACAGGTAGATGGTGCCGGCGATGGCGATGCCGGTGACGGTCGAGAGCTGGTTGATGGTGGCGAGCATGCCGCTGAACGCGGCGGTCAGCGGGCCGGGAACCTCCGCTGCGGTGCGGTGGACGATCGTGTCGAAGCCGGTGCCGTGCGCCGCGCCCGCGATGACGAGCAAGGCCGTGGCCTGCCAGGGCCACCCGCTGCCGCTGGTCAGCCAGGCGAGCAGGCCGGTCACCGTGGCGAACGCGGCGAACGCCGCCGCCGGGAGCCGTGGCTGCCAGGCGGATGGAACCTTGGTCCAGGTAACCGATGCGGCGGCGAACCCGGCCGCGTAGACGGCGAAGGTGAGCCCGGAGCGGAGCGGGCTGTAGTGCTGGGCTTGCTGCAGGTACACGGCGGTCGTGAACACCAGGCCGCCGTAGCTGGCGTGCAGGGTGAAGATGCCGGCCAGGCCGCGGCGGGTACCTGGCTGGGCCAGCAGCGCCGGGTCGATCAGCGGCTCGCGGCCGGTCGCCGCCAGGGAGCGTTCATGATGCGCGAACACCGCCAGGGCCGCGACTCCGGCGGCTGCCACGGCCCAGGACCAGGCCGGCCAGCCCGCGTCCGCGCCGAACGTCAAGGGGACGACCAACCCCAGGATCGCAACGGCCAGCCACGCGGCGCCGGCCAGGTCCAGCCGCGCTTGCCCGGCCCGCTGGCCGGCGGGCAGGCCGGCAGCCGGCAGGCCCGCAGTCGGCAGGCCCGCAGCGGGCAGGCGACCGGCGGCGAAGGCCAGGACCCCGAGGCCGACCGGCACGTTCACCAGGAAGATAGGCCGCCATCCGGTGCCGAACACATTGGCGCTGACCAGAATGCCGCCGAGAACCTGACCTGCGGCCACCCCGACCGCGAGGACCAGCCCGTACAGCGACATGGCGCGCCGTCGGCGCTCGCCGTCGAAGGTTACCTGCAGTAGAGACAACACCTGCGGAACGAGAAGCGCGGCCCCAAGACCCTGGGTGGTACGGGCTGCCACGAGCATGACCGGGTTCACCGCCAGTCCGCAGGCCAGCGAGCTGAGCGTGAAGACCGCTGTGCCGTAACCGAACAGCCGGCCGAACCCATACTTTCCGCCGAGCCGTGCGCCTGTGACCAGGGCGACGGCGAAAATCAGCAGGTAGGAGTAGATCGCGAGTTGCAGCATTGCGTCTGATAGGCGCAGGTCGTGCTGGATGGCCGGGCCGGCCACGGTAACGATCGCCCCGTCGAGGGAGGCCATGGCCTGGCCGGTGAGCACCGCTGTTGCCAGCGCCCACGGGGCCAGTGTGCGGCCGGATCGACTCTGCCCGGCCGACTGGGGCAGTGGCGGGAATCCGAGCTGGGTCGCCATTGTTCTTGCCTCTGTTCGTCAGTAGTGTCTTTATAATAGCTACTGACGATCGAGGAGACAAGTAGTATTCGCCGGAAAGGAACTGACGTGGAGGCGGGCGTGGACCGCACCGACCATGACCTCGACCTCGCGGTCGAACTGGTCAACACGTACTGGGTGCTGGCCAGCCCACCGGAATCGCTAACCGATGTGGCGGCCTACCAGCGCATCCTGAGCGACGCGGGAGATGACGCCCTGGCCGGCCAGCTCCAGCCGGAGGACCTGGCCGGGCTGCGCGCGCTGCGCGAGGAGATCAAGCCGGTCTTCGCGGCACGATCCGCCGCGAAGGCGGTGGGAATCCTTGACCCGCTGCTGCGGGACGCGGCCATCCCCGCCCGGCTCGCCCTCGACGACGGCGCCGCCCGCTGGGAATGGGACGCCGGAAAGCAAGGCCTGCCCGCGCTGCGCGCTCGCCTGCTCACCGCTCTCGCGGCGCATCTGATCCGGCACGGTGCCGCCCGGATCGGCACCTGCCAGGCCGACCCGTGCACCTGCGTCTATGTCGACCGCAGCCGCGCCCGCACCCGCCGGTACTGCTGTGACCAGTGCAACGACCGCGCCGCGGCCACCGCCTACCGCCGCCGGAAGAGCACCTGACATCCGGTCGGGCGCGACTCCCAGTGAGGGGCCCAGTGAGGGGCCCAGTGAGGGGCACGGTGATGACAAGCCAGTCAGAGGAGTTCGCGCAGCGTACCGAACCATTCCGGCGTGAGCTGCTGGCGCACTGCTACCGCATGCTCGGTTCGGTGGACGAGGCCGAGGACCTCGTGCAGGAAACGTACCTGCGGGCATGGCGTTCGTGCGGCGCCTTCGCGGGCCGTATAGCTACGACACCTGTCCCGACTACCAGGCTCGCCCTCATCCGGATGCACATGTCGCTGCGGCCGGGCCCGCCCTCAGGCCGGTAGCCCAGCTGGCGGCACCTGGGGCGATCGTCTGCGATGTAGCCTTGTCACCAAACACGCCCTAGTTAGCTACCGATGCGTAGGATGCACATCCATGGACACTGACGGTACCCAGGTGCGCATGGCGGACTACCTACGGGACCACCATGACAAGGTCGTCGGCCGCTGGAGCGAGCTGGTCGTGGCCGGCCTGCGCGGCCGGACCTCGCTTGAAGAAGTGCGACACGAGCTCGGCTACCTTTATTCGCTCATCGTGAGGATGCTGTCCGCCGCGGACGATCACGCGGCAGGCGAGCTGAGGGCAGCCCTGGACGAAATGTCGCGCAGCCGGGCCAGGGACGGATTCACGCCCGCTGAGACGGCGCTCGGGGTGTTCTCGCTCAAGCAAGCCGTCTACGAGTTCGTCGCGGACGCCGCCGAGATGGTGCCCGAATTCCTCTCGTTCTCACGCTCGATCGACGACCTCGGCTTGCGCACCTTTGAGGCCTACTCGGCCGCGCGCGAGCAGATCATCTCCGACCAGTCCGCCGCGATGCTGGAGCTTTCGACGCCCGTGGTCAGGCTCTGGGAGGACATCGTGGCGGTGCCGCTTGTGGGCACGCTTGATTCGGCGCGCACCCAGCTCGTCATGGAGCGGCTTCTCGACGCGCTGGTGACGACCGGGGCCGATCAAGCCGTGATCGATATCACCGGCGTGCCGACGGTGGACACCGAGGTCGCGCAGCACCTGCTCAAGACCGTGAGCGCGGTGCGCCTGCTCGGGGCGGAGTGCACGATCTCCGGGATCCGTCCCCAGGTTGCCCAGACGATCGTGTCGCTCGGGATCGAGTTCGGCGACATCGCCACCAAGGCGACACTCGCCGACGCGCTCGCTCTCGCGCTGCAGCGCGCCGGGCTGAAAGTTGTCCCCGCCTGATGGACGCTGCCCGTCTTATGGACACCTCCTTATGGAGCAGGTGCCGATCGTAAAGATCGGGCGGACGCTGTTCGTCTCTATTCAGGTCGACCTGCAGGACGAGAGCGTTCTGCGTCTGCAGGAAGATCTGGCTGACCGGCTCGCCGCCACCGGTGCCAGCGGTGTCATCATCGACATCACCGCCGTCGAGATCGTCGACTCCTTCATCGGCCGGATGCTGACCATGATCGGATCGATATCGCGGCTGTTCGACGCCCGGACGGTCATCGTCGGCATGCGCCCGGCGGTGGCGATCACGCTGACCGAGCTCGGACTGTCGATGAAGGGGGTCCGTACCGCGCTCAACGCCGAGAAAGGCCTGGAGATCCTGAACGGTAGATCCTGATGGATGAGCTTCCTATCCAGTCGGGAGACGACGTGGTTCGGGTCCGTCAGCACGTCAGGGTCACGGCGGCGGAGAACGGGCTGTCCCTGGTTGATCAGACCAAACTGGTGACGGCCGCGAGCGAGCTCGCACGCAACACGCTGGTGCACGGCGGCGGCGGCGTGGCCCGGGTGGAGGTGGTCAAGTCTCCCAACGGGCGGACCGGTATCAAGCTGCACTTCACCGACGAAGGCCCGGGCATCGCCGACGTCGACCTGGCGCTGCAGGACGGCTGGAGCTCGAGCACCGGGCTCGGCCTTGGACTGTCCGGTTCGCGGCGGCTGGTGGATGAGTTCGAGCTGAACTCAAAACCCGGCGCCGGGACAACCGTCGTGGTCGTCAAGTGGTCACGTTGAATCCGCCGCTGATCGCCCAGGCCCCCGGAGATCTGCGCTGGCTGCGGGTCGAGGATGCCAGCGCCGCCGCCGCCTGCCGCGGCGCCGCCCTGGCGCTGGCCGGCCGGCTCGAGTTCCCGGCCGCCCGCGCTGACCAGGTGGCGCTCGCGGTCACCGAGGCCGCGACCAACCTGCACAAGCACGCCAGCCAGGGGATGATGCTGCTGCGCATCGGCAGGGACGGCGGCAAGCCGGGGATCGAGATGGTGACCATCGATGCCGGACCCGGGCTTGGCGACGTCGGCGCGGCGCTGCGCGACGGCCATTCCACCAGCGGCACGCTCGGCATCGGGCTCGGCGCGATTCGCCGGCTGGCCGACTTTTGTGAGCTGTACTCGACGCCGGGCCACGGCACGGTGCTTGTGGCCAGATTCTGGGCCGCGCCCCGGCCAGACGAGCGCCGGCCGGACGCGGTCCGCTACGCCGGCCTGGTCAGGCCGATCACCGGCGAGACCGAGTGCGGCGATGTCTTCGGTGCGATCGAGACGGACGGCCGCGTCACCGGCGTTCTTTGTGACGGCCTCGGGCACGGCCCGCTGGCCGCCACGGCGGCGATGGAGGCGGTCACCGCCATCCTCGAGGAGCCGACGGCCGAGCCCGCGGTACTCATCGAACGCGCGCACCGCAGAATTCACCACACTCGCGGCGGGGCCGTCGGCGTGGTTCAGATCGCCGGTCCGGTCATCCTGTTCGGGGGCCTGGGCAACATCGCGGCGGTGATCCTGGCCGAGGGCACCCGCAAGGGCATGCTCTCCGTACCGGGGATCGTCGGCCACCAGGCGAGCAGGATCAAGCAGTTCGAATACACCGCCCCGCCCGGCGCCGCGATAATCCTGCACTCGGACGGCATAAGCAACCGCTGGGAGCCGCGAGCGCTGCCTGGCGTGAACGCCAAGGACCCGCTGGTCGTCGCCGCCGCGCTGCTGGCGGCGGCGGGAACCCGCCGCGACGACGCGGGCGTGCTGGTGCTGAAGCCATGACCGCCGAGCTCGCCAGCCTGCGCGTCCAAGACCTGGCCGGGGTATTCGCGGCCCGCAGGCTCGGCCGCGAGCTGGCCGCCGGCCTGGCGCTTGAGAGTCAGGACCAGGTCCGGGTGGCCACGGCGCTGAGCGAGATCAGCCGCAGCGCGATCACCGCCGGGCACAGCGCGGTCATCGTCTTCGGGGCGGACGAGACCAGCCTGGTGCTGACCGTCACGGTCGACGGTCCGCCGCCGGCCGACGGAATAGTCGCGGCCGCCCGGCTGATGGACACCGTGGCCAGCGACGGTCAGGTTGTCCGGCTGGAGAAACGGCGGCCAGCCAAGGCCCAGCCCGATCTACGTGCCGTGGGCGAACAGCTGGCGGCCATGCTCCCGGAGTCAACGCTGGACGAATTGCGGCGTAACAACCACGATCTCATCACGACGCTTGACGACCTCACCCGCCAGAAGGAACAGCTCCTGCTGCTCAACGCCGAGCTCCAGGAGACCAACCGCGGGGTGATGGCCCTTTACAGCGAGCTGTCGGAGGAACTCGAGCAGACCAACCGGGGCGTAGTCGCGCTGTACCGGGAGCTTGACGAGAAATCCGAGCAGCTGCGTGCGGCGTCGGAGTCGAAGGACAGATTCTGGGCTAACGTCAGCCATGAGCTGCGAACACCACTGAACTCGATCACCGGGCTGACCCGGCTGCTGGCCGACCCCGCGGGCGGCCTCGGCCCCGAGCAGCTATACCAGGTGGAACTGATCGCGAGGGCGTCAGGCACGCTGCTCACACTGGTCAACGATCTTCTCGATGTGGCCAAGGCCGAGTCGGGACGATTCGTCCTCGACCCGGCGGAGGTCAGCCTGCCCGCGGCGCTCGCCGCGCTGCGCGGGCTTACCCGGCCGATGGCCGAGGGCAAGCCGGTGAACGTGGTAGTCAGTGCCGACGACGCTCCCGCGACCATTCTGACCGACGAGGGGGCGCTGACCGCTATCCTGCGGAACCTGATGTCGAACGCCATCAAGTACACCGACGAGGGCGAGGTACGGCTGAGCGTGCGCACCGCCCCCGAACGGGTCGAGATCCGCGTCTCCGATACCGGCACCGGGATACCCGAGGGTCAGGTGGAGCGGGTGTTCGAGGAGTTCTACCAGGTGCCGGGGGCCAGGCGGGGCGGCACGGGCCTGGGACTGCCCTACGCCCGCCGTCTGGCCAGGCTTCTGGGCGGCGAGCTGACGCTGATCAGCGAGGCCGGCCGGGGGACCACCGCGGTGCTGAGCCTCCCGCACGGGACTCCGTCCGTCGGGACGATCGTCCTGGCCGACGACGACGCGGCCTTCCGTCAGGTGCTCAAGGCGATGCTCACCGGCTTGGCCGACCGGGTTATCGAGGCGGACGATGGCGCCCAGGCGCTCGCCGCCGTCAACACCAATAGCGTGAATCTTGTGCTTGCCGATCTGGGAATGCCGAGCCTGGACGGCCGCGCGCTGCTTGACCGGCTGCCTCCCGGCCTGCCGGCCATCGTCATCACCGGGCATGACGTGGCCGCGCCGCCGCGCGCCGCGGCCCTGTTGCAGAAGGATCAGCTCACCAGGGAACGGCTGGCGTTCGCCATCCGCCGCGTCAGCCAGGGCACGCGATGACCGAGTCCGCGGCCGACCTGCTGCTCGTGGATGACGACGAGGCCAAGCGCTACATCATCGCGACCTGGCTGCGGCGGGCAGGTCACGCCGTGACCGAGGTGGGCACCGGACAGGAGGCGCTGAGCGCCGTGGGCGCGGCCGACCTGGTCCTGCTCGACGTGAACCTGCCCGACATGAGCGGCTTCGAGGTATGCCGCCGGATCAAGGCGGACCCGCGGACGGCCGCGATCCCCGTGATTCAGGTGTCCGCCACCGCCGTCGGCGTCGCCGACCGTGCCCAGGGCCTGACCGAGGGGGCCGACGCCTACCTGACTGAGCCCACCGAACCCGAGGAACTGCTCGCCACGGTATTGGCCGCCCTGCGCTATTCCCGGGCCAGGCAGCGCGCGGAGCGGAGCGCCGCGATGCTGACCGCGCTGGCCAGCGTGACCCTGGACATCAACGCCGCCGAGACCTTTGACGGACTGGCGGCAGCGACGGCGGCCGGTGCCGCCAGGATCTTCTCGGTTCCCGCCATCTTGGTCCTGGAGATGCCGGACGGCCAGGTACGCAGGGTGGCGGCGAATCCCGGCATCAGGGAAACGATCAGGCGCGGCGGTCCACCCGGCCTCGCGGCCCGGGTCGCCGAGTGCGTGCTCGGCCCCGGCCAGGCCAGCGCGGTCGGCAACATAAGCCGGGACGACTGGGTGCGAATCGTGCCAGACACCACGCTGCGGCGCGATGTCTGCCTGGCCGCCACCCGGATCAAGCCAGGCAAGCGGCCCGCGGCCATCGTGGTCGACTGCGAGGGCATCTCCGGCGAGGAGGATATGCAGATTCTCAAGCAGCTGGCACAGTCGGCTGCGCTTGGCCTGGAGGCGCTGCGTTCCTCGGCCGAAGAACACCTGGTGGCGCTGACCCTGCAGCGGAGCTTCCTGCCCGCGGCGCTGCCCGCGATACCGGGCCTCGTGATGGCGTTCCGCTACCTGCCCGCCAGCGACCAGGCCGAGGTCGGCGGGGATTTCTACGAGGCCATGCCCTGGCGGGACGGGGTGCTTGTGGCAATCGGCGACGTGCAGGGACACTCGCTGCACGCCGCGACCGTGATGGGGGAGCTGCGGCACGCGCTGCACGCGTTCTTCACCGAGGGCCACTCGCCGCTGGCGCTCACCGGCCTCATCAACGACGTCCTGCGGCGATACCACCCGGATGTCATCGCCACCTTGTGCCTGGTGTTGCTGGAACCCGAGACCGGCCAGCTCTCGATCGTGAACTGCGGGCACATGCCGCTGCTGTTGCTTGACGAAAGCGGCGCGGCCTACGTCGGCGAAGGTGGCCTGATGCTGGGACTGACCCGGCACCAGCCGCACGTGGAGACGGCCTTCCTGCCCGTGGGCGGCACCGCCCTGCTGTTCACCGACGGTCTCATAGAGGATCGCGACGTGATGATCGATTACAACCTGGACCGGCTGCGTACCACCGCGTTGCAGGCCCCCGATCCCGACGTCGAGGCGTTCGCCAATCACATATTGTCCGCGTTCGGCTCCAGCGAAGACGACGTCGCGATGATCGTGCTGCGCCGAACCGGCTAGGCGGCCTGAGCCCGTTAGGACTGCATCGCTTCCTGAACGCTTGAGTGCACCGGCATGATGCGCGCGGCGCCCGTCAGCTGCAACACGCGGCGCACCGAACCGTCCGGCGACACGGCCACCCGCAGCATCACGTTCCGCGTGGCGGCCCACTCGTGCGCGCGCATGATCGCGTGCACCCCCGAGGAGTCGCAGAAAGTCGTCGAGGTCAGGTCCCCGATCACCGTGTCCACGCCCGGAGCCACGACGCCGACCAGCTGCTCGTAAACCTCATCGGAGTTGGTGACGTCGATCTCGTCAGGCAGCACGACGACGACCGGCATGACCTGCGCCGCCTGATCATCCATGACTCAGCCAGAGTACCGCGTCCTTAGGCCGGTCAGCGTGCTACGGGACGATCACGACCGGTACCGGGCAGTGGCGGGCCAGGCTGACCGCGACCGAACCCATCACACGATGGCTGACATGAGAGGAACTGCCTACGATGATCACCACGGTGTCACCGGGATGGGCCTTGAGGATGGCTGAGGTTGCCTCGACCAGCTGCTCGGGGATGACGCCCTGGCGCCGGCGGAACGTCCACTCCGCCCCGCTGCCATTCAGCCGCGCCGCGGCCGAGGCGCGAAGCTCCTTCTCGATGTCGTCGAAGTCGGCTTCCACCTGGACGATGGCGTCGGCCGACAGCATGTCGATGGCGGCCAGGTGAGCCACGTAGACGACCTCGATGCTGCCCGGCCGGCCCTGGAGGAACCTGACCGCAGCATCAAGCGCGCGGCTGGCGGGAGGAGAGCCGTCGTACCCGACCACAAGGCGCAGGTTTGCCCCGGACGCCGGATCCGTCGACCGCTGACTCTCGGTGATGTCTGACATGCCCTCTCCCTGGCTTGCGCCTCAATGGCTTACCGGTTTCAGTACGCCCGGCCGAAGATGACCCGTTTGCCATAGGCCGACGGCTGACCGCACCGGATGCAAGTCCCCTGCTCGGGCTCGCCGTCGGCCGGGATGACGCGCGGCGTGGCGCCGGTGGCGGCCTTGATCTCGTCCTCGCACTCGGGCTGGCCGCACGCCAGCGCCCGGGCCCAGCCGGTCGCGACCGCCGCCGCGAACTCGTCCCAGGTGTCCACGGTAGCGGTCCGCTGATCGCGGAACTCGGTGGCTCGCCGCAGTAGCAGCTCCTGGAAGGCGGTCAGCTCCACGCTGAGCAGGGCGGGAGCCGAGTCGAGCGAGACTGGCCTCTTTTCTTCGCCGAGCCGGGTGGCCACCAGCGCCGTGCCCGCGGCCAGGTCGCGCGGGCCGAGCTCCAGGCGGATCGGGACGCCGCGCATCTCCCAGTCGTTGAACTTGAAGCCGGGGGACAGCTGCGGACGGTCGTCGACGTGTGTGCGGATGCCGCCCTGGTGCAGCCGGGCAGCCAGCTCCCTGGCGGCCGGCAGGACCTGCTCGGCCGCCTCACCGCGGCCGATCGGGACGATCACCACCTGGTAGGGCGCGAGCAGCGGGGGCAGGACGAGGCCCTTGTCGTCGCCATGGGTCATGATCACCCCGCCGATCATGCGCGCGCTCATGCCCCAAGACGTGGTGTGGCAAAGCTCGAGCTCGCCGCTCTCGGCCGCGTACTGGATGTTGAAGACCTTGGCGAAGTTCGTCCCCATGAAGTGCGACGTGCCCGACTGCAGCGCCCGCCCGTCGCGCATCATCCCCTCGACCGTATAGGTCCGCCGGGCGCCGGGAAACCGCTCGCCCGCCGTCTTCTCGCCCGCGATGACGGGCATGGCCGCCACATCCCTGGACACCCTCTCGTAGAGGTCGAGGGCGAGCAGGGTCTCGCGCATGGCGTCGGCCTCATCGGCGTGCGCGGTATGACCCTCCTGCCACAGGAACTCGGTGGTGCGCAGGAACATCCGCGGGCGCAGCTCCCAGCGGACCACGTTGGCCCACTGGTTGAGCAGCATCGGCAGGTCCCGGTGCGAGCTGATCCACTTGGCCATCATCTCGCCGATGATCGTCTCCGAGGTCGGCCGGATGATCAGCGGCTCCTCGAGCTCCTTGCCGCCTGCGTGGGTGACGACCGCGAGCTCCGGCGCGAAGCCCTCGACGTGTTCGGCCTCGCGCTGCAGGTAGCTCTCCGGGATAAGCAGCGGGAAGTAGGCGTTGACGTGACCGGTTTCCTTGATCCGCCGGTCGATGTCGGCCTGCAACAGCTCCCAGATCCGGTACCCGTATGGCCGGATCACCATCGTGCCCCTGACCGGGCCGCGGTCCACCAGCTCGGCCTTGAAGACGACCTCGTTGTACCAGGCGGAGAAGTCTTCGCTCTGCGGGGTCACACCGCGTTCATCGCGCGCCACACCCGCAGGATAGGGGATCACGCCCCCCGGCACCGCCCGGTTTTCGCGGCGGCGGGGGCCGGATGCGCGCGCCACGGTCCGTTCGTCCGGCGCAATCTGGGGTCAAGGCCGGAGAGTATTACCGTTGCCGAACCGGCGCGCGGGTTACGCCTGCGGAGCGGCTCAGCCGCCTACCCTGGCCCATGGAAACCCTGTTTCGGGAGGCAGCCGATGACGGTCGATCCGGTCAGCACCTCGATGTTGGCCAGCACCGCGGACCGGGAGCGCGCGATCGACGTGCTGAAAGCGGGTTTCGCCGAGGGCAGGCTCGGCAAGGCCGAATTCGACGAACGGGCCGCCCGGGTATACGCGGCCCGGACCTACGCCGACCTGGCCCCTCTCGTCGCCGACCTGCCGGCCGGGCCAGCGGTTGGCTTCCCGCCGCCCGCCGCACCGGTTCCCCCGGCCATCAACGGGCTCGCGGTGGCCTCGCTGATCTGCGGTCTGGCCGAGATCCCAACCCTGGGGCTGAGCGCGCTTCCCGCGGTCATCCTCGGGAACAGAGCACGGCAGCAGATCCGCCGGACCGGCCAGCGCGGCGACGGCCTCGCGGTGGCGGGGCTGATCCTGGGCTGGACCGCTATCAGGCTTTTCTTCGCCGCGGTCATCATCATGATGATCTGGCTCGCGCTGCCGCCCGGCCCTGGCACCGGCGGCCCCATCGGCGGCTAGGGTAAGACGGCACCCTAGGCGGAGGTCCGCTTGCCGCGGGTCAGCAGCCTGGTTATCAGTGACCTGGCGGCCGGCCGCGTCGCCAGCAGGGTCGCCAGGCACACCGCGGCGAACAGGGAGTAGGGGACAAGGTCCCTGGTTGCCTGGGCGATGGCGCCGCCCCCGGCCGACGCGATCCCCTGGCCGACGGCCCAGGCCAGGTTGATCAGGCCGAAGGCCAGGCCCTGGTTCAGGTTGACCCGGTGTGCTCCGCCGCTGGTCATGGCCATCGCGGGGGTGAACAGCGACCCGTAGGCCGGCAGGCCGAGGACAAGCAGCGTGATCAGCACCGCCGCCGGGGCCAGCACCGGAGCCAGCAGGCTGACCACGATCGAGGCAGCCAGCGAAATGCGCACGGGCACGAGCGGGCCGCGCCGGTCGGAAAGCCTGCCGCTCAGCGGGGCCAGGCCCGCCTCGATCGCGGCCGCAAGCAGGAAGGTCAGGCCGATCAGGGGGGCGCTGACGCCAAGTCGGCTGAGCCGCAGCGGCGCCAGCACGTCGACCAGGCCGAACGCCATGCCCGCCAGCGCGGTCAGCCACATCCCCGCGCTCACGTGCGGATCACGCAGGGCAGGCCACGCGGCGCGCAGGCCCTGCTGCTCCTCTGCCTCGGCCGGGCGTGGCAGCGCGAACGCGGCCACGATGAGCAGCACGTCGGCCACTGCGGCGGCAGAGAACGCGGGCCCGGTCCCGACCCGGCTGGCCACCGCGCCGATAACCGGGCCGAGCAGCGCCCCGCCCACGGCGGCGCCAAGCGCCGTGCCGATCAGCTCACCGCGCCGCTCGGGCGGCCCGGCGGTGGCCAGCCAGGCCAGGCCGGCGCCCCAGATGCACGAGCCGCCAAGCCCCTGCACGAACCGGGCGATGTCGAGCACCAACGCAGACGATGACCAGCCGAACACGAACGTGGACACGCCCATCAGGACCAGGCCGAGGAGCACGACCTTGCGGTCGCCCAGCCGCGCGACCAGCAGGCCGCTCGGCAACGCCGCGACCAGGGTGCCCGCGGGGTAGGCCGCGACCAGGATCCCGGCGCCGGCCTTCGACAGCCCGGCCACGTGCGTGTAGTGCGGCAGCAGCGGGGTCAGCGCGGTATAAAAGCTCAGTTCGACCAGCGCGAGAACGCTGACGTAGATCAGCAGCGCTCGCAGCCCCGGTGGAAGACTCCGCTCGCGCCGCGCCACGTGTTCGTCCTCGCTCTCCTCGGGATCCGACCTGATCGGGCGTTAAGCCGGCGTAATCGTCTGTTTCCCAGACGCCGCGCCGGGTGACGCGGAGCAGGTATTCCTCGCGGTTGAGCGGGTTCTCGTCGGTTCGCTGCCTGGTCGGGACCGGCTCGTGGACAGACCCGTGAACCGGCTCGTAGCGGTCGAACGACGACTCCATGACGCCCTCGCCGCGGGTGAGCGGCGGGACCTGCTGCCGCAGCTCGTGCACCTTGGCCACCCGGATGTCTCCCTCCAAGATGCACCAGGAGTCCTTGGTCGAAGTCCCCGTGGTTGACGTCACTGTGGGTGCCGCGTGCAGCCTGGCCAGTACCGGCAGCAATATGTTGAGCGTGTCGGCCGGAGTCTCCAGGCGGAAGTGGTGGACCGGCTCGCAGACCACCGTGCCGGCCCGCTTCAGCGCGTCCATGACCACCAGGGGAGTGAGCTTGCGGAAGTCCTGCGGTGAGCTGAGCGGTCCGCGGGCCGACGGCGGGCCGTCGGGAACGCTGTACTGGGATCGCGCCAGCGACACGGTGCAGTCGGTGACTTGCCAGCCGTAAAGGCCCTGCCGCAGCGTCTGGGTGACGTAATGCTCCATGGCGGCGGCGAAGTTTTCCATGTTCTTATAAATGTAGAGCGGCACGGCCTGATGCCCAACCTCGAGCCGGAACTCGATGCCAGTGCCGGCTGGGGCGGGGTCGATGCGGAAACCAAGCGTCGCTAGAAACGGGTTCCCCGGCGCATGCAGGATTTCCTCCGCCGTGCCGGTGCGGACGGGCCGTTCGACGCATATCGGGGTGGTTTGCCTGAAGCCGACCTCGATCCCGTACTCGGTGGCCAGGGTGGCCTCTATCACCTGCTTCTGGACCTCGCCGTACAGGGAGACGTAGATCTCCTGGCGGATGTCGTCCTGGCGGACGTTGATGAGCGGGTCCTGCTCGGCGATCTCGGTTATCGCGACATGAAGCCGCGGCTTGTCACGCGGATCGCGGGCCACGATCGCGGTCTCCAGCGTCGGCGGCGCGAACTGATGCTGGCCGGCGTCGCCGCGGCCCGTCCCGATCGTAGCTGTCCCGATCACGTCGCCGATCTGGATTTCGGCCAGACCCGACAGCCTGGCGATCTGGCCCGCGCTTACCTCATCGCGGCGTGCCGCGGTGCCGTCGGCGAAGACGCTGATCGCCGTTACCTTGCCTTCGCGGCCGTGGCCGAACCGCACCCGATCCCGGGTCGCGATCGTGCCCGAGAACATGCGGACATAAGCGATCTTGTCGCCCGCGAGCCCGCGCTCGACCTTGAAAACGCGGCCGCTTACCGGCCCGCTTGCGTCCTGAGCCGCCGCGGGCAGCACCCCGGTGAGCTCGTGCAACAGGAAATCGACGCCCGCGCCGGTGATGGCGGACCCGAAGTAGACCGGGTGCATCACGGTCTCCTTGACCTGGCCGGCCAGCTTCTCCCGCAGCCAGTCCCGCGGTAGCGCCGTTTCGTGGTCGAAGCTGGAGCCGAGGTAGGCGACTAGGACCGCGTCGTCGTGCTCGGCCAGCAGTTCGGCCAGCCGCGATCCGACCGCCGGGTCGGCCGCATCGTCCGGGATGACGGCGGCCTCGCGCGTGCCAAGTCCGCTCACCGAGCTCATCGAGATGATGGCGGGCGTCAGCCGTTCGGCGATGTCGCTCAGCACGCGATCGTAGCCCGCCCCGCCACGGTCGACCTTGTTGACGAAGAACAGCGTCGGTACGCGCAGGCGCTGCAGGGCACGCCACAGGATGCGCGTCTGGGGCTGGACGCCCTCGACCGCCGATACCACGAGCACGACACCGTCCAGCACGCTAAGCGCGCGCTCCACCTCGGCCACGAAATCCGGGTGGCCGGGCGTGTCGATCAAGTTAACGGTGGTGTCGCCGACGGCGAACGAGACGACGGCAGACTTGATCGTGATCCCGCGCTGTCGCTCCAGCGCCAGCGAATCGGTCTGCGTCGTGCCCTCATCGACGCTGCCGGGTTCGTCGATGACGCCGGCGCAGTAGAGCAGCCGCTCCGTCAGCGTCGTCTTGCCGGCGTCAACATGGGCCAAGATCCCCAAGTTCAGTGTTCCGCTGAGTGTTCCGCGAGGCACGCGCCACATCCTCCGAATAAGCCGACAGACTCTTTTCGATGGACACGGACGCTCCTCGCATCACTGACTCCCTACGATCACGGGACCAGCCCGTCGCGCGCTGGCTGCTACGTCACGCATTGTCGTATCCCGCCCGCCAGTGACGCCAACGAATTTCCAGCCGCATGCGCGCCGGAGCGCGGCGTGACCGTTCGGGGCGTGTGGCCCCCCCAGCCCCGATAGGCGAGGCGTGTGGCCCCCCAGCCCCGATAGGCGCGGCCATACGCGGGCGAACAGAGATCTCAGGGCCACAGCTCGCGGGCGATCCTGCCGACCAGCGCGAGCTTGGCCCGCTGCTCATCCTGGCTGATCTGGTTGCCGTCGAGCTCGGTCGCGAACCCGCACTGGGTGGACAGCGCCAGTTGCTTACGCGGGTGAAACTCGGCTGCCCGCGCCACCCGGGCGGCGATTGCCGCGGGTTCCTCGAGTTGACCGAACTTGCTCGAGACCAGGCCAAGGACCACGGTCTTATCGTCGGGACAGTCGGCGAGCGGTTCGAAGCCGCCGGCTCGCTCGTCGTCGAACTCGAGGAGAAACACACCGAAGTTCGTCAGCCGGCCGAATACCTGGCTGGAGATCCGCCCGTATCCTCCCGACGTCGCGTAATGGCTCCTTATGTTGCCGCGGCACAGGTGGAGCGCGAACGTGACGCCGCTGATTCCCTCCGGGATCGTGTTCACAAGATCGAGCCCGTCGGCCAGCAGCCACGCGGCCGGGATGCCGCTGGCCGGATGAACCTCCCCGCGGGAAGGATCGGCCAGGCCGGCGATGTCGGGTGCATCGATCTGGATGTAGCCGCAGCCGATGTCGGCAAGCTCCCTGGCCTGCTCTTTGATCAGGGCCGCGGCGTCCGCGAGCAGCTCGAACGGGTCACTGTATGCACCTTGCCTGGCGGCCGCATCCCAGGCCCAATTGGCCAGCAACGGGCTGGGCAGGCTCTGCTTGACCGGCCTGCTCGCCCGGGCCCTGGCGTAAGCGAACGCGGTGGCCGCAGGCGACTGGACGCGGCGGATCTTTCCCGTGACGCGGAACGGGATGTGCCAGCACATCTTCTCGCCGGTGACCACGTGGGTCCAGGTCAGGGCCCGGCCCGCCGCCGCCTCGGTGCCCGATACCCCCTCGTAGAGGGGAGCCATGAAGTCGCTCCTGCGCATCTCCCCATCGGTGACGACGTCCAGGCCGGCTTGCTCCTGAAGCCAGATCGCCTCGTCGACCGCACGATCCTCGAACCGCGTGAACTCGGCCGTGGTCAGCTCGCCGGAAGCGCGCCTGGCCCGTGCCGCCTTCAGATATGCGGGCCGCAGAAGCGAGCCCGGCGTCTCAGCCCGGAAGACGGAAGTAGCAAGCCCCGTAAACATATGGTCAGCCAAATCGATCCGGCCCCGGCACGGCAAGCGTTCCGGATGGTCCCGGACGATGCCGGATAACGCGCCTAGCTCGGCCGCGATCAAGGCACTGAGCTCGCGGGCCGCCACGGAATTGCCAAGCTCGGCATGCCGCACGCTCGCTTCGCGCCACGCCGCGGCCGCTTGCCCGGGCCGTCCGGCCGCATGATGCAGTCCGCCGAGAGCCTGCAGCGTCAATGCCTGCTGGAACGGAACGTTAAGGCCGCGGACGATCCGGTGCGCCTGCTCACACGCGGCCGCAGCCTCCGCGAAACGGCCCTCGGCCTGGCGCAGGCTGCTCAGAGCGATAAGGGCGATGGCCTGACCGTAGCCGATGCCGAGCCTGCGGCACACCTCAAGGGCCCGTTCCGCCGTCGGCGCGGCGTCGTCGAGCCGCAGGGCCGCGTACGTGTGCGCGAGGCTGGCCAGGACCAGCGCTCGCAGGCTGGCGTGACCCGCGTCGTCGTCGGCCAGGGCCAGCGCCCGGCGCAGTGGTTCGGTGGCCGCGGCGTAATCGCCGCGATTACGGCGCTGCGACCCGAGCGCGTACTGGGCCGCCGCCTCGGTGAGCCGTATGCCATGCCGGCGGCTGACCGTGATTGCCGTGCGGAATGACTCCTCGGCCTCCTGGTACTGGCCGCAGACGAACCGGGCCAGGCCTCGGTCGTACCACAGATACGCCTCCACTTCCGGGTAGCCGCACGCCCGGGCCAGGGCCAGCGCGGCTTCGGTGTGGCGCATGACGGCATCCAGGCGACCGCGCGGGCAGTTCAGATAGGCCGCCAGCTCGAGGGCCTTCGCCTCCCCCCGCGTCTCACCCACCTCACGGAACAGCAGCGCGGCACGCTCGGCCCAGGCCAGGCACTGATCCGCGGTCACAAGCCCGTCCGAGCGCGCCAAGCCGAGGCCCAGCAGCGACACCGCCTCGCCGAGCCGGTTTCCTGCCTGCGCACACGCGCCCAGGGCGAGCTGATGCGCTCGCCTGGCCTCGTCGTGGTAACCCCGCAAGTCAAGGAAGTCGGCGCTGGCGGCGGCCAGTTCCCAGGCGTGCTCATCCAGGCCGAGCCGGCCCGCCTGGGCGACGGCGGCCACCAGGTCGAGCCGCTCGGCCTCGAACCACGCGGATGGGCGGGCGCATACGGCGTCGGCGACCGGGGGCGGGACAACCCAGCGCGCCGTGGTACCGGAGACGGGCGGGCGCTCGCGGGCAGGCAGCCGTCGGCCGGCCATTTCGGCTAGGGCCAGCCATCCGCCCAGAGCGCGGGTCAGCGCCGCCGTCCGAGTCGCCTCCGGCTCCTCAGCTTCGGCTCGTTCCCGGCCGAACAACCTGACCAGGTCGTGAAACCGGTAGCGAACCTGGCCGTCAGGCCCTTGACCCAACACATCAAGCAGCCGCGCATCGGCCAGGGTGTCTACCAGGTCGTGCGCCTCATCCAGACTCAGGCCGAGCAGCGGCGCCGCGACCCAGGCTCCGAAACCGGGCCCCTCAAGCAGCGCGAGCAGGCGCAAGGCCCGCGCTCCGGCTGGCTCCAGTGCGCGGTAACTCAGCGCCAGGCAGCCTCGCACGTCCAGGTCGCCGACGGCAAGCTGATCCAGCCGGCTCCGCTCATCGGCCAGCCGGCCGGCCAGCCTGGCCAGGCTCCAGTGCGGGCGAGAAGCCAGCCGCGCGCCCGCTATCCGCAGCGCCAGCGGAAGGTTCCCGCAAAGCCGGGAAATCTCCCCCGCCTCGGCCGGCTCGGCGGCGACCCTACGTGCGCCCGCTACCCCCGCCAGCAGCCGTACCGCGTCCCCGGTATCCGGGACGTCGAGCTCGAGGCGCTGCGCCCCAGCCAGGTCGGCCAGGCTCGAGCGGCTGGTCGACAGCACCGCGCAGGTGGGCGAACCCGGGATCAGCGGGCGCAATTGCGCGGCCGAATCGGCGTTGTCCAGGACCAGGAGCATCCGCCGTCCGGCCAGAAGTCCCCGGTACCATTCCGCCCGCTGATCAAGCCCGGTTGGCAAAGCGTTCCCGTCGACGCCAAGCAACCGCAAGAACCTGCCCAAGATCAGCGCCGGATCCGCTTGGGCGAAATGAAGATCGGCATATAGCTGTCCGTCGGGAAAAGCCGGGGCAATGAGGTGAGCCACATGCAAAGCCAGGGTCGACTTGCCCACGCCACCCCGCCCGCTGATAACGGCCACGGCGGGCGACAACCCAACGGCACGCTCATCAGGAAGGAGCACCGACTTAAGCCATTCCACCTGTTCTTCTCGTCCCGAGAAATCGGCGATATCGACCGGCAGCAACTCCGGCGCGGGCCCCTCGGGCTCGCAGGCCTCGGCCGCGGCCGCGGCAACGGCCGCCCTCTCGCCCACCAGCCGCCACGCTCTCTCCCAGCGGCCCGCTTCCTCATCGTCAAGCCCGCATGCCCGGACGAACTTACCGACGACATCCAGTCGTGGCAGCCGAACGCTTCGAGTACTCAGCGCGTCGGCCAGAGTGCTCCCGGGCACGCCGGAACGCCGGCTGAGGCGTTCGAATGACGGATCCCCCGCCCAGACCTTAAGCAGCCGCAGCAGGACCGCGAATTCCCGCGCGCTCCCGGCCGCCATCGGGTCCGGGCCAGTGCCGGCCTCCAATGAACCTCCCCGCCAACCGCTGCGAACCTTCCTCCACCCACCGTAGGTCCCGATTCGCCCCGTACGCTTTTTTTGACTGAACGGGCCGTCGTGCGCGCAGCCGCGTTCGGCTAAGCGCCCCGCGTGGTCAGCGGCCCGGGACGGTACGCTACTCAGCCGCCCGCTCGGCCAAGGGATCGTCCAGATAGCGTTTGAGATATGGCGATCATGACACGAACCCTCGGGCCCACCGGCGCGGACGTGACCATTCTCGGCTATGGCGCGATGGAGCTGAGAGGTCTGCCGCGCGGTCCGCAGGTCACCGACCAGGACGCGGGCCGCCTCCTTAACGCGGTCCTCGACGGCGGCATCAACCTGATTGACACCTCGCCCGACTATGGCCGCAGCGAGGAATTGATCGGCAGCTACATCGGTCATCGCAGGGACGAGTTCTTCCTCGCCTCCAAATGCGGATGCCCGATCGAGGTCCCGGCCGACGCGCCCCCGCCCTACCGGCACGACTACAGCCCGGGGAATGTCCGCGCCGACCTCGAGCAGTCGCTGCGGCGCCTGCGCACCGACCGCCTCGACCTGGTCCAGGTGCACATGTCACCGAGCAAGGCGACGCTCGAGGAGAACCGCACGGTCGACACGCTTAAGGACCTTCAGGCCCAAGGCAAGGTCCGCTTCATCGGCATGTCGGGCATCCTGCCGAACTTGCCAGATCACCTCGCCATGGGCGTCTTCGACGTCTTCCAGATCCCGTACTCGGCGGTCCAGCGGGATCACGAGGCGCTCATCACCCAGGCCGCCGGTGCGGGCGCGGGCACCTTCATCCGGGGCGGAGCGGCGCGTGGCGCCCCGTCGGAGGACAAGAACTGGCGGGCCGGGCCGCTGAGCCAAGATCCCGGCGCGGGCCAGCGGAACTGGGAGACCTCGGGCATCGCCGACCTGGTGCGCGAGGCGGGCATGAGCAATATGGAGTTCGTCCTGCGTTTCACGCTCAGCCATCCAGGCCTATCGACCACGATTGTCGGCACTTCCAGCCCCGCCCACCTCGCCAGTAACATCGCCGTCGCCGAGAAAGGGCCGCTTCCTGCCGATCTTTACGAACAGGCAAAGAAACGCCTCCCGCTCCCCGGATAATCGCCGCTGGGGATTCCCCCTTATCCCCGAGATTCCCCCACCCGCGCCGCTACGATCGGCGGGTCAGATTGTCGTGCGAGCGGGGAATCTAAATGAAAATTGGCAAGAGCCAATCAAACCGTCACGGCGCTCTACGGGTTCGATAACCCCGGAGGCCTTACGACCATCGACATCGGCGACAACAACGCGCTGTCCCCCGGAGAGGAGGAACAGGGGCAGCCCACTCTGTTCCCCACCGGGAACTACCCGATGGTGTTCAACGCCTCGTTGCGGGCTCAACCCGGTGGCGGTCCAGGCCGCGCTGACCGCCTGCAGCGGTCCACGACCTACTACTACCGGCTGGTCGCCACGACCACGTTCCTCGAGAATCCCAACGGCAATCCGGTCGTAAGCACCACTGACGGGCCGCAGGAGACGTTCACCACGCTCTCGTCGCCACCGATGGCGCTGACGACCACCACGCTTCCGGCCGGACAGCTGGGGAAGGCCTACTCGGCCACGCTGACCGCAACCGGGGGCACCGCGCCGTACACCTGGTCGGTGAGCCACGGCAGCCTGCCGTTCGGCCTGCGCCTCAACCCCAAGACCGGCGTGATCAGCGGAACTCCCGTGTTCCCAGCCACCAGCCGGTTTACCCTCACCGTCACCGACTCCGCCACTCCCGTCCGGGAGAGCCTGAGCGAGCAGTTCACGCTCGCGATCAAGGTGGGTAATGACCAGCGGGTCTAACGGCGCTGCAACCGGACCTCGACCGCATCGCGCAGGCCCTCGCCGATCCAGATGAACGCGGTGATCACGATCACGATGCAGAACCCCGCCGGGATGATCAGCCACCAGTACCCGTCAGAGACGTAGGTGACGCCGTTGGACAACATCGCGCCCCAGTCCTCCTCCGGCGGCCGGATGCCAAGGCCGAGGTAGCTCAGCGCGACCACCAGCCCGATCGCGTTGGCCACCTGGAAGCTCAAGGTGACCATGATCGTGCCGATCGCGTTGGGCGCGATGTGCCGCAGCACCGCGCGCATGCTGCCGCCGCCCATCACCTTCATCGCCTGCACGTACTCGCGCGTCCGCAGCGTCAGCGCCTCGCCGCGGACCAGCCTGGAGACGGTCAGCCACGACGTCAGCGCGATCACCAGGATCAAGACCGGCTCGGTCGGCGTGACCATGGTCACCAGCACCAGCGCGAGGAACAGCACGGGGATGGACAGCGCCGCGTCCACGACCCGCATCATCAGCGCATCCAGGGCCCCGCCGAAGTAGCCGGCCACCGATCCCCACAGCACGCCGATCACCGTGGACAGGACCGCCGCGGCGATGCCCACCTCCAGCGAGATCTGGCCGGAGGTCATCAGCCGGGCCAGCACGTCCTGCCCGTTCGCGTCGGTGCCGAGCGGATGAGCGGCGCCCGGCGGCAGCGTCTCGTCGCCGAAGTTCACCACGGTCGTGTTGCCGTGGTACAACAGCGGCCCGGCAAAGCAGAACACCACCATGACCACGATGACCGCGACCCCGGCCACCGCGAGCGTGTTCTCACCGAACACCTCAAGGCCGCGGCCGAACGCGCTCCGCGGCTTGTCCCCGGTCAGCGACACGCAACCGTTCCCTCTGTGCTCCCGTCCGGCATCACATCGGCTAGGTAGGCTTCCAGGTCCGGCGTCCGCGGCCGGAGCACGTGCCGTACCCAGGCGGCCCTTTCGTGGCCGAGCGGCGCCAGCTCCCACACGCAGCCGGCCCACGGCCGGCCGAGGATCTTGAAGTTCGCCGGATTCTCGTCGTCGCAGCCAAGTTCGGGTATGCCGGCTGCCGCCGCCCGGCACTCGACCACGTTGCTCCAGGTCCAGCTGTAGGCGATGAGGTAGGCGGGAACGCCGTCCCCCTTGTGCAGGATGGCCCAGCCGCCGGGCGGGGTTTCGCCGTCGGGCTCGGGCAGCAGTTCGGGCAGGAACCTGTAGGCGGCATCCTGGATCCCGTCGGGGACATCCCCGCCGGCCGTGCTGACGTGGTAGCGCTTGACCCACCGGCCCGCGCTCTCGACGACGCCAGCGGCCCGCACATACTTCTCGGAAAATGTCATGGTCAGTCTCCCTTCAGGGACACCCAGCCTGTACGGCGGCGATTGCCGTTTTCATGGCGCAAACCTGGCGCGGGCCTGTCGCGGAAGGACCTGGCTACGATGGGCCTGTGGTGGCAGTCGTGCAGGCCGTTCCTCCCCCGAGAGATGAACAGGAAGGGCGCGTCTGGCTGCGGCTGCTCGGCCCGGTCGAGATTGCTGACGGCGGGTCAGGGCTGCGACCGCGTGGACCCCAGTCGCGCCTGCTGCTGGCGTTGCTTGCCTTGTCGGCCGGACAGGTGGTGCCGGTTGGTGACCTGGTCGATGCGCTCTGGGATGACCGGCCGCCGCGATCGGCCCGCGCCAGCATCCAGGTCCTCCTGGCCCGGCTGCGTAAAACGCTGGCAGGCGTGCCCGAGTGCGCGATCGAGCGGTACGGTGACGGCTACAGGATGCGGATCGGCCCGGGCCTGGCGGGAGTGGACGTGTACCGGTTCCGGTCACTGGTCAGGTCCGTGGGGCACCATCCAGCCGACGAGGATGCCATCGCCGTACTCGGTCAGGCCCTGACGCTCTGGCGGGGTCCCGCGTTGGCCGACGTCCCCGGCACGGCGAGGGTCGAGGCGATCAGGTCGGGGCTCGCGGAGGAGCATCTGTCCGCGCTTGAGGAGCGGTTCGGCCGCCTGCTGGCCGCCGGGCGGGATGCGGAGGCTGCGGCGGACATTCCGCTCATGCTGGCGACGCACCCGCTCGCCGAGCGGCTGGCCGGGATGCTCATGATCGCCTGGTACCGGTGCGGGCGGCGGGCCGACGCGCTGCAGGTGTTCCGGGACCTGCGCGGCAGGCTCGCCGATGAGCTCGGCGTCGAGCCCGGAGCCGAGCTGCAGCGCCTGCACCAGCGGATCCTTTCCGGCGATCCGGCGCTGGAAGCCGTTTCGGCCAACGGGACGGCCGACCCGGCCGGCGTGCGGGTCCCGGCCGCGGCCGTGCTGCCCAGGCAGTTGCCGCCCGCCCTGGCCCGGTTCACCGGACGACGGCATGAGCTGGAGTCGCTGACCGGGTGGCTTGACCAGGCGACCGGCCAAGGCCCGCCCATCCTGGCCATCAGCGGACCGCCCGGAGTGGGGAAGACGGCGCTTGCCCTGCAGTGGGCCCATCAGGTGCGCCAGCGGTTCCCCGACGGCCAGCTCTACGTGAACCTGCGCGGATTCGACGCGTCGCCCGCGCCGGTTACCCCGGTCGAGGCGATCACCGGGATTCTCGAGTCTCTGGGCGTGGGCGCGAGCCGGATCACTCCCCGGCTGGAAGTCCTGGCCGGCCTGTACCGCAGTCTGCTGGCCGAGAAGCGAATGCTCGTCGTGCTCGACAATGCGCGGGACGAGGCGCAGGTGTGGCCGTTGCTGCCCGGCTCCCCGGCCTGCGTGGTGCTGATCACCAGCCGCAACGAATTCGGCGGGCTCGCCGCCGCTCAGGGTGCGCATCCTTTGGTGCTCGACGTCCCGGCCGTGGCCGAGGCCCGGCGGCTGCTTGCCGACCGGCTCGGTGCCGGGCGGGTCGCCGCCGAATCGGCTGCGGTCACCGAGCTGATCTCGCTGTGCGGGCGTCTCCCGCTGGCCCTGGCCATCGCCGCGGCCAGGGCGGCTACCCGCCCTGCGCTCCCGCTGGCATCGATCGCGCGCGGGCCGGGCGGCGTCCGGAATCGCCTGGACGGTTTGGACGCGGGGCATGATGGCGCGGATATCCGGGCGGTCTTCTCCTGGTCCTATCGGCTGTTGAGCGAGCGGGCAGCCCGCATGTTCCGGCTGCTGGGGGCGCATCCAGGTGCCGATATCCCGGTCGCGGCCGCGGCCAGCCTGGCCGCGGTGTCCGTGCCGTCGGCGCACGATGCGCTGGCCGAACTGGTCAGGGCCAGCCTTGCTCAGGAGCAGGCCCCGGGCCGGTTCACCCTGCACGACCTGCTGCGCGCCTATGCCGCCGATCTCAGCGACGAGCACGAGCGCTGCGGCGCGCTACGGCGCGTGCTTGATTACTACCTGCACACCGCGCATGCCGCCGTCGCCCTGGTGTACCCGGCAGCAATCCCTATCGCCATCACGCCCATGGCCGCCGGAGCGGCATCAGAGCGGCTCGACGACCCGGCCGAGGCCTTGGCCTGGCTTCAGGCCGAATACCGGGCGCTGCAGGCGGCAACCGCGGCGGCCGCGCACAGCGGTTTCGACGCCCACGCCTGCCAACTCCCCGCCGTGCTCCGCGAGCACCTCGCCCACCTGGGCTACTACCTGGACTGGGCCCGGCTGCAGGAGACGGCGCTGGCCGCCGCCACCCGCATGGACGACCTCGCCGCCCAGGCCTCGGCCCTCCGTAGCCGCGGGGACGCCTTGATCCATCTCGGCTCCTGGCCAGAAGCCAGCCGCCACCTGGCCGATGCCATGAACCTGTACCTCAAGCTCGGCGACCACGCAGGCCAGGCGGGCTGCCACCGCAGCAAGGCCCGGCTGTCCGAGGCCCAGGGTGACACCACCCGGGCTCTGTTTCACGCGCGGCGTGCGCTCCTGATGTACCGTGCGGCGGGCGACCGGACCGGGCAAGCGGCCGCGCTGAACGGGGTGGGCTGGTATTACGCGCTGCTCGGCCACAACCAGCGGGCGCTCACCTACTGCGGCAGGGCGCTGGAACTTTACCGGGAGGCGGGCAACCGGTCCGGCCAAGCCGCCACGCTCGACAGCCTCGGATACTGCCATCACGTGTCCGGCCATCACGGTCAGGCCGAGGCGTTCTACCAGCAGGCGCTCGGCGCTTACGCGGATCTCGGCGACCGTCCGTGCCGCGCCCAGACCCTGATCCACCTCGCCGAGACCCATCAGGCAACCGGAGATCACGCCGCTGCGCGCCGCCTGTGGCGGCAAGCCCTCGCGATCCTCGACGAACTGCATCATCACGATGCCGGCGCCGTCCGGGCGAAGCTGCGAGATGCCTGATCGCCGCCTCAGGGCCGTGTGGGACGTCCAGGTCCCTGTCATCCGGGAACTCGCGGGAGTCCACGAGTACGACGGCGTCGTCATGGACCTCTCGCCGAGCGGCCGCAAAGCGGCCCTGGAACGTATCGGGCCCTCATCACCGGGCGAGCGCCTCGCCGACCGCCACGACGAGAGCCATCTCAGCGCCGCCGAGCAGGCCGCCCGCGCCGAAGCCGAGGCCGAGATCTTGCGGTGGAACCCGCTTCCCCACATCGAGAACCTCGACCTGTCCTGCTACGACCGCGAGTACGCCCCCGCGCCGCAGCGCCGGCGGGCGCGGGAGGCACACCTGGCCCAATGGCCCGAGGCAGTCGGCGCCTCCCTGGAGTCCCTGCAGGCCGTTCCGGCGCCGGTAGCCGGTGCGCTGGCCGGGGCGGTGAACGGGCTCGCCGAGGGGATCAGCGGCACGACCGACGTCGAGGCGGCCGCCCTTAAGGCGCACGGCAGGCTGCTCAGGCGAATCGAGGAAGCCGCCGCCTCGGGCAACCCGGACGCCTCGCTCGGCGCGAGCGCGCTCGCCCGCCTGCTCGGGCACGCGGAGTCGATGCCGGTCGACCTCGGCCGCCTGGAGGAGCGAGCCGACCAGGAACGCGACCGGCTCCGCAGCAGACTCAATGAGGCGTGCGAGCGGTTGTCGCCGGGGGTTGCGCCGTCGCGGCTGATACCGGAGCTGCTGCGAGACCATCCTGGTGGCGAGGGGATCTATGCCGCCGCCAGGGAGACGATCGACCAGGCCACGGCCTTCGTGATCGACGACGACCTCCTGCCGCCCCCGGGTGGCGTTTGCCAGGTCGGCCCGGCTCCGCCGTCCCGGCGATGGGCCGCGGCGATGATGTACTGGACCGGGCCCTTCGAGGATGACGCCCCGGCCCGCTACTACGTCAGCCCGCCCGACGAGTCCTGGGACGAGGCGGCCAAGCACGAGTGGCTGGCCGCCTTCAGCGCCACCAGGGGACCCGCCATCACGGTACACGAGGTCACGCCCGGTCACTTCGCCCACGGCCGGATGCTCCGCCGGCTCGTCCGGGGAGACGTGAGACGCAGCCTGTTCTCTGAGGCGTTCGTCGAGGGATGGGCCCACTACGCCGAGGAGCTGATGGTCGAGCGGGGCTTCAGGGCCGACGACCCCCGATTCGCCATCGGCGTTTACCTCGAGGCCCTGGTCGGGGTGACCGGACTCGCCTGCGCCCTCGGCATCCATGCGGGGACGATGACCGTGGACGACGCCACCGCGCGCTTCGAGGCCGACGCCTTCCTGCTCGGCCCGGCCGCCAGGAGCGAGGCGACCAGGGCCACCTACGACCCCACCTACGGGCGTTACACGTGGGGCAAGCTCGAGATCATGTCGCTGCGGGACCGGGCCGTAGCCGAATGGGGTGCGAAATTCTCGCTCCGCCGCTTCCACGAAGCCCTTCTCACCCTCGGGGCACCGCCGCTCGGCACGATGGGCGACGCCCTCGTGGCTTAAAGCCCCGGTACTAGCCCGCGATCAAGTTGTCGGTGAGCGGGTCGATCCCGGCCAGCTTCGCCTCCAGGTCGTCGTTCAGGCCGTACCGGGCGGCCAGGGCGGCGGGGGAGTAGTACGTGACCTTGGTCTGGTCGCCGTCTGCCCAGATCAGAACCTTCAGCGGCAGGTCCAGTGCCGACAGCGGCGCGGCCGCCATCACGGGCGTGCCCGCGGCCGGGTTGCCGAAGAGCACCAGGGTGGTCTCGCGCAACTGCTGGCCGACCGCGCTCGCCTCCGCGCTCTGGTCGATGACCGCGAAGACCTTCATGCCCTTCGCTGACAACATGCCGGTCAGCCGCGAGACGGTGTCGGCGACCGACCGCGGGCTGACCTTAGTCACGATCTGAGTCTCGATCCAGTCGGCCATGGCCGGCCCCTCTCATAGTTCGTCCGTTCCGCTCGCTCACCGTACCGGCTCCCCCACACCCGCAACCCGAGGTTCGGGCGCCCACCATGATCATGGGTACTTTTGGGCGACTATTGCCCATTTCTACCCACGATCATGAACGGCCCCGCACGCGCCCAACGACCAGCACCGGGAAGCATCTGGCCGGAGGCGACTCGCTGGTCCGGCCAGCGGTTGTCTCGTTACGGCGATGGAGTTCGTCGACCTTGACAACGACGACGCGCTGGAAGACGTCGGCGGAGTCGACCTGGTGTTCGATGTCATCGGCGGCGACATCCAGCGGCGGTCCGCGGGCCTGGTCCGGGCCGGGGGAACGCTGGTGTCCGTCGTCGGGCCGGCCGAGGCGCGGCCCGCCGACGGCCTGGCGGTCGATTTCGTTGTCGAGTCCGATCGTGCCCAACTGGGTGAGGTCGTGCAGCGGGTGCGGGACGGACGACTGCGGACGAACATCGGCAGCGTCGCGACCCTCGACGATGCCGTCGCCGCCCTCAACCCGGCCGAGCGACGCAAGGGGAAGACGATCATCAGCGTTCGTCCGTGAGGACCGCCTCGACAACATCCCAAAGTGTTGGGAGTTCTTAATCCGCCGAGCCGGCGCACCAATCGTTTATTAATCGGGACGAATCGGCTGCAGGTTTAATCTGTCCCATGGCCCTCGTTTTGGCGGTTATCGGCGTGGTGGGCGCGCCCGCGGCCACCGTACTGGCCGTGTGGGCGCGGCGTGCGTCCTTGCGAGCACCGGACGGCGCCGCCGCCCGGGTCCCCGACGTCTACGACCTGGCCTATCTGGCCGGAGGTCCGGAGCGGGCCGCGGTCACGCTGGTCGAGGCACTGGTCCGCGGGCAGGTGGCCGGCATCGACGATGCCGGCAAGGTCAGGCTCGCCGACGACTGGGCGTTCGGGCGGAATGACATGCCTGAGCACGCGGGGCTGGCGGCCGCGATCAAGCTGCTGGCGGGCCGCGGCGGGTCGATGCCGCTGCCGCGGCTGGCCGACGCCCTGCGGCACGATCCAGCCACGCAGGAATCGGCCACGCGGTTGCGGCGCTGGCACCTGCTGCTTCCGGTCCGCCGCCGGGCGCCGGCGCTGCCCCGCGCACTGATCGCCGTGGCCGGAGCGTGCGGCGCAGCCGGGACGGCCTGGTCGGCCGCCACGGGCAAGGTACCAGGCGCGGTGGTCGGGGGCATCGCGGTGCTTCTCGCCGTGTGCGGTTGGTGGCTGTCCGGCCGGCCGCCACGCGTGCCGGTCACCGACGCGGGCCACCAGATCCTGGTTGCGACGTACACGCACTACCGGCGCGGCGGCATCGCCGACATGGCCGGGCACGGGGTGGCGCTGCTCGGCGCCGATGCGATCGCCGACCCGGAGCTGCGCGAACGATGCCTCGCGCTGGAGGCGGCCCGCTCGGGCGGCTGGAGCTGGACTCCGGCCACGTTGCCGCAGGAGGTCCTGACGCCCACCGGTCGCCACAACACCGGCTACAACCCCATGATCCACGGCTAAAGGCAGTCGCCGACCGTCACTGATGCCAGGGATCTATGATCTCGATACCGGTGCCGTCGAAGTCGGACGTGTTGCGGGTCGCCAGCGCGGCGCCCTGGGAGCGGCATACGCCCGCGATCAGCGCATCGAAGCCGGTGATCGGTTTCCTGGCACGCTCGCGGCCGCTGGCGATGACCGCGTAGTTTTCTGCCGCTGCGGTATCGACTGGCAGGACCTGGTCGGCGAAATCGGAGAAGATCTCGTCGGCCGTGGCGAGCAGGACCTGCCTCCTGCGTCCGTCTGGCAGCCGGGCAATGCCGTACCGGATCTCCGCGAGCGTGATGGCGGTCATGCGCAGCTCGCGCCTGTCCCGGTCGCGGACCCAGCTCGCGACGACAGGCGAGGGTTCCGGGCGCATCAGCTCGGAAACCACGTTCGTGTCGAGAATGATCATGCGGAGAAATCCGCGGCACGCGCCGGCTCTTCGCGCCTAGGCAGGTCTAGGTCGACACCGCCCAGCGCGCCGAACCGGTCTAGCAGCGCCGTGAATAGGCCGGCGGAGTCCGCGGGCTCGCGGACGGCTTCCGCCAGAATCGCGCGCGCCTCCGCTTCCATCGACCTGCCGTGACGAGCCGCGCGAACCTGAAGGCGCCGCTTCACCGTTTCATCGAGGTTCCTGATGTTCAGTGCCGCCACTGCCACCACCTCATGCCATCAATGATAGCAACTATGGTAGCAGTTCACGGATGGAGGACTACCGGCCCGGAGGGAGAATGCCGACGGCTGCGAGTACGCGCAGCGGACCGGCGGCGGAAAGGCCGGGATCGGGCATGTCGCCGCGCCACGCGTGCGCCAGCACGACACCGGGCTCGACCAGTTCCAGGCCGGCGCCGGTCAGGAACGAGGCGACATCTTCCCTGCTGTGGGTGTACGTCCGCGTGGCCGTGTACGCCTTCCTGGCCCGCTCGGCCACCTCGGGGTCGTCCGAGCCGAACACCGACACGGCCAGCACGCTCCCCGGCGCCAGCAGCCGGGCGTACCTGCTTACCAGGTCGCGCGCGGTCTCGGCGCTCATGAAGTGAAACACGGCGACGATCAGCACGCACATCGGCTCGGCGGGGTCGAGCAGATCGTCCAGCGTCTGCCGCGACATCACTTGTTCCGGCTGAGTCAGGTCGGCCCGGACGGCGGCCACCCCGTCTGGCCCGGTCAGCAGGGACTGGGCATGCAGCACGACGATCGGGTCGTCGTCGACGTAAAGCACACGCGCGGAGGCGATGACGTGCCGGGCGGTCTCGTGCACCGCGGGATGCGTCGGCAGCCCGGCACCCAGGTCAAGGAACTGGCGGATGCCCCGGCCCGCCGCCCAGGTGACAACCCGGTCGACGAACGCCCGGTTTCCTCGCACCAGGTCAGGCAGCGACGGGTCGAACTCGATCAGCTTGGCCGCCTGAATCCGGTCCGCGGCGAAGTTGTCCTTGCCGCCGAGCAGGGCGTCGTACACGCGCGCCATATTCGGAACGCTGGTGTCGATGTCGCGCGGGCTGACGGCAGGATCATCCTTCGCCTTATCCATGAAGACTCACAATAACGGCATTACCGATAGCGCACCGCGCACCCGGGTTTGCCCTGGGTGGCCCCGGATCACGAGCCCGCGGACCGCAACCGGTAGTCCAGTGCGGTGTGGCGTCGCCCGGCGCCCTTGGTGCGGACAGCGACGGCCAGCGCCCGCCGGGAGCCGACGAGGACGACCAGCTTCTTCGCCCTGGTCACTCCGGTGTAGAGCAGGTTGCGCTGCAGCATCATCCACGAGCCCATGGTGAGGGGCAGGACCACGGCGGGGTACTCGCTGCCCTGGGAGCGGTGGATGGTGACCGCGTAGGCGTGGGTCAGTTCGTCCAGCTCGTCGAACCCGTAGTCCACCGATTCGTCCTCGTCGGTGCGGACGGTCAGCGTGTGATCTTCCTGCGACATGCCGGTGACCACGCCGACGGTGCCGTTGAAAACGCCCGACGCGCCCTTCTCGTAGTTGTTGCG
>Ga0335075_10001523_pt1 | contig 38077 bp, 32 predicted proteins | sample Lox_Sample_24_FD_206723 | JGI IMG/M metagenome (GOLD analysis project Ga0335075, IMG submission 206723) | Soil microbial communities from Loxahatchee National Wildlife Refuge, Florida, United States - Lox_Sample_2.4 | ecosystem: Environmental > Terrestrial > Soil > Wetlands | place: USA... | reverse complement strand
TTAGGGAGCATTCGTTGGCGTCAGGAGCGGAGTTCGTTTTGCTGCATGAATTGAAAGTGGTGGCCGTGGCCAAACGCGGGTTTGTGGATGTGCAGGAAGGCGAAGTGCTCTAGTCGGACGAGTCCCCCGATCCAGCCTGCCCAAACGGGAAAGTCAAAAAAAGAAGCGGTTGAAATCGCGCAGCCATGGTGCAGCAGGGCCAGTGGCGTCTGGCGGTACCAGGACCAGCTTATATAGTGACAAGAGCTCGTATATTACGGAGGACAGGTCGGTTACGCCTCAACACGCTGAGATTGGCTGATTTGGCAGAGTCCTTGCCTTATATGGTGGCGTATGAAGCAGGAACGGCCAACAAGGCAAGGAGATACGAAAATGCGAACACTAAAATACGCGGCAGTCCTCGGGCTCGTGATTGCGCTAGCGGGAGCGATGGCGAGTACAGCAAAGGCGCAAGTGGGCGTTGGAGTCGCGATTGGAGTGGGCGCGCCTGCGTACGTTGGCCCGGCGCCGGTGTGCGCCTATGGCTACTATCCGTACGCTCCGTACGCGTGCGCGCCGTATGGCTACTACGGACCTGAGTGGTTCGCGAGTGGCATATTCATCGGCGCGGGTCCGTGGTTCCACGGGTTCTATGGCCCAGCGTTCTACGGGCACCCGGTGTTCTACGACCGGGCGTGGGTCGACTTCCACAATAACGGCTGGAGGTACTACCGCGGAGGCGCCCAGTGGCGCGGTTTCCGGGGCGGCCCGGCGTTTCATGGCAACGCGGTGGTTCGTGGCGGAGCCGGGTTCCGCAGCTTTGGTCCACGCGGTGACGTCCACGCAGGGGCAGCGTTTCGTGGGAATGCCAGGGTCGCGCCTCGGGGCAATGCGTTTCGAGGCGGCGCGGCAGTCCACGCCGGAGGCGGGTTCCACGGCGGAGGCAACCGTGGATTCCACGGCGGAGGCGGTCACGGTGGACGTAGGTAAGAGCTAAGAGCAGAGCGTAGATTGTGTGGAGACGGCCGGCAGCGGATGCTGCCGGCCGTTTTGTTTTGGGATCGCAGCTTCAGGGGTTGAAACCCCTGAAGGGGAAGAGCCGTTATGTCGGAGCTGAAGCTCCGACCCCCTAAAAGGCTGAGCCCAGCGAGGCTTCGATCCCGCATAGTCCTTTGTAAGCTGGCTGGCCGGCAGCGGCAAGAAATACGGAAGCAAAGACGCCGGCGAGACGCCGGCGCTACTGAACGCTAGCTGGAGTGGCGGAAGAGGATAACGTCGCCTTCCTGGACGACGTAGTCTTTGCCTTCGAGGCGGACCTGAGCGCGCTCGCGTGCGGCGGCAAAGCTGCCGACGGAGAGCAGGTCTCTCCAATTTACGACTTCGGCTTTGATGAAGCCGCGTTCGATGTCGCTATGAATAGCGCCGGCTGCTTCGGGAGCCGTGGCGCCGCGGCGAATGGTCCAAGCGCGGACTTCGGGCTCGCCGCAGGTGAGGAAAGAAATCAGGCCGAGGAGACGGTAGGTGGCCTGGATGAGGCGATCGCGTCCCGATTCGGCGAGGCCGTAAGCGCGCATGATTTCGGCGACCTCGGCGTCGGGAAGTTCGGAAAGTTCCGCTTCAATCTTGCCGCAAAACGGGACGATCGCGGTTTGCGGCTTGGCGGCAAGTTTTTCGAGATGGTGCTTTTCGACGGCACGATCCGCTTCGGCCGCTTCTTCGTCGCCGAGATTCAAGACATAAAGCATCGGCTTCTGAGAGAGAAATTTGAAGCCGTGGAGCATTTTGCGCTCTTCCGGCTTGAAATCGAGTTCGCGAAGCGACTGTTCGGATTCGAGAGCCTGGCGGCAACGAGCAAGCAACTGCAATTCGGCTTCGAGCAGCGGGTCTTTTTTCTTCTTGAGGTCCTTCTCGACACGCTCGATTCGTTTTGTGGCCTGTTCGAGATCGTTGAGCATCAGCTCGATTTCGACACTCTCGATGTCGCGCATGGCGTCGAGTTTTTCGCCCTCGTAGGGGACGGCGGGATCTTCGAAGAGGCGGACGACGAGAGCGAGGGCGTCGGCTTCGCGCAGAGGGACGAGAGATGCGGCGTTCTTCTCGCGATCTTTCTGGAGGCCGCCGATATCGACGTACTCGATGGTCGCGTAGGTGATCTTCTTGGGTTTAAAGACTTCGGCGAGCTTCACGAGGCGACCATCAGGCACGCGGGCGATTCCGAGGTGTGCCTGATTCGGCGCGGAACGGGCGTCGACACGCGCACGGGTCAAGATGCGGAACAGGCTAGTTTTTCCAACCAACGGCAGACCAATGATTCCAGTTTGCATGAGCTTGGGATGGTAGCATTTCGACGGCGTGGCAGTGTTTTAGAATCTTTCCATTTCGCAGCCTCCATTGGCTCTCCAATTAGCGTTTGCGACCGGCGTAACATGGGCACCCTTGCTGCGAACCGTAAAGACGGCTCCGTAAGGTATTATGGGCGTTGCGGTTTCCATCGCGGCAGGTATTAGAGACGAGAGGATGGGAATATGAAGCGCTCGCTATGGATTGCTGTGATCGTTGCGTTTTTGGTCGGGATCGGTCTGTTTTCGCCGGGGGCGGTTCGAGATGCGGGAGCGCAGGATTGGGCGGCGGCTAAGCTGGAGAAGTCGCCACGGCATCGAGAGTGGGTGAAGGTGCGGCACGGGAATCGCGTGGTGGACACTTTCGTGGTGTACCCGGAGGCAAAGGACAAGCGGCCGGTGGTGCTGGTGATTCACGAGATTTTCGGGCTGACGGATTGGGCGCAGCTCGTGGCGGATGAGATTGCCGAACAGGGCTATATCGCGGTTGAACCGGATTTGCTGTCGGGAATGGGGCCGAAGGGAGGACGCACGACATCGTTTACGCAGCAACAGGCGATCGAGGCAATCAGCGGGCTGAATCCGGAGCAGATCACGGCCGATCTGAATGCCGCAGCGAATTATGCGCTGAAGTTGCCGGCCTCGAACGGCAAGCTGTTTGTTGTGGGCTTCTGCTGGGGCGGAGGGCAAAGCTTCCGATTCGCGACGAACCGTCGCGGGCTGAAAGCGGCGTTCGTGTTCTACGGCACGCCGCCGCCGGCTGACGCGATGAAGCGCATTACCGCTCCGGTGTACGGATTCTATGGTGGGAACGACGAGCGCGTGAGCGCAACAATTCCCGATACGAAGAAAGAAATGAAGGCCTTGGGCAAGACGTACGAATCGGTGATCTATCAGGGCGCGGGGCATGGGTTCATGCGCGCCGGCGAAGCGCCCGACGCGACTCCGGGGAACGCAGCGGCAAGAAAACAGGCATGGGTGAGATGGAAAGTGTTGTTGGAAGAACACGACGAATAAGAGCTAGGCGAGAGGCGATACGTACCGAAGCAAAAAGCTGAAGCGTATAATGGAACCAAACGATCTGGAGTAGCCGCATGACATTCGAGGAAAAAGTGCTGGAACAATTGCGCGAATTGCCTCCTGAAAAGCAGAAGGAGGTGTTGGATTTTGTAGACTCATTGAAAGACAAGGACGGAAAGAAGCCGCTCCGCAGCTTGCTTGGGTTGTGGGCAGATCTGAACTTCCACGTCACCGAAGAGGACATTGCGGAAGCTCGCCGGGAAATGTGGGGTAACTTTCCTCGCGATATCGAGCTATGAGCGCGGTTCTCGACACCCACACTGTCCTGTGGTACCTCGAGAACTCCAAAGAACTTTCAACATTCGCACGCTCAACAATCGAAAGTGCCGTGGGGAACGGGAAGCCGGTGCACGTGTCTGTTATTTCTGTGATTGAGGCTGTCTACTTGGCGGAGCGAAGCAGGATTCCTTCGACTGCGTTGCTGCGGCTTCGCCAGGTGCTCGTGGATTCGAGGGTCGGGCTCACAATCGTAGATGTGGACACCCCCGTGGCGGATCCCTCGCAAGGATTCCGCGTGCCATCGTGCCCGATATGCCCGATCGGATCATCGCGGCAACCGCGCTCCACCTTGGGCTTCCGGTGATCACCCGCGACCGGCGGCTCCAGTCTGCCGGAATAAAGACAATCTGGTAGCGACATTGCCACAATTGTGGTGGAGCGGAAACGGTAATTCTATGAATGCGAGTGAATCAAAATTGCTGCTGCCGTTCGACCATGTGGAGGCGCACGCATTTTTGGCGCGCGCGGACGAGCGCCTAAAAGCGCTGATCGAACGGGTCGGCGCGTTCCAATTCAAGCTGGACGAATGCGACAGCGTGTACGAGTCACTGCTGGAAGCAATCGTCTACCAAAGTATTTCCGGAAAAGCTGCGGCGACGATTTTCGAGCGTGTCAGGGCGCTCGGGTCGAACGGCTGTCCGAAACCGGAGGAAATCCTGCGCACGCGAACGCAGATGCTACGCAAGGCTGGTCTTTCGAAGGCGAAGATCCTGGCGGCGAAGGATCTGGCGAAAAAGACGATCGACGGGATTGTGCCGACGCTGGCGGAAGCGGAGAAGATGTCGAACGAGGAACTGATTACGCGGCTGATTTCGGTGCGCGGCATCGGAGCGTGGACGGTCGAAATGTTTTTGATTTTCCGGCTCGGCAGGCCGGACGTTCTGCCAATTCACGATTATGGCGTGCAGAAGGGGTACGCGCTAACGTATGGGAAGCGACGTATTCCGAAACCGAAGGAACTGCTGAAATTCGGCGAGCGGTGGCGTCCGTACCGCACGGTCGCGAGCTGGTATATGTGGCGGGCCGTGCAACTCGCAGGCAAAGACGGACGGAAGTTGACGAAGACCACAGGAAAACGAGCACATAGAAAGCCGGGAGAGGCGGCAAGAAGTTAGAAACAAACATTTGTTAGCCAGCGGTTAGCCACCAAGGCTAAAGCCGATTCGAAATCGGAGCGTCCGTTTCGCACAATGCGCGCTGCTCCCCCGCATGCCCTTCGTCCCTCAGGGTAAAAATGCCGGGGCTCCCACCGGAAGACCAACGACTCAATGACGATCCTGCGTCATCTAAATGTGCGATGAGTGAGACACGACCAACAGATATTTTGGTGATTGGGAGCGGGCTCGCGGCCCTTGCTGCCGCATGGGACGCGGCGAAACGTAGCCTGGACGTGACGGTGCTGACGAGCGCGTCGCGAGCGGAGGAGAGCAACACCTACCAAGCGCAGGGCGGGATTATCTATCGCGCTCGGGAGGGCGTCGCCGATCCACTTGTCGCCGACATTTTGGCCGTGGGGGCGGGACTTAGTTCGCCGGAAGCTGCGTCGCTGCTGGCGCACGAAGGCCCGAAATTGGTGAAAGAAATTCTGATCGACGAGCTGCACGTCACCTTCGATCGACCACGCGACCATCCAGGCGAACTTGATCTCACATCGGAAGCGGGCCATTCGGTGCCGCGGATCATCCACTATCGCGATCAGACGGGAATGGCGATCGAGCGGGCATTCTTCGCTGCGGTGGAGAAACATCCGAAAATTAAGATTGTTTCGAATGCGACAGCCGTAGACTTGCTGACCGTTTCACACCATTCGCTGGAGCCTACGGACGTTTACCGGCCGCTCGAATGCGTGGGAGCGTATGCGCTCGATAAGGTCAGCGGCAAGGTCTCGCCGATCTTGGCGAAGGAGACGATTCTCGCGACGGGCGGACTGGGCAGCGTCTTTCTGCATTCGACGAATCCGCCGGGAGCGCGCGGCGATGGAATCGCAATGGCTGCGCGAGCGGGCGCACGTTGCATCAACTTAGAGTACGTACAGTTTCATCCGACGGCGCTGCTCGCGCCCGACCGGCGATTTCTGATTTCGGAGACCGTGCGGGGCGAAGGCGGGCGGCTGGTGGACCGTCAGGGAAGGGAGTTCATGAAGAAATTTCATCTCGCGGGATCGCTCGCCCCGCGGGACATCGCCGCGCGCGCGATTTATCAGACGATGCTCGAGTCGGGCGAGCCGTGCGTGTATCTGGACATTACACACAAGCCCGGCGACTGGATTAGGGAGCGTTTTCCGGGGATCTATTCCGTTTGCCTGGAGAACGGAATCGATATGACGAGGCAGCCGATTCCGGTGGTGCCGGCGGCTCACTACAGTTGCGGAGGCGTCGCGACGGACGAGTGGGGACGCACGACAGTCGATCGGCTGAGGGCTGTCGGTGAGGTAGCTTGCACGGGCCTACATGGAGCAAATCGGCTGGCGAGCACTTCTCTGCTGGAGTGTCTCGTGTGGGGGACGCGCGCGGGTGCCGACGCTGCGCGGCGGATTGGCGAAGGCGATTCTTTTTATTTTCCGGAAATTGCACCATGGCGATACGAGCACGAACCGGTCGATCCGGCGCTGATCGCGCAGGATTGGCTGACGATCCGGCACACGATGTGGAATTACGTTGGACTAATTCGCAGCGACCGGCGCATGAGTCGCGCGTCCCGGATTCTGCGCGAGCTGGATATTGAAATTGCGCGCTTCTACCGGAACAGCGAGATCAGCGACGCGATCGTCGGATTGCGGAATGGGATACTGACAGCGCTGCTGATTCTGGAAGCGGCTCAGCAAGAGCGACAAAGCCGAGGATGCCACTTCCGGATCGATTGACGAGGTAGTTGAAATCCACCGCAGAGACCTGCCCCGGCAAGCGGCCGCTGAGACAGCAGAGCCAAAGGCAGGACCACAAAGGACACTGAGAAAGCATGGAGGCCGCGGGGAATTCAGTTCCAGCAGTCGCACCGGCGGCGGGCTACGTGGTGCGGCGAGCGGTGAGGAACAGTGCGGCGATGCCAAGGAGCAGCGTCGCGCCTTCCAAGCCGACGGAGGCGCGATGCAGGCGATCAAACTGAATGCGCAGGGGATTTTCTGTTGGCGTCGCCTGAATTGAGACCATCTGGGCTCGCAGCGCGTTCATTCGCGGGCGCACGCCAAATTCGGAGACGAGCGTCAATGCCAGCATGACGAGCACCAAGATTGCGGCTGGCGCGGCCATCCATTTCGCTGATTTAGCGAGCCCGAATCCCGCAACGATGTAGACGATTGCCGCAGCGATCCCGATGTAGTGCAGGCGCGTGAGCGAATAACCGACTACGCTGCCGGCCTGGTCGAGATTCGACAGAATTCCAAATACGCCGGGCGCTTCCACAAAACTGAGGAAAACGATTGCGCCGATCCATGTGCCGAGCGCGAGGAATTGAAGAAAACGAAGGAAATTATTCACGACGGAAGGCTAACACAAGTTCAGATTGGGTCCGAGGCAATCAGGAAAATGTGCTAAGGCCGAGGTGGGCGTCGCGTGAAGTATCGATACGCGAGCGCAAACCCGAGTGCAAAAGTGGCGAACGCAACAGAGTCTATAGTGCCGTAATTGTTGCGGACAAGGCTGACAACATCAACGCCGACCTCTTGGTGGGGGTGTGATCTGGCGGCGCTAACCATTACGAAAACAAAGTAGCCCGACATCCATAGGAAGAGCGTCGCGATTACCGCTGCGATTCCGCAGCAGACACTCCGTAAAATCACGACCGGCAGCCGCGCGTTCAACAGGATGTGATTGCTCTAGAAAGCCTTGCGATGGGAACGCAGGCGAATTGTACCGCACGTTCGCGGGTGTTGATATTCTGTCAGCAATCGGCTTCTTTTTCCGACCGAAACAAACGCGGGCCATTTATCCTGAAATTTCCAACCGGAGGCGATCGATGCGATACGTGCGACCTTCCCATATTGGGGCCCCCGCGCTCGAGTGTCTGAAGTGCGCAATGCTGATCATTTTGGTTTCTTTCGCCGGCCAGGCATGCTCTGCACAAATGGCGCAGAGCAGCACCGCGCCTAATGCCGCAGCTTTCCAGGACCTGAGTAAGAATCCGGCTCTGGTTGCAGAATTCGGGAAACTGGCGGGCAGGCTACAGCACGAAGTGACAATGCCTTCACCACGCGAGCAGAGTGCCGTATTGCCCATGCTGCCCGAAGGGACGAAGTTCTACGTCGCGCTGCCGAATTACGGCGAGACGGCGCATGAGTCGCTCGAAATTTTCAAGCAGGAGTTACAGGCGAGCGCCGAGTTGCGCGAATGGTGGCAGAAGGTTGAACCGGGGTCACAAGGAACGAAAGTAGAAGATTCGATTGAGAAGTTCGCTCAACTGTCGCAGTACATAGGCGACGAAATCGCAATTTCAGGCGCGACGGGCGGCCATCAGCCCAAAGTGCTGGTTGTTGCTCAAGTTCGTAAACCCGGATTCAAGGACGCTCTCCAGCAGATGCTGAACGAACTACCCGCGGGGTCAAGCTCCGGCTTGCGAATCCTCGATCCCCAGCAACTCGCTGCTGCAGAGAATGTTCCGTCGAAGCATGAATTCCTCGTGCTGGTGCGTCCCGACTGGGTAGTCGCTTCATCCGATTTGGAGACGCTGCGCAGCTTCAATGCGCATTTAGACAGCGGCGAACGCAATTTTGTTTCCACGGCGTTCGGGGGGCGGGTAGCAGAAGAGTACAAAGATGGTGCGACGATCGTGGGCGGCGCGGACATCCACACGATTCTCGGCCAGCTCCCGCAGGGCACGCCGCAAGCACGGTCGGTGTTCCAGAACAGCGGCTTCGCCGACATGAATTACCTGGTCTGGAAACAGAAGCGCGCGAATGGAGTTTCCTTTGGCGAAGGCGAACTGGGCTTTACGGGTCCGCGACACGGTATTGCGTCGTGGCTGGACGCGCCTGGTCCGATGGGCGGACTGAATTTTGCTTCGCCAAATGCCATTATGGTCGGCAGCATGCGACTGAAGAACCCCGCTGAGATGTTTGACGACGTTTGGGGAATCGTGTCAGAAACAAACCCGAACGCACGCAATGGTGTTTCAGCATTCGAGCAGATGCTAGGCGTGAATCTTCGAGACGACCTGCTTGGCAAGTTGAGCGGCGAGCTCACACTCGAACTTGACGGGGTCACGCCAAAGCCCGTGTGGAGAGCGATCTTCGGCGTGAAGGACCCGGACGGATTGCAACAAACGCTGACCAAGCTGTTCACGGCAACACACATCGTGGCGGGCCAGGCTGAAGAAGGCGGAATCACGTATTACACGGTGGCGGTTCCGTCCGGAAGGACGGCGACGGAAATTACATACGCGTATGCGCCCGGATACTTGATTCTCTCTTCGAGTCACGGTGCCGTGCGGAACGCGATTGATTTGCATCGCAGCGGCGGTTCGCTGGGAAAATCGGCGAAATTCCTGGCAGCTTTGCCGCCGGGCCACCCGACCCGGGCGTCGGCTCTGATTTACCAAGATCCAGTCGCGACGGCAACGCTGCAGATGCAGCGGTTAGCGCCGGAAATGAGCGGTTCCCTGCTGCGATTGCTCGGCCAGGGCAAGCCGAACGTGGCCGTCGTGTACGCCGGGGAAACGGCGATCCGGAGCACCAGCACGAGTGCCGGTCTGGACGCCGCGGGGGGGTTGATCGTAGCGGCGGTCGCAATTCCGAACCTGCTGCGGTCAAAAATGGCTGCGAATGACGCCTCCGCGGTAACAACGGTGCGTTCCGTGGCGACAGCGGAAATGACATACGCTTCGACATATCCGTACAGAGGGTTCGCGCCCGATCTTGCGACTCTCGGCCGAAATCCAAACGGGCCGAGCTACACGGCAGACCATGCGGCACTGCTGGACGCGACTATCGTAAATCCAACCTGCGCCGAGGATGGGTGGTGCACGAAGGCGGGATTCCGGTTCACGATCGCAGCCACGTGCAGCGGACAAAACTGCACCGATTTCACCGTGGTCGGCACCCCTGTCGCAGCCAGTACCGGCTCAAGAAGCTTCTGCGCAAGCGCGGATGGCGTGATTCATGTGAAGGCCAGCGGCATGGTAACAGCGCCAGTCAGCACTTCAGAGTGCCGCGCCTGGCCGCCGATCCAGTAGGCTCGAAGCGGAAAAACTGGACCGTTCCTTTTGACGGCACCCCTAATGCTTGCCACCCGTTTGGGCACACGTCCGCGAAAGGGCGAATGAACGCCCGTGCCGAAAATGGCAGAATGGATGTGGGGCATGGTGGGCGACCAAGGACTTGAACCTTGGACCTCTCCCGTGTGAGGGGAACGCTCTAACCAACTGAGCTAGTCGCCCGATGAAACCTAAGCATTCGAATCGAAGGACTGCCAAAGTGGCGAAGGATAAAATCGCAGCGGCTAAAGCCGCCGTGATTTGGACCTGTTGACGGTACGACTAAAGCCCGCCTGCGGCAGGCAGGTCGTACCGAGTCACGAAACCACCCTTTGCAGAACTTCGAGTCGGTGACACACGCGCGGAAGCGCCCGCGACACAAGCGTTTTGTAGCAGAAGGAACGACGAATTGCAAACGATGAACCTTATGGCAGGCGTGCCGTCGAACGCGCCCGCAAACGCGAAAGGCGCAAATTCGAAGCTGGCCGAACTGCGGAAATCGATCGCGCGAATCGTCAAAGGCAAGGACGATGTGATTCACCTTGCGCTGACGGCATTGCTCGCGCGCGGTCACCTGCTGATCGAAGATGTGCCCGGGGTGGGCAAGACGACCCTTGCGCAAGCGCTGGCGCGGTCGTTTCAGTGCTCGTTCCAGCGGATTCAGTTCACTTCGGACATGTTGCCGAGCGACGTCATCGGGGTGAGCGTTTACAATCCAGCGGCCCAGCAGTTCGAATTCAAGCCGGGGCCGATTTTCGCCAATGTAGTCGTCGCGGATGAAATCAATCGGACGACGCCCAAGACGCAGTCCGCGTTGCTCGAGGCGATGAATGAGTCGCAGATCACGGTGGACAACCGCACGCATGCGTTGCCGCGGCCGTTTCTCGTGCTGGCGACGCAGAATCCGATCGAGCATCACGGCACCTATCCACTGCCGGAATCGCAGCTCGACCGTTTTCTGATGCGCATCCGCATGGGCTATCCCTCACGGGAGAGCGAGAAGGAAATCATCCGAAACGGATCGGGGCATGCGCCGGCTGAAAAAGCCGTTCCGCTGATGGATGCGACCGACGTGGTCGGGATGCAGGAGGCCGCCGGCAAGGTGAGAGTCGAGGAAAGCCTGCTCGATTACGCACTCGAAATCATCGACCGCACGCGAGGGACGGAGCAACTGACGCTCGGCGTAAGCCCGCGGGGAGCGGTAATGCTGCATCGCGCGGCGCAGGCGCGTGCCTTCCTTGAGGGCCGCGATTATTGCCTGCCGGACGACTTCAAGTGCTTGATCGTCCCCGTTTTCGCACATCGCGTGGTGGTCAGTTCAAGGTACGTCTCGACGCAGAAAAAATCCGAACAGGCAGAGGCAATCCTGCGAGAGATTGTCGAAAGCACGCGCGTGCCAATTTAGGGCGCACCGCGGCAGACCGTACGCGTCAAAGACCTACCACAGAGGACCTGCCCCCGAGGCAGGCAGGCGCGAAGGAAAACCGCAGAACACGAAGAGCAGCGCGTCCTGCGCAATGAAATGGCAACCCAATCTTTCATCACGCGTCTGTGGCATCGCCGGGACCGCAGCCGTCCGCGTGACGTCTCGGACCAACGGGCGGTATCGGGCTGGCGAACTTTCGGAATCGCCATGGCGGTGCTGTCGTTTGCGCTGATCGTGGCACTTTTTTCCGCCGCTGTCGCGCAACAAGGACGTTTTCGGCTCGCCGCCATTTCAACTGCCGTTGCGCTCGGACTCGCCAGCTGGGTCGCGGTCACGATCGTTCCGGCGCTCGCACGGCGCACGAGCCTGCGCTGGCTCGTGTATCAAGTGAATTACCGACTGACGCGCGAAGGCATCATCTATCTCGCGGCCGTGGGAATCCTGGTTCTCGCGGCAGTGAATACGGGCAACAATCTGCTGTTTATGCTCCTGGCGTGCGCATTGGCTGGGATTCTGATTTCGGGAGTTCTGTCACGCGCCGTGCTGACGGGCATCGATCTGAAATTCGACCTGCCTGAGCACATTTTCGCGGAGCGGCCTGTCCTCGCGGAAGTCGAGCTTCGCAACGAGAAGCAGATCTGGCCCTCGATTTCACTCCGCGTTGAAGGGGATGGCAGGAAGAATTCGGAGCAAGTCCTCACTGAGCCAGTGTTCTTCCCTTATATTCCCCGCCTCGCGTCCGTGCAGCAGAAAGTCGAGCTGAATTTCGCGCATCGCGGCGTGTATCGCCAGGACGCCTTCGCGATCCGCACGCGTTTTCCGTTCGGTTTTTTCGAGAAATCGCGGCACGTCGATTCGGATCTGGAGATTCTGGCGTACCCGCGAGTTGAGCCGGCCGACCAATTCTATGAAGTACTGCCGCTGCTGAGCGGCGAGATGGCCAGCCACTTTCGGGGGCGCGGCCATGAACTTCATTCGCTGCGAGATTATCAACCGACAGATAGCGCGCGTTTCGTGGATTGGAAGACGACCGCGAAGCGGAGCCAGTTGATGGTACGGGAATTCGCGCGCGAGGACGAACGGCGCGTGATGATCGTCCTTGACCCGTTCATCGGAAGCGGTGCGAACGACGCGCCGGGTGACGAGCAAGCGCGCCTCGGGGAACGATTCGAGCGGGCCGTATCACTCGCTGCGTCGATTGCCTGGCACTTCTATGAAATTGGATCGGTGATCCAGTTCCGGACGGATCGGTTCTTGACGCGGATGGCGCCCGCCGCCGAAATCATCTACGACGCACTGAGCGAACTTGCGCGTGTTCAGACTGATATTTCAGCGACCGGCGGGACGTTCCTTGACGATTTGACTCGCGAGCACGAGATTTTCAAGATCATCCTAACGCGGCGGCCGCAGCATTCGATTCCAACGGCGCTTTGGTCGTCGTCGTATATCGTGTTCATCGATTCACTGTAAGCTCCCCATCGTTAATTCGCGTCAAAGCGTGTAGGTCTACCTGATCGCGGCGATATGCGACAATACGGCCCGCAAATGCGGCGAACATCTCATTTCGGATCTCGGTCGCTGCTAGCATTTCGGAAACAACTGCTCGGATGGTACCGCGAGCACCGGCGCGACTTGCCGTGGCGCGCGAGATCGGGGCAACGGAGCCGGTCACCACAGAAAGCACGTCTCGATCCGTATCGCGTTTGGATTGCGGAAATCATGCTGCAGCAGACGCGTATCGCGGCGGTGCTTCCCTACTACGAGCGATTTCTGGCACGATTTCCTGACGTGGAGTCACTCGCAAGAGCGCGTGAAGCCGACGTGCTGAAACTCTGGTCCGGGCTGGGCTACTACAGCCGAGCGAGGAATCTACATCGTGCGGCAAAAGAGGTTGTGGTGCGTCATGGCAGTCAGTTTCCGCGCGAACTCGAGGCGGTGCTCGCGCTTCCTGGGATTGGATCCTATACCGCAGCCGCCATACTGAGCATTGCGTATGACATACCTCTCGCCGTGCTCGACGGCAACGTGGCACGCGTTCTAGCGCGGCTCTTTGCGATCCGGGGCGACTTGCGCGCCGACGGCCGCTGGCAACAGCTCGGCGAGGCGGCACAGAGTTTGCTCGCCAAGAACGCTGCCGGCGACTGGAACCAAGGCCTGATGGAGCTTGGAGAAACGATCTGCACGCCGCGGTCACCGCAGTGCGGCAGATGCCCCATCGCCCGTTGGTGCCGCGCAAACGCGCTCGGATTGACGGAACGGATTCCCGTGCCGCGGCGCAAACGTGCTGTCGTCCGCATGGAAATTGCGGCTGCGGTTCTGCTCGATCCACGCGGGCGAACGTTACTCGTCCGCGATCCGGGCGCGCATGATGACGTGCTTTTCTCGCGCATGTGGCAGTTCCCCGCTGTTGCTGTTGCGAGTGACGCAGAGGCTGAACTCGCGGCGCATGTTCGAGCGACAACGGGCGTGGACTGCACAAATGGCACGCGGCTGCAACGCCTCGAAACTGCGCGCCACGGCGTAACGTTTCGCGACATCACCCTTCTGCCGTTTCTGGCACACGTGGCAGCGCTTCCCTGCTTGCCTCGCTCGCGAATCGTTGCCTTGGGCAGTATCGCGCAGCTTCAAATCTCGAGCGCCACGCGCAAAATCGCCGCAGCGGCAACAAGCGCGGCATCCGAAATCCGTTCTACATAAGAGGTATCGAGGTCACAAAGCTATTGGTGCGCGGGTGTTACGGAAGTGGACGGAACACTGCCACGTTCCATCCTTGGCGTGCGGGGCAAAAGAGCGACACGAAAGTCGGCGATGTCTTCATCCAGAATACTGGAGTAAATAACGAACATTCCCACGATGCCATCAATGGCGACCTGCATCCCCAGATTAAGAAATGGCGCCATGCCGCGTGGTAGCAGTGCACCGGACAGCCCGATGATCCACGCCAGTGGAATGGAGGCGACAACCGTAGCGATGATCCTGTAAACGACGGCTCGCCACGAAAATGTCCACCAGATTCGCACAGTACGGCGCATCGTTGGCGGAAGACGTACCGCGCTCTCTGCGCCATGATCTGACAGCAGTCCAATGCGAAACGTGCGGAATTTCTTCCGCAGAATGCGCGCCATCGAAAATAACGCGGCGAAGTAATAGAAAATTACGAAGTCGAACTTGGAACCCCAGACCACGGGCGCGATGAGACGGTCGGGAATGACGCCGATCTGCAGGAAAAGCCGCATCGCTGAATTAAAGGCGATGGCGAGCACAACGGCTGCAAGGGCGGTCGGCCAATAGAACGCCCACCAGATGCGCAGCCCGTGTCCTAGATTTGGCTGGACGTAGCTAGTGAGCACCACCGCAGGGGCAGCGTTTCGCGGCGAGTCGAACATGGAGGGAGGACGGGACATAAATTGCGGGGATTCTGCCTTACTCGCGCATGCCGAGTCAATCCATTGGCGGTACGCCTTCAGTCACGCGCGGGACGGCCGCAGCGTTCCATTTGTGGGGAACAATTCGCGCATGGCCTGCCATTCGGGCGCGTAGGCCAGTACCAGGCTTTCGGCAAACTAAAGTCCTATTTGAGCAAGGTACGACGGGCCAAACGAAAACCCACGAACGTCCCATTCGCCGCACGCGGCGCACAGCTGCACTATGACGTTTCGCGGCCAGCAAGTTCCCGCGTCGGGCCGCAATTGGAGGCGTGATGAGCTGTCCGGAATGCGGTTGGCCTGGAGCCGGGAAAATGCCGGCTGGAGTCTGCGTTGTGAAAGAGAACGGGAAGAAAGTGCTCGTCGGCCAGTTGAGCTATTTCAGCACGAATGCGCCGCTGTGTTCAGTGTGCGAAGACATGAAATGGGCTCTTGAAGACAAGGCGTGGTTCATCGAGGCGCACGAAGATTATTTGTACCAGATCCAGGTGAAAAAACAGCTGCTCGGGCAGTCGTAGCCTGAGCAGGGCATCAGTTGACGCGAGACGCGCGAGCATCTTTTTGCGCTGCGTTTGACGACATCGAGCCAGACCCGGCGCTTGTGTTGGTTAGTTTGGCCGTGTGCACTTGCGGAAAACGCCGGCCGAGCCAGGCGGTAACCTCCGCCGGGTGATAATCGAACGGGCCCATCCCACCGCGATAAACGATCTTCCCTGATTCATCGATGACGAAAAGACGTTCGGGCCAACCGCCGTAGAGGTGGTCGGCGTAATCGCTCATTGCGTCGATACCAATAGGAATCGGAAAACTGAAGCGCTTTACGAAGTCATTTGCGATGGCGATGCGCTGCGTCAGCGTTTTCGGCTGGGGATAGCAAACATTCTGAGTGAGGTTCGTCTTCATCTCCCATTCGTCGAGGGGATGCGCTTCGCGAATGTAGACGGCGAGGAAATCGGCCCGGTCTTTGTATTGGTTGTACATCTTCGTCAGATCACCGATCTGGCGGCGGAAGGGTGGTCAAGTATAGCTGCCGAAAATCAAGATGAGGGGGCGCGAGCCAATGTGGTCTCGGATGCGGAAGGTGGAATGGCCGTCGAGCGAATAGAGCGTCGCGTCGGGCGCCGCGTCGCCGATATGCAGTTTGGTGTCGTGCCATTGCGGGCGCGCGTAGCGGAGGAAGCCGTACAAGTCCTTCGGGCCGCCCATGAAATAGCAGCCCACACCAAAGGCGATCGCGAAGATCGCGAGCAGAGCAATTCCCGTCCATTTGAGCACGCGGCGCATTTCGTTTTGCGGATGCAAGGATAGACCGGGACGCGAGGACGATCAACAGGTTCGTGGTGGTGAGATTAGGGCGCGCGGCTTTCGCTGCGTTCAACCGTGGCGGTGCGTACTAGAACTGTGACAAAAGCGAACATACGGCGAAAGGGGAATCTTCCACCTGTGGCGGTTAGAAAATGTTTTCTCCTTTGTTTGTAGTGAGATGCGCCGAGTTTTAATTTTGGGTGTGGTGCGATTAGATTTTTCTTCGCCCCTTTCGCTTTAGTTTCGCGAAGCGCACCGACGTTCGGTCTCATATCGCGAGCTCCGGCACAACTACATACAGCGCAAGCACAAAAATCCCGGCTACCCTCGTTAGCAAAGGCTTATTGGATCGTGACGGGCACAACGAGCTCGTGCGTATCGGTGCCCGTGGTCCCATATATCGTCAGACTTGTGTTCCCAGTGAATACGATGTTCAAAGCTCCGCTTTGTGATCCCAGATTGTTCGCATCGCCATTGTACTGGGCCGTGTAAGCACAGGTGCCGGGCGCGCCAGTTAGCTGTACTTGGGCTGTTCCATTGGCGAGACTCGCGTTGACAGAGTTACAGTAGGCCGTCGTAGTGTTGAAAGTAACGATTCCCGTCGGTGACGCGCCGGTCACGGTGGCTGTAAGCGTCAAACCAGAACTGGCGGGCGTCTTCGTAGCCGAAGCGGACAAGCTAGTCGTTGTTGCCGCAGGTTGCTTTTGACCACCGCCGCCCGCTGCCCCTCCTCCTCCGCAGCCCACTGCCAAGCTCACTGCACAGATTGAGGCGAGGGCTACAACCGCCTGTAGACGCAAACGTCGGCGACCGCGCACACATGCAAGCAGGAACAAGGCGCTGAGACCGGAGAAAACACCGAGAACCCGCCAGATGTTCCCTCCGGAATCGACGGGAGTGAAACGCATGCGAACGGGCGTAGCGAATGCTGTAGTGGTAGACGACGGGCCAGCAATCGCGAGCGAAAAGTTCGCTGTACCGGCCGTGCTGTTGCTAAGAGTCACCGAAGACTGTGAAAAGCCGCACGTCGATCCGGGGATGATTACGGTTAGGCCAGCCATGTTCGTGCTCTCGCAGGCAAGGGCAACCGTACTCGTATAGCTGGTCGTCGGAGTGATCGTAACCGTTCCATTGCCCGTTTGCCCGGCCGTGATTGTAAGTGTTCCAGAATTATTGGAAACGCTGAAGTCGGGAACGGTCACGGTGATGAAAGTGCTGCTATTACTGGCGACATAGTTCGAGTCTCCAGCGTAATTTACCGAAATCGCTCCCGACTGCTGAGGGCTGAAGCTGACGGTCGCCTGCATCATCCAGTTGCCGCTTGAGTCCTGCGAGACGCTGGTGGTGACGGTTCCCTGTACGTTGAACGTCAGGCTTCCAGTTGGTTTCAGTGCTGCGTTACTTGCCGCGTTCGTGGTGTCGAGCGTGGCCGTGACGGTGACGCTTGTATTTTGGCCGTAAATAACGGTATTGGGTGTGGCGGTTACTGAGAGCGTGTCCGCATATGCGGCATTTACGGTTACTGGCGCCGAAATAGAACTGGCATAGTTTGAATCTCCCGAGTAGTGAACCGTGAGCGTGTGCGACCCTGCAGGGGCTGACAGTGAAACCTGGGCCTGCCCATTGAGAGTGACCTGGTCCGCACTAGGATTAGTCGTTCCGTTGGTCGACACATTAGTCGTTGATAACTGAGTGCTCCCATCAAACACAGTAAAAGTGCCGGTGGGCACCGCTCCCGAGCTGGTCGCTTGAGTTTGAGCATAAATTACGATTGGCGCCCCAATTTGAACTGTCGACCCGGGACCGGACGTAATCTCAGTTGTAGTGGCAGCGGGGGTGACGGTGACGGCGTCGGTGGTGGTGCTGGCGTTGTAGCTGTTGTCGCCGCTGTAGCTGGCGCCGAGAGTGTGCGAGCCGCCGGTAAGCTGAACGGCCTGATATTCGGTGTAGCCTTCGGTGTTCAGCGTGAAGGTTCCGGGACCGAGCGCGGAGCTATTGTCGGTGATCGCGACCGAACCGGTCGGGCAAGGATAGGAGGAAGTCTTCGCCGCAAAATTAAAGCAACCGGAGCCGCCGCCGTTCATGACGTCCGATCGCAAGATGTAAGGAGAGCCGTACGCGAAGCTGGTCGCGTTGGAATTGGTGACCGCGCCGGTGGTTGGGTTGAGAGTGACGATTGCGAGAGAGGTTTTGCTCGCTTCGGGATTGACGGTGACGGTGACGGAATTTGAGTTGCTCGCTTCATAATTCGCATCGCCCGGATAATGCGCCTGGACGCTGTAGGACGTGCCTCCGGGCAGAGTGCTTAGGTTCGTCGAAACGCTTCCGGCCGCGCCCAAGGTAAGCGTGCCGAAGTCTGTGCTGGTTCCGTTTTGCTGGGCGAGGAGGGCGACGTTGCCGGTTGGGACTGGGGAGGCGGGGGAGACGGAAACGGAAACCGGCACGGAGCTACCGTGCGTGATATTCACGGCGGTCCCGTTATTCAGGGTCAGTGTAGTTGCGGAGGGTGTGTTGCTGACTGTGTTCCAGTTGTTGACGAGATTCGCGGCATTGACCGAACCGAGGCCGGTTGCCTGGTCGTAGCCAGTTCCAGTGGAGTAGCCGGAAAGAACGCCATAGGCATCGCCGGCGCGCGATGTGGTGCAATTCGAGCTACCGGTGAGGCAAGCCATCGCGTTGGTAGAACCGGCGGGAGTGTCGTAAAGGACGCATGTGCTTGCCGGACTTGCCGAGGACATGCAGGAGGAGCCCGATTTTGCTGCCAGTTTGTAGAAGATGTAGTTCGCATTGCCCTGCGAGGCGCCCATTTTCTGATCCACCAGCGCCATGATTCCAGCAAACGAGGGAGACGAAGCGGAAGTCCCTCCCACGAGAAGAAATTCAGCGCTAGAAAGTGAGGTACTGCACGAACCACTGGTCACCGCGTCGGCTTCGCAGACGATGTAGCCGGCTCCGGAAGGCGATCCCGCCCCAGCTGCGTAGAGCGAGATATCCGGGAGATCGCGTTTACCGTCGCCGGGCACGCCAGAGCCTGTTTGCCAGGAAGGTTTTGCGTACCCGCCAGAACAGCTCGTGGGCGTGTTGCTTGACGGAGTGGTACAGGCACTCTTCCCGCCGGAACCGCCGATGGTCGAAACAAAGTCGATCAAATTTGAGGTGTTGCAGTTCGTTTCTGCATTGCTGGTGAAGCCGAGGCTGGCAAAAATCGGGTTGGTGCAGGTGTTGTTCCAGGCCTCTTCGGGAATGTAGCTAAGGGCCGACTGTTGGGTTGTGGGAGTATTGGTCGCACTCCAATACGTGCTGGGATTCAAGGCGTCGTTGAAGTCGGTGCCACCGACCGCCACATTGTATGGAGTGGAAGCGAAGCCGCTGACTTCGAGACCATATTGCGCGGGCGAAGGCGGAGTCGCGTTGAAGTTGTCGCAGCCCGAGGAGCCGTTGTCGCCTGCGGAGACGAAGACAGTGATGCCCTCTGCGGCCGCCTGCTCCCACAAATTGCTCATAAACTGATTGCCTGCCGAGCCTAGGCCCAACTCGCATTCGCCGTAGCTTTCGCTCATGATGGGCGCCAAGTCGTTGTCGACGATGTACTGCGCAGAAAGGTCGACGCCTGCCGAGGTTTCGGTCGACTGCGAGACAACAAAATCGATCGTTGCGCCCTTGGCTACGGCGCCTGACCACTCGACGTCCAAATCGGCTTCCGTTTCCTCACCGTCGGTCAGAATGCCCGGAGCAGGACCGTTATGGATGACATTCAAGTTCGGCGCAGGCATGCCGAAGAAGCTTCTGAATGCCGCGACGTCCTCGGTGTTGATGTCCGTTTCACCGACGATGGCGATTGTCTCGCCGGTCCCGTCGATGGGTGTGGTCGCGTTCCAAAGTGGATTAACGTTGTAAATCGTTGCAAAGTCAAACGGACCAATCCCGTAGCAGTTGCCGCTGACTCCGCACCCTTCCCCCGATAGCGTAAGCAACGGATTTAAAGGCGTGATCTTGCCCGTCGACTTTGACCGTGAAAACGGGCCATCGAGGTGAATCATCGGCTTCGGCGGAAAATTGTTGAGTGAGACGAACCCTGCCACGACAGGCGCAAGTGCCGAAGGAATTTGCGGGTCCGTGGAATTCGCGGTATAGGTCTGGCCATTGATGGCGTAACTGTGGATCGCAGTGTGGAAGGCGGCTTGGACCTGAGCGGCGGTGCCGGAGAATTCGATTACGCCACGGCCGTTGGCGATGCTGTCGATCTGGAAGCCCTGCGACTGGAGCCAAGAGACAACGGTCTGAACGTCGGAGTCGGCGGGGCCGAACTGCTGGCCGAATTGCTGAGGCGTGAGCCACTGGTGGTAATTCGGCGAGGATTTGTCCTGCTGGGCGTCGAGCAACGATTCGAGCGCGGTTTCCTGGGCAGGGCTGCGCTGAAGCACGAGCAACATGCGGTTCAGAGGGAGGCTGGCTGGCGCGGGACCCTGATCGAATTCGGGGCGCGCGAGCGGATGGACGTTACCCTTCAGGACCGTGAGATTCGTTGGGTCGATCGGCTGCGTGATGCGCGCGGGAACGGGGGTCTGTTGCGCGGCAGCGACCGAAGCGAACAACGAAAAGACGATGGCGGCAGTGATGGCAAGGAGAATCCTGCTAGCGTCCCGAGTCGGAAATTCCTTGCGTAAGTCCCGACTTTCAAAAGCTGAAGCCCCGCTGGGCCCATCAGTGTCGGAGCTGAAGCCATGCCTACCGGCGGGCAGGCTCCGACCCCCTAAAAACCATGCAACGAATTTCTGAAGGTGAAGCCTGAACCTGCCTTGCGGCAGAAATGCCATGAAGCTGGGTAACATGGCGCCTCTGAAGAAATGTAGAGTTGTGATGCTGGTTGCCTAAGCCTTTTCGTCCGCCTACGAATAGAACGAGAGAACACCCGCCACCTGAAAAGCGCGTGGCTGGTACAAGTGCAAAATCGATACAGGTGTGCGCAGATCCTAGCTAGTGCGCGCGGACCCACGTCGGTCAGGTTGCCCGTCGTATACGAATAAATGCACACCCTTGAGAACTGGGCGAGATTGTGCTGCTGCGTTTAGGAGGAGTCAAGTCTCGTGACGTTACGTAACTGGACACAAAACGGCCGCGGCAGGCGAATGAAACGCGAACGGGGTTGAATGGAGCGAGGTCACGCCATTGGGCCTGCGTTCGAGCCCGTACATCTCTGTGTCTGCTGTTTCCTCTCCTCAAAGAACTCAGCAGCGAGATCCTGCCATAAAGGGTTGCTCTTCTGAATTAGCCATATCTTTTTCTCGCGGCGCCATCCCTTTATTTCCTTCTCTCTGGCGATTGCATGTCGGATGTCAGTGAAGACTTCGAAGTGGACGAGCCGGAAGATTTTGTATTTCGAAGTGAAGCCACGAACAAGTTCTTCGCGATGTTCAACGATCCTGCGGTGCAGATTGTTTGTCACGCCTGTATAAAGGTTTCGGGAACGGCTGGCGAGAATGTAGACGCAATAGGTCCGGTTCGGCATGGAAATGCGAACCCTACTGAAGACATGGAATGGAATCAACCAAATTTGGGCAAAGACAACTAAGGCTCACAAACAAACTCGGAAAAGCAGATCCCTCACCCACATTTTCGCAGGAAACGCGGAACTGGGTTCGGGATGATAGCCGTTGTCGTCAGGCTACGCGAGCATTTGGCGGAGGACGTAGTGGAGGATGCCGCCGTTCTGGTAATAGGCGACTTCGAAGGGCGTGTCGACGCGGACGATCGCGGAAATGTCGCGCGTTTTGCCGTTTGAGTCGCGGACGCGAATACGAACTTTCTTGCGCGGCTCGAAGCCCTGAGCCAAGCCGTCGATGTCGAATGTCTCGAGGCCAGTGAGGCCGAGCGATTTCGCGTTTTCACCGGGTATGAACTCGAGCGGGAGGACACCCATGCCGACGAGGTTGCTGCGATGGATGCGTTCGAAGCTTTCAGCAAGCACGGCGCGCACGCCGAGTAGGATCGTGCCTTTGGCGGCCCAGTCGCGCGATGAACCGGAGCCGTATTCTTTGCCGGCGATGACAATCAGCGGCACGCCTTCGTCGCGATAGCGCATTGCGGCGTCGTAGATGGTCATCTTTTCGCCGCTGGGCTGATGGATGGTCCAGCCGCCTTCCGTGCCGGGCGCGAGCTGGTTGCGCAAGCGAATGTTGGCGAACGTGCCGCGCATCATCACTTCGTGATTGCCGCGGCGTGCTCCATAGGAATTGAAATCCTTTGGCTGAACACCGTGCGCGATCAGATATTTTCCTGCGGGCGAGTCGGGCGCGATCGAACCAGCGGGCGAAATGTGATCAGTCGTGATGCTGTCGCCGAGCAGCGCGAGCGGGCGGAGGCCGTGCAGATTGGCAAGAGGCGCGGGCTTGAGCGGCATCGCGTCGAAATAAGGCGGATTCTTGATGTAGGTGGATTTATCTTCCCACGCGTACAAATCACCTTCGGGAACGGGCAGCGCGCGCCATTTCTGGTCGCCGGTAAAAACGTCGGCGTACTGCGTGCGGAACATATCGCTGGAAACCGAGGTGCGCATTGCGTTTTCCACTTCCTGCGGCGTGGGCCAAAGCTCGCGGAGATAAACTGGCTTGCCGGATTTGTCGTTGCCGAGCGGCTCGTTGACGATGTCGAAATCCATGCGGCCGGCGAGGGCGTAGGCGACGACCAGCGGCGGCGAAGCGAGATAGTTGGCGCGGCAGAGCGGATTGATGCGGCCTTCGAAATTGCGATTGCCGCTGAGGACGGAAACGGCGACGAGATTATTGTCCTTGATCGCCTTGCCAATCGTCTCGGGCAGCGGGCCGCTGTTGCCTATGCAGGTTGTGCAACCGTACGCCACGAGATGGAAGCGTAGCGACTCGAGGTAGGGGCGAAGGCCGGCCTTTTCAATGTAGTCGGTGACGACGCGCGAGCCAGGAGCGAAGCTGGTCTTGACCCAGGGCTTGGTTGCCAGGCCGCGCTCAACCGCTTTCTTCGCGAGCAGGCCTGCGCCGAGCATCAGCGACGGGTTGGATGTATTAGTGCAACTCGTGATCGCGGCGATGACGACTGAGCCGTCGGCGAGATCGAAGCGATCGCCGTTATTCTGCACTTGCACGTGCTTGGGCTGGCCGTCGAGCGATTTCTCGAATGCGGATTTCGCTTGCGTGAGGGGAACGCTGTCCTGCGGACGCTTCGGTCCGGCCATCGTGGGGACAACTTTCGCGAGATCGAGTTCGAGTTTGTCGGAGAAAACGGGATCGGGCGTCTGGTCCGTGCGGAAGAGGCCCTGCTCTTTCGTGTAGGCCTCGACGAGCTTGACGCGATCTTCGGAGCGGCTGGTGAAACGCAAATAGGCGAGCGCTTCTGCGTCAACCGGGAAGAAACCCATCGTTGCGCCGTATTCGGGAGCCATGTTGGCGATGGTCGCGCGATCGGGGAGCGTGAGGCTCGAAAGGCCGCTGCCGTAGAATTCGACAAATTTCCCGACCACGCCCTTCTTGCGCAACATCTGCGTGACGGTGAGGACGAGGTCGGTTGCCGTCGCGCCAGCGGGCAAACGGCCGTGCAGTTTGAAACCGACGACGGCGGGGATCAGCATCGAGAGCGGCTGGCCGAGCATAGCGGCCTCCGCTTCGATTCCTCCGACGCCCCAGCCGAAGACGCCGAGGCCGTTGACCATGGTGGTGTGCGAGTCGGTGCCGACGAGCGAATCAGGAAACGCGACGGTTTCGCCATTTTGCTTTTCGCTGAAGACGACGCGCGAGAGATATTCGAGATTCACCTGATGGCAAATGCCGGTGTCGGGCGGAACGACTTTGAAATTGCGGAAGCTCTGCTGGCCCCAGCGAAGGAAGGCGTAGCGTTCGATATTGCGCTGCATTTCGAGTTCGGCGTTGAAGGCGAAAACGTTCGGGGCGCCGAATTTGTCGACCTGCACGGAATGGTCGATGACGAGTTCGGCGGGAAGCAGCGGATTGATTTTCTTCGGGTCGCCTCCGAGGTGGCGCATGGCGTCGCGCATCGCAGCGAGGTCGACGACGGCGGGCACGCCGGTGAAGTCCTGCAGCAGGACGCGCGCGGGCATGAAGGAGATTTCGCGACCGCCGTCGCCGGGGTTTGAGGGATCCCATGCGGCGAGAGAACGAATGTCGTCGGCGTGGACGAAGCGATCGTCTTCGTGGCGGAGCAAGTTTTCGAGCAGCACCTTCAGCGAAAACGGTAGTCGAGAAATTTCGCCGATGCCGGCGGCGTCGAGCACGTCGAGCTTGAAGATGGTGAAGGATTCAGCGCCAACTTTGAGCGAGGACTTCGCTGCGAACGTGTTCTTGGATTGTGTGGTCATGCCGCTCCGACTCTCCTCTGCGCCTCATTCAGCTGCAACGTTCCCACCATGGTGCACACGCCGGTGCGATTACAGTATAGTCTGAATCTTGGCGTGAAATGCGCCGAGGTGACCCTGATAACGTAGCGAACCAAGAGCCCGCCCCACAAAATCAGCGCGACAAGAAGAAAATTACGACTATCACAAAACCGAATATCACGGTCCATAGGGCAGCCATCACGATGAGTTCGACCTTCTCTACACTCGGCGAGCGGCGGGTCGTCAACACTACGTTGCTTCGCTCCCACCACAAGAACGGTCCAGCCTCTCGAAGGTGAACAAGGGCCACGAGCCCTGCGGGAACGAATGAAACGATCGCCAGCAGAATACTCAGTCGCGACAAGAACCACGACGATACGACGAGATGATACATCCCGATCCAAACAAATCCAGTCACGAGCGACGCGGCCATGACTAGGTACTGATTCCTCAGCATGAAAGGCCGAAAACTCCAACTTCTGCGTCGAGTAGAATTGGTCACGCTGGCATCCTACGCCCGCTAGGGGGCGTGGCGGAAGCCGGCGGAGGCGAGGTCGCGGCGAAGGTCGGGGACGGAGCCGAAGCGGAAAGCGGTGATGCCGAGGGCGCGGGCGGCGGCGACGTTCTCTTCGCGGTCGTCGATGAAGATGGTTTCGCGCGGCACAGTGCCCAGCTTCGCGAGGCACACGCGGTAGACGGCGGGATCAGGCTTGACCACGCGAACTTCGGACGAAAAAATCTGGTGGTCGAAATCATTCAACCACGGGAATTTTGCGCGGACGTGCGCGATCATGTCGTGCTGCATGTTCGAAAGCAGCGCCGTCTTGTAGCCGGCGGGGCGGAGCGAGACGAGCCAGGATGTCATCTCGTCGTTCGGGCGGCTCCACATATCCCGGTCTAATTGCGCGAGCGCTTCGACCGTTTCCGACGACAGCTCGACACCTGCATCGCGGGCGAGCCTGGCCCAGTACTCGTTTGTGGTGAGATCGCCGCGGTCGTAGTCGTCGCGCGAATGCGAGTAGAGGTTCGGGAATTTCTCCGGCGTGACGCCGAGAGCCTGCGACATGCGCGCAATCTCATGCGGAAACGGCGGATGACAGAGCACAGCGCCGTAATCGAGAATGACTGCTGCGAATCCGCCGCTATCCGTTTGTTCCATGACGAGCACTAGCTAATTTCCGCGGCTAAAGAGGCCGCGGAAAAATCGGAGCGAGCCTCAGGGGTTAAAACCCATGTTGAGGATGCGCTCGGGTTTGTCGGAGCTAAAGCTCCGACCCCCTAAAAACCCGACTTTTTCTGCAAGCTGTAGACCGAGACAGCCAAATCAGCGCGGGTCATTTTCGCAGCGCACAGACCGCGCAGGCCCGCATGCCCGTTCGTTCCTTAGGGCAAGACTGCGGGGCCCTCGCGGAGAAGCATCGCGACAGAGCAATAGACATGATAGCGAAGGTGACAAGGCGTTTGGCCCGAAATTGAGCGCGTGACATAATTTCGTGGAGATGCGCTTGCAAGGGGGCGGCGGCTAGCGTGGCTTTTGCGAGGAATCAGTGAAAGTCGTTCTCATTTCGACGTATGAGCTGGGCAGGCAGCCTTTCGGCCTTGCGTCGCCGGCGGGGTGGCTGCGCGAAGCGGGCGTGGGTGTGACCTGCGTCGATGTGTCGCGCCAGCCGTTGCCTGAAGACGCGGTGTGCGGCGCCGATCTGATCGCGTTTTACGTGCCGATGCATACGGCGACGCGGCTGGCGGTCGGGCTGCTTCCTTCCGTTCGTGAGCTGAATCCGCGCGCGAAGTTGTGTTTCTACGGCCTGTACGCGCCTGTGAATGAGGCGTACCTGCGGGGACTTCGAGTTGACTTCGTTATCGGTGGCCAATTTGAGGAGCCGCTTGCGGCGCTAATGAAGACGCTTGCTGGCAGAAACAGTGCTGAATTTTCCTCGGAGGCGACCGAGAAGAAAGTTCTGCCTTCTATCTGGTTGAAGCGCCAAACATTTCGCGTACCGGACCGCGCTGGGCTGCCTCCACTTGAAACGTATGCACGACTGTTGATGCCGAATGGCGAATCGCGCGTCACGGGTTACACGGAGGCCAGTCGAGGCTGCAAGCATCTGTGCCGACACTGCCCGATTGTTCCGGTTTACAACGGCGTGTTTCGTGTGGTGGATCGCGAGGTTGTCCTGGAAGACGTTCGCCGGCAAGTGGCGGCTGGCGCCGAGCACGTCACGTTTGGCGATCCCGATTTCTTCAATGGAATCGGCCACGCGATCCCGCTGGTCGAAGCGCTGCATCGTGAATTTCCGCAGCTCACGTACGACGCGACGATCAAAGTAGAGCACCTGTTGAAGCATCGCGGCCGGCTGCCGACGCTGCGTGACACGGGCTGCCTTTTCGTGACGAGCGCTGTGGAGTCGGTCGATGACGTGGTGCTGGAAAAGCTGGAGAAAAATCACACGCGCGCTGATTTTCTGAATGTCGTCGAGCTATTTCGTGAAGTGGGCCTAACGCTCGCGCCTACGTTCGTCGCGTTCACGCCCTGGACGACGCTGGAAAGCTATTGCGACCTGCTTGGAACAATTCGAGCGCGGGAACTGATCGAGAATGTTCCGCCGATTCAGCTCGCGATTCGGCTGTTGATTCCGGCGGGCTCGCGGCTGCTGGAATTGCCGGATGTTCAACGCATCGTCGAGCGGTTCGATCAGGAAAAGCTCGTTTATCCCTGGAAGCACGCCGATGCACGTGTGGACGCGTTGTGCGAGCGGCTGCAGGAAATCGTTCATTCGGGCGAAAAAATGAAATTGCCGCGCGGGCGGATTTTCCGTCGGATCGATGAGGCTGCGAATGAGGCGGCTGGACGTGAGTATGCGCAAGCCGACGCGGTTCGCTATAGCGCTATGCCCGTGCTTGCATCACGCGCGACGATCCCGTATCTCAACGAGCCCTGGTATTGTTGAGCGGAGCCGACCGGCGACCAGTTGGTTGCCATCGCGGATGCGAGGAAGAGGATGAAGCAGGCGGATACGTTTGTTTAGGTTTCCGCGACCGCACGAGGATTTGTGCTACTCAACAAAGCTAGCACGACAAACAGCAGATCCCTCACACCCATTCCCGCAAAGAACGGGGGGACTGGGTTCGGGATGACACATTCGGCGTGAAGCAGCCTATGGCTATGAAAGATAGCGAGCGTCTTCGCGGGCGTGAAGGCTCGCGCTTCCACCAGAAGCCCAAATTGCTTATTCTCGCGGGCAAGCTGGGGTACCAGACGCGCGGGTTTACCGAGGCGGCGGAGAAGCTTGGCGTCGAGGTCGTGTTCGCGACGGACCGGTGCCACCAGCTTGACGATCCCTGGGGCGACCAGGCGCTGGCGCTTCATTTCGAGAAGCCGCGCGAAGCGGCCGAGGAAATTGTTCGCAAGCTCGGGACGAACCCTCCGAACGCGGTGCTTGCGTTGGGCGACCGGCCTACTCCCGCGGCTGCTTATGTGGCGCAAGCGTTCGGGCTTCGCGGCAATCCACCGGAAGCAGTTGAAATTTGCCGGAACAAATTGCGCCAGCGGGAAACGCTCGCCAAGGCGGGCGTCCGCGTTCCGCAATTCTTCGCGTTCAAAACAACTGACGATTCGGCGCAGGCTGCGGCACGCGTTGAATTTCCATGCGTGGTGAAGCCGACCATGCTCGCGGCAAGCCAGGGCGTGATCCGCGCGAACAACCCGGCGGAATTCGAGTGGGCGGTGCGGCGTGTGCGGGGGGTGCTCGAGTCGCCGGAGATACAGGCCCAGCGGGAGACCGGGCTCGATCAATTGCTTGTCGAGAGCTACGTTCCCGGGCCGGAAGTTGCGCTGGAGGGCTTACTGAATGCCGGCTCGCTGCGCACTCTGACCATCTTCGATAAGCCCGATCCGTTAGAAGGACCTTTTTTCGAGGAGACGATTTACGTCACGCCATCGCGATTTCCTGACGAGCCGCTTCGGGCGATCGAAGAATGCGCCGCGAAGAGCGTTGCAGCACTCGGACTGGTGGCGGGGCCAATTCACGCGGAGTTTCGCGTGAATGATGAGGGTCCGTGGGTGCTCGAAGTTGCGCCGCGCCCGATTGGAGGGCTGTGCTCGCGCGCGCTGCGATTCGGGCAGGAGAAAATTTCTCTCGAAGAATTGCTGATCCGACAGGCGCTTGACCTGGGCGGCAGCGACGTTATGCGAGAGGAAGACGCCTCGGGCGTGATGATGATTCCGGTGCCGCGCAACGGGATTTTCGAAGGCGTGGACGGAATCGAACAGGCGGAGAAAGTTCCGGGCGTGACAGAAATCAGGATTACCGCGCGATTGCACGACTACGTCGCGGCCTGGCCCGACGGATCAAGCTATCTGGGATTCATATTTGCACGCGCAAGCGAACCGGCGCAGGCGGAGTCAGCATTGCGAGCGGCGCATGCACAACTGAAGTTCCGATTCTCACCGCGTCTGGCAGTCGAGCATCCAGTGACGGGAAAAGTGCGGGCGTGAAGACCGACTGCTTTGCCCGCCAGTCCGGCGTTGAGTTGGCGCCTGAGTGAGGGACTGACAAACCCGCCGGGGAGGCGCCGGCGCTACAAATCAGTCGCGCCAGCCTGTTTCGCGGAGCCAAGCCTCGAATTTGCATTTGTGTTCTTCTCTGTCTTTCGGGCCAGCATCACCTTCGCGAGCGGCTTGCTCGCGCATCTCGCGCGTTCGCTCCGCAATCGTGTTAAGGCCAGCCGTCTGACGGCGTTCGTCTACATGCGCCGGATCTTCGATCGACCAGGGATTTAGCTCACCATTTTCGTCCCAGTCGAATTGAGTTCCGTAAACCTGGGGCTTTCCTTCGAAATAGCGAACGCGATCGATGAGGAAAGCAAGTTGCGCAAGCGGCGCATCGCCGGCGGACACCGACTTTTCGATAGCGGAAACGCAGCTGCGCTGAAACGGCGGGTCACCAATGGAGTGCTGGACGATGCGCCAAGCCGCGTGCGAGCCATCCGAGCCCACGAAGGAACGTCCCGGCCACCCATGCTCGGCGATGATCTGCTTCAAGCGTGCCGTGTTGCGCTCGTGAACCTCGCGCATGCGCGGGTGGTAGCCGTCTCCGAGAACACCCGTTTCGAGGAGTTCGGCGCGGACGCGAATGTCTTCCGCTGCCATGGCAAGAAGCTCTTCACGGAGAGAGCTGTCCATGGGAGGCAAACCCGCCGGCGGGACCGGCCTGAGACAGGCAGGCGCTTGCGCTGCAAGAGCCTAGCCCTTCGTTTTTGGCGGGACGTAACCTTCGGGCAGGCGGGCGCCTTCGCCGAAGAAGAATTGCTCGAGCTGCTCTTCCATAATTTTCTGCGAATTGGGGTCGAGCGGATTCAGGCGGTATTCGTTCATGACCATCTTGGAGTGCTCGATCCACATCTTCCACGCTTCCTGCGAGACGTTCTCGTAGATGCGGTTACCGAGTTCGCCCTTCCACGGAATGCGGTCGAGCCCCGGCATTTCCTTGCCGAACTTCACGCATTTGACCATACGCACTTGCTTGCCCGCCGGTGCTGGTGAAGGAGCCGCGGTGTGTCGAGTGTCGCCGCACTTGTCGTCGGCCATGAACGCCTCCGTGTTTTGTGACCATGTCCACCATACTGCAAGCGACGGCTAAATTCCAGACGCGGGCGGCTACAGACAACCGCGGGCGGCCACGCAGCTCATGTCGTAGGGTGGAGAAATCGAAATTCGACCGCTGACTTGCATGTGGCGCAAGTTCTAGCCGCTGACTGCTGGAGACGTGGCTGCGTAAGAAAATTGCGAAGCGATGCTGCTGCGCCGAGCATCTGTATGCGGTGTGGTGGTAGGCTGGCGAGGAGAGTTCGCGCGGATCGATCATTTACCATGCCTTCAAGGCGCGATTGACCGCGCTCTCGAATGAGGCTACGGGCAGAAGGCCAAAGCAGGTCATAACTGAAATCCTGGAGATCACTATGAATTCCAGCGCTCGTTCGGCGGAAGCAGCAGCGCAAGCGAAAGGTCAAACGACAAATAGTGCCGAAGCGGACGCTTATTATTGCGAGGTTCCGTCGGCTCCGTGCGCGATCGTGATTTTCGGCGCTTCGGGCGACCTTGCGCGGCGAAAGCTCTTCCCTGCCCTCTACGATCTGGCTCGGCACGCCTGCCTTGCGCCGCGCTTCCGTTTGCTTGGCTTCGCGCGCACTCCAATGGAGGATGACGCTTTCCGAGAGCATGCGAGCGAATTTCTGCCGAAGAATGTGGCATCAGCAAACGGCTATACGCAAAAGGATTTTCAGCAGAGTTTGTGCTATTTCACGGGCGACTACGACGACCCGCAGGCGTACCAGCAACTCGGACAGCGGCTCGAGGAGCTTGACCGCGAAGGCCAGCTTGGCGGCAACCGCCTTTTTTATCTTGCCGTTCCGCCGGAAGTTTATCTGCGCATCGTCGATCAGCTGGGCAAAGCAGGCCTACAGAAACCTGCGTCGGAAAAATCGTGGACAAGGGTGATCATCGAGAAGCCGTTTGGCGAAGACTTGGCGTCGTGCCGCGACCTGAACGCGCGCGTTCTGCGCGTTTTCGACGAACGGCAAGTCTTCCGCATCGATCATTACCTGGGCAAGGAGACCGTTCAGAACCTGCTCGTTTTTCGCTTTGGCAACGGCATCTTCGAACCGCTCTGGAATCGCAATTACATCGATCACGTGCAGATTACGGCGGCCGAGGCGTTGGGCGTGGAAAGCCGCGCCGCGTTTTATGAATCGGCCGGCGCGCTGCGCGATATGGTGCAGAGCCATATGCTGCAGCTTACGGCGTTGACTGCGATGGAGGCGCCCGCCACGTTCGACGCGACGCCCGTGCGCAATGAAAAGCTGAAAGTGCTGCAGTCGATTCGTTCGTTCGCAAACAGGGGTGCGGCACACGATGTAGTTCGCGGGCAACACGGGGCGGGTACGATCGACGGCAAGCCTGTTCCGGGCTATCGAGAAGAGAAGGGAGTTAAGCGAGATTCGACGACCGAGACTTTCGTCGCGCTGAAGCTGTTTGTCGACAACTGGCGCTGGAGCGGCGTTCCCTTTTATCTGCGTACCGGCAAGCGGCTGAAGGAGGGCCACACGGAGATCGCCATTCAGTTCAAGCAGGCGCCGCACAAGGTCTTCCGCGAACATCCATCGCAGCCCAACTGGCTGATTCTGAACGTTCAGCCGAACGAGGGGATTTCCCTGTCGTTCGGTGCGAAGGCGCCCGGCTCGGGATTGCAGATTCGTCCCGTGACCATGGACTTCCGCTATCGCGATTCGTTCGGGGGAGCCACGCGGGATGCGTATGCCACACTGATCAACGACTGCATCCGCGGCGACGCAACGCTTTTCGACGGCGCCGAAAGCGTAGAGGCGGCCTGGCAGGTCGTCGATCCTATACGGGATGCGTGGAAGCAAAGCCCGCCGCCGCAATTCCCTAACTACGCCACCGGGTCCGAAGGCCCTGAAGCCGCTCAAAACCTGATGAAAGTTGACCAACGCCAGTGGAGACCGATATAAGAGCTTCCAGCAATCGGCACTGAGAGGAATCCATGATCCTGGCGGGCGACGTTGGCGGCACAAAATCGAACCTCGGTCTGTTCGACATTCGGCAGGGCAAACTCGTCCGCATGGCGTACAAGCATTACACCAGCCATGAGTATGCCGGCTTACATGAAGTGGCGCAGGACTTCATACGCGAGACGAATTCCAAGATTACGGCCGCGAGCTTCGGCATCGCTGGGCCGGTCGTCAACAATGCCGTACGAGCGACGAACCTCCCGTGGACGGTCGACGGCACGGAGATGGCCAAGTTCCTGGGACTCGGATATGTCCGCTTGCTGAACGATTTGGAAGCGACGGCTTACGGCATACGAGTGATGGAGTCGTCGGACCTCGATATAATTTATCCCGGTACGCCCAATCCTCAGGCGACTCAAATCGTTATCGCCGCCGGAACCGGGCTGGGGGAAGCGGTCCTTTTCTGGAACGGCAAGGAGCACATTCCGGTCGCCACAGAAGGCGGCCACGCGGATTTTTCTCCCAGCACGGACCATCAGGCTGACCTCTGGAAGTTCCTGAAGAAGCGAAACCCGTTCGTGAGCACGGAAATAATCTTGTCGGGCAGAGGTTTCCAGAACATCCACGAATTCCTGAGCCCGTACGATAAGCACCCGGGCTTCGATCCGACGACAGATCCTGCGCCAGAAATCACGCGGCGTGCACTGGCCAACGAGTGCCCCGTCTGCGTCGCGACACTCGATCTCTGGCTGGACATTTATGGAGCGGAAGCGGGCAATTTCGCCTTGCGGTCGCTGGCTCGTGGCGGCGTCTACGTGGCCGGCGGAATCGCCGTCAAGGTACTGCCCAAACTGAAAGACGGCCGATTTGCTAGCGCCGCACGGCGCAAGGAGAAGCTGGAAGATTTTCTGTCGTTGATTCCAATCACGGTGGTGCTGAATCAGGATTGCCCGCTCATGGGGGCGGCGTATGCAGCTTCGCAGACCGCGTCGGCGACGGCATCACAAAGCTAACCCGTTGAAATAAGGATGTTTATAGACTGCATTGAAGGGGCACGTTGAGTCGCAGGCCTCGCGCTGCGCGAGCTCTTTAGGCGGTACTAGAACCATCCACAGTTCTCACAGGACGCTCAGGATTTTGCCTAGACGCCCCCGCCACGCCCATGTAGTATGAAGTTTCCAGGTCCCAACCCCATTCATAGAAAATTGAGGTCCCCAAAAATGATCGCAACAGAAGACACCACCGCTCGGCGATACCGAGGAGTTCTGTGCGGATATTGCAGGCAGCCGATCCCACTGCCCGGCATCGTGGAGAGGCTAGCTGCGGCGGACGCGGAATCCGCGTCGGCTGACCGCAAAACCCGGTCGTTCCACGTGCGTTGCCGCGTTTGCGAACGGGAAAAGACGTACCATACGGGCGATATAAGCGAGTTCGAGGGCAGTCCGCGGGCACGGACGCGTTCCCGCGACTCTGCGTTCCGCGTCGGCGTGAAGATGGCACGGGCGGCTCACGTCTAGGGCTGCGGATCGGAACGCTTTGGGATGGTGTGAGTCGCGATAAGTGTGTCACACCTCTGATACTCAGACAGTTCTCCTTAGGCTAGCTCTTCTACTTCCCTCCTGTTCCAGCTTGCCCTCACGCCCCGTGCTATAGTCTGGACTTAAAGCCACCGGAGAGTTGCGTTGGCAAGCCCGCCCGACGTTCGCGTAACCGAATCGCCTTGTGATCCCTTGCTTCACGCTTCGGTCTCTGTTCCGGGCGTCCTGAGGCGGACTGCAGAATTTGTACGTACGCAGTGGCGTCGCTTATCGGCAATCTCTGCTCTCGTCCTGCTTCCCTGCTTTTGGCATCGCGAAATCGAAGCTGCCGACCTCGGAAGCCATCTCTATAATGCCTGGCTCGTCGAGTTGATCCATCGAGGGCAGGTTCACGGACTGTGGATCGATCATCGGTGGAACAACGTCCTGTTCGACTACCTTCTCAGCGGCTTTGGCGCTCTCGTTGGCCTGCACGTGGCGGAAAGGGTTGTCGTCGCAATTGCAGTCCTGATTTTCTTCTGGGGCGCGTTCGCTCTGGTCTGTGCCGCGACGCGACGAGTGCGTTGGTATTTGCTGCCGCTTGTCGCTATGGCCACGTATGGCTGGACCTTTCAGATCGGCCTGTTCAACTACTATCTGGCGGTCGGCTTCTCATTCTTTGCGCTGTCGGTTCTATGGCGTGGCAAACCTCTGGAATGGCTGATTGCGCTGGCCCTTACGCCGCTGATTGTGCTGGCGCATCCGCTGGCGCTGTTGTGGCTAGCGGGCGCGGGGGTTTACGTGATCGTGGCGGAGCGAATTCCGCGCATTTATCACATTGGATTGCTGATCGCGGGCGTCGGCGCGCTTTTCGCGATCCACGAATACCTGTGGGCTCACTACGTTGTAGAAAGGCAGCCGCATAACTTCTGGTTCTTCAACGGCGCGGACCAGTTCGTGCTTTTTGGTAGCCGCTACCAAATCATCGAGTACGCGTTCCTGCTTCTTGTCGTTGCGGCGATCGCTTGGGATCTTCGATTTCGCCGGCGAAAGCTCCAGAGGGAGCCGAACAAGGCCAAAACGGCGAGTTCGGCAGCTAAAGCAGGCGAAAACAAATCTCGCGCCATTATTCTGGAGCTCTACGTGCTTGTCTTTGCCGGGGTTCTGCTACTACCGCATGGCGCGCACGTACCAGGACACATCGGGGCGGTCGCGCTGCTCACTGACCGTCTCACGTCTATTTCTGTTGTGCTCTTGATCTGCCTCGTAGCTGCGGGGCGTCCGCAAAAATGGCATTTGGCGGCGGGAGCCGCTGTTGCAGCCGTTTTTTTCATGTTCGTTTATCAGGATACGGGCCGCGTCAATCGCATGGAAACTGAGGTCGCAAAGCTGGTCCGTACGTTGCCGCGCGGCGCGCGCGTGATGGGAACCATCCTGCCTCCTCGCGATTCGCGAGTTACGATCCAGCACATCCTGGACCGGGCCTGTATCGGCTACTGCTTTAGTTACGGCAATTACGAGCCGGGTTCGAAGATGTTTCGCGTTCGCGCGGTTGCCGGCAATCCATACGTCCTCGCGAACTACGACCTCGCTATCGAAATGGAGCGCGGGAATTATGAAGTACAGCCCGCCGATTTGCCCGTCTGGCAAATCTACGAGTGCGGGAGATTTGATAGCGACTCGCCCATCTCAAATGCGCGCTTCTGTGTAGGGGCGCTTCAGGCTGGAGAGCGAAATGCAATGGCGGCATCTGGGAGTCCGCAGAGATGATCACTACTGCAGGAGGCCGAAGACGATCACACCTGTGGGCGTGCCGACGTAGACTTTGCCGTTGGCAATCATAGGCGTGATGAATTTGTTGTCGGTGAAGGAATCGCGGCCGTTTGCGGCCTGATTGCTGTTGTAAAGCTCGGTAGCAAGATTCGTCGCGTCATAGGCGTGGAGAACGCCGGGTCCGCTGTCTCCATTGCTATCCTCAACTGCCCAGACGATGCCGTTCGATGTGCCGTTGGCGGAGATGCTGGGTGTCGTCCCCGGATAAGCGAATGTGGCGGAGCTCATCGATGAAGGCGACGTGGCAAGTTTGGCGCTGGTGATGGGGAATGCCTTCAGGGCCGAGCTGACCGCACCGTAGTACACGGTGCCGTTGAAGTAAGCGGGCATGCCGAATTCCTGCCCGCCGATCTCGCCATCGATCTCCTGATAAATCCCGCTGTTACCGTTCGGATTGAACTTGCCCATGTTGTCGCGGTTCACAACATAGATGCTGCCGTCCTTACCGGCGCCAACCGCGAGATGGACTGTGCCGGACGAACCAGTTTGGTCCGGCAAGACAAGCGCGCCACCGGAGCCAAGATCCTCGTCAGCGTCCGATTCGTTCACAGTGTTGGACATCGCGAAATAATCGGCGACGCTCAGCGTTCCGCCGCTGGTCGAGATCTTCATAAACGAGTTGCCGTAATCGCCCTGCGCGGGAAGATTATTGCTGTTCAGGGTGGTGTCGAAGGTGCCGTTCGCGTCAAGAAAATAGATGAAGCCGGAAGCATCGGCGGCGAGTCCAGCACCGGACATCCAGATGGAACCTTCCGAACCGTTGGGGATTACGTTGAGAACGGTGGTTTGCTGCAACGTCGATTCGTTGTAGCCCATTAGCCAGCCCTGATAGGGACTTTGGTCGCAATGCGAGGTCCAGCCCATGTAGATGACGCCGTTCAGAAGCAGCAGTCCAGAGCGCTCGGCGTAGCGGCCGGATTCAAACGTGTCCTGACCACTTGTGCTGGGATAGCTAGCCTGAATCTCGACAGGGCTGCCACTTTGCTCGGCGCCGGTGGTGAGGTCGAGCGCATGAAGACGCTGGTGATAGTTGCCGCTCGAGTCTTTTGACATAGCAACGACGAAGATCGTGCCATGCGCACCTGCGCTTGGATCGATGACGGGCGTGGAGGTGACGCCGATTTCCGGACTGATCTGGTTACAGTCATGATTATCGCTGGTGGTTTCGCCGCTGCCGAGCACTGACGTTTGCCACAGTTGCGTGAACGAATTCGCGTCGAAGGCGTAGACCAGATCGTGCTCGGTGGCCACGAAGACTACGTTGTGCGCGGCGCCCGCGATCGTCAGATTCGGAACGTAGAGAGGCTCGGCATCGACTTTCCCCGTCGTGGTGAGAAAGCCGACTTTTCCGAAACTCGATGAATTGACATTGCTGGTCGTGAGCGTCGTTTCATTGAGATTTTGACCAGTGCGCGCGACGTCATTGTGGTAGGTCAATACGCTGGCAGTGGCAGTGCCACTACCGCCGCCCGATCCGCTGGTGACTGTAAGAGTTGCGGAATTGCTGGTTACCGAACCGAGCGAATTGCTGACGGTGACCGAAAACGTGGAGCCGTTATCACCTGCGGTTGTGGCCGGCATGGTGTAGCTGGATGAAGTAGCGCCGCTGACCGTCGCGCCATTCTTCGACCATTGATAGGCGAGCGGCGATTGACCGTTGGCGGTTACTGAGAAGGTAGCCATCTGGCCGGCGACGACGGCCTGGTTCGCAGGCTGCGAGCTGATGACAGGCGCACCCGATCCCGATTTCGATCCTCCACAGCCGTACTCAAAGATTCCGGCCACGATGAAAACGAGGATGAGGGTCGAAATCCCAAGCCAGAGACGCGTGTGGCGCATATTGAAAACAGCTTAGTCGTACGCGGGGAAATCGTCCAGAACAAGCTGGACGCTGAGCGACAAAACCTCACCGAACTTCCCTACCGCGATTCGAACGCGCTATTTCCTGTGTTTTCGCTTAGCCGGCTTCTTCTTTTGTTCCTTTTTCGGCGGCGGAGGCGGCGCGGGAGGAATCTTCACGTTTAGCTTCGCGGGCTTGCTGGTTACTGAGCCGAGCGAATTTGTGATGACGACGTCATATGTAGCGCCGTTGTCGGCTGCGGTGACGGCGCCGGTCGAGTAGTTCGGGAACGTCGCCGCGTATAGGTCCTGGCCATTCTTGCGCCACTGATACTGTAGCGGCGGCTTGCCGTGGACATTAACGCCGAAGACCGTGCTTTCGCCGACAGAGGCCGTCTGGTTGACGGGTTGATCGACAATAACCGGCGGCCCGGAATGAGTGGTGTCGCAACCGGATACTATCAGGGCAAGCATTGCAACGATAACGAGGGAAGCGAGATAGAGCTGGTCTCGGGTTCGGTTCATAGGCGCGTTAGCTTAGTCCGAAAGGGCAGGGATCGTCCAGAGCGAGCAGAAAGTTTTTTATGCAACGCGCGAGGTTGCATAGGCGCGAATGTTTTTGCGGGGAGGCAGAGATTGCGTCGGGACGTTGGTGAGGCGGCGAGTACTAGGACTAGGAAAAACGATAAGAAAATGCGGAGCGCAAACAAGTCGAAAGTGTATCGATCAGATTTGTCGCTTTTATTGATGGCAAAGGAGTTGCGGCGTTTTTTGTTCGACATGTGTATCGATCAAAGTACGGGTGGGAATGGCATTCGCTTTTGTTTCGCTAAGCGGTGCTCGGATTTACTCGAGGAGCGGCACGGGGAGCGAGAACGATAAAATACGGGAAGAACGGTACGGAGATGGGAAGGGTGCGCACGAGATAATCAGTCTCGTGACTGGGGATGAGCAGGAGCGCGCGGCAGCGGCGAAAAAGA
>Ga0335075_10001522_pt1 | contig 38080 bp, 24 predicted proteins | sample Lox_Sample_24_FD_206723 | JGI IMG/M metagenome (GOLD analysis project Ga0335075, IMG submission 206723) | Soil microbial communities from Loxahatchee National Wildlife Refuge, Florida, United States - Lox_Sample_2.4 | ecosystem: Environmental > Terrestrial > Soil > Wetlands | place: USA... | reverse complement strand
CCGGCGTCGTTCATGGCAAGAACCGGCTCTTCTGGTTCGCCGATTATCAGGGCGGACGCTACGTTCTGCCGGAGCCGGACGGCAATTTAACCGTGCCCAGCAATGGCATGGTCAGCAGCCTGTTCACTAACCTCCAGGACAACATTACTTACAACTACAGCAGCACCTGCAGCGCCAACGTCACCACCGGCTGCCACACCGACGCCCTGGGACGCACCTTCTCCAACGGCACCATCCTGGATCCGGCTTCGACCCGGCAGCTTCCGGCCAGCGGCGTCGACCCCGTGACTGGGCTTACAGGCACGCCCAACGCTTACGTGCGCGACCCGTTCTATAACTGCACTGTGGGCGGCGGTTGCAGCAGCTTCGTCGGCCAGAGCAGGACCGACTTCACGCAGGACACCGGCGGTGTTCCCCTCTCCTCCCTCAACATCATTCCCACCAACCGCGAGGATCCAAATGCGGTGAAGCTGTTGGGTCTGTATCCGGCGCCGACGGCCCCCGGCCTCGCCAATGATTTCCAGGGCTACGTCCCCACCGAGGTCAAAAACACCAACACCTACGACATTCGCATCGATGCCAACATCAGCCGCAGGGACATCCTGTTCGGCGTCTATGACCGGAGCTACCTCACCGCCGACGTGCCCTCCTATTTCCCCGGGGTGGGCGCGGGCGATAGCGGCGGACGCGTCGACCAACTGCCGGCCTGGGCCTGGGCGGCGGGCTACACGCGGATCATCACTCCCACGCTCACCAACGAAATGCACGTGGGCATGGTCCACAGCGACAAGCTGCAGGTATCCGTCTGGGGCAACGATTTCGGAAGCGCAGCCTGTTCGGGAACCGTAAATCCGGGTCCGGGTACCTGCAATATCCCCCTCGAGTACGGCATCCAGGGCGTTCCGCAGGCGGCCGGCAACGGAGGCTTGCCCGTCATCTCCATTGGGGGGCTCAGGGCACTTGGCGTCGGCAACTACTCGCCCACGCTGCAATATGTGTGGAGCCTGGAGGGCGTGGACGCGGTCACCAAGATCTGGCGCAATCACGCCTTCAAGACCGGCATCCAGGTGGACGACCTGGAAGGAGACATCTCGCAGCCGCCGCAAGGGCGCGGCGACATGAGCTTCAACGGCCAGTACACGGACATTTCCAACAAAAGCTCGGGGTTGAACGGCATCAGCGACTTGCTCGTGACGCCTGTCGACTACGAGTACAGTGTGGGAAATGGCGTGAACCTGGTCGGCGGCCAGAACGGCTTTTCCGCCTCCAACCTTCCTGTCACCGACGACCATCGCTGGTACATCGGCGCCTACTTCCAGGATGACTGGAAGGTGAATCCAAAGCTGACGCTGAACCTGGGCCTGCGCTGGGATCTGTTCACGCCCTACGACGAAACTCGCGGATACCAGTCCAACTTCGTTCCTGCAGGCGGTAATGGAGCCACCGCAAACTTCTACATCCCCAAAGACACCTGTCAGACGCCGCGGGCCCCGATCTTCAATACCGTAGCCGCCGCAAGCAATATCAACATCGTGTGCGATTCAAACGCCGCGCTCGGCAACGATCAAAAGACGAACTTCGCGCCGCGTGTCGGGTTCGCATACGTGCTCCGGCCTAACCTCGTGCTACGAGGCGGCTTCGGCACCGCCTATGGAGCGCTGGGCAACCTCGGTTACGGCGGTACCCTGGGATTGAACTATCCCTTTGGCTACACCCAGACCATCCCCTCTCCCGACTCCAATCACCCGCTGCTCGCCGGTTCTTCGAACATGCCGGCGACCCTGGAAAATACCTTCAATAACTTCAACTTCTCCAATCCAACCGTGCTGCAAAGCCCGAGTCCGTACTCAACGACACCGGTTTCCTGCGCCACTCTGCCGCTCAGCACCTGCGTCGGAGGCCAATACATCGGGAGCGACTACCTCGGCGCGACTCTCAATGGCCGCCAGTACAACTACCAGACGCCGCTGATACAGACGGAGAATCTGACCATCGAGGATCAGTTCACGAACCACGACGCGATCCAGATTGGCTACGTCGGTACCCAGGGCCGTCACCTGGATATTCTGGGGACCTCGAACAGCAACAGCCTGATCCTGCCCCCCGGCACCAACACCCAGTTGTATATTCCGTACCCGTACATGGCGCGGAACGGCACCTACGAAACCACCAACGCCAACACCAGCTACAATTCCCTGCAGACCACGTATCAGCACCAGATGAGCTTTGGGCTCTGGCTGCTCGCCAACTACACCTGGTCCCGGTGCGATGGCGATCAGCACGCGCCGCAGAACTCGGAGTTCAATGCAGGTTACCGCGCCCAATGGTTGCCAGGATTCGGCATCAAGGGCGACTATGGCCTCTGCGATGCCGACGCTACCGACCTGTGGCACGCAGCCGCCTCCTACAACCTACCCTTCGGCCGCGGCCGCCAGTTCGGCAACAGCCTGAACAGGACCGCGGATCTCATCGTGGGTGGTTGGGTGATCAACGGTTTCTACACCTTTCAGAGCGGGCAGCCGCTCACGGTCACTTGCCCCGTCTCCACAACGGCCGACTTCGGTTGCTCCGCCAACGTGGTGTCCGGCCAGGGCCTCTACGCCGGACCGCACAACTACACGCAATGGCTCAACCCCGGCGCGTTTGCGCAGCCACCCGTGGCTACCCAGGTCGGACAGGGCGATTACTCGCCGCTTGGAGGAGAGATCCAACAGGTGCGCGGGCCCCACTTCACTGACCTGGATTCGTCGATTCTCAAGAACTTCCATTTCACGGAATCGACGTATCTGCAGTTCCGCGCCGAAGCCTTCAACACAACCAACACGCCGCCGTTCGTGCAGCCGCAGCAGTTGAATTTCCAGGCCGGCAGCTTCAGCAACATCGGGGCTACGAAAAACAGCAATGGGAACAACGGCGCCCGTACGCTGCAGCTCGCGCTCAAACTTTTCTACTAGCGCCGGCGTAGTCGGCCCGGCATCATTGGCCTCCGGAGGAGGAGAATAGTGGTTCGTATCAGGCTGTTTCGCTGCACGGCCACTCTTTTCCTCCTCCCGCTTTTTCTCAACCCTCGGCCCTCCCCCGCGCAACAGCAGAGCCGCACTGCGCCGCCGCCGCCCAATCTGGTGCTCCGCGGCGAAGTACGCGGCTCGCAAAACCACACCTATATCAAGGTGCCTTTTCGCGTGCCCGCCGGCATCCGCCGGGTCACGCTCACCTTCGATTACACCGGGCGCGACCAGCACACCGCCCTCGATCTCGGCCTGCTCGATCCGGTTGAGCTGCGCTGCTGGAGCGGCGGTAACAAATCCGTGCTCACCGTCGGTGTTTCCGACGCGACGCCCTCGTGTTTGCCCGGGCTGATTCCTCCCGGCCAGTGGAATGTCCTCATCGGCGTCCCCAATATTCGCGCGGGAGTCGTTTCGCACTACACCGCGCAGGTCTTCTTCACGCGCACCGGCCCGGTGGACGACGAGCCCGCGGTGCTGCGCGAGCCCCTCCGCGCCGGACCCGCCTGGTACCGCGGAGATCTGCACATGCACACCGCCAACAGCGACGGGCAATGCCCCAGCCAGACCGGCAAAATGGTGCCCTGCCCGGTCTTCATCACCGTCGAGGCCGCCGCGCGCCGCGGCCTCGACTTCATCGCCATTACCGACCACAACGCGACCTCGCAGTACGACGCGATGCGCGAGCTGCAGCCGTATTTCGACAAGCTGCTGCTGATTCCCGGCCGCGAGATCACCACCTTCCAGGGGCACCTGAACTTCCTCGGTACCACGCAGTATCTCGACTTTCGCCTGGGCAGTGCGAGCGTGCCCAACATGAATGTGCTGCTGCGCAACGCCCGCTCGCTCGGCGCGCTCGTCTCCATCAACCACCCCGCCGCGCCCAGCGGAGAAATCTGCATGGGCTGCGGCTGGACTCCGTCGGTTCCGGTAGATATGAATCTGCTCACGGCGATCGAAGCGGTGAATGGCGGAGAACGGCTGCCCGCCTTCTCCGGCATTCCTTTCTGGAAGCAGCAGCTGAACCGCGGTTACCGGCTCACTGCCATCGGCGGCAGCGACAATCACCGTCCCATGATTCCGCTGGATCAGCCCGGCTCGGTCGGCTGGCCCACGACCGTTGTTTACGCCGAGAACCTCTCCACGCCCGCCATCCTCGACGGCATCCGCTCCGGCCGCGTATTCATCGACCTCACCGGCTCGCGCGATCGCCTTCTCGAATTCCATGCGCAGACGCCAGGATCGTCCGCGGATATGGGAGGCGAGCTCGCCGCACCTTCCGGCGCAGACATTTCCTTCGACGCGCACGTCGCCGCCTGCCCGGGCGCGACCGTCAGCCTCGTTGTCGATGGCGCAGCGTTCCCCGCGCTCCCCGCACAAACCGTTGCGGGCTCCGATCAAACCCTCCACTGGCAATGGCGATCCGATGGCGCGCGCCACTGGGTGCTGGCTGAAGTGCGCGATACCTCCGGGCACCTGCTGCTCCTCGGCAATCCTGTGTACATCAACTGGAAAGCTGGCGCCTCACGCTGACCGGCGTGCCGGTCATTGCCGATCTGCGGCATCCCCACCGAAGTACGCGCTGCCGATCTGGATCTGCGTTCCTTTTACGCCCGCGGGCTTCGTCGTCCAGATGCCGTACACGTGTCCCGCTCGCGCCGCGATGCCCGTGTAGTCGCCCATGAAAGCGTGCGCCGGGTAGAACGGCTGCGTCGTCCACGCGTAGTTCGTGAAGCTCCGCCCGCCGTCGGTCGATCGCGCCAGCGTCACCGTGCAGTCGCGGTTGTGCGGATCGCCGCGCCGGTCGTAGAACAGCACGTTCACGGATCCATCCACCGGGTCGACCGCCATCCACTGGAAGAACTGGTCGGCTCCATCGTGCACCGGATCGTTGTTCACGCGCACCGCCGCGCTCCACGTCCGTCCTCCGTTCACCGACGACGACGTGAATACGTCCACGTCGCCATTGCGGTAGTCGCTCCAGCTCACGTACAGGCGTGGCTTGCCCGGCTGACGGGCATCGATGCCAATCTGCGGAAATCCGTTGGATCGTGCCACGTCCTCGACCTGAAACATGATTGGCGCGGTGTGAATGATGTTGCGCGGAACCGAAAACGACCTGCCGCCATCGCGCGACGTCGCGACCTGCAGCCAGCCGTCGCCAGCCCACACCACATACAGCGTCCCGTCCGGACCCACCGTTCCGGCAAATCCCTCCAGCGCGCCATTGTCGTCGCGGGGCAGGCCCGGATGCCGATCGATCTCGATGGGCGCGGACCACCTGAGCCCGTCGTCCGTCGACCGCGTCAGCCAGATCTCCGAATCGGTCAGCGTCCAGCGCGTCCACCCGATGTAGAGGTTCCCCGCAAAGCGGCTGTGCGAATCGTCGGCGACAATGTACGGCTTGTCCTCCCACGGCACCGCCGGCCCGTCGTCATGCTGGATGACCGGAATGTCGTTTGCCTCCCACGTCGCGCCACCGTCGAGCGAGCGGCGGACAAACAGCCCGTTCCGCGACGAGTCGTGCCCCCAGTAGTTGAACGTGCCCAGCTTGTCGAAGGCCATGTAGCAGAGGATCGCGTGGCCGTGCGTGTCGTACGCGATCGACACGTCACCGGAGACGCGGAAGCGCGTCGACTCCGTACCCGTGGCCACCTGCCAGTGCGCACCGCCGTCGGTGGAGTAGCCCGCATGCGCGTTGTCCTGGAAGGCCGCCGCCACATAGCTCGGATTGTTCGGGTCGATGGCGATCCCCGGCTCGGTGAAGAAACCCGGCTGCGGCGTCAGATCGGTCACCGTGCCGTGCGGCGCCGGCGGAAGCGCCGCGGTTTGCGCATGGATCCACGCGGCAGCCACAAGCAGCCCTGCCCCGCATAACAGCCTCATCGTCCCGGCAATTTCTCTCATCGAGCGATCTCCTTCACGCGGGCTGCGGAATGTGTACAAAATAACATGCAATCGTGGGCTAAACCGGACTCGAGCGAAGGCCGTTAAAATCCCTGGCTGAAGCCGGGATTCGGCATTTCTCGCCTTCCCCACGGCAGATTGCATTTTATTTGGTGTACAATTTTTCCGCCTCTTGATCTCCCCGGAGCCTGCCCGCATGTTGAGAAAGAATCTCGCCATCCTGTCGTGTGTCCTGTGCGTTCTCACCCTGGCTTTCCTGGCCGGGCCGGCCTCTGCGCAGCGTTTTCGCCACCGCGGCGGATTTCCCGATGAGTTCGGGTTCCGCTTCCTCGGTCCCGCCGTCGGCAATCGCGTCTCCGCCGTCGCCGGCGTTCCCGGCGATCCCAGCATCTGGTACGCAGGCGCGGCGTCGGGCGGCGTCTGGAAGTCGGTAGACGGCGGCAATCGATGGGTGCCCATCTTTGATCAGGAGCCCGTAGCGGCCATCGGCGCGCTGGCCGTCGCGCCCACCGATCCCAACATCGTCTGGGTCGGCACCGGCGAAGCCTGGGCCATCCGCGATATCGATGTCACCGGCGACGGCGTCTACAAGTCCACCGACGCCGGCAAGACCTGGGAGCACATGGGCCTCGATCAGACCGGCCGCATCGGCCGTGTCATCGTCGATCCCCAGGATTCGGACCGCGTCTTCGTCTGCGCGCTCGGCCGCCTCGGCGGTACCCAGCAGGAGCGCGGCGTCTACCGCACGGAGGACGGCGGCAAAACCTGGACGAAGGTCCTCTTCGTTGACGAGAACACCGGCTGCTCCGGCCTCGCCCTCGATCCTGTGAATCCGCGCACCCTCTTTGCCGGGATGTGGCAGGTCTCCATGCACACCTGGGCCGAGCTGAGCGGCGGCCCGGGCAGCGGCGTCTACGTCTCGCACGATCGCGGCACCACCTGGACCCACATCGAGGGTCACGGCCTGCCCCATTCGCCCGTCGGCAAGATCGATGTGGCCGTCGCCCCCACCGATTCCAACCGCGTCTACGCGCTGATTGAAACCAGCGAGCAGGGCTCTCTGTGGCGCTCCGACGACGGAGGCGTGAACTGGCACGTCGAGAGCTGGGACCGCACCCTCATCGGCCGCGCCGGCTATTACATCCGCATTGCCGTCTCGCCGGTTGACGAGAACGAGGTCTTCGTCTCCAACAGCGGATTTCACGTCTCCCTCGACGGCGGCCGCATCTTTCAGGAGCGCCCCTGGGGCGGCGACAATCATGACATCTGGTGGGATCCGAAGAATCCCGACCGCTTCGCCATCTCCTTCGACGGCGGTCTGGATATCACCACCACCGGAGGCCGCGGCATGCACGATGTGACCCTGCCCATCGGCCAGATGTATCACGTTGCCGTCGACGACCAGATTCCGTACTACGTCTACGGCAACATGCAGGACAACAGCACCATGCGCGGTCCCAGCGTCCCCATCGAGGGCTACACGCCCGACGTGGGCTGGGACCACCCCATGGGCGGCTGCGAGTCCGGCTTCACCCTCCCCGATCCTGCCGATCCCAACATCGTCTGGGCCTCCTGCTACGCCGACGAGGTCACGCGCTGGGATGCGCGCACCCGCGAGGCCCGCTCGGTGAGCCCGTGGTATCACACCCTCGACTCCGCGCCCAATCAAACCAAATACCGTTGCCACTGGACGCCGCCCCTGGCCATCGATCCCTTCGACCCCAGCACCGTCTACTACGGCTGCCAGGTCGTTTTCAAAACCAGCAACGGCGGGCAGAGCTGGTCCGTGATCAGTCCCGATCTCTCCACCCGGGATCCCGCGCACATCATCTCCTCCGGCGGATTGATCCCCGACAATCTCGGCCAGTTCTACGGCGAGGTGGTCTTCGCGCTCGCCCCCTCCACCGTGCAGAAGGGCCTGCTCTGGGCCGGCACTAACGATGGCAAAGTCTGGTACACCCGCGATGGCGGCGGCCACTGGAATGACGTCACTGCCGCCGTCGGCATGCCCCCGCTCGGTACCGTCACCAGCATCCAGCCGTCGTTCTTCGACGCGGGCACAGCGTATATCTCTGTGGATTACCACCTCGTCGACAATCGCGACCCGTACATCTACAAGACCACCGACTTCGGCAAGACCTGGATCAACATCTCCAGCAACCTTCCCAAAGGGCCGCTGGCCTACGTGCGCAACGTCTCTGAAGACCCCAACTGCAAAGGGCTGCTGTTCACCGGAACCGGCAACGCGCTCTACTACTCGCTCGACGACGGCGCCAGCTGGATCCACTTCAATACGGGCCTGCCGCCGTCGCCGGTCACGTGGACCGTGGTGCAGAAGCGCTTCCACGATCTCGTCGTCTCCACTTACGGCCGCGGCTTCTACATCCTCGACGACATCACGCCGCTGGAGCAGATGGCGACGCAGAAATCCGACGCCGCGGTGCGCTTCTTCGCGCCCCGCCCCACCTATCGCTTCCGCCATAACGAGTACGTGCTGCTCACTTATCAGCTGAAGGCCGCGCCGAAGAAGCCCGTCGAGGTGCAGATCCTCGACGCCCAGGGTCACCTCGTCCGCAAGCTCACCGCCGAGGCCCACGAAGGCATGAACCGCATTGGCTGGGATATGCGCTACGACGCGCCGACGCTGGTCACCCTGCGCACCATCCCGCCCGAGGACCCGCACATCTGGCAGGAAGGCCGCTTCTTCGGCATGGACTCGCGTCCCATCACCCACTGGGGGATGGAAGTAACGCCCACCACCCTCGCCGTTCCCGGCCACTATGAGGCGCGGCTCACCATCGATGGCCAGAGGTACACCCAGCCCATCACTATCCTGGCCGATCCGCATGTGACGGCCAGCCAGGCCGATCTCGAAGCCTCCGTGAAGCTCCAGCTACAGATTCGCGACGACGTGACCAAAACCGCGGACATGATCAACCGCATCGAGTGGATGCGCAAGCAGCTCGCCGACGTGGAGAAGATGGAAGGCGGCGACCAGAGCAACAAGCAGATGCTCGAGGCCGCCACGCAGATGGATCAGAAGATGCAGGACGTCGAGTACGAGCTTATGAGCAAAGTTCTCGCCGCCAGCGACGACAAGACCTACATCTCTGCCTGGAAGGTTTACTACAACCTGCTCTGGCTCGACGCGGAGATTGGCGCCGGCGCCGGCGACGTGGCCGGTGGCGACGACTTCCCGCCCACCGACACCGAGGTTGAGCTCTTCCACCAGCTCGAGCAGAAGCTCGCCACGGCCACGGCGAATTACAACACTCTGATGACCCAGGAAGTGCCCGCCTTCAACCACACCCTGGCCGAACACAGTGTGACGCCCATTGCCGCCGGAGGCGCGCCTCCGGCGTCTCCGCCGAAGCAGCACGACGAGGAGAACAACTAAACAGGTGCGGACGCGCGCAGGGGCGGCCAGCTTGAACCGCGCAGCCTGCGCTCAAATTCGGCCGCAGCACGCTGGCGGCGTTGCATAGGACGCGCCCCTCCCCGTGGCGAAGCGCTTCTACGCCACCGACGGGCTTTCGGGCGATGTGTCGAGGGGAGCTTCGCCTGTAGTCGGCGCGAGCAGGGGCCATCCTTTGCGGAGAACGTAGTCGAGCCACGCTCCGGCAACCTGCGACGTGAGAACGGCGGCGACGACCAGAGTGGTGTAGAACTTTGAGCTGATGATGCCGGCGTCGAAGGCGACGCTGGCAAGGACGATGCCCGGTCCGCCCCGAGCGTTGGTGGTGACGGCGAGGTTGAGGAGGTCGAGACCGCGGAATCCCGCGAAGCGGCCGGCGAGCGCGACCGAGAGTACCTTGACGATGCAGGTGCCGCCAATAAAGGCCACCATCATCCAGAGAGAGACGCCGCGGATCAGGTCGAGCTTGAAACCGACGATGGCAAAGTAAACCGGGATGAAGAAGGCAAACGACACCTTGCCGATCGCGTCGAGGCCTTCCGCGAAGAGACGCCGCTTCCTGTGGACGACGGCGAATCCGGCCAGGAAGGCGGCGAAGACCAGGCTGACATCCAGAGCTCCGGCGAGTGCGCAATAGGCGAGCAGAACGGCGAGCGCGTAGCCCGTGGGCGAGTAGGCGGCGAGCACATTCCACCGTGCCTTGTTGATGTGCTTGATGGCGCGCGGGAACAGCGTGAGCCCAAGGATGAAGAAGGCGACGGTGGCAAAAAGATGCCCGGCCATCGCGCGCGGGTGCAGGACCGCCTTGCCGGCCGTAGCCGTGGCGATCGCCAGCGCGAGCCAGAGGACGATGTCCTCGATCACGGCGACGCCGAGGACGAGCCGCGCGAAGCGGGTGTGAAGGATCCTGAGGTCGGCGAAGATTTTCGAGACCACGGGAACCGACGTGACGGCCACGCCGACGGCCAGCACTATGGTGAGGGAGACGCGATTCCCCGCGGGCCCTGCGAGCGAGGGGCGAATGAGCCAGGGTGCGAGCAGCAGTCCCACCAGGAAGGGAATGCCGGTGCCGACGATGACCAGCCAGCTTACGGTCCGGCGCTCGTCGCGGCTGAAGAGCTGTTGGGTCTCCGCTCCGGCGAGAAACATGAGAAGGAGCAGACCAAGCCAGTAGACGAAGTCCAGCACATTGCCCTGATGTCCGGCGCTCTGGAAAAAATGCTCCGCGAGAGGCCAGCGGCCCACGACAGCGTTGCCGAGGACGACACCGGCGAGGATTTCGCCCACGACTTTGGGCTGACGCATCTTGACGAAGAGCCAGCCAAGAAGCTGAGCCAGTCCGACAAGAAGAAGCAGCAGAAAAAGGATCCCGGTCAGTTGCGCGTTCGACATCGGGCACCGCCTATGCCGCTATGAGATGCCGAGAACGCGGTAGAGATGTCCCAGGGCTGGGCCGGTTACGTCCAGGGCGACGGTCGCGGTACGCTGGTTCCATGTCCCCGGTTGCTCTCTCACTCGAGGGCCAGGTTGCCCTCATTACCGGTGGGTCGCGCGGAATCGGCGCGGCCGCCGTCCGTCTCTTTCGCGAAGCAGGCGCGCGCGTGGCCTTCAGCTATCGCGCCGCGCGCGAGACTGCCGAGGCGCTGGCCGCCGAATGCGGCCCACGCGAACACTGCGTACCGCTCGAGCAGGATCTGACCACCCCGGAAGATGGCCGCCTCCTGGTCCGCCGCACCGTCGAAGCCCTGGGCCGCATCGACATTCTCGTTGCCAACCACGGCGTCTGGCCGCCGGACGATATTCCGATTGCCGAGATGCCTGACAGCCAGTGGCGCCGCACCCTGGCCGTGAACCTCGACAGCGTTTTTGGGCTCGTCCAGGCAGCGGCCGCCCGGATGCAAAGTCAGGAAAAGGCCAGCGGCAGCGCCGGCCACATCGTGCTGGTCAGTTCCACGGCAGGGCAGCGCGGCGAGGCCTTTCACGCCGATTACGCGGCCAGCAAGGGCGCCCTCATCAGCATAACCAAGGGGCTGGCAACGGAGCTGGCGCCCCGGGGCATCCAGGTCAACTGCGTCGCGCCGGGTTGGGTCGCTACCGAGATGTCCTTGCCGGCGCTCAGCGATCCGCGCCTGCGCGAGCGGGCGCTGGGCACCATTCCCATGGGACGGCCGGCCGATCCCCGTGAAATTGCCGGCCCAATCTTATTTTTGTGCACACCCCTTGCTGGCTTTATGACCGGAGAAATCGTCAATGTAAATGGAGGAGCGGTTCTGGTCGGATGAGAATGTTCACGATTTCCATCTTTCTGCTGTTAGGCAGTGCGGCCGCCGGCGTGGCGCAGGCCACGGGGCCGTCCGCGCCCCCGGTCTCCACCCTCCGGGCGAGTGCGGCGGCTCCCGACTCCAACGCGGGCAAAGCGCGCGCCGCCCTCAACGCCATGGTCCAGGCGCTTGGCGGCGACCGCTGGCTGAACATTCAGGACAGCTTCCTCGAAGGCCGCATCGCCGCGTTCTATGAGGGCAAGCCCACCGGCGTAACCGTTCTTTACTGGCAGTGGCAGACGCCGCAGGCGATCCGCGTCGACCTGACCGAAGGCAAGCACGACAAGGACAACTGGGTGCAGGTCTTCTCGGGCCACCAGTGCTGGGAGATCACGTATCAGGGGCTCCGGCCGATGCAGAAGGACAACTGTGCCGCCGCCAATCGCCTCCAGGATCATTCCATAGAGACGGCGGTCAGGGTGTGGATGAAAAACCCCGCGACCATGCTCACCTGGGACGGTCAGTCGCTCGCCGAACGGCACCTCGCCGAGCAGGTGACCCTGCTTTCGCCCGATAACGACACCATCACCATCCAGATGGACGCCCAGACCCACCTGCCCCTCAGCTGCTCGTGGACGTGGCGGGATCCGGTGTACCACGACAAGAACGTGGACTCCGAGGAGTTCGACGATTACCACGTCATCGATGGCCTGCCCACGCCGTTCACACTCACGCGCGTCCACAACGGAGATACCACCCAGCAGCGTTTTGTGCTGAAAGCGGCGTACAACGTGCCGCTGCCCGAAAACGGCTTCGATGTGGATGCGATTGCCGCCAAGGTGCACCATTAGCGATAAAAGCACGAAGGCCGCACGCTCGCTGGTAACGGGAGCAGTGCGGCCTTGAACCTGTGCGGACGCCGCGGCCTTACTTTACCTGCGGGGTCGCCGACTCCGACTTGGTGGTCGTATCCTGCTTAGCGGCGGCATCGGGGTTGTCTCCGCCCTTAATGCCTTCCTTAAATCCGCGGAAGGCTTCGCCCAGCCCCTTCCCCAAGCCGGGGAGCTTGCTGGGGCCGAAGATCAGCAGGCAGATGACCAGGATGATCAGCAGGTGTTCGGGTTTGAAGAGGTTATCAAACATAGGGAATCTCCCGGAGAAAAGCGCGCGGGAACGTGGCCCAGCTCCGTATGGCTCCATTGTCGCACATCGCCCAATCTGCCGATGAAATCCCGTGGGGAATTCACCCCTGAGGAGTGGCGCTCAACAGCAGCGCGTTAGACACTATTCAGGAGAACCATGAGCGCTGCCGAGCGAAGCATCTGCGTCCACGGGCATTTCTATCAGCCGCCCCGGGAGAATCCATGGCTGGAGACGGTCGAAGCGCAGGAGTCGGCCGCCCCCTGGCACGACTGGAACGAGCGCATCACCGCCGAATGCTACGCCCCCAACAGCGCCGCCCGCATCGTCGACAACGAGAACCAGATCATCCGCATCCTGAACAACTACGCCCGCATCAGCTTTAACTTCGGCCCCACCCTGCTTTCCTGGCTGGGTGAAAACGCCCCGCGCGTGCATGCCGCCATCGTCCTTGCCGATCTCCGCAGCCAGGACCGCTACTCCGGCCACGGATCGGCGATGGCCCAGATCTACAACCACGTCATCCTGCCGCTCGCCTCCACGCGCGACCGGATTACGCAGATCCGCTGGGGTATCGCCGACTTCCGCGACCGTTTCGGACGACTCCCCGAAGGAATGTGGCTGCCGGAAACCGCCGTGGATACGGAATCGCTCGAACTGCTGGCCCAGCACGGCATCAAGTTCGTTCTCCTCGCGCCGCATCAGTGCGCGCGCGTGCGGCCGCTAGGAAAAATCGCCGCCGCAAAATCCGCTGCAAAGGCGAAGCAGGATGCGGACCCCCAGTGGTCCGAAACCCCCGACGCCTCCGTCGACACCACCCGCTCCTACCTCGTGAAGCTGAAGGAGGGCCGCAGTATCGCCGTCTTCTTCTATGACGGCCCGCGCTCCCGCGCCATCGCCTTCGAGGGACTGCTGAACAGCGGTGAGACCTTCGCCCAGCGCCTGATGTCGGGCTTTAAGGAGGACGGCGCCCACGCGCAGCTGGTGCATGTCGCCACCGATGGAGAAAGCTACGGCCACCATCACAAATACGGCGAGATGGCCCTGGCCTGGATGCTCCATTGGGTGCAGGAGCAGGCAACGAAGGCGGTAAAAGAGCGCCTCCACCTCACCAATTACGGCGAGTTCCTCGAGAAGCATCCGCCTCGCTACGAAGCAGAGATCGTCGAAGACACCTCGTGGAGCTGTGCGCACGGCCTCGAGCGCTGGCGCTCCGACTGCGGCTGCTCCAGCGGGCGCCCGGGATGGGATCAGAAGTGGCGCGCGCCGCTGCGCGAGGCCCTGGACTGGCTGCGCGACACAGTCGCCCCGCTGGTGCGCGAGTCGGCCGAGCAGCTGTTTGCCGATCCCGATGCAGCCCGGAACGAATATATCGACGTCGTTCTCGACCGCACGCAGGAATCGCGGAATGCCTTCCTGGCCGCCCATCGCTCCCACCCGCTCAGCCCCGCGGAGCGAACCCAGGCGCTGATGCTGATGGAGCTGGAGCGTCACGCCATGCTGATGTACACCAGCTGCGGATGGTTCTTCGACGATATCTCCGGAATCGAGACGGTGCAGATCGTCGCCTACGCCAGCCGCGTCCTGCAGCTGGCCGCGTATCTTTTCGGCGAACGCGCCGCGAGCCTCGAAGCGCAGTTCGTGCAGCGCCTGAAGGCGGCAAAAAGCAATCTGCCCCTCGAACAGGATGGCGCCGCCGTCTACGACCGCCGCGTGCGCCCCATGCAGGTCGGCCTGGAGCAGGTGGCCGCTCACTACGCCATCAGCTCCATCTTCACCAACTACCCTGACGAGGCCAGCGTCTTCTGCTACACCGTGCGGCGCATCGCCTACGAAGCCGTCTCGTCGGGGCGCGTGCGCCTCGTCATGGGCCAGGCGCTGATCAGCTCCAGGATTACCGAGGCATCGGAAACCGTGGCCTTTGCCGTCCTCCACTTTGGCGACCAGAACATCACCGCGGTGGTGAAACGGTGGAATCCCGAAGAAACGGCCGCCTGGGAGCAGTTTGTCGCGGACGCAAAGGAGGCGGTGAGCGAGGCGGATTTCCTCGAAGTCGTGCGCTGTTTCGATCGCCATTTCGGCGCCCAGGCCTACTCCGTCCGCTCGCTCTTCCATGACGAGCAGAAGCGCATCCTCGACATTCTGCTCACCGGGACCATCAGCGAACTCGAATCCAGCCTCTCGAATATTTACGAAAAGCAGGCGTCTCTGCTCCACTTTCTCAGCCAGAGCGGCTTGCCGCGCCCTGAGGCGCTCACGCTCGCCGCCACCTTCGCCATCAACGCCGGCCTCAGGCGGGCCATCGAAAGCGATCCCATCGACGCCGTCCAGGCGCGGCACTGGCTGAATCTTGCGAAGGCCGACCAGGTCGCCCTCGACAAGCCCGTGCTCAGCTACGTCGTGGACCAGCGGATGAAGCGCGCCATGGTCGAACTGCACGAGCAGCCCGAAGACGGTGCGCTCGACAACGCCCTGCTGGTGGCCCGCACCATCCGCGAGCTGCCCATCGACCTGAACCTGTGGCAGGCGCAGAACCTCTGGTACGAACTCTATCGCACCCGCCGCGAGTCGCCGCCCACCGAGGAATGGCTGCAAAGGCTGCAGGGACTGGGCCGCCTCATGCACATTCGCGTGGAAGACATTGTCTCGGAAGGTGACGGAAACGGAGAATCGGGCGGGGTGAAGCATCCCGAAAAGCCGCGCGGCTAACCGCCCGGCCATCGCAAAAATGCTATCCGGGCCGGACCCTTAGAGCACGTACACCCGCACCATCCACCAGATCAGCAACAGCGCCACAATCCCCAGCACAATGTGCGCGATCCACTGCCCTGCCGTCTCCGGCCGACCCAGCTTGAACATCCCGCCATCCTAACAGTCGTGCCCGCGCTCTGGTTCGCAATAACCCGGAATCCCACCCCTCTGTGTCCGAAACCGGACAGCTCTGGCCGCCGCTGGGCACGGCGCCGATCCCGGGATCTACGCACTCGCTTTGTTTTCAATGGAGCAGCAGGGCAGAGCAATGGCGAGCCGGATGCAGTCCCTGACCATGGGCGGGGAGACCTCGGGGTGACGGATCCCCCGAGCCTCAGGCGAACGGCAAGCCGCGGCCCGAATGACACCGAGGAGAGCGCTTGTGCTGACTGATGTGAAGACCGCCTTACGGCAATTGAGGAAGTCGCCGGGTTTTGCCGTGACTGCGGTGCTGACCCTGGCCCTGGGGATTGGTGCGACCACCGCGATCTTCACCCTCGTCAACGCCGTGCTGCTCAAGTCGCTTCCGGTAAAAGATCCCGCCGGGTTGTGGCGGATCGGCGACAACGAGCAGTGCTGCTTCAACGGCGGCCTGCCCACGTACATCGGCGGCAAGATGTACGACTGGTCCCTGTTCTCGTACCCGCAATACACCGAATTCCGCGACAACACCCCAGGCCTCGCCGGCCTTGCCGCCTTCGAGGGTGGCGACCGCGAAATGGCCGTGCGCCGCGCGGACAGCAACCATCCGGCGCAGCCCTTCTACGGTGAGTTCGTCTCCGGGAACTCCTTCGACGTGCTGGGTCTGCGCGCGTACGCGGGACGGCTGCTCGAGCCCAGCGACGACACCGACGGCGCTTCTCCCGTCGCGGTTATGAGTTTTCAGATGTGGGAGCAGGAACTGGGCCGCGACCCCTCCGTGGTCGGATCCAGCTGGCAGATCAACGGCCAGACCGTCACCGTAGTCGGCATTGCGCCGCCCGGCTTCAACAGCGAACGGCTCAGCGATACGCCGCCTTCCTTCTGGATGCCGATCCACATGGTGCCGGCAATCTGGCCGCGAGATGCGGATCTGCTCCAGCGCGGCGAACAGCAGTGGCTGAACCTGATGGGGCGGCTCGCCCCGGGCGCCACCGTCGCCGCAGTCCAGGCGCACATGGTGGTCGAGCTCCAGGCGTATCTGCGCAGCCCGATAGCAAAGCTGGAGGCCTCCGAAGTGCCCCTGATCCCGCGGCAATACCTGCGCCTTTCACCCGGCGGCGGCGGTATCCAGCGTATGCAGGAGCAATACAAGGGCGACCTGCAGCTGCTGATGTGGATCTCCTCCTTCGTGCTCCTCATCGCCTGCGCCAACCTGGCCAACCTGATGCTGACCCGCAGCGTAACCCACCGCCAGCAGACGGCCGTCCGCGCCGCGCTGGGCGCGCAGCGCAAGCAACTCGTCAGGCGGGCGCTGGTGGAATGCCTGTTGCTGGCCTTCATCGGCGGCCTGGCGGGGATAGTGGTTGCATGGGGTGGAGCGAAGCTCATCCTCCATCTGACCTTCGCAAGGAATCCTATCAGCATCAGCGCCAGCCCTTCGTGGCCGGTGCTGGGATTCGCCTTTGCGGCGTCACTGGTGACGGGCCTTCTCTTCGGTGTGGCTCCCGCATGGCGGGCCGCCCATGCTGATCCCATCGAAGCGCTGCGAGGAGCCAATCGAGCAACCGGGCAGCATGAAACTCTGGCCCAGAAATCCCTGGTCGTCGCGCAGGCCGCCGTCTCCGTGGTGCTGCTCTGCGCCGCCGGGCTCCTGATCCTGAGCCTGCGCTGGCTGGAGCACCAGCACTTCGGCTTTGAGACGGCGCATCGCACCATTGTCCGGGTCAATACGGTGAACGCCGGATTGCAGCCCGCGCAGCTCGACGATTTCTTCCGCAAACTGAACGACTCGCTTTCGCAGGTCCCCGGCGTGGAGAAGGTCGCGGAATCGACCTGGAGCCCGATGGACGGCAACAACTACAGCGAGGATGTCTGGATCGACGGCCAGGCCGCCCCGCCTCCGGGATCGGCGGCGAACCTGACCTCGTGGGTGCGGGTGAGCCCGAGTTATTTCTCCACCATCGGCACCAGGGTGATCGAGGGACGCGATTTCGCGGAGAGCGACAACCGCAACGCCGCGCCGGTAGCCATCGTGGATGAGAGATTCGTTCAGAAATTCCTGCACGGGCAGAACCCCATCGGCGCCCACTTCGGCGACTGGGATGCCGCGCATCCCGGCGTCTACACCATTGTGGGCGTGGTCGAGAACGCCCAGTACTGGTCGCCCAACGATGTGGACGACACCGGGCACGGCATGTATTTCCTCCCCTCTGGGCAATGGACGGCGCCGCAGCCCACAACGCCGGACGCAGCAGATGAAGCCGAGTTCCTCACTAACACGCACTACCTGAATACGATCGAGATCGAAACCCGCGGCGTGGTCCCTGACCTCGAGCAGCAGGTGCGCAACCGGCTCTCCGATCTCGATCCCAACCTGATGGTCGTCCACTCCCACACCTTCGAGCAGCAGGTGCAGCTCAGCTTCAGCCAGCAGAACATGATCGTGCAGCTCACCTCGCTCTTCGGGCTCGTCGCGCTCGCGCTGGCCGCCATCGGCCTTTATGGCGTGACTGCCTATGGCGTGGCGCAGCGCACCAGCGAGATCGGCATCCGCATGGCCCTGGGAGCCGACCGGAATGCGGTGCAGAGCATGGTCCTGCGCGGTGCCTTCCGCCAGGTCGGCCTCGGCCTCCTCATCGGAATTCCCGCCGCGATTGAGGCCGGACATCTGATGTCCGCGGAGCTCTTCGGAGTCGGGGCGCTCAATCCGGTAGTGCTGTGCGTGACCGTCGCGGTGCTGGGCTCGGCCGCGCTGATAGCCGCCCTGATCCCCGCGCGCAGAGCTGCCTCCGTCGAACCCATGGAAGCGCTCCGCAACAGCTGAGTCGCGGTTAGCTAAAGCCGGTTAGCGAGAGAACCGGTTTTTTCGGGGCGTTGGACACTGCACGATTCGAGTTCAGCGAATTCTAGCTTCTCCAGCGCAGCGTGACCGGCCCGTCCATCGGGTGCTTCATCGGCTCGCCCGTCCGCGCCGACTCCAGCCGCGCCTGCTTCAGCGCGAAGTACCACTTGGCCGGCTTGTCGGCGTCGTCGATCAGCATCAGCGCGGGATCGTAGCGCAGCCCCTGCGCCTGCTGGATCATCGTCGTCTGGTCCTGGCGCACGAACATGTTGCCGAAGAATTTCAGGATCGACGTGACGAACGGCACCCGGTAAAGCACGTTCCACGCGCCCACCACGTCGATGCGGCAGGCGGTAGCCGCCATCGGCGTCACGGTCGTCAGGCTCGCAAACCACTTGTCGCCGCAGCGAATCGTTTCGTAGCGCCGGTTGGGCAGCACGAAATCAATGGTCGTGGTGATCGGCTCACCATACACGCCCAGCAGCTTGTAGGGCGCGCTGTTGGCCGAGGGCGCGTGGCTGGCCATGCGAAACCCCTGCTCGATCGGCTCGAAACGCTTTTCCTTCTCGTGAATGCTGGCCTGCTGGCGCCACCACCACGCCTGGTGCACAAACGGCCCGTGCGCCGGATCCATCAGGCCGATAATGCCGTGATCGACATTGCAGGGCAGGTCGGCAGTCAGGTGCGCGCTGCGGAATTGCGTGCCGAATTTCGGCAGCTCCGGGACGGCAGGCATTGACGGATCGCCCATGCGCGCTCGCCCGCCTCCCGGCTCCGGCACGTACACCCAGGCGTGGCCGTCGCGTTCCTCGCACGGAAACGCAGTCCCGTAAATCTTCGTCGCGTCGAGCGTGTCGTGACTGGTGAGCGAGGGAATCTGGACGCATTGCCCGGAGACCGGCTCGAAGCTCCAGCCGTGATATTTGCAGGTCAGCGACTGCCCGTCGAACCAGCCGCACGACAACGGAATGCCCCGGTGCGGACAGCTGTCGCGCATCGCAAACAGCCTCCCATCGGCGCGGCGCCCCAGCACCATCGGAATCCCCAGCAGCAGAGCGGAAACCAGCTTGCGTCCCTGCAGGACTTCGCTGCGCAGTGCGGGATACCAGTCGTTATAAAGCAGCGTGGCCGGCGGGCCGGCAGACGCGGGAATGGTGGCCATCGGAAACCTGGTTCCACTATAGCCCGGCAGCGCTTACGGCTTCCGCCTGCAGACTCGGTCAGCTCTCACCCGGAACTCTCGAGTGGCACGTCAAAAAAGCACAGGCCCGCAGAATTTCCCTGCGGGACTGATGCCCAACCGCTAACCGCTAACCGCTATTTGCCGCCCTTCAGCAGCGCCTTTGCTCCGTCCAGATGCTTCTGCAGGGTGGGCAGCGCGGCCTGCGCGTATGACTTGATCGCCGCGTTCTGCGCATCGTCGGCTTCCTTCTTGTAGATCGCGATCGCTTTGGTATGCCCCGCGATCATCTCCTCGATGTACTTGTGGTCGAAGGCCTTGCCCTTGAGCTTCTGGAACGGGTCGATCATCGCCTTGTTGTGCTCAGAATCGATAGCGGTGGGCACGGTGAGACTCGCCTGCTGTGCGGCCGTGTTCAGCTGGCTGAAGTCCTGGGTGTGATCCGTGACCAGCGTCTGCGCGTAGTCCTTTACCGCCTGGTTGTCGGAGACGTTCTGCGCCAGCTGGCCCAGATTGGCCTCCACCATGTCCGTCTGACCGGCGAAATCGACAAACTGCTGGTCGGTCATGGCGGCGCCCGCCTTGTGCATTTTGGCCTGGGCTGTCAGCGGCAGGCAGCAGAGCGCCAGACCGAGGCAGCAAACGCCCGATACTATCCGTTTCATGTCCAATTTCCTCCTGCGGAAAGTCTTCTGTTGCAAGGTTTCCGATGGGTTAGATGCGAAAATTGCCGGGAAGGGCCGCCGGGCGCGGTGAACTGCCCGCTTTACGCCCTGCTACGCAGCTCGGGATACCGCGCCAGGATCATCCGCTGATCGTCGCCAGGCAGCTCCCCCAGCCGCACCGGCTTGTCCTGCGGCCGCGTCCCTTTCTGGTTCAGGACGTTCATCAGGCTCCATTCGCGTTGCAGCCCCTGCGGCTCCCGCGCCGGCAGATCGTAGCGCGTGAAGTCGATGACCATGTGCGGGGAGCGCGTCTCCCAGTTCCACAGAAAAGCCAGCCGGAACTCCTGGTTCATATACCACCGGATCTCCAGTTCCTTTTCCGATCCCGGCGCGCCGGTGCCCCTCGAGTCGAAGCGATAGTTGATCCGGCCGTTATTCGGATAATGCTGCCGCCACGCCAGCCCGAATTCTCCCTCGGGAATCACCCGCGTATCCGGCCATCGCTCGCGAACCGCCTGGAGCCACCAGGCAAGGTCCTCGTCGTGGCCGATCGAGACCTCCCAGATCCCGGTCACCCATCCGAATCCGTTCAGTGCGTGGCCCTGGTCGAAGTGCATCGCCGTCGTGGCCATCATCTCCCGCCGCCCCGCCTGCTGGCCGAGGTCGCCGACCGTCTCGATCGGCCCCACGCCCATGCGGCTGTTGAATCCGCCCTGGAAGCCGTCGCGGCGCGCCGCCAGAAAGTCGCAGGTCCAGCCGTCGAGGCAAACGCAGTCGATAAAGTCCGCCGGCCCCTGCGCCGGCTTCAGGTAATGCTCCCGGCTCGGATAATACGGATAGCAGATGCCCCCGTCGCCGTCGCCGTGATCGATGCCGTGCTGGCTCCAGATTTGCCCCTGGCAGACGTGGATGCCCTCGTCCTCGGCCAGCAGCCGCTGGTTTTCCGCGTCCATAAATCCCGCAATCAGGCACTGCGGCCGGTATCCGCCGCCGACCATGGCAGTCACACGCCTGAGCGCCTGGTGGATCGTCGCCCGGATCGCGTCGCGCGTGTTGTACATCGGCGCAAAATAGCCGCCGGGGATGAAGGTGATCTCGTCGCCGTAACGGTCGTGATACGAGGCGAGCAGCCGCCGCGCTTCCCGGTATTCGTCGCGCGTATCGTTGAGCGCCAGCCAGCTCACCGCCCACGTCATGCGTCCATCGGGACATCCGCGCGCAAACGCCTCTCGCCGCGAGCGGATGTGCTGCGGGCTGTTCAGCGGCGCTTCATCTTCCCCGATCGAACGGGTCGGCGCCACCTCCACCTGATTCACGCGCACCACGGAGATGTGGGTGATGGTTCGCCCCTGAAGCGGCGAAGAAGCCATCGCCGGCATCCGCGCGCCAGCGCACGCCGACGCCGCCAGTGTTCCTGCGCCGCGGGTAAGGAATTGCCGCCGGTTCCATCCTGGGTTCATCGACACTCCAGCCCGCCCTACTGCATGTCCGCCGGCAGCACCTGATCCGGATCGGTATTGAAAGCCAGGCTGGTCACGATCCAGGCCGCCCCGCTGCGGTAGAGCAGAAATCGCGCGAACAACGGGCCCGTGTCGTAGTCGAGAACCAGATAGACCGCGCGCGTGCCGGGGGGAAAGCTCTTAACACCAATCGGTTCGAAGCCGCGATAGTTGCCGTAGATGTGTTGGGCGGAGTAAAGCTGGTGCGCCTGGGCGCCGGCCTCGCTGCTCCCTTCGATGGGGCTGCCGCGAAGCCAGGCGCGCATTGCCGCATCCGGGCCTGCGCTGCGGTACGACTCGAGGCCCGCGGTCACGATCCCCGGCAGGCCGGGCGCGGAAGCGTCCTGCGCGGCCAGGGACACCGGTAGAAACGCGATAGCGGCGAGTAGCAGTGCGAGCTTACGCATGGACGCGCCTTCCCCGTGGAATGGACGTGCCCGTCCATCCTAACGCTCGCGGCGCGGGGAGCGAACGGGGGTCGCGCAACCAACAAAAAGGCCCGCGTTGCCGCGGGCCTGGGCCTGTTTCTGGGCCCTGCGCGAAGCGCCTCTGGCCTGGACGGCCAATCCTCAGGCTTTCCCGATCGCGACCCCCGTCTCCAGCGGAATCCCGGCTCGCGAGACCACCTCGAAGCGCAGCGCTCCAGCTTTGCCCGCATCGATCCGCACGTGATCCCCGTGCAGCACTTCGCCGTCCAGGATCTTCATCGCCAGCGGATCCTGAATCAGCCGCTGGATGGCCCGCTTCAGCGGACGCGCCCCGTACGCGCGATCGTACCCCGAGGTAAAGATCTGGTGCCGCGCCGCATCGGTCAGCTCGATCGTGATGTGCCGGTCCGCCAGCAGCTTCTCCAGATCCTTCAGTCGCATATCGACAATGCGCGTCAGCTGCTCTTCGCCGAGCGGACGGAAGATCACGATGTCGTCCACGCGGTTCAGGAACTCGGGCCGGAAGTGCTCGCGCAGGATCTTCATCACGCTCTCCTGTGCGTGCGCGAAGGCCGTCTCGCTGGCCAGCGATTCGCCCTGAAGGAAGCCCGCGCCGAGGTTCGACGTCATGATCAGCACCGTGTTCTTGAAGTCCACCGTCCGGCCTTTGGCGTCAGTCAGCCGCCCGTCGTCCAGCACCTGCAGCAGCACGTTAAAAACGTCCGGGTGCGCCTTCTCGATCTCGTCGAGCAGGATCACCGAGTAGGGACGACGCCGCACCGCTTCCGTCAGCTGCCCGCCCTCGTCGTAGCCCACGTAGCCCGGAGGCGCGCCGATCATCCGCGCCACGGCATGCTTCTCCATGTACTCCGACATGTCGAGCCGCACCATCGCCTGCTCGTCGTCGAAGAGAAACTCAGCCAGCACGCGCGCGGTTTCGGTTTTGCCCACGCCAGTCGGCCCCAGAAAGATAAACGACCCAATCGGCTTCTTCGGATCGCTGAGCCCGGCCCGCGACCGCCGGATCGCATTCGCGACAATCGAGAGCGCCGCATCCTGGCCGACCACCCGCTCCCTCAGCCGCTCCTCCATCTGCACCAGCTTGCGTACCTCGCCCTCGAGCATGCGCGATACCGGAATGCCCGTCCACTTGCTCACGATGCGGGCGATGTCCTCCTCATCCACTTCTTCCTTCAGCATGCGCGGAGCGCCGCCCTTGCCATCCTGCGCTTCGGTCAGCTTCTTCATCTCGGCTTCCAGCCGCGGCAGCTCGCCGTACTGGATCTGCGCGGCGCGTTCCAGGTTGCCACGCCGCGTCTGCTCTTCGGCTTCAAACCGCAGCGCTTCGATCTGCCGTTTCACGTCGCTCAGCCGCGTGATCGCCTCGCGTTCCTTCTGCCAGCGCGCGCGCAGGCTCGTCGCACGCTCGCGCAGCTGCGCCAGCTCGCGCTCCACCTGCTCCAGCCGCCCTTTGGAGTTGGGATCGTTCTCGCGCTTCAGCGCCGCGCGCTCGATCTCGAGCGAGGTCGCCTCGCGCTCCAGCTCGTCAATCTCCGTCGGCACCGAGCCGATCTGAATGGCCAGCGAGGCCGCGGCCTCATCGACCAGATCGATCGCCTTGTCCGGCAGGAAGCGGTCTGAAATGTAGCGGTGTGACAGCGTCGCCGCGGCCACAATCGCCGAATCGCGAATGCGCACTTTGTGGTGCGCCTCATAGCGCTCCTTCAGCCCGCGCAAAATCGCGATCGTGTCCTCGACGTTCGGCTCGCCGACGTAGACGATCTGGAAACGCCGCTCCAGCGCGGCGTCCTTCTCGATGTACTTCTTGTACTCGTTCAGCGTGGTCGCGCCGATCGCGCGCAGCTCGCCGCGAGCCAGCGCCGGCTTCAGCATGTTCGAGGCGTCAATCGCCCCTTCTGCCGCGCCTGCGCCCACCAGCGTGTGCAGCTCGTCGATGAACAGAATGATCTGCCCGTTCGATTCCTCAATCTCCTTCAGCACCGCCTTCAGCCGATCCTCAAACTCGCCACGGTATTTTGCTCCCGCCAGCATGGAGCCCAGGTCGAGCGAGATCACCCGCTTGTCGCGCAGAATATCCGGCACGTCGCCGTGCACGATGCGCCGCGCCAGGCCTTCCACAATGGCCGTCTTGCCCACCCCCGGCTCGCCGATGAGCACCGGATTGTTCTTCGTCCGCCGCGACAGCACCTGGATTACGCGCCGGATCTCCTCGTCGCGTCCAATCACCGGATCGAGCTTGCCGCGTCGCGCCAGATCGTTCAGGTCCTTCGCATATTTCTCCAGCGCCTGGTACTTCGCCTCCGGATTCTGATCCGTCACGCGCTGGCTGCCGCGCACCGTGGCCAGGCTCTTCAGAATGGCATCATGCGTCGCCCCAAACGAGCCCAGCAGCAGCTGCGCGCCGTCATTCTTCTGCCGCGTCAGCGCCAGCAGCAGATGCTCCGTCGAAACGTAATCGTCTTTGAAATTTTCGGCTTCTTTGAAGGCCTGATCGAAAACCTGATTCAGCGCGTTTGACGCGCCCGGCTGCGCCGAGCTTCCGCTCACCTTCGGCAGCTGATTCACCGCCTCGAGGGTCTTCGCCTCCAGCTGTGGCGTGGCCACGCCGATCTTGTCCAGAACGGCGGGAATCACGCCTTCCTTATCGGCCAGCAGCACGGCCAGCAAATGCAGCGGCAGAATCTCCGGATTGCCGTTTTCGGCGGCCAGCTGGCTTGCGTTCTGTACCGCCTCCTGCGATTTCACCGTAAATTTGTCCCAGCGAATTGCCATGGGTTTGTCCTGTACTTCCTCTTGAGATGATTGTGCGCCCGTCGCGTCCGCGCAAGCGAGGCGGGGAGCCAGGTGCGCCTGAAAAACAGCGGGAGGGTATCCCCTCCCGCTGTGCAGTTTCCGAACAACCTTCGAGTCGGCCCGCGCGAAGCGCCCCCGCCCGTCCGGCCAGGACTTAGCTGGCCGCTTCATCAGCCGGCCGGTTCTTCGCTAACCGGCCTTCAGCTGCCGTTACGCCGCCGGCTTCACTTCCTTTTTGCCGGCCTCGATCTGGCCCTTGCCGATTTCCACCTTGATCTGCTTCGGCTTCGCCTCGGCGCGCTTCTCCAGTTCGACGCGCAGCACTCCCGCGTCGTACCCCGCCTTCACGCTCTCCGGGTTAACGGTATTCGGAATCGTGAACGACCGGAAAAAGCTGCCATAGCGCCGCTCGATGCGGTGGAAGTTCTCTTCCTTCTCTTCCTTCTCGAATTTGCGCTCGCCCTTAATGGTGAGCACGTTGTTTTCCAGCTGGATGTCGAGGTCGCTCTCCTTTAGTCCCGGCACTTCGAGCTTGAGCACGATCTTGTGCTCGTCCTCATAAATGTCGACCGGGGGAACGAAAGCAGCCGTGGTGATGGCGTCGTTGTCGCCGCGATTGAAATCCTGAAACAGGGAGTTCATGCGGTTCTGCAGTGCAAGCACGTCGCGAAACGGATCCCAGCGAGTGATAGCCATGATTCAAATCCTCCATACGGATGAAATTCTTTTTGAACGTTGGGGCCAGCCCTCCAGGGCGGCCGTCACAACATCTGATGAGACTATAGCACACAAGATGCATAAAATATGAGTGTTGTAATGTCAATTTTGAGTTATCGAGTCACATAAAACAAAATAAAAAACTTAATCCAAAGACTCGATCCCCTGAGTCCTCGATCTTCTCCATTATCTGGCTTCGTGGACCCAGCCACGAGTGGCTGACCGGACCCCGAACTCTCGCAGCAAACCGGCCATGGAGCACCCCTGCCGCGGCGCGTTAAGATCGCTGTCTGCCGCTTTTGCGACACGCAAGCCGGCCGAGTCCCAGCCGTTCCAGTTACAGGAGAGACGATGAACGCTCTGCTCCAGGACATTCGTTTTGCCTGCCGCATGCTCCTCAAGTCGCCCGGCTTCGCGGCCATCGCAATCGTCACCCTGGCGCTCGGCATCGGCGCCAATACCGCGCTCTTCTCGGTCGTCAACGGCGTCCTCCTCGATCCGCTGCCGTATCCCCACCCCGGTCAGCTCGCGGCCGTCTATGAGAAGAACGCCGGCCAGGACCGCGCCCCCATCAGCTACCTCAATTTCCTCGACTGGCAGCGGGGCACCCAGACCTTCTCCTCGATCGCCATCTACCGCCACGAGGACTACAACATGACCGGGGTGGCGCAGCCCCAGCGCGTCAACGGATTTATGATCTCGGCGGACTTCTTCTCCACCCTCGGCATCCATCCGATGCTCGGCCGCGACTTCAATCCCGGTGACGACCACCTCGGTGCCGCGCCCGTGGCTCTGCTCAGCAATGGCTTCTGGCATCGCACCTTTGGCGGCTCGCCGGCCATCCTCGGCAAGGCCATCGATCTCAACGGCGACAACTACACCGTCGTTGGCATTCTGCCTGCCGGCTTTTCCTTTTACGGTCCCGCCCGCGACGTCTATATTCCCATCGGCCAGTGGAGCGACTCCTCCTTCTGGGATCGCCGCATCGACATGAGCGCTCACGCCGTCGGCCGTCTCAAGCCCGGCGTCACCTTGGCCCAAGCCCAGGCGGACATGAACGGCGTCGCGCACCACCTCGCCCTCGCCTATCCCGAATCCGACAAGGACGTCGGCATCTCGCTGTTTTCCATGAAGGACGATCTCGTCGGCAACGTGCGGCCATTCCTGGTGGTGCTGCTCGCTGCGGTAGGATTCCTGCTCCTCATCACGTGCGCCAACGTCGCCAGCCTGCTGCTCGCCCGCTCCATGCGTCGCTCGGGAGAGTTCGCGCTGCGCGCTGCGCTCGGCGCGAGCCCCACGCGTCTCATGCGCCAACTGCTCACCGAAAGCCTGTTGCTTGCCGGAACAGGCGGCTTGCTCGGCCTGATCCTTGCCGTCTTTGGCACAAAAACCATCGTCACCCTTCTGCCCGCGGCCCTCCCCCGCGTCACCGAGGTCCACGTCGACACCCGCGTGCTGCTCTTCACCTTCGGCGTTTCGCTGCTGGGCGGCATCGTCTTCGGCCTTGCGCCCGCGCTGAAGGCTTCACGCGTCAACCTCGAAGAAGTGCTGCGCCAGACCAGCCGCGGATCCAGCGCCGCGCGCCATCGCCTGCAAGGAACCTTCGTCGCCGTGGAAGTTGCCCTGGCCCTCGTGCTCCTGGTCGGTGCCGGGCTCATGCTGCGCTCGCTCGCTGCGCTGTGGCGCGTGAACCCCGGCTACAATCCCGACCACGCCATCACCTTTTCCATGTCGTTCCCGGCGAACGAGCAGACCCCCGCGGCCGAAACCCGCGCGCGTCTGCGCCGCTTCGACGCCGCCATGCGCCAGATCCCCGGCGTCGAGGCCGTCTCCGTCACCCTCGGCTCGCGCCCCATGATCCACGACTCCGAGCTGCCCTTCTGGATCGAAGGCCGCGCGAAACCCGCCAACGATAACGACATGCCCCAGGCGATGTTCTACCTCGTCGAGCAGGGATTCCTGCCCGCCATGGGCATCACGCTCGAGCGCGGCCGCTGGGTGACCGACCAGGACAACGAGAACACCCCTACCGTCGTCGACATCGACGTCGTCTTTGCGCGCACATATTTCCCCGATCAAAATCCCGTCGGCCAGCACATCCACATCGCCGAATTCGACAGGGAAGCGGAGATCGTCGGCGTGGTCGGCCACGTGAAGCAGTGGGGCCCGGGCAACGACCCCAGGGCCGCCATCGAAGCGCAGTTCTACTACCCCTACATGCAGCTGCCGCCCAAGCTGATGCCGCTGGTGGCCGATGGGACGGCCGTCGTGCTGCGCACGAGCGACGATCCCCAGGCGTTGATGGGCCCGGTGCGCAAAGCGGTGGGCGAGATCGATCCCGGCGCCGTCGTCTACGCGGTCCAGACCATGCACGGCGTTATCGATGACGCCTTCGCAGCGCGCCGTCTGGCGATGATGCTGCTTGCCGCCTTTGCCGCGCTCGCCCTGGGCCTGGCCTGCGTGGGCATCTATGGCGCCATCTCCTATCTCGTCGGCGAGCGCACCCGCGAGATCGGAGTGCGCATGGCGCTGGGTGCGCAGCGCGGAGACGTGCTGCGCCTCGTCCTCGGCCAGGGCGCACGCATGGCTTTGCTGGGCGTGGCGCTCGGCATCGCCGGCGCGCTCGCGCTCACCCGCCTGATGGCCAGCCAGCTCTACGGCGTCTCGGCGCACGATCCGCTCACCTTCGCCGGAGTGGCCGCGATCCTGATCCTGGTCGCGCTGGCCGCCTGCGCCGCTCCCGCCCGCCGCGCCATGCACGTCGATCCCATCGAAGCTCTGCGCTGCGAGTAACCTCGCCAGGCTCCCGAGGACCTCGCAAACTCGCGCGTCACGAACCGCGGAAATGAGCATCCCCCCGCGCATCTTCCCGTTTTCCCGCCTTTTCCTCTTTCTCCACACACATTTGCAGCGCTTGTGACGGCCATCACAACGCTCGCCCCGCACCGGTGTGACGCCCGGCACAGACTGCTGTCCATCGCGGGACCGACAATCGTCCGTTTTCCAGGTTGCGGCTGCGCAGAGTTCCTGTCCACTCGCGCACGGCGACAGCAACCAAACCAATTCGCCCCAGCGGCGGCAGAACGGAGATCCAACATGAACGCAAGCACCCTCGGTTATCAGGAGGCCGTTGCGGCCCAAAAAGTCGAAGCTCCCGCGCAGTACGTCTTCTTCTTTGGCGCGCGCGTCGCCGAAGGCAACGGCAAGATGCGCGATGTGCTGGGCGGCAAAGGCGCCGGCCTTGCGGAGATGACCAACGCCGGCCTGCCCGTCCCTCCCGGCTTCACCATCCAGACCGAGGCCTGCCGCGAATACATGCGCGGCGCGCTTTCGCCCCAGGTGACCGAGCAGATGGAGATCGCCCTGGCCCGCCTCGAGAAGCTGCAGGGGCAGCGCCTCGGTGCCGGCGAGAACCCGCTGCTGGTCAGCGTGCGTTCGGGCGCGAAATTCTCCATGCCCGGCATGATGGATACCATCCTCAACCTCGGGCTCAACGATCTTTCCGTCGAGGCGCTGGCCAGGAAGTCCAACAATCCGCGCTTCGCCTTCGATTCGTATCGGCGTCTGATACAAATGTTCGGCGACGTCGTCCTCGACATCCCCAAGAACGAGTTCGAGCACATTTTCGACGAAACCAAGAAGAAGTACGGCGCGCAGCAGGATACGGAGCTCAGCCCGGCCGCGCTGAAGGAAGTCATCTCCGGCTACAAGAAGCTGGTATTGCGCCATACCGGCGCCGAGTTCCCGCAGGATCCCGACCGTCAGCTGACCATGGCCCGCGACGCCGTCTTCCGCTCCTGGAACAACGAGCGCGCCAAGACCTACCGCCGCCTGAACCACATCGACGACTGGCTGGGCACCGCGGTCAACGTGCAGGCCATGGTCTTCGGCAACCTCAACGAGTCCAGCGGCACCGGCGTGGGCTTTACCCGCAACCCCGCCAACGGCGAAAAGGAATTCTATGGCGAGTTCCTCATGAACGCGCAGGGCGAGGATGTCGTCGCCGGCATCCGTACTCCGGTGCACATCGCCGAACTCCGCAAGCTGATGCCGCATCTCTACGGCGAGCTGCGCGACCTCACTTCGCGCCTCGAAAAGCACTACCGCGACATGCAGGACTTCGAGTTCACCATCCAGGACGGCCACCTCTATATGCTGCAGACGCGCAACGCCAAGCGCACCGGCCTCGCCGCCGTCCGCATTGCCATCGATATGGTGCGCGAGCAGCTGATCACCGTCGACGAAGCCGTGCTGCGCGTCGAGCCGAATCAGATCTTCGATTTCCTCGTCCCGCGTCTCGATGAGAAGGGAACCGTCGAAGTCCTGGCGACCGGCCTGCCCGCCTCGCCCGGAGCCGCTGTCGGCCAGATCGTCTTCACCGCTGCCGAAGCGGTGAAGCTCCACGAGAAGGGAACCTATAAGTCGATCATCCTTGTCCGCAGCGAAACCTCTCCCGAAGACATCGCGGGCATGAATGTCGCCTCCGGCATCCTCACCTCGCGCGGCGGCATGACTTCCCACGCCGCTCTGGTCACCCGGGGCATGGGCAAGTGCTGCGTCGCGGGCGCGGGCGACGTCACCATCGACGAGAAGAAGAAAGAAATGCGCGTCAAGGGGAAGCTCTTCCACGAGGGCGACTGGATCTCCCTCGACGGAACCACTGGCCGCGTCATCAACGGGAAGCTGGCCACCATCCCCGTCAATCCCGACAATCCCGACCTCGTCCAGTTCATGGGCTGGGTCGATCAGCGCCGCCGCCTGCGCGTGCTGGCCAACGCCGATATTCCGCGCGACGCCAAACAGGCGCAGCTCTTCGGCGCCGAAGGCATCGGCCTCTGCCGCACCGAGCACATGTTCTTTGCCGAAGACCGCCTGCCCCACATGCAGGCCATGATCCTTGCCAGAACCGAAGAAGAGCGCCGCGCCGCGCTGGCCAAACTCCTGCCCATGCAGCGCGCCGACTTCGCCGGCCTCTTCAAGGCCATGGGCAGCCAGCCCGTCGTCATCCGCCTGCTCGATCCGCCGCTCCACGAGTTCCTGCCCAAGCGCGAAGACCTGATGGTGCAGATCGCAAAACTCGAAGCCACCAAACCGCGCTCGCCGAAGCTGAAGGATCTGCACCGCATCCTCGAGCGCGTCGAAGAGCTCCACGAGCTCAATCCCATGCTCGCCTTGCGCGGCTGCCGCCTCGGCATCACCTATCCGGAGATCACCGAGATGCAGGCGCATGCCATCTTCGAGGCCGCCGCGTCGGTCAAAAGAAACGGCACCGACCCACACGTCGAAGTCATGATCCCGCTCACCACCGGCCCCGAGGAGATGAAGAACCAGGCCGCCATCGTCCGCAGCGTCGCCCACGATGTCTTCATTAAGAAAGGCGTCATCGTCGACTACAAGGTCGGAACCATGATCGAGCTGCCTCGCGCCTGCCTGGTCGCCGACAAGGTCGCCGCGGAGGCTGAGTTCTTCAGCTTCGGCACCAACGATCTAACCCAGACCACCTTCGGCATCTCCCGCGACGACGTGAACAAATTCCTGCCCGCCTATCTGAAGCAGGGCATTTACAAACAGGACCCCTTCGCCGTCCTCGATCAGGAGGGGGTGGGCACGCTCATCAAGATGGCCACCAACAAGGGCCGCTCGGCGCGCCGCGATCTCAAGGTTGGCATCTGCGGCGAGCACGGCGGCGAGCCGGAAAGCGTGAAGTTCTGCCACCGCGCCGGCCTCGATTACGTCTCCTGCTCACCCTTCCGTCTGCTCACCGCGCGGCTGGCCGCGGCCCAGGCGGCGATCGAAGAGCAAAAGGTCTTTAACCCGGACCTGCGCTCGGGTAACTCGAAATAGCGGCATTCCTCCCGGCGGGCCTGCGGCAGGCTCGCCAGGAGGAATCTCTTTGCGCTAAGCGCTGTCTTTCAGACTTTCTGCCGCATGTGCAGTTTCTTTGCCGTACTTGCAGTCTTCCCCGCCGCACCTCCATTGGGAAGTGCGGCGGGTTTTCCTCTTTTAGAACAGGGAACAGGGAATAGCGAACAGAGCTCAGGACTCAGCGAACGAACCGCACCGCCAACCTGAAGATGATCACCAGAGCGAGCATTGTGGTCGTCATCGCTGCCCAAACGGCTGAGATCTGCGTCCAGTTCAGCGGCAGCCGGTCGAGGACTTCGATTCCGCCGGCGGCAAAGCTCTTCTTTCTTCGTACGCGAAAAGTGCCGGTCGGAATCAATGGCAGCCAGAAAAGCATCATGAAGACCGTCGTTGTGAATTCTTCATACCCGAAGGCCGGATCAAAGACATAATCCCACTTAAGGAATCGGCAGCGGCCGATCCCGTTGAAACTCAGAAAGAGTCTTCCTGTATCGCGCGCCTGGTCGCGTGTGCGCTCCTGCTCTTCTTCTTCGAATTGCTTCAACGGCTCGTCGCCAGCGAGACCCCGGCGGCTCAGCTCCGCTGACAACGCAACGCCGGCTTCCGGCGTGAGCTCAGCGCGCGCCATGGCCAGGCGCAGCAACTCATCGTCGGTGCGGCTCTCGTATTCTCTGGCAAAATCCTGGAGCTGGAGCGCCATGAGCAGAAATCATACGTCCAGTCTGCGGGCGCAAGAGAGTAAGCGATGCGACGCGACTCTCCTAAACGCTAACCCCTAACCGCTAACCGCTAACTAATCCCTGCACCCTAATCCCTAAACCCTAACCCTTCCACTTGATATTGCAGCCGATGCTGGGCCGCTGCTCCTTCGCGATGGGCCGCCCTGCCACCAGCGCATCCATCGCGGCCCGCAGATCGCTGCCGGTCACCGGAGTGCCGTTTCCCGGCCGGCTCGAGTCCAGCTGCCCGCGGTAGACCAACTTGCGCTGCCCGTCGAAGAGGAAGAAATCCGGCGTGCAGGTCGCGTCGTACGCACGGGCCACCTCCTGCGTCTCGTCGTAGAGATAGGGAAAGACGAACCCCACGTTTTTTGCCTGCCTGGCCAGCCCCGGGGGCGCGTCGTCGGGATAGTTGTCCGCGTCGTTGGAGCTGATGGCAGCGATCCCGATGCCCGACTTCTGGTAGTCGCGCCCCAGCTTCGCCAGCCCCTTTTCCACGTGCTTCACAAACGGGCAGTGCGCACAGATGAACATCACCAGCAGCCCTTTGGCCCCGGCGACCGCGTCATTGTTATGGATGTTCCCGGTGCGAACATCTTTCAGCGAGAACTCGGGCGCCGTGGTGCCCAGCGCCAGCATTGCGGATTCGGTAGCAGCCATGGAAAAACCCTCCCCGTCCAGATTAGAGCAACGGAGCGGAGCGCAGCGCGGGAGGAGGATTTGCACCCACCCCCCCGTTGCATTGACCCGACCGGGCTCCATTTTGCTGGAGTTAGCAGCGCCGCGATCGAACATCGGCCGCTATCCCGCAGGGGGCCGATCACTTGCGAGACGGCCGTGACGCGATCACAAGGCCGCCGCGTTTGACCAAGTCGCGGTTGCGAGGGCGGCAGCTGATTGCAAGCCGGGCACTTCGCTGACGGCCGCGTGTGATCAGGGGAGGGCTGCGAGCGATCACCTGGGAGCCGCGAGCCGATCAACGGCGGCTGCGAGCGGGTCAGAAGGCGATCCGCCGCATGGGGCAAGCCAGCCAGACTTCTCAAAGAGCGCGATCCCGCCTGGGCGGGACAAGCAGAACGCAGGACGCAAAACGGTGGCACCCTGAAAGGGAAAAGCTCTGCCGCGAGGACAGAGCTTTCCGATTTCAGGGTAGAAGGTGGGCGGAGCCGAGGCAAGGAAAATCAGCGGGTGCGGGAGTACGGAGGTAATGGGCTGGCGTTGGCAGACATCCTGAGCGACCTTTGGCGCCAACCCGGCGAAACCAAAGCAGGGTGTTTCCGCCAGGATTCAAACCGAAATTTGAACGAGTTCGTCGCCGAGCGGCCAGCGTGATGGCATTTCGTCGTAGGTTCTGCCGTTCAGCATCCGGCCTGTCTTGTCCTTGCGAACGCCGCCCCACTGTTTGAAGAAAAACGCGGCGCCGGCATTGCGGCATTGGCGGCGAATGGACTCGACCCACGCCGGGTCCATCTGTCTGGCGCCAGGCCCCGATTCGCCGCCCACGATCACCCAGCTGACGGCGTTCAATGCCAGATTCTCGAGCGGTCCAATCAGCGGCTCGCAGGAGAGAAAGCGAACCTGAGCCGGGACGGACACGAGATCGTCGATTCTGCCGACCACGCGAGCGTCTTCAACACTAACGCCCATCCAGACATTGGAGGGCCATGGCAACAAAGGCGCGAGATCGCGGAGGCGTTGGCTCCGCTTTGTCAGGACCTGGAATGTGTGCTGAGGACAATCCCGCATTGTACGGAAGACGGCACGGATGAACTCGGAGGGAACATCGTCGTGAAAAAGGTCGCTCATCGAATTGACGAAAACAACTCGCGGCTTCTTCCAGATTTTCGGCAGGTCGATCAGGTCTTCGTGCAGCGTCACGCGGAATCCGTTGCGGTACCGGTGAGATCCCATCGCATGCAGTCGCTTTGCCATCCTCTCGGCGTAGCAATGCTTGCATCCCTGTGAGATTTTCGAGCATCCCGTGACGGGATTCCACGTCATTTCCGTCCATTCGATGCTGGAATTCGCGGCCATCTCAAAGCCCCTGACGTTGACGATACTTCCGAAAAATGTCCTCCACAATACCAGCTGCAACGGGCTTTTGCGAGGCGAAATATAAGTAGTAAATGACGGACTTTGTTCTCGTTCTCATTGGCATCGGCTCCGACACGAATTTAAATCCTGCCTTCTCCTTCAGCCGCGCTCGCCATGCTTGCTCGAAACGCTCATTCGAAACCTTCTCTGGGTCCTCAAATAGCTTTCCTTCGCTGCTGTAGGCAGCGTCCTGCCAGGTTTCGTCACCCCACAGGCGGGTGAGTTGGTCCACCTTGTTTTGGATTGCCAGGTCGCGGTTTCGACGCAGCACGTTCCGATTGATGTCCATGATCATGAAGTTCAGAAAAATCTCAATGGACCTCGATTGGCCCGCTGCTTCGATGACCTCCCACTTCAAGTTGATGTTGTAGGGGTCCAGCAGACAAAGAGCGCGCTGATAATTTTCGTACCTGATGCTTGGAAAGACCTTGTCGAGAAGAACGTCATTGCAATCGGCACTATAAATATGTACGTCATTGCGTGGGCCTGCCATATCTTGAAGCTGTTTGGCCCGTGCTGGATCCGCATCGATGAAGTGATACTCCGAAAATGGAGGTACGGTGTTGAGCGCAATCAGCGGGCTGCCCTCCACGATCTCATTCGTGGTCCTAGACAAATGCACTCCCGGCCCCGCGAACGCATCGACGTAGTGCCATCGGAGCCGAGGAACACTCTTGTTTAATATCCTGGAGTAAGCGGACGCATATTCCCTGATGATCGCGAGCTTAACCTCGGACCAAATGCCAATCTCGTCGTACTCTGCGGCCATAACCCGGACTCTATCACCGGGATACGCATAAGTAATTCAGATTCAGCGGGTGTGGGAATCCGCCGTAACATGCAATCCCCTACCACAGCCCCCCCTGCTTGCCCGGCATTGGGATCCCGAAGTGTTCGTAGGCCAGGCGGGTTGCCATGCGGCCGCGGGGGGTGCGGTCGAGGAATCCGATCTGGATCAGAAACGGCTCGCACACCTCTTCGAGAGCGTCCTCCTCTTCGGCCAGCGTCGCGGCGAGCGTGCCCAGCCCCACCGGCCCTCCCTGATACTTCTCGATGATGGCCAGCAGCAGCCGCCGGTCCAGCTCATCGAATCCGTGCGCGTCCACCTCCAGCATGGCCAGCGCCTCGCACGCGGTGGCGCGGTCGATGCGCCCCGGCCCCCGCACCTGCGCGTAGTCCCGCACGCGGCGCAGCAGGCGGTTGGCGATGCGCGGCGTCCCGCGCGAGCGCATGGCAATCTCGGCCGCGCCGTCCTGATCGATCTCGATGCTCAGCACCTCGGCCGAGCGCGAGACGATGTAGCGCAGATCGTCGTCCGAGTAGAAATCGAGGCGCAGCAGGATGCCGAAGCGCGAACGCAGCGGCGAGCTCAGCAGGCCCGGTCTCGTCGTGGCCGCCACAAACGTGAAAGGCTTCAGCTCCATCACGTGCGTGCGCGCCGCGGGCCCCTGCCCGATAACGATGTCCAACTTGTAATCCTCGAGCGCCGTGTACAGCTTCTCCATCAGCACCGGCTGCAGCCGATGGATCTCGTCGAGAAACAGCACCTGGCGCTCGCGAAGATTGGTCAGGATCGCCGTCAGGTCCCCCTGGATCTGCAGCGCCGGCCCCGACGTCTGCTGGAAGGCGACCTCCAGCTCGTTGGCGAGGATCGATGCCAGCGTGGTCTTGCCCAGCCCCGGCGGCCCGGAGAGCAGCACGTGATCGAGCGCCTCGCCGCGGGCGCGCGCCGCCTCCAGCGCGATGGCCAGCTGATTCTTCACCTTCTCCTGGCCGATGAATTCGGCCAGACGCCGGGGGCGAAGCTTCAGCTCAAAAGAGTTTTCGTCTTCGGCGCGGGCGGCGCTGACCAGGCGCTCAGGGTCCTCACGGGTATGCGGCATTTGATTCGGAGTCTAAAAGTTCCGGAGGGCGGAAGCAATCGCGGAAGCGCCGTCGCCCGAACAGACCACGCGTTGCGGCGGATGCGCCGCTGCCGAGCATCTTAATCAGCGGCGATGCAGCGCAGGGACCTCATCATTGCGCCCGCGGGCGAAGCGGCGCTGATTCTGGTGGCGGCAGCCGTGGGCTGGGCGACGCGGCAGCCGCTCATCTTCGCCAGCCTCGGGCCCACCGCCTACGAGCTCATCGAGACGCCCGAGCGGCGCAGCGCGCAGCCTTATTGCGTGTTCGTCGGCCACCTCGTCGGCGTCGGCGCGGGCTTTCTGGCGGTCTGGGCCACCGGCGCGTGGAGCGTCGCCCCGGTCTCCGCGGCGGGGGTGCCGGCGGCGCGCGTGTGGAGCGCGACCCTGGCGGCGGCGCTCACCGTGCTCGGCACGCTGCTGCTGCGCGCAAGCCAGCCCGCGGCCACCTCGACGACGCTGCTGGTGGCATTGGGCCTGCTCCAGTCCCCTCGCGACGCAGGGCTGCTCATGGCCGGTGTCGTGCTCATGACCATCCTCGGCGAGCCGCTGCGCAGGCTGCGGTTGCGCAGCCGCGGGCAGGGCGAAGGCGCGCAGGAACCGCGCTCTGCGCTCAGTGGTGAAAGTTAAGCCCGATCTGGGGTGACGACCGCGTCCCCGTAATCTTCACCGGCACCTGGGTTCCTGCGCCGTCTTTCGCAAAGAAAGGATCGACCGGCCTGAGCAGCCACGATTTCCATCCCGTCACCATCTGCGACACGTGCGCGTCGAGGCGCGCCATGCCGGAAAAGTTCAGCGTCTCGCCATCGAGGCCGTAAACCCCGCTCAGCGCGACCTCGGCCCCCGGAACACGATAGTTCAGTGTGGAGATATCGATCTTGCCGTTGGCCAGCGCAAACGTACCGCGCATCTGCGAGGCGACATCGGCGGCAATCGCCTGCTGCGGATTGCCGTCCTTCATCGCATCGCCCTCCTGCTCGGCCTGCTTCGGCTTGCCCTGCCCGCGCAGGCTCAGCTCATCGACTTTGTTTTGAATTTTGTCGCTGGTGAAATGAATGCCGTCCAGGCTGAAGGTCCCCTTCAGCTGCAGCTTGTCCACCACCGACTCGTCGCCGGGCGGTATATCGAAGCTGGCGTGGATCTCGACCTCTCCGCTCATCAGCGGCTGCGTGGATTTGACCGCCAGCTCCAGCAAATCCTGGATGCGCCCCGGCCCTTCGGTGAACTGCAGGCGGATGTCGCGCCCCTTCTGCCCGGGCACGTGGACCACATCGCCGGCAGCCACAATGTGCGTCTGCGCCAGCCACGCGTCCACCGGCTCCAGACGCGTGTCGCCGTTGGTTCCGTCCACGATGGCGTGAAATTTCGTTTTGAGCGGCATAGGGTGGCCGGCCGTGGAAAGGCTGAAGTCCGGAGTCGTGGTCTCTCCGTCCACCTCGATGTTGTTCAGTCTGCCCGAATAATTTCCCGTCGACGCCAGCATTCCGCCGAGTCCCTTGATGGTGCTCAGATCCGCATGAGTAAACGAATAGCTTCCGTCCACCGGCGTGTCCCCGGGGCTCTCTGCATCGAATGGACCGAAGTCGCCCGTGGAATCGATGTTGCCCAGCGGCCTGGGATTGACCAGCGTGGCATGGAATTTCATCGCGCGGCCCTGGCCAACGCTCCTGAGCGTGAGCTGGTGAATCTCAAACGTGAGCGGCACTTTGGAGGGGTTGTTATTGTCGAACACCAGA
>Ga0335075_10001521_pt1 | contig 38081 bp, 36 predicted proteins | sample Lox_Sample_24_FD_206723 | JGI IMG/M metagenome (GOLD analysis project Ga0335075, IMG submission 206723) | Soil microbial communities from Loxahatchee National Wildlife Refuge, Florida, United States - Lox_Sample_2.4 | ecosystem: Environmental > Terrestrial > Soil > Wetlands | place: USA... | reverse complement strand
CACTGGACGGGCATCCATTTCAAGATCGGTTCGAGATCGACGGTGACTTCATGACGCCTGCCGTCGGGCGTCAACTCCGAGGTGTAGTGCACCGCGCCGGGCAGTGGCGTGCCGGGCGGCAGGGCATTCGGATCGACGCCGGCGACAAACGCTTCGCAGACGAAGCGGAACGCGATCGGGCCGCCGGCGATCGTGCGGATGTCCTCCAGCGTGGTGGAGGGCGGGAGGTGGTCGTCGGCGATCAGGCTGTGGCGCACCAGGGCGATGGTATCGGGGTTGGTGCAGTTGGGCGGGCGGCGGGCGTGGAACCAAAGCACGATCGCCGCGGTCGCGGAGACCAGCAGGCCGAGAAAAAGAAACAGGATGAGTTTCCACATTGGGCGTGCGGCCGCGTCGCGCGATGCCAGCCCGCGCATGTCCGCCGGCGCGACCCAGCGTCGTGCGCTGCGCGGCCCGATGCCTAAACCGGGTAGTGCGTGCGCAGCACCTGCCCGCCTGCCTCGGCGGGGTCGGCATCGATCAGCACGAACGCGAAGACGCACGGTTTGCCGCTGTTGTTGACCCAGGCGTGCATGGTGCCGCGCTGCACAGCGATGTCGCCCTGGGTCATGTGCACGGTCGCGCCGTCGTCCAGCTCCAGGTCGCATTCGCCGGAGAGCAGGATGGCGTAGTCGAGAGTCTCGGTGCGGTGCATGAACTTGGGGGAATTGGGGGCGAATTCGACCACGCGCACCACGGTGCCCTGGCCGGACCCGACGTAGTTGTGACGCACGACGAAGCCCTGGCGCTGGGCCGCCGCGGCGGCTTCGGAATTGTCGACCGGCATGCGGTTGGTGGACCAGACCTCGCAGCGCGCGATGCCGGCGCGGCCGGGGCGGGTGCTGGCGGTGAGGCGTTCGTCGCTGGCGACGATGGCCTTGCCGGCGGTGTCATGGCCGGTGACGATGCGGCGGACTTCCAATGTCATGGGGGTTCCTCCTGGTTTTGGTTCGGGGCAGCTTAACGCGTTTCGGCGCGCGGCGGTGCTTTACCGCATCCGCCGCAACAGCAGCCGCACCGCGCCGGGGTTGGCCGCATGGGGATGGGCGGCGCCCAGCACCAGCGGGCGGAGGTCGGGGCGGTTCAGCCACAGCGGCAGCTCGCGGCGCAGGATGCCGGTTTCGTCGCCGCTGCCGCGGCCGGTGACCACCTCGACGCAACGCAGCCGGTCGGCGTGCGCGGACCGCACGAACGTCACCAGGGCATGAAACGCGCGCTGTGCCGTCATGCCGTGCAGGTCCAGCTTGCGCGCGGCGGCGAGCTTGCCGCTGCGGAAGCGCTGCCAGGTGGCGGCGTCCACGCCGCCGGGAGATTCGCCGACCGCGAGCGGGCGCGGTGGCGGTGCCGCTGCCGGCCCCAATGGCGGCAGGCGAGGCCGGGGCGGCAGCGCGGCCTCAGGCGGAGAGGCTGGAAGCACAGGTGCCGGACGGCCGGGCAATGGGGTTATCTGGCCGACATAGGCCTGCCAGGCGGCGCGGTCGGCGTCGGTCAGCGGGCGGGAACGAGGCGGCAGGAACGTGTCTCCTGGGCAGGTATGCGCGGTTTGCCATGGCGGCCGCCGATCCGGCGGAAAATTGCTGCCGCGTTGAGAGTTTGGCAACGACCGTGAATCCCATCTCACGCCGCTGTCGCTTGTGCGAGACAGCGCCCGGGTTGCATTGTTACGCGCAGCGTTTGGCCTGGGAAAAGCGGAACGGCAGGGATGGGCCATACATCAAACGGCGCGGGTGCACGCGCCTGGCATGCCGTGCGTGAGCATGCCACGCACTGGGCGGTCGGTGGCATCCTGCTCGCGGCCACGGGTTTTGCACCGGAGGAGTGGTTCGCCCGCGCCGTGGACCGGCTGCATATCTCCGAGGACACGCTGCATCTTTGGCATGTCGGCGTCGATCTGCGACTGGTGCCAATTGCGCTGGGTGTCGTGGTCATTGTGGGCGACGTGCTGCGCCGTCAACGGGCACCGGCTATCCCCCATGGGAAGGCGGAGACGGACAGCGCCCATGTGCCACTGGAAGTGGCGGCGCTGCCTCTGCCCGATCGCCCCTCGATCGCCGTGCTGCCCCTCGCCAACCTCAGTGATGATCCCGAGCAGGAGTATTTTTCCGACGGCATCACGGACGACATTATCACCGAACTGTCGCGCGACCGCGCTTTGTTTGTCATCGCGCGCAGTTCCAGCTTCACTTATCGCGGCCGGTCCATCGACATCAAACAGGTCGGGCGCGAGCTCGGCGTGCGCTATGTCGTGGAAGGCAGCGTGCGGCGTGAGTCCGGCCGCGTGCGGGTCACCGCACAGCTCATCGATGCAACAGACGGCAGTCATGTTTGGGCCGAGCGCTATGACAAGGCGCTGGAACACGTGTTCGAGGTCCAGGACGAGATAACCGCCGCGGTGGTAACCGCGATCCGTCCCGCACTCGGCAACGCGGAGCAACGGCGTGCGCTGCGCAAGCCGCCGGAACACCTGAGCGCGTGGGAAGCCTATCAACGCGGCCTGTGGCACATGGGAAAATACACGCTGCCCGAGACGGCACGCGCCAGAGAGTTCTTTCAGCAGGCGGCTCTGCTCGATCCGGGATTTGCCGCCCCCCATGTCGGAATTGCGCAGACATATATCCGCGAGACCTATTATTTCGGCGTGCGGCAGTTCACCGACGGAGCTCGCCTTATCAGAGCGGAAGCGCGCCAGGCGTTGGAGATTGACGCGGATGAGTCTGACGCGCACCACGCGTTGGGGCAATCCTTCGCTTTTGCCGGGAATTGGCCCCGGGCACTGGACTGCCTCGAACGCGCGTTGGCATTGAACCGCAATTCGGCTGCCGCGCACGAGCTGAAAGCTGCGGGGCTGACCTATTCCGGGCATCCGGAAGAGGGACGGCGGGAGGCATTGGAATCCCTGCGGATCAATCCGCGTGCACCGAGCAGTGCGATGGCCGCCAGTCTGGTCACAGCAAGCTATTATCTCGCGGGCGACTATGCCGCAGCGGTCCAGGCCGCACGACGCAGCCTGGCGGATTATCCGGCCTACCCACAGCCGCGCCGGTTTCTCGCCGCCGGTCTAGGACAGCTTGGCCGCACAGAGGAAGCGCGAGCCGCGCTAGAAGATTTCATGGCTGCGGCTCCCGCCGTGTTCGACGCGTTCATCCGCAATCGAGCGCCTTATGTACGTCGGGAAGACCACGAGCACATGCTGGACGGACTGCGCAAGGCGGGATGGCGCGGATGAGCGAAGCCCGCCACGGCACACCAGTTGAGCGCCCGTCCCGACATTCAGGCATGCGTGGCACGACAGCCCAGGGAGGCGCTCGCCCGCGCAGGCATCAGGATGGTAGCAACGAGGTCGATAGCGGAAGGTGAGGTGTTGGGCCGCCGATTCCGCGGATTTAAAGGGCTGCTGCAATACGGGAGATCGTTGTCGCCATGCCGGTGCCTCTGGGTCCGTCCCGCGCGGGACGGCCGGCGGGGATAGGCGTAAAGCGCGGGGCGGTGGCGGTGGTTGCAGGACAACAACGCGCCGTGTCGATGCCGGCTGGGGACCCCGCTGTGGGCGGCAAAGAAGGCTTTGCGCAGCGTTCCGCATATGGGCGCAAGGTGCGCATATGGGCGCAAGGCGCGCAGTTACGGGCAAGGTGGGCAGACGGATGCAAGGTGCGCAGGCGGCACCGAGGAGCGGATCGCGGCGCAAGAACCAGAGGTATGCGCCGCCGCGATAAAAATCTGTTTTTTGACCCAGATCAATGCGGTCCGTCCATCGCCGGCCCACGCATACTCCGCTGTTGTTCACCCACATGATGGATGGAGGAACAAAATGGCAACTACCCCAGTGGAAGTGAAGAAGACCGCACCGGCCCCGGCCGTCATGGATGCATGGCGTTCGTTCCGGACGGATATGGATCGGCTCATGGACGGCTTCGCCAGCGGGTTCGGCCTGCCGTCGCTGCGGCGCATGTTTGACATGGCAGCGCCGTGGGGGACGGGGGCCATGCTCAATATGCCTAGTCCAGCCATGGACGTCACCGAGGACGCTGACGGCTACAAGGTGACGGCCGAACTCCCCGGCATCGATGAGAAGGAGATCGAAGTCGCGCTGACCGACGATACGCTGACGATCAAGGGCGAAAAGAAGGTGGAGACGGAAGAGAAGGACAAGGACTACTACCTGTCCGAACGCAGTTACGGTACCTTCCGCCGCAGCTTTGCGCTGCCCGAGAACGTCGATTGCAACAAGGTCACTGCCGCGTTCGCCAAGGGCGTGCTGACGGTCACGCTGCCGAAGATGGCCGTCGCGAAGGCCGCGCCAAAGAAGGTCGAAGTGAAGGCCGCTGCGTGACGGCCGTGCGCAGGTTCCGGGGGGTGCGCGCGAGGTCCGGGGGCATGTCCCTCGGGCCGCGCACCGGCAAACGCCCCAAACGGAACGGCGCATTCACCGCCGCTTAACTTTTCCCGGGCATGATTCCTGCCATGCTGTCTGTCGCCTCGCTCTCCGCCTTGTCCGGCGCGATCGGTCCTGTTCAGCCGCTGCCCGTTCGGTTTCTGCCCGGCAGCGCGCAAGCGCCTTCGCCTGCGCCAACACCGCCGGCATCGCAGGTCCCGTCGTCCGGCGAGGCCAGCCAAACGCCAACCCGCTTGTTGCCACGAGGAAGTTTGCTCGACCTTTCGGTTTAATCGGCTTGATCCCTGAAGCTGGCTGCGTCAGTCTGGGCGCATGCCTGATTTCGTGCGGCGGATTCCCGAGGACGACAATCGCGAGCGGCTGGTTTGTGCCGCTTGCGGCTTCGTCGCTTATGAAAATCCGCGCATCGTCGTCGGCTCCGTGGTCGTGCATGAGGGCGCCGTGCTGATGTGCCGCCGCGCCATCGATCCGCGCCGTGGCTATTGGACCCTGCCCGCCGGGTACCTGGAACTGGGCGAAACGCCCGCGGAAGGCGCTGCGCGGGAGGCGATGGAAGAAGCCCAAGCCAGCATCGCCATCGACGGCATCCTGGCGGTGTTCAGCATCGCCCGGATCGGCCAGGTGCAGGTGATCTTTCGCGCCCGCTTTGCCGACCCGGCGCGGCCCGGTTTTGCTGCCGGACCGGAAAGCCAGGAGGTCGGGCTGTTTGCCTGGCATCAGATCCCGTGGGACGACATCGCATTTCCCTCGGTACAATGGGCGCTTGATGCGTGGCGGCAGAGCGGGACAGCGCCGCTGGGCGTGCCGTTCGGCAACCCGCCAGCGGACCCGCGCGGCGTGCTGCGCATGGCGCGGGCCGCGGAGGGCGCATTGTGACCCGCGAAGTGCCAGCCCTGGTGCTCGGCGGCCTGCTGCTGGTTGCTACGTCCCGGTCGTGGCTGCCGCTGCCGCCACCGCTGCCTGCGGACCCGCCGACCGACCAGGCGGCGCCTGTCCCGAACGATAACTTGGCGCCGCCATCCATCAACGGCGCCAGTCCGCACAGCACCGTCGCAGTACGGGTGTACCCGATGCACGAGTACAACACGGGGGACGGATACATTCCTGGTTCGGCGTATGAATCGCCGGAGGCGCGCAAGCCGCTGCAGCCGCCGGGCTTCCTGGTCACAGTTCCGCTGCAATAATCCCCGCCGTCCCGCGTTTTTTATGGTCCGAATTTACCGTTCGTTAATATCGCATGAGAACAATTGCAGTCCAAAGCGCGGCGGCTTGCCGTGCTGCCGTGAGGGAAAGGACTGCCCCATGCGTGAAAGCCAGGTTCTTCGTTCGAGGAAGCCGATCGAGGATAGCGGCTTCCCGGAGCCCAACCCCGGCGAGCGGAACCAGCGGCGGGTCTTGGCAGGTGCGCAGAAGTGGGTGCCAAGTTCATCGGCCCGTGCCCCGGCGCCACCCGCATGGGAGCCGCCGCTCGGCCGTATCGACCTCAGCCGCCTGACCACCGCACCCCCCTTGCATCGCCCCACGGTCACCGGCGCGGGCGCCAGCCACCCTGCCGGGCACGTCGGCGGTGCGGTGCATCCGCCGGCCGACAGCGCGATAGGTTTGTCGGACGGCACCCGGATCAGCTTTGCAGGGGTCGAGGAGATACCGGTGCTGGAATACGCCTGACGCCGGCGGCCGCTGTCATGCGGCGGGGACGCGGGCAGTGGTCGCTACGCAATGGTGGTGTGTGCGGTGCGGCCGGGGAATTGTGAGGGTCCCCGCGCGCCCGCCGCCGCAACCGGCGCCTTCGCCGGCCGCTGCGGTTCCTCGGCATAACGCCGCGCCAGGGCCGCGCAGGCCATGAGCTGGATCTGATGGAACAACATCAGCGGCAGCACGATGAGGCCCACTGGCTGGCCGGCGAATAATACGCTGGCCATGGGCAGGCCGCTCGCAAGGCTCTTCTTCGAGCCGCAGAACACTGCGGCGATCCGGTCCTCCCGGCTGAAGCCGAGCAGGCGGCTGATGCCGGCAGTGGCGGCCAGAACGGCGGCCAGCAGCGCGGCGTTCACCAGCAGCAGGGTGCCGAACAGGGACAGGTCGAGCTGGTGCCAGATGCCGTGGGTGACGCCCTCGCTGAAGGCGCCGTAAACCACCAGCAGGATCGATCCGCGGTCCACCAGGCCAAGCAGGGTCTTGTTCCGGCTGGCCCAGTTCGCCAGCCAGGGCCGGGCAAGCTGGCCGGCCGCGAAAGGCACCAGGAGCTGCAACACCACGTCGCCGATGGCGTGGATGGAAAACCCGCCCTGGGTCCGCAGGAGCAGACCTGCCAGCAGCGGCGTCAGCAGAATGCCGAGCAGGTTGGAAGCGCTGGCGGCACAGATCGCCGCGGCGACGTTGCCGCGTCCGATCGAGGTGAAGGCGATCGAGGACTGGACTGTGGAGGGCAGTACGCAGGTCAGCAGCACGCCGGTCCATAGCGGCGCGGACAGCAGCCCGGGTGCGATGGCGCGCGCGGCCAGCCCGAGGGCCGGGAACAATACGAAGGTGCTGGTGAAGATTAAGGCGTGAAGCCGCCAGTTGCGGGCACCGGCCAGCGCCGCCTTCGGCTGCAGGCGGGCTCCGTGCAGGAAGAACAGCAGGGCGATCGCGGCGTCGGTGCCGTAGCCGGCGGCGACGGCGCCCACGCCATGCGCCGGCAGGACTGAGGCAAGGCCGACCATGCTGACAATTGCCAGAATGTACGGGTCGATGGGGAGCCGGGACAGCAGCCGGGACATGGCGGTGCGCCTTCTCGTGTCGCCGGGCCGAATGTCGCGTGAGTGGGGGTTATTGTGAAGTATGCTTAGTGTGCTTATTGCTATCATCTATCATGATGACAGATCGCCAATCCATGCTCGATCCGGTGTTGCTGGAAAGCTTTCTGGCGGTGGCACAGACGCGGAACTTCACCGAGGCCGGGCGGCGGCTCGGGTTGCGCCAGTCCACCGTAAGCCAGCATGTCCGCAAGCTGGAGGACGCAACCGGCCGCCGCCTGCTGGTGCGGGATACCCACCGGGTGGCGCCAACCGCCGACGGCGAGGCGATGGTGGGGTTCGCATGCTCCATCCTGGAGGCCAACGAGCGGGCACAGCGGTACTTCGCCGGGTCGCAGTTGCGCGGACGGGTGCGGTTCGGGACGTCGGAGGATTTCGTGTCATCGCGCCTGCCGGAGGTGTTGCGGGGCTTCGTGCAGCGGCATCCGCTGGTCGATCTGGAGCTGACGGTCGATCTGAGTGCCACGCTGAACACGATGCTGGACGAGGGCGCGCTGGACGTGGTGCTGGGCAAGCGGCGTCCGGGTGATGACCGCGGCCGGCTGGTGTGGCGCGACAGGCTGGTATGGATCAGCGGGCCGGAGACGCGAATCGATCCGGCGGCGCCGCTGCCACTGATCCTGTACACCCCGCCGAGCATCTCGCGGGCGGTCGCGCTGGAAACGCTGGAGCGGGCCGGACGTGCGTGGCGCATCGTATGCTCCAGCGGCAGCCTGAGCGGCCTGCGCGCGGCGGCGCTTGCGGGGCTGGGGGTGACGGTGCATGCGCGCGGGCTGATGCCGGAGGGGTTGGTGGAAGTGGCGGCTGTTGCGCGCCTGCCCGAGTTGGGAGAGGTGGAGTTCGTCGTGCAGGGCGGCACGCGCGACCGCCGTGGCCCTGCGGCGGCGCTGGCGGAGGCGATCCTTGCGAGCGGGGATTTGTTTTCGTCAGGGTTGGTGGCCGAGGGGGTGAGGTAACGCCGTTGCGGCGCGGAGCGGTTCGCTGCGGCCGCTGCATTCATCTGGTACGGCTGCACAGAGGTCTTGACCCGTTGGCGTTGGGCAAAACCCGGCGGGTCTGTCCGCCAGCTCATCCTCGCGGCCGATCAGTTCGGTCACTTGCTCCGCCAGGTTCGTCGGCGCCTGAATCGCCTTCGCTGCCGACACGCTGGCCACCGCAGGCGCCCCGTCTGTGGCGGCCGGCAGAAACCGGGTCTCGCCGGTGGACTGGTAACCACGTCCGGCGACCGTGCGGATCAGCCCGTGCTCCGGCCTCAACGCTTTGCGCAATGCGACAATCTGGGCCGCCAGATTGTTGTCCTCGACAGCCCGGTTTGGCCAAACCCGCGCCTTCAGCGCCTCGAAGGTGCGCCCGCCGAGCCTGATCGGCTCGCGGCCGGCGAGCAGATCGCGGCGGTCCGGCCATACCTGGAAGCGACCGAATGCGATGCCAGCCTGCCGTCGAGGGGCGGGTTTCATCGGCCAAGCTTATCAGGGCTTTTTGTAAGATTTCACGTTTTTCATCCCAAACCGACCCCGACATCGAGTCCTCTCAAGACTTTTCACACGGTTTCCAAGGAGTCATCGGACGCGGTCGCTTAATTGTGGGCTAATCTCCGCATCCGGCTCGCGCGGAAGTTCCCACAGGAGGAGGCAATGGCTTTGAACATGTCAGGCGCAACTATTGCGCCACCCCGGCGACCAGGAATGACCAGCTACATTGACCAACCCACCAACGTTTGCGGGGGTATGTCCCTGGCAAACGCGGAGGAAAGCAGAGAAGACCAGGTGGAGCAGGAGCGAGAGCTGCAATTTGGGGTGCGCGCCTTCGACGTGTCCCGGCTCGTCGGCGAACCTGGGCCGACTCCTGTCGCGCCGGAGATTAGAGGGCTTCTGGCAGCCCTCGTCCTCAATGTCGCTGCCTGCCGGCGTTGGCTGTCTGCCGACCCGCCTGACATCCGAGAGGCGAACGCCACCATCGAACGCATGAAAGGCGACACGAACGCATTGACCATGCTTATCAGCACGTTCGGGCGCGACGGCCACGCTTGACCCGTAGTCACCGGATGCAGGGTGAGCCGGTCGCGATCCGGGGTTGGGCTCCTCATCTGCGATGCCGTGATGCCGCGTGTAGACAGCGGAGCTTTGGGGCGCGTCTGGCGGACGTGGTCCAGCCGCTGTCCCGTCGCAGGTATCGGCCACCGGCGCTCCATTTGCTTAGACACGCCTCTCGCGCGAGTACCGCGTCTATGGCGTGACCTTCCGATGCACCGTGCCGATCGATGAGGTCAGTGACAGCCACGCCACCGAATTTGGGTCGGTGCCGGCTTGAGGGCCTAAACTCCAGGGCAGCGGCACCGAAAGTCCGCTCCCCACCCAAAGCGGCTGCCCAGATGGAACATGCTCTGCGTCCGGGTCGGGGCGGCATGGACCCTTAAAGGCCAGAGGATCGCTGCCACAGTATGTCACAACTTCTGTGCCGAGGTACACGGGTGAGAGGCGCATCCCTGACCGCGCCACGCGCTCTCCTCGCGTGGGCCTTAGTCCACCTCACCCCATTTTCACCCCCGACATCCCAGCGCAATACGCGAGCAGCGCGTCCTGCCGCGCGACATCCCGCGCCGCCTTATGCGGTTCCCGCTGCTGCCGATGATACCAATACGCGCCGCTGACCCGCGCCGCCGGATCGTCGGTGACCGCCAGCCAGGCTTGTGTCGCCGCGCCTTCCTCCAGATCCTCCGGCGCGCCGCGCCCGCCCATCCTTGTCGGCACCCAGCCAGGCGTTACCGCATTGGACCGCACGTCCGGCCAGAGCCGCGCCACGGCGAAGGCCAGCATGACGTCGAGCAATTTGCTGTCGGCATAGGCCTGGGACCCGCTCCATCGCCGCCGCGCGAATTGCGGATCGTCCAGGTCCGGGCTGCCGCCGGTGTGCAGGCCGGAACTCAGGTAGACCAGCCGCTCGGGCCGGGCGATCAGCGCAGTCAGCACATAGGGAGCTAACACGTTCACCGCGAACAAGCGCGACAGGCCGTCTGATGTCTGGACGCGCGGATCGCGGGAGCCGACGCCGACGTTGTGGATCACCGCGTCGCAGCGACCCCAGGCATTCACTTGCTCGGCCACGTGCCGCATCGTGGCGATCTCTGCCACGTCGCCGACCGCGACCGCATCGGCCTGCGGCAGGGCGCGCCGGGCATCCTCGGCGCGGGCGGGATTGCGGGCGTGCAGCATCACCCGGTGGCCGGCGGCAACAAGCTGGCGCGCGGTTACCAGGCCCAGATTGTCGGCGGATCCGGTGATGAAGACGCGTGCCATTGGTTGCCTCTTGCTGTCGCTCGGTCCGTGCACGTTTCTTTCAACACGCCGCCGCGCGGCTATTTCAGCACCGCCAGTGCTGCCAGCCCCGCGGCATACGCCATGATCAGCGCGCCGAGCACCATCCACAGATAGGTCTTGCCGGGCTTGTCCGCGAGCTCCGCCCGGACCTTGCTGAACTCAGCGTGCATCTCGCCGCGGAGAGAAGCGTCACCGGCCTGGCCTTCAACACGCAGATCGCTGAGCTTGGTTTCCAGCGCGCGGAACCCGGCCCCCATCTCGCCGCTGAGAGACGCATCGCCAGCCTGGCCTTCAACACGAAAATCGCTGACCTTGCTTTCCAGCGCACGGAACCCGGCCCCCATCTCGCCGCGGAGAGACGCATCGCCCGCCCGGCCTTCATCACGCAGCTCGCTGACCTTGCTTTCCAGCGCACGGAACCCGGCCCCCATCTCGCCGCGGAGAGACGCATCGCCCGCCCGGCCTTCATCACGCAGCTCGCTGATTTTGCTTTCCAGCGCACGGAATCCGGCCTCCATCTCGCCGCGGAGAGATGCGTCACCGGCCTGGCCCTCAACACGCAGATCGCTGAGCTTGGTTTCCAGCGCACGAAACCCTGCTTCCATCTCGCCGCGGAGAGAAGCGTCGCCAGCCCGGGATTCAACCCGCAGATCGCTGAGCTTGGTTTCCAGCGCGCGGAACCCGGCCTCCATCTCCGCCTTGGTCGCGAGTTGCGGCAGGGTGGCCGTCAGAGTCGCATCCATCCGCACCACCAGCGGCAGCATCTGGCCGAGGATCGACTTCACATCCCCCATATCCTGCTCCAGCTTGGTCACACGGACCTCCAGGCCCGGGTTCGGCGGCATTGGACCGACAGGCGTGTCTGGCATGATGGCTCCTGCTCTGGCAGGCTACCAGTGTGCGGAGCAGAAATGAACAAGTGCTAAATCATCCCTCGGCGTCGCCGTCCTTGCGGAACGGCGATTGCTCGGCCAGCGCTGCCATCTCGGCAAGAATCCCCCGCCGCTCGTCCTCGACGAAATTGGCGATCGCGCGCCGCAGCCCGGTATGTGCGATCCAATGCGCGGAGAATGTCGGCTTCGGCAGATAGCCGCGCTGGATCTTGTGCCGCCCTTGCGCGCCGGCTTCCACGCGCGGCAGCTTGTGCTCGATCGCCCAATCGATCGCGCGATAGTAACAAAGTTCGAAATGCAGGAACGGCCAGTCGCCGCGGCAACCCCAGTTGCGGCCGTACAGCGCCTCATCGCCCGCGAGGTTCAACGCACCTGCCACCGGTTTGCCAGCATGTTCTGCCAGCATCAGCACCACGCGATCGCCCAGACGCTCGCCCAGCAGCGAGAAGAACTGGCGAGTCAAATACGCCGAGCCCCATTTGCGATCCACGGTGGAACGATAGAAGCGATAGAACGCATCCCAATGCGCCTCCTTCAAATCGGCGCCGTTCAGCGCATGGAATGTCAGGCCGGCGGCATTGGCGTCGCGCCGCTCCCGCCGCAGGACCTTGCGCTTGCGGGACGACAGCGCACCCAGGAAATCGTCGAAACTGGTGTAGCCGGCGTTCTCCCAGTGGAACTGCATGCCCAGGCGTTGCGCCCAGCCGGCTTCGCCCAGCTCGGTCCATTCGTCCTGCGTACAGAACGTCACATGCACCGAGGAAAGGTCCAGGGACCGGCATGCTTGTTCCAAGGCATTCCCCAACGCACCGACCGGAATGCCGGAGCCGGGGCGACGCAGCAGGCGCGGGCCCGGTACGGGGCTGAACGGCGACGCGACTTGCAGCTTGGGGTAGTAGTCGCCGCCGGCGCGTTCCAGCGCATGCGCCCAGCCGTGGTCGAACACGTATTCGCCATAGCTGTGACTCTTGGCGTACATCGGCGCCACGGCGACCACGCTGCCATCCTCGCCGCGCAGGACCGCGTGTTGCGGCAGCCAGCCGGTGCGGGCCGAGGCGCTGCCGCTGTCCTCCACCACGCTCAGGAAGGCGTGGCTGACGAAGGGATTCCCGGCGCCGGCGCAGGCGTCCCAATCGGCCGCGGGGATCTCCTTGATCGCACGGTGCAGCGTCAGCGTGAGGGTGGCGGAACCGTCGGGCATGGGTGAAGCGTAAGGGGGATCGCGGCGCTTGTCAGGCCATTTTGCGCTATTTTGCGCCCAAGGGCGACGCCGCGGTCAGAACGCCTTGTCGACAAGGTCGGGGGCGGGGGACGCCAGCAGCGCCAGGGCCGCCACGGCGATCGCGCCGGCCGCCGTGCAGAAGACCGTGCGGCTGTAACGGTATGGCAACATGGGGGGTCGAAGGCGCGGGTATTCAGGCAGGCGGTTGGTAGCGCGATGCCTGCCGGCGGCACGATGGTGGCAATGTCAGCCAGGCTGCCGAAGGCCGCGGCGATGCCGGTCACGCCCAGGCCATCGACCAGTTGTCCGACTGTGCTCCAGTTCTCCCAGAAGAACACCAACGCGAATGCAAACTAGGAGAATGTCAGCTCGCGTGACAGCGCGCGGTAAAGCGAATGGCTGGCAAGAGCTCGGTAGCGCCTGCTTCCCATCCGCATTGCCATTTCGACCTGATAAAGCTTGTTGACGCTGACTCCGAGCCCCAGAAGCACGCCAGACACCGCGAATTCCGATGTCTGTCCGTGCCATAGTCCGATCAGGAAGAAGGTTACGAAATAGCCGGGAGACTGCTGCAAGTCTGGGGTTTCCGTGCCACGGCAGGCAATTTTAAGTCTACCTTTGGCGGGGAAGGAAAGCGTGGCCTGGATTTTGCCGTTGGTCAAAATCGACGTTGAGGGTGAGGGGCGGAGCCGGGACGCCATGGAAATCGGCCGGACCGACTATCTCGCCGATATAGCCGACCCGGGGCTGACGCTTTCCGAAACGAAGAGATTGTTGACGACACTCAAACAAAAGATCGTCGCCGCCCAGGTCAGAGACCACGCGGTTCGCCGGCCGGCCGGCTCACGCTGTGGCGGTGGTTGGCAAGTAGCGGCGATTGCCGAGTAGAGGACTACTCGGACCATGTGGTCGCCACGCTTTTCGGTCAGGTGACGACACCGGCACTGGATCAGCAACAGGCGCATCTCGCCACCTTCATGACATATAGAACTGCGCCTGATCTCCCGGAGCAGATGTTCTGGGTTGACGCCGCGAAGCCTCCCGAGACCGTGCATCGTCATGCTCTGAAAGTCGGCGAGGCACTCGGTGACTGCGGCACGACGCGGCCGGAAGTAACGGTGTCGGCGGTCGTGGTGACCTTGGATTCGACCTTCATCCGGAGTTGCGAGCAGGAAGAGGGCGGTCTCGAAGTGCGTGTCGGTGATGTCGAAACGGAATCCGGTGGATGGGAGGCTTTTGTGTTTGTCGTCAGAGCCGGAACGGACATCAAAATTTTGACCGACCGGAACCTCGACGCGGTCGGACGCACAGGGGACGCCGAGTTGTTCGCCTTCATCGACGGCTGTTCGGGACTTCGGACCATACTCGCCGATCGGGTATCACTATGGCGCCATTTTTCGACTGGTTTCACATCGGAATGAGACTTCAGCACTTAAAGTGGATCGCCGAAGGTTTGTCGTGAGGTAATCCATCGCGCCGTGCGGCGAATGAAGCGATCCTCGGGAAAGTGAGCGCCTGCAGTGGCGGCTGTGGAACGCCAAAGCTACCAAGGCACGGGTCAGCATTGATCGCATCCACGCGGTCATGCACCATTTCAAGGGCGAGGCCGGTGCACGAAAGTCCGCCACGCCGCCCCAATCTCCATGAAGGCGGATGGGTCCGTTCGCCCTGGTCACCTCCACCACGACCCGCGCCACGCCGATGTGGCCTCTGCGCAGCGCGTGTCTTAAATCGCCATCCGATGCATTTCACGCGGCAGTCACGGCCGATCGGACGTTGACCGCCAGGAATGTTAATGAATTCGCTTGCAAGCGCGCGGACTAACCGTTTAGTAACCTTTTTGTTGGAGGATCCGCCGTAGTGATCGGGCGACGCACGTAAAGCAAGTTGCCGTTCGGCAACTCGTCTCCAGTAGTAGGGTGAGGACTAGGAGGGTCGACTACGACTTCCGGTTGAGGTTCGGGCTGCACTGGTAAACCAGAATGAACGATATGACTTTCAGTGACCTGCAGGCTTCCCGTGGGGGGGAGGCTGGCGGGGTTGGCACGAGACCTCTGGCTTCCCGCGACGGGCGGCCGGAGGCTAGGGGCAAAGCATTCCGGCCAGACAGCGATGCCCTGCCAGGGGAGCGGCAGTTCCCTACGTCTCGTATCCTTATATTGACAGCGCTCGCGGCGCTGCTCGGCGCCAGCCTCGTGCTTGGGGCCCAAAGAATGGAAAGCGCCGACGAAGCCGTTTCGTCTGCGCCACTGCCGCAAGCTGTGCCAGTCCCTGTCGGCGTTGGTGCCCTCGGCCGGGTAGTGCCGTCCACACGCATCCGTCGGCTTGGTCCGCCGAGCACCGTGTCGGTCACGCGCGTTGACCGTCTGTTTGTGCAGCAGGGAGAGCAGGTAAAGGCTGGCCAGCTCCTAGCCGAATTTGCCGACGCGAATTTGAAGGATGCCGCCGTGGCCGAGGCCGCCGCGAAAGTAGCGGAGGCGCAGGCCGAACTCGCGCTGGTGAAGGCTGGCGGACGACCAAGCCAGGTTGCAGCCCAGGAAGCGCACATTGCCAGTCTGAAGGCGCGGCAGGAGATTACGCACCGCGATGCGGCGCGGTCAGCGGCTTTGGTGCCCAGCGGAGCGGTCACGCGCGCGGCGGCCGAGCGTGATTACGCCGCGGCGGAACGCGCGGACGCCGATCTGCTCCAGGCTGAGAACGACCTGATCACTTTGCGGCAGCCGCGCCCCGAGGATGTGGCGGTGGCGGAAGCTCGGCTGCAAGCGGCCCAGACGGCACTGGCCAGTGCCCGGGCGGACGCCGCGCTGTCGCGCATCTATGCGCCGGTGGCGGGGACGATTCTGCAGATCTACGCGCGTCCCGGCGATGCGGTCGGCGCGGAGGGGCTGCTGGACATGGCGGACCTGGATCAGCTCGATGTGCTGGCAGACGTGTACCAAACGGATCTGCCGCGCGCGAGGATGGGTGCGCCGGCCGAGGTGATCGTGCCTGGGGATTCTCACCGCTATGAGGCGCGCGTGGTGAAGATCGGCAGTCTGGTACAGCGCACGCTGGAGGCTGGTACAGATCCCGTGGCCCGGGTTGACGGGCGCACCGTGGAGGTTTGGTTGGCGCTGTCGCCGGCAGGAAGCGCTGCTCTGCGCCATCGGATCGACGTGCAGGTACAGGTGGCGATCCAGCCATGAATGGGCCTGCTCTGGGCACGGCTAGGCCACTTGGCGCGACGCTGCGCCGGGCGACGGTGTTACCGCTCTCCGATAGCGCACTGCCATACAGAGATGGTTGGGTTTGGCTATCGCAATGGGTGGGGGCATCCCGCCTCGCATGGCGGCAACTCCGATGCGAGCCCACCCGCCTGTTCGCAGCGGTCACGGGTGTCATGTTCGCTACTGTCCTGTTGGTGATGCAGTTGGGGTTCCGCAGCGCACTTTTCGATACGGCGACCGCACTCCCACGGGCTCTCCATGCAGAGCTCGTGTTGATCAACCCGATGACGATGGCACTGTTTCGAGCGGAGCCATTGCCAAGAGTCCGCGGGTTCGAGGCACTCGCAGTACCAGAGGTGACGAAGGCGGTGCCGATTTATCTCGCGCAGGTATTCTGGAGAAACCCAATCAATGGACGCCATCGCGCAATCCAACTTATCGGTTTCGATGCGGAAGGTGGTGTTGTCCGGATCGCCGGCCTGGTGCCGCTGGTGCCATTGTTGAGGCGCGTGGATGCGGTGGCATTTGACGCGCTGGGCCGCCCCGAATACGGCGATATTGCCGCGCTTCTTTCGAGGCCTGGTGCGCTCGATGCCCAGATTGGGAGCCACGAAGTGCACGTCGTGGGGACAGTTCGTCTCGGGGCCAACTTTGGTGCCGATGGCAATGTCGTTATGAGCAGCACAACTTTCCATCGCATCGTCCCCAATATGCGACGGAGTGATGCCTCAGTGATCGCCCTCAAGCTAAGGCCAGACGCGGATCCTACTCGGGTGCAAGCCGAACTCCGACGTTTCTTGCCGCCCGATGTTGACGTCCTCACACATAGACAGCTTGTGCAGAGGGAGCGGGAATATTGGGCTTCCACTACGCCAATTGGCATCATATTCGCATTTGGGTGTTTTCTTGGATTGGTCGTTGGAATTGTCATTGTGTATCAAATTTTATTCACCGACATTACGAACCACTTGCGTGAATACGCGACACTGAAGGCGATGGGGTTTACCAATCAGTACTTTGACCAGGTTGTCATCTGCGAGGCTATGATGCTTGCGGGCCTTGGGCTCATGCCTGGCATTCTCTTGTCGGCCGTCTTGTACCGCTATGCTGCAGCCGGTACCTATCTCACTCTGAATTTGACGGGTCAGAGATGTGCTCTAGTCATGGTTTTGATCCTGGCGATGTGCATCAGTGCAGCGTTACTGACGCTCCACAAGCTTCGCCGGGCCGATCCGGCCGAGATGTTTTAGCGGATGATGGCACCTCCGGTCCAAGTACGACGATTGTCACACACATTCGGAGCAGGAGGACTCCGGCGAATGATCTTGGCCGATATAAATTTGACACTTGAGCCAGGCGAGATTGTCATTCTCACCGGTCCTTCCGGCAGCGGCAAAACCACGTTGATGACATTAATAGGCGCGTTGCGCGCCGTCCAGACGGGAAGCTGCCTCGTGCTTGGGCATCAACTGAGCGGCGCCGGCGAGCGCGCTCGGGTGGCCGTACGCCGCCAAATCGGATTCGTGTTCCAGGATCATCGATTATTGGGAGCTCTGTCGGCGGCTCAGAACATCGCTATGTCTTTGGAGATAGATTCTTCACTTGGCGAACGTGATCGCATGCGATGGGCAATAGCAATACTGGAAGCGGTCGGGTTGGCAGACTATGCCGCCGCCCGACCCGACGAGCTATCCGGTGGACAACGCCAGCGTGTGGCGATTGCACGGGCACTCGTTCGCAATCCCGGCTTGATATTGGCAGACGAACCGACTGCCGCGCTCGACCGTCAAAACGGTCGTGCGGCTATAGAACTAGTTGCGGATCTGGCACGTCGACGCGGCTTGGCAGTGCTGATCGTCACGCATGACCTACGCATCTCTGGAGTCGCGAATCGCACGTTGAGTATGGAGGATGGACGAATTGACGGGCACATGGCATACTATGAAGTGTCAGATTAATAAAAAATTATCGATCGAATGCCCTAGCAAGTGCTACGTCGATGTATCATCACGGTCATGCGACTATGGCATAACTCTGAACTACCGTGCTGACACCGACCTTCCACCAACCGTCCGAAAGAGCGACTCTTCGGCGCCACGGTATCTAATTGCAAATGCTAGGTTTTATAGCCTTGCGCGAGAAACTGTCATTTGGGACGTTGGTGCCAAGCACCGCGATTGCAACGTTATAGCTGCGTGCGGTTTGATCTAGGTCAATGCCCAACCGCGACTCTGGAGCGATAATTATATGTAATCTACGATGCCATGCAGCGATCGTTCTAGAGAAAGAGGCCTGTATGATGTCCAAATGTTATAATGGGGCGCTGAGCCGCAGCAGGCGACAGTTAGTACAATCACCTCAGCGATAAAGAGACGCGGGTGATAAGCGATCGAATTTAACCACACGGCGGCAAGGCGGAAATCAAGTGGCACTGGAATACTCAAAAGACAAGCGGCGCTTAGGCTATGAATGTAACCTTTTGGCAGGCATTTCGTGTCACAATGCCGAGCGCGGTTTAAGTGCCAAATAGGAGTCCGTGGCGAGTGTATCTTGCGGGAGTGGCATAGATGGCGACCATCGAAGTACAATCTGTGCGCGAGCAGATTCTGCAGGCTGAAAGTGAATTTTCGGTGGTGCACGCCGACACTCCTGAACTGGTCCACGAGGTGTTCCGACTGCGATATCAGGTGTATTGTCTGGAACGCGGGTTCGAACGCGGATACGAAGGCCTCGAGACAGACGAGTTCGACGTTCATGCAAGTCATGTGCTGCTGATCCATCACGATAGTGGCGAGGCAGTTGGAACCGTCAGGATTATCCCGTCCTGGGCCACTGACGGCGTGGAAGGCCTGCCGATGGCAGCGGTCTGCGCTCCCGATCTGCTACAGCATTTGCCACCGTTGGCGACTGGTGAAATTTCGCGGTTTGCCGTATCGAAAGTGCGGCGCATGAGCTGCCGGGTTGGCGCTTTGCTGCGCCTTGGATTGTTCCAGGGCGTTGCCCGGTTAAGCCGCGATCTTGGTCTGACCCATGCCTGTGCGATCATGGAGCCAACGCTGATCCGACTCCTCCAAATGCATGCGATTCGCTGTCTACCCCTTGGCCCGCTTGTCGAGTACCACGGCCTACGGCAGCCTGCGCATATCGACTTGGCTGCTGTCGCGGATTGCGCTCGCACCGAACATTGGGACGTCTGGAACTACTGCACGCGTGGTGGGGCACTGCTGCGCGGCTCAGTGCGAGAGTCTGTCGCTGCTTGATGAAGTGGCAGTGGCGATTTTCGTAAGAAAGGCACCAACAGGCGGCTGCTGAAAATCCCTACGCCGCACCACATCACGAACGACCAGAGAGGCACCCCGCCAAGCGGTGCGTGCGGATAAGACCATTGGCCGGTCGCAACGCCAACGTATTCCACCGCCATTCCCATGGCGGCCATATAGGCGGTAAAAGCAAGATCTGTTGGCTCGTGGAAAATGCCTAAGCTTGCAACGAGCACCGCTCCCGCTGTCAACGCCAGCATTAGCGGGTTTGTGATCGTCGAAAAGCAAAGGGAGAAGGCCGCGGCCAGCCCGAGCGCCCAAAGCATCCGGCGCGGATGCCCGCCAGGGCCTCCAAGGAAGCGCACCGCATGCAAGATGTAGAACCCCCACAGGAAGTATTCATAGATTGGCAGTCCGCCTACGTCAGGGTGGCGAAAGGCGAAAATCCTCTGCTTCAGCGCCGCCTCGTCCATTGCAACGAAGAGCAAGTCGACCACGACCGCGATCGTTACCTCGGCTGGTGAAAGCCTGCCAAAACCAATCGCCCAGAATACCGCCATGGTGGCGAGCTTAGCCCAATCGCCGGAGATCCAACCGAGTGCGACGACCGTCCCCAAAAACTGAAGCAACAGCGCACGCCGGCGCCAGCACCAAACCCCCGCTGGAAGACGGAGTCGCTGAGCATCGAATACAAGCGGCCGACGACTACCAAACATGGCCATCGGCGTCACTTCATCGGAGTCGCATCGGATGGCGTGACCGCCGATCCCGGCTGCGGCGCATAACGTCCGGGCGCGATTATGCCGTCAGGGTCAATTGCGGATTTTATAGTCGTGACCAGATTCCAGAAAGGTGAAGGCACACCGGTCACTCGGCTCATAGCATTGATGCCGAGCCGATACGGCACGAACCCCTGGACCCGGCCAGCCTCGAAAAGCGCATGAAAGCACGCGGTTGCCCGCGTTGTCTCGCCCGCATCGGCCCGATTGAATAACAGCGGAACCGTGCTGTCGAAGCAGCGATCCGTCAGGCTGGTCAGAGTGATCAGCGGCTCGATCCGATGGGCCTGGCAGATCTCGTGCACCATCGCCACGTAGGTCCCCACCGCAGGCACGGTCATCGGCACCAGTGGGCTGTACCATATAAGTCCACAACCGTCACGGGCCGGATCCAGGGCGGCATTTGCCGGACGCGGCCCCATTCGCCAGTAGGCGAGGGCAAGCGCGACTTCGCCGGGCCGGCCGGCCATGAGATCCAGCGACTGCTGCACGGCGGCCAGCAACTTTGCCGGCCGGCTTTCGCGTAGTCCAGGCACGCAGCGAACCACGCGGCCCAGGAACGCGCTGCGCTCAGGGGTCATGAACACGATCCGGTCTGCAACCGGTCGCAACGATTGCCGCACCACACGGCGGGCCGCAGCGACAACCCGATCGGTTCCGTAAAGCGCGCCGACCCCCATCCACGCCCGCACCTGGTGGCGCCGGGACATAGCGAGCACCACCTCCTCGGGCAGAACGGCGTCTCCCCCACCGAACTCCTTTGGATAGGGAGCCGTCATCGCCAGCACACGCCGGGCATTCATCAGGTTGATCGCGCCGACCGCACTGCCCAACGTCCGCAGGATGCGTCGGACGGCCAGGACTGCCACGTCGAGCTTACCCGGATCGGGGATGCCGAAGAAAAAGCCCTCAACCCGCTCCGGCCGTGGCGCCAGCGCAAGCGTCATTTGTGTGACGATGCCGAGATTGCCCTGCGCGAAGAGGCCGTCGAGATAAGGCCCCATGTTCCACTTAAACGCCCGATTCACGGTTTCGGCACCGAGTTCCGCCAACGGGGAGCGGTAGATGCTGCCATCCGGCAGTACCGCTTCCAGCGCGGTGACCGCGCCGAAATGGTCCGTATGGGGGGTAATGCCATAGCCGCGCTCGAGTGCGTTTCCGATCAGGCTGCAGTTTGGCCCGGCCCCCGTCGTCGGGACCATGAAGTGGGGCGCATGCCGGTCGAGGTATTCTCGCAGTTGCCCCTGTGTCACCCCTGGTTCAAGCGTGACCAGACCGAGTTCCGGGTCCAACTCGATGATGCGGTCCATGCCCGACAGGTCGAGCAGGACACAGCCGTCCCATACCGGGCTGGCCCCACCATAGCCCCAGTTGTTGCCGGTGCTTATCGGATATAGCGGAATTCGGCAGCGCCGAGCGGTCTCGACCGTCGCAATCACCTCGGCGCGATTCTTGGCGAGCAACGCCCCGCCGAGGGCACGACCCTGCCCGCTTGTGTCGGAATGATACTGCCGCATGGCACGATCGGCGTCCAGGACCCGGTCACCACCTAAGAGTGCCTGCCAGGAGGCCAGCGCTGCGGCGAGATCGGAGATGGCCATCCTTTCGCCGGAGGTGTCAGAAAAATTTACACGAGACTCGCATCTTGGGGCCGCAGTCAGGCGCCTTCCGTATAGGCTCCAAACCGGCCCTCTTCAAGGCTCCCGACGACACAGCGGGCGCGCGCCTGCCGCGCCATCCGAAATCGAGGAGAAGCAGTGGCTTAGGGATTACCGCCCCAGTTACGCACCAGCGCTGGCAGGGAACGGCGCAGGGGCCGAACCAGATGGACCGGTATCAGTCCACTGCTGGTAAGCCTGGCCTGTCGGAAAAACTTACACATTGCCTTCAGACGACCGCCCGGCATGTCGGCGGATGACGGACATTTAACGGCAAACCATTGCAAAGACGCGTTATTTTTCTGTTTGTCAGACTTGGCACGCAATGTGCATTCCAGCTTTTCCCAGCGCGGCGGCGACCGTGCCTCGATAGGCTGCTCTCATGAGGGGAACCGAATATGAACATGCACAAGATGCTCGCGGGCACAGCAATAGCGACGACTCTGCTGTTGGGTGGGGCCCTGCCTGCTGCCGCGAATGTAGAGATACCTCTCGGGGGTTATGTGGGGCCGGCCCAGCTAAATTTCGATAACTACGAGTCCTTTAAGACGGCATCAGGCGCAATCGCGACTACGCCGGAGATAGGCGACGAGAATTTCGGAGTGTTTTCCGTCACGTCCATTAAAGTTCCTGGATTGGGGGGAAAAGTTCTATGGAGTTCAGGTCAGAGTGGTGACGTTTTGGTTGGCGTGTTCGACGATATCAATGTGACAAATGTCACGGTTTCCGGGTCAAAAGAGACTACAAGCAATACCGGCGGCATTTTCAAACTTTATCTTGTCCCTCAGAGTGAATTCCAAGGAGACCTTGGTCTCGCGGGTTACACAGAAGGTGGCTGCTCCTCCATAGGTGGACTTTGCTACAATGGAATTACCAATACGTCGCAGGGCAACTTGGTATTGACGATGGACCTCGTAGGCGGAGTGGTGCCTTCAGACCCTTCGGAAACGCTGAGCGCCACTTTGGACGCGGGCATATCGCCGGCGACTGGCGCGGCGAAGTTTGATGGCACCCTCAACGGTGATCCCCAATTCGCGCTAAGCGCCACTGGGAAGGACAGCTTTTGCCCGAACGCTACCACGGCCGGCTGTCCAGGAGCGGACGAAACGATGTATAAGAAAGGCAGCTTCGCAATCGCAAGCCAAGACCCCATCACAGCGGCGGTAGTACCCGAGCCGGGCTCGGTGGTGATCCTTGGAAGCGCCCTATTGTCATTCGGGCTCCTCGGGCGTCGGCGTCAAAAAGAGAAGCCGCCGCGCTCATAAGGCGCCTTTCCGACTGCTCTGTTGTCTATATTCCGACTTCCGGAGAAACCGAAAGAAGCTTCTTCCAAGTGCCGCGACTCGGATTCTGCCGTCGGCATGATCCGAGATGGCTTTTTGGACAGCGAATCGCGCAAGGATCTGACCGAATTGGCTCGGAATGGGGTGGCGGCCCACCGCCTCGCCCGACGCGCGAACGCTCTGGTGCCGCTGGACGACGCCATGAGCTGCGAGGCCATTGCGAAAGTCCTACTGCTGGACGACGGTTTGGACACCGATGAGGCGGTGTTGTTCGCCGATGCAGTGCATCCGACGCACGCGGTGCGGCCTATGGGATGCTGGGCTCCGACATGCCGATCGCGGTGCGCAGACCAGCGGGCGGCAGCGCCTGAACATCCATGGTGCGATCGACCTCGAGACCGGCCACACTCGGATGCTCGAGGGTGGAGACGGTTGATGTTGACAGCACGATCAAACCGATGATAGCGCTGTTTGATGATCTACCCGCACAAGCGGGTGATCCATCCATTCCTGGACAACGCCAGACACCATCATGCGAAGCGGGTGCAGGCCTGGCTGGCGCGGCCAGGGTGCCGGATCAAGCTGCATTTCGCTCACCTACGGTTCGTACCCTTGGTCCGCTTCGCGGCCCAAGCCGATCGAGCGGCTTTGGGGGTTGATGCACAAGCACATCACGCATAACAAGTGCCACGAGACCATCAAGGATTTCAAAGGCGCGATCCTGACCTTCCTGCGCGAGGAGGTGCCCAGGAAGTGGCGGATTTACCGCGATGAGGTCACAGACAACTTCCGCATCATCTCGCCCGGGGATTTTCGAATTCTGGCGTGAGCGGGGTATATGAGGCGGCGATCACCCCCTCTTTTTTGGGCGTGACGTGTCAGCGTGTAACCGTCCCACGGTGGCGGACTCAGACTGCAGGCCAGAATCACGCGACCGCCATAGCCGAATCTGAGCTCAGCTGCGAATGGTCGCCGACAGGGTCAAATTCCAATGCCTCCAGTAGTGGTGTTAACAGGTGTGCGTAAGGCCGCCAGCGCCCAACTGAACTGCGGTAAATCGGCTGACGCACCTGCATCACGCTAGCTGTCCGGACGGCGCGCTCGGTTTTGTGGAAATCGAGGCAAGCATCATCCCACTCCAGACCGCAGTAGCCGACGATGCGGCGGGCCTGTCCCTCGAGATCGGCGACTACCTCCTCGTAAGACACATCGAGTATGGCGCCTTCAGGCAGCACGGTGTGCCAGTGGACCATCAAACGCTCGTAGGCGCGGTAATACCGGCCGAGTTCACCGAGATCGTAAGCGAACGGTTGCTCACCCGCGTACAACTTCGAGAAGTTGGAAAGGCATGTGTCGACAGCATCGCGCCGAGCGTGAATAATGCGCGCATTTGGCAAGGCGAGATGAATAAGACCAATAAATGGGAAATTCCCTGGCATCTTGTCGGTAATTCGATCCGTTGGCGGTGCCAGGGCTTTTATACCGGCAAGATAACGTGGTCCGAGGGTGCGCACCCACTCCCTAGTTACACCTTTGGCGCGCCATAATCTGCCCCCGTCCGTGACCAGCCGACCAAAGTGTTCAAGCTCACCAGCACCAAATACGCGAGGATGGCTCGCTAGAATCTGCTCGATCAGGCTGGTACCTGAACGAGGCATGCCCACGATAAATACCGGCAGCGACGACGGATCACCGACACCTCGTAGGGACTGAATAGCCTCGTATGTGAACGTTGTACGTATGCGGTCCATCTTGGCCAGCCTATCAACCTCGTCGTAGGTAATCTCTCGCCGTTTTAGCGCATTCGCTTGAATCAGGTAACAGAACGACCGTTCGTGCTGTCCGATATCGGCCAAAATTTTCCCTAAGGCAAAGTTCAAATGCATTTGCTCTTTCATATTGAGTCCTGCGATTTCACGGGCCAGGGCCTCAATTGCTGGTAAGTGCCGGTCGTCCGGGGTAAATCGTTTCACTTCGCTGAGTGCATGATAATACAGTGCGCGATTAGGCTCGATGTCGACCGCCTTTTCGAAAGCCCGCCGGGCCTCATCGACCCGGCCAAGTTCGGCCGAGAGATTGCCCACATTGAAATAAGCGCTCGCGACGTCCGTCAGGGCGGACTTCGCGGCAATCCCTCCTTCGCGGCCCGCTTCCCGCAACGTGCCCTCCAAATTGCTGTAGGCGTGCGCGTACCCGGATGCGAGTTTAAGTGCAGTCTCGAAATGCCCGATCGCCTCCTCATACTGCCCAAGCTCGCGAAATGCGATCCCAAGATTATTGTGCACAACCGCATGATCGGGTCGGAGATTCAGTGCCTGCTCGAATGCGCCAATGGCCTCTGCCGGTCGCTTAAGTGCTAGCAGCGCGTGGCCCCGATTGCTGTGGGCCTCGGCATTGCCAGGGCCAATGGCAAGGGCTTCGTCCAGGCTGGCAAGTGCTTCGCTGGGCCGGCCAAGGGACAACAATGCGGTGGCAAGGTTGTTGTGCGCGTCGGCGTAATCAGGCTTCAGGGCAATCGCACGCCGGTAATTTGCCATAGCTTCCTCGTACCGATCGAGCGTCAGCAGAGCAGTCGCGAGATTATAATGAATCTCAGCGTCACCGGTCGTAATAGCAAGCACCGCAAGGTAGTGGTCGACCGCTTCGCTGGATCGGCGCAGGCCTTGCAACGTGTCGGCCAAATCGCGATGTGTGGCCGCTGACTCGGATGATACGGCGAGAGCGCGACTGAAATGCGTCACCGCCTGATCATTTCTGCCAAGCCCGCGCAGCACATTGCCGAGATTATGGTGCGCATCGGCATAATTGGGAATGATCGCGATCGCTCGTTCATAGCAAATTATTGCGTCCTCGATGCGGTTTAGCGCCTGCTGGGTGGCACCGCGATTATTGTACGCCTGGGCATAGTCCGGTTTGAGCGCAATTGCGCGACCGAATGAGGTATTCGCCTCGGAGTACCGTCGCATCCGATGCAGAACGTTCCCGAGATTGTTATGGGCCTCGGCGGATTTTGGGCTTCGCCTTAGCGCTTTGCGGATCAATGCCTCGGCCTCTTCCAATCGTCCTTGCTGTGCGCGCAACAACCCCAGATTGTGCAACGCGCCAAAATGATCGCGCGCTAACTTGAGCTGCGCGTCGTACATCTGCTCGGCGTCAGCAAGGCGTCCCTGCCGATGAAGTGAAATTGCCGCCTCAAACGCGGCATCCGGAGCGGAAACCCGTCGCGGATGATCTGACTCTCGTTGGCTCACAGGAGCTATCCACCTGTTACACATCATGCATTATGCAGCCCTGGTGATGCCCTGGGCAAGCATTCTCAGTTCCCGACCAATCGAGTCACAGAGCAGGCTGTGGCCGATATCACGATTGCCGCCTGGCCTGTTTCGCCATGCGGCTTTGGGCTCTGCCCACTGGCCCGCGTTTGGCGCTACGCCCCTGCATCCACCCTCCAGCCGCTGTGGCTTACCGACGACCAGTGCCCCCGGCATTTGCGGACCACGCCGCGTTCCTGCGACCAGCGACGGCTTGAGTCGCCCGGCACGCGGAGCCGCCGGACCGTCGGCAGATCGCCACCGGCCGCGGGCGAACCGGGCCATAGGAGCAGATATCTCCGCCCCAGGGTCATCGGCCCGACGCGGAGGTCGATGCGTGACCATTGACAAGGCGTCCCATTACGCGCCAGCAAGTCTGCGATCACTTCTTTCACTGTGGTGTTTTGGCGTGAAACACGCTCTGATGAAGGCGCCTTCCGCGCATTCCTGCGCCGCTCTCATAGTGGGGTGCTGTCCGATGCCTGGTACGAAGATCGGGGGCCAACTTTCCCGGCTCATGCTCGTTGCTGTTGCCCTGGCTGTTGTGGCCGGAGTCGTCTGGCTTGGTATAGGATTGCACAAAAGATCTGTTCTTCAGACGGAAAGTAAGTCATTTGCGGACAGCGCAGCGCTTGCCATCGCTTCGACATGGAATAAGAACCAACTGCTTGAAAGGGCGACGCCCAAATTGCGCTCTAGCCTGAAGCCCGCTGACCTGCGAGGATTCTCCATGGAAGCTGGTATTTTGGGTCCGTTCGGCGCATACCTCGGTGCCAAGGATCAGATGCGTGTGTCATACGGCGCTGCATTCGGGGGACCGGTGTCGGCGTCATATGTTGCAACAGCGAGGTACCTGAATGGCCTGGCCAAGCTACACATCGGACTGGTCAAGCGTGACGGGCGCTGGATGATCGACGCCTTCAAAGTAGATGATATCGTGCTAGGGCCGCCTGGCCCCAGCCTAATCCACAACCTTTTCTTCGACTAGTACCCTGAGTCACTTAGCATTCCAACCCAGAACCTTAACGGCCGGTTGCTGGCTACGACCTACGACAGAAGGTATTTGGGAGCGCGTGAGTCTCCGCAGCGTCCGCGCGGGCCGGTCAGGGTGAAGCCCCGTGACAGCCCATGTGCAAGCTCCCCCTCACCCCCCGCACTGCTTGTGCCGCGGTCGCCGGCGTCCCCCCCAGCAGGCCCCCCTTCAGCAGAGCATGATCGGCCGGAAGCCTCTCGTACCCAGCCAACCGATCCAGCATGGCACGCCCATCCAGGTCGCAGACATAGCGGCCAAGCGGCACCCAGAACCATGCTGCAGGGCTATGACCGTCCTCCCGCCGAAGCCGCATGTGAGCGAACTCGAGGGATATCAGAAACTCCAGACGGTCGAACAGATCTTCATCGGTCTCGCCAGGGTCCAGCGCCGCGTCGGCAATTTCGGCCCTGAACAGGCAGAACAGGAAGTCGCTGGCGGGCGTCCGGCTTGCCTCGAGGCCCTTGATCACCTTCCAGTCGATCGCCGCCAAGGTCAGCAGCGGCAGGATTGAAATCAGTGGCTCTTCACTGTCATCCCGGGTGATCGGGGCATGCATGAAGCCGCGTGCGGTCGTGAAATCATGGCGGGCGACCGCGCCGGCAATCGCCCAGTAGAAGCACAGGCTGGCGCAGAGCCGGCGCAGATCGCTCCAATACCAGTATGCGCCCGGCGCCCGCGGCTGGCATGCCAAACAACAGATGGCCTCCGTCACGGCGCGGTTGGCCTGCGGCGTGCCATCGCGGCCGCTGATCAGGCACAACCGCCGGAGAAACCGGGATACCGAAACCAGCTTTGCAATCAGTTCATTGATCGAGTCGGCGGAAGGGGCACTTTTGGGGTACTCGTCGCTCGCCATGAAATGCTGGATTCTGCCGACCTGCGCCGCGAGCAGGCATGTCCAGTCACGCCAATGTCGATCGTGCCGGCAATACCTTTGGGCTGTCGCGATGTCGATCGGGACGGTTTCCGGATTCGTCCGGACGTCGTGGTTTTCCCTCCGCGGATCACCTGGCCGAGGACGCAGGCGGTCGAAATTGGTGATGACGAAACCGCCACCTGTCTGACCGCCCGCATCGGATGCGGCTTCCGGCTGCCTCGCGCTCTTCTGCGTGCCCGGTTGAGGCGGATCCGGGATTGGGTGCCGCAACAGTTGGACAAGCGCTGGATTCGCATAGCTGACACGTCCCGGCCGACGGCGTTCGATGGCGGCTGAAGAATTCAGCAATGGTTCCGGCAGATCTGCAATAGAAGCGTTCTCCATTGTGACCTCGGGCCCAGCTCTGTGCACCAAGAAAAGACGGTTGATGGGACGTTCGGGCTATGATCTCACAATCTTCATTACTGCTTGGTTACCAACAGCGGGCGCACTGCAATTTCCTGGGCATAGCTGGAGGGCCGTGGTGTCATACCCGACGGTCGGACGTCGGGGCGCTGGACGAGGTAAGGCGTCCAGTCGAGCACGACAACGTGTCGTGATACCAGACAAGCGGGGTGCGGGAGACGCTGAAGAAGCTCGGCCTATCTGTGCCTGAATTCCCGGTAGGCTAGGTTTCAACCCGACGAGGCAGACTTCGGCACCCTGAAGGCACTCCGGCGAACCGCTCCACGACCAGAATCGTTCCATCAACGACCGGCAGGCGAGGCTTTCCCTGTTCCTCCGTCAGGCTCCTTCGCAACAGACCGTCGTCGCCCGTGCCGGTTCGGCGTCAGCGCTGACAGCCGGCTTAATGCCAGTCCTGGGCTTCCCTCGCAGAAAATCGGGCCGTGCGGGCGCCGCCGGCCCGATCCATTGGCCACGATCTGGGAAGCCGAGCCGGCCGCGGCACGCCGCAGAACCTGCGGCAACAGGGACACGCACCTCGACAGTGGCCACCGATCAACCTCGCCGAGATCGGGTTTGGCGATCTGGGCTGGGCGACCTTGCTGGTGGCGCTCGGCCTCACCTGGCGGGTGCGGACCTCACAACCTCAGTACCACCCGATCTCGAACATACCTTCCACCTCCACCGCGGCATCGGCCGGCAGCGACGGGACTCCGATGGTGGTGCGTGCGTGGCGCCCAGAGTCGCCGAATGCCGCAACCGCCAGGTCCGAAGCGCCGTTCATCACCAGCGCATGTTGCGTGAACTCGGGTGGCGAAGCGACAAAACCGCCCAGCCGCACCACCTGCTTGACGCGGTCCAGATTGCCGTCGCACGCCGCTTTCAAATGCACCAGTACGTTGATGAAGCACAGCCGGGCCGCTTCCCGGCCCTGATCCAGTGTCAGGTTCAGCCCAACCTTGCCGGTGACGGCAATCGTGCCGTCACGGGCCGGTACCTGTCCTGATACGATAACCAGATTGCCGGTCACGACATACGGCACATAGTTCGCGATCGGCGCCATCGGCCGAGGCAGGCTGATGCCAAGTTCCGCCAGTTTCGTGTCGATCCGTCCGGTCATGCGATGGGCTCCTTCATTGGCATCGTCCTTTTGGGGCGCATGGTCCTGTGAAACGCCGGCTTCACGGATGCTATCCAGGCACACGTCCCTTGATCGCATTGGCGCGTGCCGCATAAGCGATACGTCCCTCGGCGTCGGCCGGCAGCCGCATCCGCACGCGTCCCTGCAACCTTGCAACCTCATCAGGCGTCATTGCCGCCAGCGCCGGCTGGATGTTTCCCATCCGCGTACTCACCGACCAGAACGCATCGAAATCGGCGAAGATCCGTTGCACGGTCACTGCCTTTGTATCGACGGATTCGAGTCCCGCGCCGGTCCACAAAGCCTGGAGCGCCTCCATCCGGGACGCGTTGGCGCTCGGCGGAGTCGGGAGCGATATGCCCTGGTCCCGTATTTCGGCCTGGATTGGATGGAACGGCGATCCGCCGTTCGTGCCATCCCACATATAGGTTGCGACGGTCCCACCCGGTCGGACCACGCGCGCCATCTCGGCGACGCCCCGCGCCGGATCGGGCACGAAGCTGATCGCCAGCGCCATCGTTGCGGCATCGAACCGGCCGTCGGCGAAGGGCAACGCCACCGCGTCGCCGATTTGAAAGACCGCGCCGGCAGCGTCGGGCCGGCCGCGCGCGAAGGCGATCTGTGCCTTGGACGGATCGATGCCGTGAGTTTCCGCCGGGGCGCAGTGCTGCATCAGCAACGCGGTGAAGGCGCCATTGCCACATCCGACATCGATCCAGCGAAGACCCGGTTCCGGCGCAAGCCATGTCAGGAAGATCTCGCCGACCAGCCGGCTCCAGCGGCCCATGGCCTCTTCGTACACGGCGCCGTTGTTGAACCAGGTCTTCACATCGGCCATCGGACTTAGCCTCCCTCGTGCCGCCGCTTTGCTGGCCGCAATGATGCCCGCGGCGTGGGATACGTTGCGTGCGCTTCAACGGTGCCGGTCGCTACGCGGCCTTCGCCAGCGTCATGGCCCTCCACACCGTCTCCGGCGTGGCCGGCATGTCGATATGCGTGACGCCATCATCAGCGAGCGCATCGAGCACGGCATTGATCAGGGCCGGTGGACTGCCGACCGCGCCGGCTTCGCCCGCGCCCTTCACCCCCAGCGGATTGGTGGTGCAGGGCACTTCCACCAGCTCCACCTGGATTTCCGGCAAATCGTCCGCGCGCGGCAATGCGTAGTCGGTGAAGCTGCCTGACAGAAGCTGGCCCGATGACGGATCGTACACCGTGTGTTCCATCAGGGCCTGGCCGGTGCCCTGCGCGACGCCGCCCTGCACCTGGCCACGCACGATCATCGGGTTCACCGCCTTGCCGACATCGTCGAACACCGCGTAGCGCACGACACTGACCACGCCGGTTTCCGGATCGATCTCCACTTCCGCGAGATGGCAGCCATTGGGGAAGGTGTGGAAATCGATGTTCGCGACCTCTGCCGCATCCAGCGTGATCGCGGCTTCGCCCGCCGCCGCCTTGTTCCGCTGCGCCGCCGCCAGCGTGAGGATATCCACGCCACGATCCGTGCCTACGATGCTGAACCGCCCATCGGCGAAGGCAATGTCGGCTGGGGCCGCTTCCAGCATTTCCGCAGCGGCCTGCTTGCCCTTGGCGATCACCGTGTCTGTTGTCACCAAAATCGCCTGGCCTTCCGAATACAGGCTGCGGGCGCCGCCGGTGCCACCGCCGACCGGGATCGTATCGGTATCCCCCTGGCGGACGCGGATCTTCTCACCATCGACGCCCAAGCGTGTGGCAGTAAGTTGGACATAGGCCGTTTCATGACCCTGGCCGGTGGATTGCGTGCCGACATAGACATCGACGAACCCGTCGTCGGCGAAACGGATTTCCGCGCGCTCGGTAGGATCGCCGCCGGTCGCTTCAAGGTAGTAGGAGAAGCCCAGTCCGCGCCGCTTGCCACGCCTTGCTGCTTCGGCCCGCCGTGCCGCGAACCCGGCGTAGTCAACGCCTTCCAGCGCGGCGTCGAAGACGCGCTGGAAATCGCCACTGTCATACGATTTGCCGACGGGAGTTGCGTGCGGCATCGCGCTCGGCGGTACCATGTTGCGGCGGCGCAGTTCGGCACGGTCGATCTTGAGTTCACGTGCCGCGGCATCGACCAGGCGTTCCACGAGATAATTCGCCTCCGGCCGTCCGGCACCGCGATAGGCGTCCACCGGCACGGTGTTGGTGAACACGCCGAGCACGTTCGCATACACCGCCTGGAATCCGTAGACGCTGGCCAGCACGCCGGTGCCGGCAAACGTCGGGATGAACGGTGCGAAATTCGACAGGTACGCGCCCATGTTGGAAATATTGCGCGTGCGGAGCGCCAGGAACATTCCCCCCGCGTCCAGCGCGATTTCGCCCAGCGTGACGTTGTCGCGGCCTTGCGTATCAGCCAGGAACGCCTCGCTGCGGTCCGACACCCATTTCACCGGCTGCCCCAGCTTGCGTGCGGCATAGCAGGTGAGCACATGCTCGGCGTAGAGGAACAATTTCATGCCGAAGCCGCCGCCCACGTCGGGCGTGATGATGCGGAACTTGTCCGGCTCGGCACCGAACAATGGCGCCATCAGGTTCTTTACCAGCCAACCGCCTTGCGTATTGGCGTACAGCGTCCAGCGCCCGCTTCCCGCGTCATACTCCGCCATCGCGACACGCGGTTCCATGGATGACACGACGATGCGATTGTTCACCACCGTCAGCCGCGTGACATGCGCGGCCTTGGCGAATTGCGCCTCGGTGGCGGCCTTGTCGCCGATCTCCCAGTCGAAGACGATATTGTGCGCCACATCGGGCCAGACCAGCGGTGCGCCTTTGTCGATCGCCTTCGCCGTATCGGTGACAGATGGCAGAACGTCGTAATCCACCGTCACTTGCTCGGCTGCGTCGCGCGCCGCCCTGATGGAATCGGCAACGACGAACGCCACCGGATCGCCGACATGCCTTACCACATCATCCGCCAGCACCGGATGCGGCGGCATCGCCTGCGGCGTCCCGTCCCTGTTCTCGACCGGCGCGGCGCAGGGCAGGGGGCCGATGCCGTCCGCGTTCAGATCGGTCGCGGTATAGATGGCCTTCACGCCGGCCAGCTTCGCCGCTGCGGCAATATCGAGCGTCTTGATCCGCGCCGCGGCATGCGGGCTGCGCAGCACGAAACCATGCAGCATATTGGGCAGGACGATGTCGTCGGTGTAACGGCCCTTGCCGAGGAGCAATCGCGGGTCTTCCACCCGGCGCACAGGCTGGGCCAGGCCGAATTTCGGCGTCGTCATGGTGCTGTCTCTCCGGCGTGTGTCATGGTGCGATCGGATCATGCCTCCGCCGCGGGTGAAAGGCCAACCGGACATGAGTGCGACAGGATCAGATCATCGTATCTGCGTGTTGAACGCGGGTTCGTCCAGCCTGAAATTTGGCGTGTATGACAACAAAGACGGGTTGCGCCAGATCCAGACGGGTGCGGTGGAAGGCATCGGCGGCAAGGCTCGGCTGCGTATCATGACAGCGGACGGCAAGCTGGTGCATGAAGCGTCGCTGGATGCGCCGAACCATGCGACGGCACTGGATGCAGTGACCGACGTGCCCGACGGGCCGCTGGCGCGGCGCGGGCTGTCCGCGTTCGGTCACCGCGTCGTGCATGGCGGGCCGGACATGACCGCGCCGGTGGTGGTGGATGCGACGACGCTGGCGCGGATCGAGGCGCTTGATCCGCTCGCACCCCTGCACAATCCGCCGGCGGTGGCCGTGTTGCGCGCGTTGGGTGAGCGCTTTCCCGGCGTGATGCAGGTGGCGTGTTTCGATACGGCGTTCCATCGCAGCCATCCGCCGGTCGCCGACCGTTTCGCCATTCCCGATGCGCTGTATCGCGAAGGCGTGCGACGCTATGGATTTCATGGCCTGTCCTACGAATACATTGCCGGCGCCTTGATGGAGCAGGCGCCGGAGGTTGCGCTGGGGCGGATCGTGGTGGCGCATCTGGGCGCAGGAGCGTCGATGTGTGCCTTGGCGGGAGGGCGCAGTGTCGACTCATCGATGGGATTCACCGCATTGGATGGACTGCCGATGGCCACGCGCTGCGGTTCGCTGGATGCGGGAATTATTTTGTGGCTGCAGCAGCAGAAAGGCTGGACCGCCGATCGGGTGGAGCATTTCCTTTACGAAGAGTGCGGCCTGAAGGGCCTGTCCGGCATTTCCAGCGATATGCGCACGCTGCTGGCGAGCGAGGCGCCTCTGGCGAAGCTGGCGGTGGAGTATTTCGTCTATCACGTGGCGCAGACGGCGGGCGCCTTGGCCATGAGCATGGGTGGCATCGATGGCATGGTGTTCACTGCCGGCATCGGCGAGCGCAGCCCCGAAATCCGCCTGGGTGTGCTGCGGCGAATGGGTTGGCTGGGGTTTGTGCCGGATGACGCGGCGAACAATGCGAGCGCGCCGCGGCTGACGCGGCCGGAGTCGCCACGGCCGGCTTTCATGATCCCGACCGATGAGGAAATCGTCATTGCGCGGCACACGCTGGTACTGCTCTCGGGGGCGACGTAAAGGATTGGGTAACGTTATTGCGGGAGAATGCGTCGAGGTGGTAGGATGTTGCTACGTGGAGACCTTCGGATGAGCGACAGAGGGAATGGAATCGATATCGCTGCCGTGTATCAACTGCTGCTTCGAGTGGCGGAGACCGTTGATGACGTCCAGAGGGTCGCCCACCAGCATACGCTGACGTTGGATCAGCATACACTGACGTTGGATCAGCATACGCGCGTCCTGGATCAGCATACGCGCGTCCTGGATCAGCATACGCGCGTCCTGGATCAGCATACTCGCGTCCTGGATCAGCATACGCGCGTCCTGGATCAGCATACTCGTATCCTGGATCAGCATACGCGTATTCTCCAGGAACATTCCAAGTCGCTCGACGAACATCGCGACAAGCTCAACGAACACACCGCCGCCATCAACCATCTGTCGCGCCAGGTAACCGAGCAACGCGTTGTGCTGAATGAACACACGCTGTTGCTGCACGCGCATGACCGCAAGCTGGACGATCTCGTGCACGGCCAGGCGACGTTGCGGCAGACGGTGACCGAGTATCACGCCTCGGTCCTTGGGCATGGCATATTGATCAGCGAACTGGATCTTCGGGTGCGGCGCATCGAGGATCATTTGCAGTTGCCGCCAGCGGCGTAGCCTTCGCGCGCGACTCAGTCGTGCCCGGCGTCTTGTGCTGCGCCATGCGCCGGCCGCCGGAAACGTGCCTTCACCCGCTCCCGCAGTGACTGGAACGTCACGTACAACATCGGGATCATGAAGATCCCGATCGAGCTCGCCACGATCATCCCTGCGAACACCGCCGTGCCAACGCCGCGGCGGCTGAGTTGCGCGGCGCCGGTGGCCCAGACGAGCGGCACCAGCCCCAGAATGAACGCCACCGACGTCATCATCACCGCGCGGAACCGCATGCGCGCGCCCAGCACTGCGGCCTCGCGGATCGGCATGCCTGCCTCCCGCTGCTCTTTTGCGAATTCCACAATCAGGATGCCGTTCTTTGCGGCCAGTGCGATCAGCACCACAAGGCCGATCTGCGCGTACAAATCGACCGAGAGCCCGGCAATGCGGATGCCGGCATAGGCGCCCAGCACGCCCACCACCACCGAGAACAGCACCGGCAGCGGGATGGTCCAGCTTTCGTACAAACCAACCAAGAACAGATAGGCGAATAACACCGCGAGACCGAGGATCAGGCTGGTGCGGCCCGCCGCCAGCTCCTCCTGATACGCTGTCCCGGTCCACTCGAACCCGTACCCCGACGGCAGCGTGCGATCCGAGATCTGCTCCATCGCCGCGAGCGCGGTGCCGGAAGAAACGCCGGGGCCGGGACTGCCATCGATCGTGATCGACCGATAGTTGTTGTAGCGCGTGATCACCTGCGGGCCGGTGACGATGCGCAGGCTGGCGATTGCACGCAGCGGCACCATGTCGCCGCGGCTGTTGCGGATGAAGATACGCCAGAGTGCCGGGATGTCGTTGCGATCGGTCGGCTCGCCTTCGATGTTCACCTGCCAGGTGCGGCCGAACAAATTGAAGTTGTTGACGTAGATGCCCCCCATGGTGGCGCCCAGGGTGGTGAACACGTCGCCGATGTTCAGGCCCAGCGCCTGCGCCTTGTCGCGGTCGATGTCGAGATACAGCATCGGGTTGGTCGCCGTGAACGTTGAGAACACGCGCGTCAAACGCTTGTCCTGGTTCGCGGAGGCAAGCAATCCGCGCATCACCGCGCCGTTGTCCGACGGGTCCTGGCCCTGCAATGCTTCAAGCTGGTATTCGAAACCGCCGCTGGTGCCCAGGCCGATAATGGGCGGCAGGTTGAACGGAAAGATGATCGCGGACCGGATCTGCTGCACCGCGCCGAAGGTGCGCCCTACCAGAGCCTGCACGGAACTGGCCGCACCGACCCGATCCGTGAACGGCCGCATCCGCGCCACCATGAACGCCGCGTTTGGTTCATAAACACCGCCGTCCAGCAGAGAGAAGCCGATGATCGACAGCGTGTCCTGGATTTGCGGCATGTGCTTCAGGATTTGCTCGACGCGCGCCGCCACAGCGGTGCTGCGCGCGACGGAAGCGCCATCGGGAAGCTGGATGGCGATGAAGAAGGCGCCCTGGTCTTCCTCCGGCAGGAAGCCGGTGGGCGTCGTGCGCGCCGCAAAGTAGATTCCCACGGCGAAGACAGCGACTGCCACGAGAGACAATGCGGCCAGCCGCACGATACGTTGCACCACCCAGGCATAGCCGTCGCGCACATGGTCGATGCCGCGCAAGATGCGGCCAAGTATGCCGCGCCGCCGGCCCTGGTGGCGCAGGAATACCGCGCACAACGCCGGCGACAGCGTCAGGGCGTTGGTCGCAGAGATCAGCATCGCGCAACTGATCGTCACGGCGAACTGGCGGAACAATGTGCCGGACAGGCCGGGGATGAATCCCACCGGCACGAACACCGACAGCAACACCAGCGAAATGGCGATGATCGGACCGGTGATCTGGCGCATGGCCTCGCGTGTCGCTTCAGCGGGCGGCAGATCGGGGCGTTCCTCCATCACGCGCTCGACGTTCTCCACCACGACGATCGCGTCGTCCACGACGATGCCGACGGCCAGCACCATCGCGAGCAAGGAGACGGTGTTCTCGGTGTAGCCAAGCGCGAGCAATGCGGCGAAGGTGCCGATCAGGCTGACCGGGACCGCGACAGTGGGGATGATCGTGGCCCGCGCGCTGCCCAGGAAGATGAACACAACGCCCACCACCAGCGTAAAGGCAATGATCAGGGTGCGCATCACCTCCCGCCGCGTATCGCTGACGAAGGTGGTGGAATCGTACATCACCCGCGCGTGCAGCCCGGGCGGAAACCGTACCGCGAGCTTGTCCAAGGTGCGCCCCACCGCGGCGGCGGTATCCACCGCGTTCGCGCCCGGCGACAGATAGATGCCGATCGGCACGGCGGGGCGGCCGTTCAGCCGCGTCTCGCTGTCCATGTTCTGTGCGCCGAGTTCCACCCGCGCCACGTCGCGCAAGCGCAGCACGGAACCGTCCGGGTTGGCGCGGATGACAATGGCGCCGAATTGCGCCGGCGTAACCAGCCGGCCCTGCGTCTGCAGGTTGAACTGGAATTGCTGGTCATTGCTGATCGGGCGAGCACCGATCCGCCCGATCGGCGCCACCACGTTCTGTGACTGGATCGCCGCGATGATGTCGCCGGGCGTCAGGTTCAGCGCGGTCAGCCTGTTGATGTCGAACCACACCCGCATGGAGTAGTTCAATTTCGAGAACAGGTTGGCCTGGCCGACACCGGGGGTGCGCGACAACTGGTCCAGCACGTTGATCAGCACGTAGTTGGTGATGAACAACGGGTCCATCTTCGGGCTGTCGCTGTAGAACGCCAGGAATTGCAGCACCGAGGTGGAGCGCTTCTGCACCGTCAGACCTTCGAGCTGCACTTGCGGCGGCAGTTGCGACAGCGCCGTCTGCACCCGGTTGTTGACGTTGACGACGTCGATATCCGGGTTGGAACTCAGGTCGAAGCTGACGGTCAGCGAATAGCTGCCGTCATTACCGCTGACCGACTTCATGTAGATCATCTTGTCCACGCCGACGACCTGCGCCTCGATCGGCTGCGCGACGGCGCTTTCAACGACGGCGGCGGAGGCGCCGGGATAGCTGGCGGTGACGGTGACCTGGGGCGGCACGATATCGGGGAATTGCGCAACCGGAATACGCAGCATCGCCAGCGCGCCGGCGATGGTGATCACGATGGCAATGACGATCGCCAGCCGCGGCCGGTCGATAAAGACGGAGGAGATCATCGGCCACTCGCGCCTTGCAGCGAGGCCGGCGAAGCGGTGAGAGACGGGCTGGCCGGCCCGGGCGAGACCACCTGGCCCGGATGCACGC